>JACCDR011886627.1_pt1 | contig 20423 bp, 33 predicted proteins | sample 7446431 | NCBI WGS metagenome assembly JACCDR01 (sample SAMN15323443, study PRJNA562643) | freshwater metagenome | isolation source: river surface water | place: USA:Blue River Watershed | collected 2017-08-17 | reverse complement strand
CAGCCAGTGCCCAGCAGCAGACCAGCGACAGGATCACGCCTGACACCAAGCCGCACAGGAAGATGAACAGCGGGCTCATCACTCGCTCCAGAAGTCGGCGCTGTCTTCCCCGTACTCGCGGGCGACAGCGTGGACAAACGCCTCAAGGCGGGCTTTCACTTCTTCGGCGCTGCGATCTGACATTGCCGCGTAGCAGGCCGCAAACAACAGGGCTTGTTGGTCGCGGCCACACTCGGCAAGATGCTGGCTGACCTTGTAAGCGCGGCCGTTCTCCATGATCGGCATGCCGGCGTTAATGCCCATCCGCACGTTTGCTAGAAGGGCTTCCCGGCCTCGGTTTGCTTCGACGCTGGTCGACTGCGCAGCCGCTAGAGCATGCGTTGCAGCTTGTGCTGCCAACATCGGGTAGTGGGTCGCTGCGTTCACTTTTGCTCCTGGCCGATGTGTGTTCGGCGTGGAAGTGAACTCTACCGGATGCGGTGTACCCGGTCAACCGTATTCGGTGTGTCTGTTACACTTTAGTGCTGCATCCGTTGTCGGGATGATGCGCAGACCGGTTACTTGTGCGTGTCTTTGAAGGCGCGGGCCGCGCTCAACATGCGCGTGTAGAAGTCGCGCTCCGCGTCTGACATTGGCGCCAGCACTGGCGGGCTTCGAGGGTCAAGGTTTGGCACGAATAGCTGCCAGGTCTGCAAGCTGAACAGGCTTGCGATCTTGTCCACGATTTCCAGCCCAACGCTGGTTTGCTGGGCCTTGATGCGCGAGCACGAGCCGGGGCCGATGTCGGCCTCTCTTGACAGGCGGGTCAAATTCTCCCCACCCCACCTGTGCTCCATGAGGGCCCGCAGATTGGCCCACAGGACGCGGCGGCTGTCGATTTGGTCGTTCACTCCAACAGGGTATTGCCCCCCAAAACACGGGGTAATCGGCAGGGGCTCCGAATGCGGTTGACTCATCGCACCGAATCCGGTAGGCTTACGGCCCATGAATGCCATCCCGAACGCCGCGAGCGTTGCCGACAGGCTTGAGCCGATGAACTACGCGCAGCTCGAAGAACTGGCGAAGCTGTCTGGCGTGCCGTTCCATACGCTGCTGAAGATCAGGTCAAGGGAAACGAAGAACCCTGGCATTGAGACTGTCCGGCAGTTCTGGCCGCACATCACAGCCGTTGCGAAGGTGCCTGCCTGATGCTTGCCAACGACGACGCCCGATGCAAAGGCGTGACCAGCGTGCGCGGCATATCGCTGCCGTGCTGCGTTCAGTGTCAGCGACGCATTTATCCGCAGGGTGAGCGGGTCGTCATGGCCGAGTTCAAGCCCGAACAGATCAGCCGCCAATGGGAATGCGCTGGCCGCATTCCTTACGAGGGCTAAACCGTGCTCCTCCTCTCGACTGATAGTCGAGTTCAGCCCGCCCCTGTTTTGCAGGGTGCGGGCCTTTTCTTTGGTGGAGTCCATCAGGCCAGTGTGTGCCCCTTATTTGCGGGGTCAATGCGCAGGGCTGGGGATGGTTTCCATACAGCGCAACCAGTGGGACGTTATGACCAGTGACGAGCGCAAGGCGCCGCAAGACAAGCCGTTTGCAGGCGCAGGGCCGGGGCTTGTCAGTGCGTGGACGTGCATCAGGTGCCACGAACGGCATGCGCTGCTGATTGGGCGCCGAAAGTACCGGATCTATGGGTTGTGGCAGTGCGCCAAGTGCGCTGAGGGGAAGTGATGGACACCAGGCAAGGACGGTTCCTGATCAGCAAGCTCAAGTACCCGCACACCTACGCGGAAATGCTGGCCTACGGGGTCAGCACGAGCCCATGGCGGCGCATCAAGGAATGCTTGCACGCTAATGAGGCCATCAGGAAGGGCGTGCGCGTGCGCAACGGCAAGGATCTGGTGACGTGGCGTGTCGTGAGGGCTAAGGGCTGAGATGGCGCGCATCAGAACGATCAAGCCCGAGTTCTTCACTAGTGAAGACATCGTTGCCCTGTCTCCGATGGCTCGGCTTTTGTACATCGCGCTTTGGTGCGAGGCAGACCGAGAAGGCCGCCTTCAGTGGAAGCCCAAGACGATGAAGCTGCGTTACTTCCCGGCTGACCAGTGCGATGTGATTGCGATGGCTGACGAGCTTGTGGCCGGCGGTCTGGTCGTTCTGTACGAAGACGGAGAGCTTGCCTACATCCCGTCGTTCAGCAAACACCAGCACATCAACCCGCGCGAGTCTGAGTCTCAACTTCCTGCGCCGACAGAAAAGGCCAAGAAACGACGCGCATCGACGCGTGACGACGCGTCAGCACGCGTGAATGACGCGCAGGGAGGAAGGGGAGGGAAGGGAAAGGAAGGGGAAGGAAAGGAAGGAGTAGAGAAGCCCGCTTCGCGGACTCCACCCTGCCCCGATGGCGTTGATCCGGTCGTCTGGGCTGACTGGCTGCAACTGCGCAAGGCAAAGCGGGCGCCGGTGACGGTCACGGTCATTGCGGCTGCCGGCCTGGAGGCTGAGAAGGCCGGATTGCCTTTGTCCGACTTCCTGCGGGTCTGGTGCGCCAGGGGGTCGCAGGGCCTGGAGGCTGCGTGGCTGAAGCCGAATGAAAGGGGCGTTGGCCCGCCTGATGAGCCGCTGTGGCGCACAGAGCAGCGCCAGCGAACAGAGGCGTTTCTTGGGCCTTACGCCGGGAAGCGAACAGCAACCGTAATCGACATTGAGGAAGTTCATGCCGTTGCAGCAAAGCTGGGTTGACCACCTGTTCGGCCGGCTGTCGATCCGCTACGGGGCCGCGTTTCTGCGGCAGTGGCCGGATACCGACCCGGATCTTGTGAAAGCCGATTGGGCCGAGGTTCTTGATGGGGTTCGCGGGGACTCGATCAGCTACGCGCTGAAGTACCTGCCCACTGAAAAGCCGCCGAATGCTTTGCAGTTCCGCGACATTTGCCGGCGGGCTCCGGCGTCTGACGTTCCGATGATTGCCGCGCCTGATGCCAAGCCTGACCCGGCCCGCGTCAAGGAAATCATGGCTCGCCTGCAGGACAAGCCGGAACTTTCGTTAGCCGAGCAGTGCGCGCAGAACATTGCCAGGATCGTTGCAGGCCGAGGCATGAGCACTGTCCAGCGGCAGCAACTGGAGGCCCTGCGCAGAACGTCGAGTTCAAGCGAAAGCATGGGCACGTTTCAGCCGATTGATCCGGCTGTGCTTCCTCCGGGGATGCGGGCATGACGGTTTTGGACACGATCATCGAGCTACTCGGAAAGAATCCGAAGGGCATGCTGTCGCGCGAAGTTGCGGATGAACTGGGCTACAACAGCGCTAGTTTTGCTTCCAAGTATTTGGACCGTGGCGTGATAAAGGGATCGATCTGGAAAATCGCAGAGCGCCGCGTGAGCAAAAACGGCGGCAGCCGGACGATGCGGTATTTTTTGCCGCAGCACTGGCAATCGGCCGTCGAGGAAAACGCAATCCAGATCCGCAAGATTGAAAAGCAATCGAGAGACGCCGCAACAGCCAGGCAAAGAGAGCGTAGAAAGCGCGTAGCGGCTCGCCAGCATGAGATCGAGGACGACGCGAAGAATTACTTCACGCACACCATCATTCCGGCCAGCCAGACAAAAGCGCCGAAGGTTGGGCCGCGATGGGTGTTTGACCTTGCGTAGAGCCGCCAGAACAGACGCAAACAAGGCCGAGATAGTCGAGGCCCTGCGTGCTGCTGGCTGCGTGGTCTATGACCTGAAGTTGCCAGTTGACTTGCTGGTCGGGGCGGGGGGAAAGACGTTGCTTGTTGAAATCAAGGATGGGCGCAAGGCGCCTAGCGCTCAGAAGTACACCAAGCTGCAGGCGTCGTTCATGGCGACGTGGACGGGCGGGCCTGTGGCTACGGTGCGGGATGTTGAAGGGGCGCTGACTGCTGCGAGGATGCTATGGGCTTCATGATGAGACGATCTTCTGTGGATCAACTGCAAGCGCTGGAACGCGAGGTCATATCGCTTCGGTCCTTGATCGCTGGAATGGAAAACAGGCTTGATGATTTGGCCGCGATCAATCGGAAACATGAGAGCCTGAAAGAACTTCATTGCGTCAGCGACGACAAGCTGCACATGCTTGCCAAGCATTTGGGGCTGAGGTTTGCTACTGGTACGCGGATTGAGGAAGTGAAGGGGGATTGACGTGGACCGCATGAAGGCTGATCTAGTGTTGAAAAGGCTGGCTGAGGGCCTGAGTTTGCGCAAGGCTGCGGAAGATGCCGGAATAAGCCATCCGACGTTTTTGGACTGGTGCAATGCCGATGCCCAGTTGGCCGACCAATACACGCGCGCACGCGCGACAGGCGCTGATGCCGAGTTTGAGGGGCTGAGCGAGGACATCGCGCAAGAGCCAGAGCGAACGCCTGGGGGCACGATTGATGCGGCATGGGTGGCTTGGAAGCGAGTTCAGATCGACACCAAGAAGTGGGCGCTGAGCAAGAAGGCGCCCAAGAAATACGGCGACAAGATGGAGCACGACATCAAGGGCCGGGTTGTGATCGCAGCAACGCCGCAGGACGAAACCCTTTGAAGCTAACCGCGCGTCAGGAGCTTGCTCAGGCGGTTTGCGCTGGGCCGGCAACCCATGTGATGCTGTTCGGCGGGTCGCGCAGCGGCAAGACCTTCCTTCACATGCGCAACACCATCTTTCGCGCGCTGAAGGCACCAGACAGCCGGCACGCCGTGTTCAGGTTCCGATACAACCACCTGAAGGCGTCCATTGTGCTGGACACGTTTCCGAAGGTGATGCGCCTTGCCTTTGCTGGTGTCGATTCAAACATGCACGCGCAGGACGGGTATGCGGAGTTCTCTAACGGCTCGCAGATTTGGTTTGCTGGCCTGGACGACAAAGAGCGCACCGAGAAGATTCTTGGCATGGAGTTCGCCACGCTGTACTTCAACGAGTGCAGCCAGATCCCGATGGGGTCGGTGGACACGGCTTTGACTCGCCTTGCGCAGCTAGCAGAGACGCAGATGCAGAACCGGCCGCCTGGTGTGCTGAAGACTCGTGCATTCTATGACTGCAACCCGCCCAGCAAGGCGCATTGGACGTACAAGCGGTTTGTGCTGAAGGTTGACCCAGAGACGCGGCGGCCACTGGAAAACGGCGATGACTACGCGCATTTCCAGATGAACCCCGGCGACAACGCCGAGAACCTAAGCCCCGAGTACCTGAAGACGCTGCAGGGCATGAGCGCCAGGCTTCAGAAGCGCTTCTTCCATGGTGAGTTTGCCGACGCTACGCCGAACCAGCTATTCCAAGAGGAAAGCATTGACAAGTGGCGGGTGCTGGATGGCAAGGTGCCAGACATGGTGCGCGTGGTGGTGGCCGTTGACCCTAGCGGATCTGGCGACGTTGACAACGCCGACAACGATGCCATTGGCATTGCGGTTGTTGGGCTAGGGACTGACGGCAATGCCTACTTGCTAGAAGACTGCACAGTGAAGGCAGGGCCGGCGACGTGGGGCAATGTGGCCGTGACTGCATACGACCGGCATGAAGCCGATTGCGTGGTGGGAGAAATAAACTACGGCGGCGCCATGGTCGAGGCCACGATTCAGACGGCTCGGCGCGAAAAGGGCCAGCGTCGAGTGCCATACAAGGCTGTTACTGCCTCGCGCGGCAAGGTTGTGCGGGCAGAGCCAATCAGCGCGCTGTATGAGCAAGGCAAGGTGCGGCACGTCGGATACTTTGGCCCGCTTGAAGACGAGCTAGCCGCCTTCTCGACTGTGGGCTACTTGGGCAACGGCAGCCCAAACAGAGCCGATGCCGTTATCTGGGCGCTGACTGAGTTGTTCCCGGGCGTGGTGTCTGGCCCGCGGAAGCAACTGAAGCCCATCGAATACCCAACACAGGGGATCGTGTGAACTTTCCAGCCAAGATCAAGCGCATGCAAGCAGAGATTGACGAGCTTCGGGCCAGGGTTGCGGCGCTAGAGGCGCCGGCTGTTGTCAGCAGATTTCCAAGCAAGCCGGCAGACAGAGTGCCGATCATCACCGGACCTGTCCAACTTTATGCGGATGTCGAGCGCAGCACTTGGGGCGCCGAAACAGATCCGTCAAAAGACCCTTGGTCTGGTGCCGTTCCGATGGAAGCCGCCGACTCATTGAAGGCGACTATTGATGTTGCACCACCGATAGCCAGTGCTACAATAGCGCCGCCTCCGAAGAAGCGAGGCCGACCGCCTAAAGCCTGAAGGGACCTATGGCAATCGACGATCAAAAGTTGTTGGCTGCCATAGACGAGGGTCGAGAGAACTCCTACGGCACTGACGAACAGTCGGATCTAGGCCGACGCCGGACACAAGCCATCGAGGCTTACCTCGGCATGAACGTCAACCCAGCGCCTGCCGGGCGCTCTCAAGTGGTTGACCGCAGCGTGTATGAGACTGTCTCCACGCTGATGCCGTCCTTGGTGCGGATCTTCGCTTCTAGTTCCGAGGAAATCTGCAAGTTCACCCCGGTCGGCCCTGAAGACGAGCAGGGCGCAAACCAGACAACCGCGGTAGTGGCCCACACGGTCACGCAGATGAACCCGTGGGAGCAAATCTTTAGCGACTGGTGCATGGACGCCATGTTGCTATCCAATGGCTACTGCATGGCCTATTGGGACGACTCGGACACGATGGTCCGGGAAACCTACGAAGACCAGTCCGACGACCAGCTTGCCGCCCTGTTGACCGATGGTGTTGCGGTTGTCCAGCACACGGCAACGGTTGACGAGGCAGCAACCAAAGAGGCGCAGCAGGCCTACTCCCAGGCCGTCCAGCAGTTCCAGATGGCCATGGCGCAATGGCAGCAAGTGGCTGCCCAGGCGATGCAAGCCGGCCAGCAGCCGCCTCCGAGGCCAGAACAGCCCCGGCCGCCTGATCCGGTGATGCAGCACACCGTTGTGATTGAGCGCAAAGCTCACGAGGGCAAGGTGTGCCTCAAGGTCGTTGCTCCTGAGCACACGCGCGTTCACATTGAAACGCCTGACTACTCGCTGAACGACTGCCCTTACTTCGAGATTCGGCAGCAGAAGACCATTGCCGAGCTTCGCGCCATGGGCCTGGACGTTGCCGAGGACGTGTCAGACGACGAGGACGACGACAGCGAGGAAGACGACGCCCGCAATCGCTTCGGAGAAGATCGAGACTGGGGCGATGCTGGCCGTGGAGTCATGCGCCAGGTCTGGGCGCGGATGGTCTGGGTGATGTGCGATGCAGGCGACGGCGAACAACGCCGCTATTACTGCATCGTCGTCGGCCGCACCGTGCTGCATAAGGAAGCCTGCGGGCGCATTCCTGTCGCTTCGATGACGCCGCAGCCCATGCCGCATAGGCACATCGGCTTGTCGGTGGCTGAGACGGTGATGGACATCCAGAACGTCAAGACTGCGGTCAAGCGCGGCGGCCTGGATAACCTCTACCTTGCCAACAACGGCCGGCACGTCATCAGCGACAAGGTAAACCTTGCTGACATGCTGGACAGCCGGCCCGGTGGCAATGTGCGCCTGATCGACGGGGCGCTGCCGGGCGAGGGCCACGTCATGCCGCTGGTGCATCCCGTGGCGTTCGAGCAAATTATTGGCAGCCTCGAATACTTCGACCAAGAGCGGCAGAACCGCTCAGGTGCGAGCCGTTACTTCAGCGGCACAGACGCAGGCGCGATCAATAAGACCATGGGCGGCACGATTGCCCTGCAGAACATGGCTGCAATGCGCGTCGAGCACATCGCGCGCACCATGGCGCCGGCTGTCGAGTATTTGTTTTCGGTCGTTCATGAGTTGATAAGCAAGCACCGAAACAAGGCCCTGACGATTAAGTTGCAAGGCAGTTGGGTCACGGTGGACCCGCAAGCCTGGCGCACGAAGCGAGACGTGCGCATCAGCGTTGGCGTTGGTGCTGGCAACAAGGAAAGCATGATGGCCCAGTTGCAGGGCGTGCTAAGCGCGCAGATGCAGGTTGGCTTGCCGATGGGCCTTGTGAGCCGCGACAACATCCGCGCGACCAATGTCGAAATGCTCAAGCTGGCGGGGTTCAGCAACCCTGACAAGTTCTGGCCTGATCCCCAGACCCTGCCGCCGCAACAGCCGCAACCGAGCCCTGAGCAGATCAAGGCTCAGGCTCAGATGCAGATTGAGCAGTTCAAGGCGCAGCAGGAGCAAATGAAGTTCCAGGCTGACCAGCAGATGGAACAACAGCGCCTGATCAGCCAAGCCCAACTGGACGCCAGCCGCGAGGAAATGCAGGCGCGTCAGAAGCAGTTGGAGCTTCAGCAACAGGCCGAAGTCCAGCGACTTCAAGCCGAGTACCAAGCCATGGCAGATCAACAGAAGCTGCAATTCGAGCAGTGGAAAGCGTCGCTTGATGCCGCTGTAAAGCTGGAAATCGCCAACAAGAGCGCGCAGACCACGATGGACACCGCGCAACTCAGCAAACAGCCCGACACGCGCATTGATGAACTGATGAAGGTCATCGACCAGTTGCGCTCAGATGCCGAGGCACCTGCGGAGATTGTCCGCGACCAGACGGGCCGGGCAGTTGGCGTAAAGAAGGGCGAACGAGTGCGAAAGATCAACCGAGGGCCTGACGGCCGAGCGATTGGACTGCAATGAACGAACTAAAGACACAGCCTGCCGTTCTTCAGGCAGTGATTCAAATCACCCGCAAGGCGACGGGCAAGGTCGAGGAATACGTGATCACCGGCACGCCCGCCGAGATTGAAGACAAGGCGCTCGAAGTCGAAGCGCAGAAGGAAGACTGATGGCTGTCACTCATCCGGTTGCGTTCCGCAATACTGTTGCCGATCTGGTCGATTCTGAACTTGGCACCACTGCAAAGTTGGTGTTTCGTTTGACGGGCACTGCGGCATCGCCTGGCACCGCTGTTGCGACGCTGAGCTTTGGCAATCCAGCTTTCGGAGCCGCATCGTCTGGGACGATCACCGCAAACAGCATCACCAGCGACACCAACGCAACGGGCAACGCATCGGCTGTTGCCACTGCCACGCTTCAGACTGGCGCTGGCACTGTGATCGTTCATTGCGCAGTGGCCGCGTCTGGTTCTGACATCAACCTGTCCGGCGGCCTGACTGTCGGCGCTGGTGACACGGTGTCTTGCTCGTCGCTGACCTATACGGCCATGCCATGAGACCTGAGCAGCGCGCGGCGCTGATTGCCATTGACTCGGCCGTGGCGGCTGAACTTGTACCCGAACTTCTGCCAACCCTGAAGGAATAGAGAATGGCCCTCTACCTGATTGCAAACGGCCCCAGCCCAACGACGGCTGCGCAGGCTGTCGTGACCACGGGGACGACTATCAAGACGCTGCTTCAGGTCAAGGCGTCATCAACCGCAGTCGCTCGCATTGTCGAGTGGGGCATCAGCTTTGACGGCAGCGCTGCGGCAACGCCGATCAAGGTGGAACTGTTGGAAACCGATGTGGCGGCGACGGTGACGGCACACGTCGCGGCCGGCATCGTCAAGCTAGATGCAGCCGCGTTGGCCGGCGGCGACCCAACGACGAACCTGCTGCCGGTCGGCACCACCAGCACCGGCTACACCGCTAGCGGCGAAGGCTCAATCACGGCCACGCGCATGTTCGACGTGCAGTTGATCGCGCCGACAAACCAGTATGTGAAACAGTTCCCATTGGGCCGCGAGCCAATCATCCAAGTGGGCTTGTTTGGCCGCATTCGCGTCACCGCTGGCGCTGCCGTGAACGCTTACTGCTACATGGTGGTCGAGGTCTGACGTGCTTACGTTCAGCGAGGCGCTGATGTTTCTGAAGACTGGCGAAGACATGCGCGTCCACACCTGGCCGTCTGATGCTTTTGTCCGCCTCGCCGACGAGAGTACGCAAATCCCTGGGTTCATCGCCCAAGAATTCTTCCCAACACAAGCCGAAATGCTCGGCCACGACTGGAGAAAAGCATGAAGCGCTATTACCTCTCGAAAATCAAGCAAGTAATCGACCCGGCGTTTGGCCCTGTGTGGAAGCACCGGCTGCAGGAGATTCCAAACGTCGATTACGTGGGCGGGGAAATCAAGACAGACCCCGTGACCGGCGTGCCTACCGAAAAAGCGCTGCTGGTGCTGGTGGGCTCAATCAAGCACAAATCGCTGAAGGCCGACCCGGAGCTTATCGCACTGCCGGCGGTTGCGCATGACATGAAGGTTTCTGCGGTGCACGGCCCGACTAAGCTCAAATGCAAAGACGACATGGTTGCAATGGGCTTCACGCGGGCAGAAATTGATGCCGTTTGGAACGGCGCCGACGGTATCCGCGACGTGCTGGAACACTTCGGCAAGAAGAACAAGGCCGACTTCTCGTGCGACGACTTCGACTTGGACGACGGCGGCTGATCCATGGCCAATCGCTCCGACGACTTCAACCGCGCCGACGCTGCAACGCCGATTGGCACGCCGTCAGACGGCGGCAGCGCGTGGGTTGCGGCGGCCAACACTTGGGGCATCAGCGGTAATCGTGCTTACACGTCCGCCGGAAGCAGTGAAAGCGATGTCACGCTTGACTCAGGCACGTCGGCGGTCGAGGTCCAAGTAACAATTTCCACGCTCAGTGCCGATGCCGGGTTGTGTTTCCGCTTGGCTGATGTCAACAACATGCTGCTGGCGCAGTTGTTGGTTGGAACCGGCATCCGCATGTTCAAGCGGGTCGGTGGCACATACACGCAACTGGGCTCGACCTATTCCGGTTCGATTGCCAGCGGGGATGTGCTCAAGGTTCGTGCGGACTCTTCCAACAACCTGACGGCCTACCAAAACGGGGTTTCGCGGGTAACCGCCAACGACTCAGCGGGCGCGTCCAACACGAGGCACGGCCTGCGGACGTTCAACGACACCGCGAGCCGGTTTGACGATTTCTCGATCACCGACATCGTGGCTGCGCCCGTAAGCCAGAAGCTGATCTTCTTCAGCAGGCAAGCCGTAAACCGGGCAGCGACATACTGAAATGGCCCGCCTAGGTCGCTCGTTCCCGGCCAGGCCGCTTATTCAAGGCGGGCTGGTATCAACTACGCATGACGCTTCTGGCGCGCTGGTCGCAGATGCCGCGACGTTGGCGGGTACAGCAACCCACCTCACGCTGCACACGTCCAGCGGATCACTTGAGGCCCAGGCCGCGACGGTTGCAGGTAGCGCGGCGCTAACGTCCACCGGCTCATTCTCGGCAACGGGCTCTCTATCTGCCGATGCCGCTACGTTGGCAGGTACGGCGGCCCACTACACGCTGCACACCAGCACCGGCGCACTATCAGCCGATGCGGCGACCATTGCAGGGACTGCTGCGCATCTGACGCTGCACACGGCCACTGGCGCGCTTGTCGCTGACTCGGCCTCTATCTCCGGTGTTGCCGTCCATTCGGGCGACGGCGCTGTCGTCGAAACCCGCAGCACGGGGGCAGGCAAATCACGCCAAAAAGGGCGGCGATACGTTTTAGCTATCGACGGCAAGGATTTAATAGTATCCTCGGCCGAAGAGGCGCAAGCCCTCATTGATGATGTCAAGCGCAAAGCCGAGGCGACTGCTGAAATTGCATTGCAGCGGGCCAATGCCAGCAAGCGGCGGCCGGTTGGCAAGGTTCTGAGAGACGCGCGCAAGGCGCTGGAACTGCCCACGATTGAGGCGCCGCTTGAGCTTGCGGACTATGCGCAAAAGGTACTCGGTGAGATTCGGGCCAAGTTTGAACAGCAACTCAGAGACATCGAAATCACGGCCCTGCTGCACAAGCAAGCGCAGCAGGAAGAGGACGACGAAGAAGTTTTGATGCTGATCGCATGAAGGCACTGTTTAAGCCGCGCCAATTTTGGGTCGAGGACAAGACCAAATATTGCACCTTGTTGGTCATTGGGATGACGCTTGACGACCCAACGGACGTTGCAGGAACTTCAACCCTGAAATTCGTAAAGAAGCCAGACGACGATTCATGGCGCATGGCCAGCGATTCAAAGATCAGACTGCCCGTCGCTTGGTTTCGGGTTCTGCTTGAAAAGGTAGAAGACCTGCACGCAGAGACAAAGGCCAATGAGATGAGAAAGTTGTGGGAGGCCGATCATGACGCCGCGTGAAAAGGCCGAAAAGGCCAAGCAACACCTTGACGACGAGCTTGCAAAAGCCGTCCACGCCGAACTGCGCGAAATGCTCGTGAGCGAGCTAGAGCGCGAGCCGGACATTGACCGGCAAGTCGAGATTGTCAAGCGGCTGCAACTGCACCGGCAGACGAAGCAAATGTACGAGCGTTATGCGGCCCAACTATTGGTTGATGCGCATAAAGCACACGAACAAACGCTGATGGATCAACTCCGTGAGCGCCTGCATCCCTGGTCGGGGGCCTGACCAGACAAGATGACCCAAGGCCCTGAAGGAAAGCAATGACGACCGAACAATCGCAAGACTCGGACGCCAGCATTCAGAGCCGGCTTGAAGCTGCTTTTGCGCCTGAAGTGGCGCCCGAGACGCCCGCCGAGCCTGCAGAAGTCCAAGCCGACGACACGCAAGTCGTGGACGAAATCGACAGCGACGTTGAAGACGCGCCAGTCGAAGAGCCCGCAAGTGATCTTGTCGAAGTCGAGGCTGAGGACGGAACCGCCCACAAAGTACCGGCTGCGCTGAAGGATGCGTTCCTTCGGCAAGCGGACTACACGCGCAAAACGCAACATGCGGCAACCCTCGTGCAGACGGCCGAGGATCGCATCCAGTATGCAGAGGCGCGCGAACAGTTCCACGCCGCGGTTGTGGGTGAGATTGGCGAACTGCGTGCCATGCAGCAGCGCCTGAAGGAATTTGACGGAATCGACACCGCAGCGCTGTACAGCAGCGACCCCGGAACCGCCATGCGTATCCGGGACCAGCGCGAAGACTTGCGCCGAGCCATTGCCGAGCGAGAGCAGGGCATTGGAACGAAGGCGCAGCAGTTGCAAGCGATGCAGCAAGCCCACTTCGATAAGCAGTGGTCACTGGCAGTCGAAGGCGTGAAGAAGGCCATCGGTCATTACACGCCCGGCGAAGACGCCGCAATGCTGAAGCAAGTCGAAGTGCTGGGCCTGACCTTGAAAGAGGTCAAGGGCCGGTTTGCAGATCCTCGAATCCTCCACGCGCTCTACAAGGCTGCGAAGTACGACGCCATTCAGGCTCGAAAGGGCCAGGCGGTGCAAACCGCACAAGCAGCGCCCCCGGTTGTAAAGCCTGGGGCATCGAAGGGTCCTGGCGTGGCTGCCGAGCAGAAATACCGCGATGCGCGGGCGGCTCTCAAGAAGAGCGGATCTGTTGACGCAGCAGCACGCCTGTTTCTGATGCGAGGTTAGAACATGGCTGCACCAGTCGGCGCCACCAAAGTCTATGACATGAGTGGCAACGTCCTGCGGGAAGACCTGCGGGACATCATCTACGACATTTCCCCCATGGATACGGTCTTCATGACCAAGGCCGGGCGGGGCACTTGCAAGAGCACCACGCACGAGTGGCAGGTTGACAGCCTGACCGCGCCCGCGAAGAACGCGGCGATTGAGGGTGACGACTTCAGCGCGACCGCTCGGACCCAGCCGAGCCGCCTGAAGAACTACACCCAGATCGCCAAGAAGGAATTCGCGGTGACTGGCACCGCTGAAGCCGTCAACACTGCGGGCTTCCGCTCGCAACTGGCGTACCACAGCGCGCAGGCCGGCAAGGAAATCAAGCGCGACATGGAGCGCGACCTGTTGTCAGATGAACCCGCTTCGGCTGGTACGTCGGTGTCAGGCCGCGTGTCTGCTGGCGTTGAATCGTGGATCCACTTCCCGAACCACATCAACACCAACACGACGACCACCAGCACCACGACGGCGCCTGTGTCTGGCTTTGCTACCTCTCCGGTGACGGATGGTTCGGCAACGGCCTTCACTGAGACGGGCCTGAAGGCGATGCTGGCGCAGTCGTGGTCGTGTGGCGGTGAGGTGGACACCATTCTGGTTGGCGCTGGTCTGTACAACACGATCAGCGGCTTTACCGGTTTGGCGACCCGCTTCCGTGACGTTGGCGCAGGTCAGCAAGCGCAGATCATCGGCGCGGCTGATGTGTACGTGTCGGCCTACGGCCGCCACAACATTCAGTTGTCTCGTTACGCGCGCTCGACCACGGTCTTCTGTCTCGACATGAAGACTTGGGAGGTTGCGTACCTGCGGCCGTTCAAGACGATCGAAATCGCCAAGACCGGCGACGCCGAGCGTCGAATGATGCTTGCCGAGTACACGCTGGTTGCCAAGTCGCCGCTGGCGAACACCAAGGCGACGAACGTCAGCTAACCCGTTGCAAAGGGCCTGGGGCCGGGCTAACAACTCGGCCCCCTTTTTACGATGACCAAGCCGGCAAAAGACATCGACATCAACTGCGTGGTTACTTCCTTCGGGCGCGTGACTGTTACGCCAAAGACGTTGGAGTGGGTGAACGACGCAAGGCTTGCGCGCGACAAGAGGGCCCGTTGTCACGATTTGGAAAAGGCAGCCATCACGCTTGCTGCCATCAAATGGCACAAGGGCGATGTTTTGGAGCGCATCTGATGACAAAGCGCCTACTCGACTTCAACCCGCTGACGGGCGAAAAGGTCTGGTTCCAGTATCAGGAACATGACGACAGCATGGCCATCACGCACGAGCAGGACGTGACGCCGGCCCTTGAGATTGCGCACGCCCGCGCGACCGATAGCGACTATTCGCGCAAAGGCATCAAAGAGGATTGGTGGCACTACGCCAAGGTGCCAAACACCATCATCCTGAAGATGAAGCAAGAAGACGGCATCGACTTCTTTGACCGCAACCATGCCAAGCGCATGTTTGAGCTTCTGAACACCAAGTACAAGGCTTTCAAGATGACCAGCGGTCATCACAGCGAGCGATGAGAACGCAAGCCGCCATTGACTGCCGCAAATCGCTGATTGAGCGGTTCGGCATGGATCGCAATGCGCCGTTTGTTGATGTGGCGAAGCGGCTGATTGATGAGGACCATTTGCTTGTCGAGTGCGACGTGAGCACCCGGCCGGGCGCGCTAGCTTTCCTCGCCGCATACGGCCGCGTTTCAAAGCACAGGGCTGTGCGCCCGCTGCCTGAAGGGTTCAGATGAGCGCTAAGGTCATCCGCAAGCTGATCCGAGATGAGAACTACCCAAAGGCGTGGTTTGCCGTCAATGCGGCGCTGAACGAAGCGCCCGACAGCCCTGAATTGCTGTATCTCGCGGGGACGATTCTGCGCACACAGGGGCACCTCGGCCTGGCTCTCCCGCTGTTCGGCAAGGCTCTGAGCTTCGATCAGAAGCAGCCGAATCTGTGGATGCACTACGGCGCCACCCTTCACGACCTAAACGAGTGGGACGACGCCATCAAGGCGTTTCAGGTGGTCTGCCAGATGCTGCCCACCGACCCGATGCCGCCGGCCAATATCTCGGCCAGCTACTCGCAGAAAGGCAAGTGGTCAGACACGATCAAGTGGGCAGACAAGGCGCTGTCACTCGACCCTGAGAACTACATCGCCCACATTGCCCGCTCGATCGCCTGCCTCGCATTGGGCCGCTGGGCCGAGGGCTGGAAATCGCAGGACTACCTATACGGCCATCACCTCGTGGTGCGGGTGTACAACGACCCCGCAAACGAAGAACCGGCTTGGGATGGCTCGCCGGGTAAGACGGTGGTTGTCCAGTGCGACCAAGGCTTGGGCGACATCATCATGTTCGGTCAGTGCCTGCCGCAGATGATTGCGGACTGCAAGGAGGTCATCCTTGAATGCGCCGAGCGGCTGGCCCCGCTGATGAAACGCAACTTCCCGGGCTGCACGGTTCACGGCACGCTCAAGAGTCAAGGGCAGGGCTGGTCGGTTGGGAAGCAGATCGACGCGCACATCCACATCAGCGCGCTGCCGAAGTTTTATCGGAACACTGATCTGAGCTTCCCGCGAAAGGCGTACCTGACCGCCGACCCCGAGAAGGTGCAGAAGTGGAAGGAATGGCTGGCTGACAAGCCGAAGCCGTGGATCGGCCTAAGCTGGCAAGGCGGTATCCAGCAGACGCAAAAGCACCTGCGCAGCATTTCGCTTGCTGACCTTGCCCCGGTGATGGAACAGCCCGGATCGTTCATCGACCTGAGCTACAGGGACAACAGCGCAGAGGTTGCGGCCTGGAACGAAAGCCACGCGGCCCAGGTCATCACGCCACCGATTGACCAGTCGGACTACGAAGACACCCTGGCCCTGCTGATGGCGCTGGATGAGGTGGTGACGGTCACGACGACCGTTGTCCACGCCTGCGGGGCGTTGGGCCGGTCTGCGCGGGTGCTAGTGAACGCTGTTCCGATGTGGCGCTATGCCTACCGAACGGGGGACAACTCGCTCATCTGGTATCCGCCTGACAGCGTGAAGCTGTACCGCATGACGCACGGTGAGCAGTGGGGGTCGTCCATCAAGAGATTGGCCGACGACATGAAACCTCGCATCTTGGTGGCCGCATGATCGTCGGAAGCGGAGTCGTCGCCAGCGCGCTGGATGACCGCGCGGATTGCATCCTCTACGCGGCGGGCGTCAGCAACAGCAAATGCCAGGACGCCGACGAGTTCACGCGCGACCGAGAGCGGCTGCAATCGCATCTGCACAGACCCGGCCTGTTCGTGTACTTCAGTACATGCGCGAACACGGATACAGAGTACGTGATTCACAAGCGCGAGCTTGAGGCGCTGGTGAAAGCTCGGGGTGACTACCTGATCTGCCGCCTCCCAACTGTTGCAGGGAAGACCAGCAACCCGCACACGCTGCTGAACTACCTGCACAGCCGGATTGCGCGGTCTGAGCGGTTCGACCTGTGGCCCGATGCTCGCCGAAACATCATCGACACCATCGACGTTTCAACGATTGTCCGTTGGCTGATCAAGGACGGCGCCCGCAATGAAGTCGTGAACGTCGCTGCGCCTCACGACTACTCCATGCGCGAAATCGTCTCAGGGTTTGAGGCTTTGCTTGACAAGCCGGCTTTCGTGCGTGAGCACCCGGGCGGTGACGGTGAGGCGCTGGACGTGTCGCGGATTGCTGATGCCCCGGTGTTCTGGGGTGGGGACTACTTGGGCGGCATCCTTCGCAAGAGGTACGGGTGAAAGTCGCTTTTCTTCACGCCAAGCAAGACCCAAAGTATGCGGCTGTGATGGTCGCGTCAGTAAAGCGGCACATGCCCAACGTGCCCATCCTGCAACTGACAGACGAAACCACGCCGGCCATTGATGGCTGCAAGGCCGTTCGTTTGCCGTGGGATGGTCAGGAACCCATGTACTTCAAGATGCAGCACCTTGCCCGCCTTGAAGGTGATGTGCTGGCGCTGGATACCGATGTGATCGTTCAGGCCGATCTGTCGGGCGTCTTCTCGCTGCCGTTTGAAGTGGCGTTCACTTGGCGCGATGGCCCGATCCGAGGGCCTAACGGCGAGGACATCACCAAGATGATGCCCATCAACTGCGGCGTCATGTTCTACCGCAACCCGACCTTCTGGGACGCCTGCATGGCCTGGTGCAGGCAGTACAACGTCGAGCACTGGTGCGCGGATCAACTTGCAGTGGCCCACAACGCGATCTTTTACGACGTGCTGCGCCTGCACTGCAATAACTTCAACTACACCCCCAACAAGCCAGACGAGGACGTGAGCCGGCGGCTTGTCGTTCACTACAAGGGGGATCGCAAGGAATGGATGCTTCGGTGATCCCGGTTTACGTCGGCTTTGACCCGCGCGAGGAAGTCGGGACGCATGCCTTCAATTCCTCGCTCATCAAGCGCGCGACATCGCCTGTCAGCATTGCGCCGCTTCACTTGGGTATGTTCCGCTCGTTCTACTCGGCGGGCCAGCGTGACGGGACCAATGCCTTCATCTACACCCGTTTCCTGATCCCGTTTCTTCAAGATTTCAGGGGCTGGGCCGTGTTTGCCGATGGCGCGGACATGATTCTCAAAGCCGACATTTCCGAGCTTTGGGCGCTGCGGAATGACTACAAGGCGGTGCAAGTCGTCAAACACGACTACAAGACCAAGCACCCGCAAAAGTACGTCGGCACCGGCATGGAAGCGCGGAATGACGACTACCCCCGGAAGAACTGGTCAAGCCTGATGCTCATCAACTGCGCGCACTTTGCGTGGCGGCAGATGACGCCAGAGAACGTCGAGAAGATGACTGGGCCTGAGCTTCACCGCTTTTCATGGATGCGGGATGAAGTGATCGGAGAGCTTCCGCCTGTCTGGAACTGGCTTGCCGACGAGTACGGGCCAAATCCAGATGCCAAGCTGCTGCACTGGACCGCAGGCATTCCGGCTTGGCCGCACTACGCAAACGCGCCACATGCCGACGACTGGGCGGCAGAAGCAATGAGGGTGACTCATGCAATCGCCTAGCCTCATCAGCGACGCTTACAGAGCCGAGCAGGCCCGCCTACACGCTACAGGCGAATACGGCCTTGCCGCGCTGAACTTTGGCGACGTGGTGGACGACATGGTTCGCTCGTCGGCATCGCGCACGCTGCTGGACTACGGCTGCGGGTCTAAGCAGAGCCTAAAGAAAGTCTTGCGGGTGCCTGTGGACTACCGCGGCTATGACCCCGCAGTCCCCGCGTTTTCAAGCGAGCCTGAGCCTGCGGAATGCGTTGCCTGCATTGATGTATTGGAGCACATCGAGCCCGAAAGGTTGGGCTTGGTGCTTGACCACCTGCGAAGCAAAACGCTCAAGCGGGCGCTGTTTTCAGTCCATTTAGGCCCGGCTCAGAAGGTGTTATCCGATGGCCGAAACGCTCACCTGATCCAAGAGCCGCCCGAATGGTGGCTGCCGCAGATCATGGCCCGCTTCAAGCTGCTGACGTTCGTGCGGCGAAAGGACAGCTTTGTGGTGGCTCTGGGAGTGTGAGCGACGCCGGTTGCGAACCCGGTCTTCGGTGAAGGCGCAATTCCCGCACATAGCCAACTTTCGCTGGCGGTTCGCCACTCACTGCGACGAGTGTACAATAGCTGCGCCGACAATCCAAGCTGGACCGGCCTTGCGCAACGCGCGGGGCCGAGGCGCCCCGACTAGGGGTGCTAATGGCGATTGGAACCTACGCCGAACTGAAGACAGCCGTTGCTAACTGGCTGCATCGTTCGGACCTCACGACGCAAATTCCAGACTTCATCGCGCTTTGCGAGGCTGATGTCCGGCGCGATCTGCGCGTGCGCGAAATGGAGGATTCCACCTCTGTTGCGCTGACCTCGACTGAACTTGCATTGCCGACCGGCTTTCTTGAGGCCCGGCAGGTGACGCTGGACGGCATCGTTGTTGACTACGTGTTGCCGCAGCAGTTCACGCCGATTTCCGACGATACGACGTACCAATACACCGTCAAGGGCACGAACTTCGTGTTCCAAACGACATCGGGGACGGTGAAGGTTGACTTCTACAAAGGCTTTACGGCCTTCTCGGCTAACGGCGACACGAACTGGCTGCTTACCAACCACCCAGACGCCTACCTGTTTGGCTCTTTGGCCTGGGCCTGCACCTACACGCAAGACGACCCGATGCCGCATCGCGCGGCGTATCAGGCGGCTATCGCTCGCGTTCGACAGAACCAACGCAACAGTCTCGGCCCGCTTGTCGTGCGGCCGGACAGCATGAACACGCCTTGAGGTAGCCCATGGGACTCGAAACCGGCACCAAGCTGTCCGATCTGGTCGTCACCAACCCGACCAGCAGCGACCCGCGCAGTCAAGGCGATGACCACATCCGGCTGATCAAAACGGTGCTTGCCACCACGCAAAAGAAGATCCTCTTTGACGTGACCACCGTCACCGGCACGACCGGAACTGCTGTCGCCGGGTACATCAACGTCTGTACCAACGCTGGCGCGGTGACGATGACGCTGCCCGCCTCGCCTGATGCTGGCGACATTTGCGGCTTCGTGTTCACCAACGGCGGCACGTCAAACGTGCTTGCTCGAAACGGTCAACCGATCCAGACAACCGCGGCAGACGAAACGCTTTCTAGCTACGCGGCAGGCACCTTGACGGCCTGGCGTTACGTTGACGCCACCCGCGGCTGGATTCAGGAACGCTAATGCTTCAGGGCCGCTCTCGTAACGGAATCATCACCCTGCCAGTGGGCGGCGGGATCGTTGCCGACGAGGTGTCGCATGAGCTTGCAGAGAACGTCTGCACCGATGGCAACAACGTGCGATTCAGGGATGGCTACGTCAGGAAGACCGAGGGCTATGCTTCCACGCTGACAACGCCAATCGTTGTTCCGTACCACCTAGCAAACCTGCAGAACAGCGGCAACACGTTCTGGGTGCATGTGGGCCTAACGTCGGTCTACTCCGACAACGGGACAACGCAAACCAACATCACCGGCACGGCGTTGACCGGCTCTCTCACGCAGAAGATAACTTCGTGCGTGCTGGGCGGCGTG
>JACCDR010831634.1_pt1 | contig 20426 bp, 22 predicted proteins | sample 7446431 | NCBI WGS metagenome assembly JACCDR01 (sample SAMN15323443, study PRJNA562643) | freshwater metagenome | isolation source: river surface water | place: USA:Blue River Watershed | collected 2017-08-17 | reverse complement strand
CTCGGACCGACACCGACCCCCGGGCGGGCCTAAGATCTTAGATCTAAGATATCAGGCGGGCCTCCCTACCGGGACAAAAAGGGCCCGGCCCAAAATGGCCTAGGCCCTAAATGTCCTGGGACCTTTTTGTCCTAGGCCCTAACTGGCCGCCGCCAACCGATCAATGTGCCTTTCCACCTTACTTTTTTCGGCTGGGGCCATTTCGCCCTGGTCAACCAAAATCTGCAGGACCTGATCGATCCTATTGGCCGAAATCTTAGTTGTGAACAGGTAAATCGCAATTTTTACAAACTTGTTCATAACTTTCTTTCCTCTCTATCTCTTCTTCCGATAAACATAATATACGTTACTCCGAGAGAGATAGCAACGGAGTAACGAATATTTTTTTCTGTCACCCGTAATATCTTAGATATAACCAGGTGCTTACTGTTCCTACTATGCACAAGACGTGCAGGCTTGCCCAGACTAACATCTTAGATCCCTACGTTGTAAGTAAAGATGGTAGATCTTACGATCTACCATCTCATATCTTATATTCTTACTTTTTACGTACCGGTTCTTTTTGTACGTTACGTACAAACTGATATCTTATATTCAACATCTTAGCGATCTGAGAGGTAGTAAACTTACCTAAAGATGTAAGATATCTGATTGATTCACTTTTGTTATTCTTATGAAGAGAGATAATCTCTTCAGGAGAAAGTTTCGTATAATCAACAACTGTTTCTTTAGAAGCTTCATTCATTTTACTTATCCTTCTGTTGGTTTCTTCTCTCTTACAAATATATCATACTACACAACTCAATCTGAATCAACAAAAAAAGAGAGTGTGACGAATATTTATTTTATTCACTCTTCCCCTCAGATCTAACATCTTAGGCGGTCCGAATGATTAATTTTCGGTAACGGATTACGTAAATCGTTACTTTCGCGCCAAGGGCCCTAAAAAATTTGTCCAATTTTTCAAATCGGCTGGACATGTTGTAGGATCAAAGAAATAGACGATCCCTTGATGCACAAAAAATACCAGTTGACTTCCCTTTCATCCACATATATAATTGTCATAGAAAACCCAATTGAGGCCCGTAGCCATGAATAGCATCGCTCCCCTAACGGAAGAACTGAAGCCTGTACGGGCCAGGAATAGGTTCGAGGCCATGATTGGACTCAATAATAGGCTACCTCTAAATGACTTGGGGATGCCTACTGTTCTTTACAGGCCCGACGCTATCCCGCACCTCTTGGAGGAAATGGAGCCAGCCGTCCAAGCCAAGACGCTCAACGACGCTGCAATCCACCTTAATTACTCCGAAGGGTTTCCGACAACCCCCTCGGGTAAGCTCTTGTGGGACCAGTTGGACTTTGAAGGCAGCAACGAATTCGTTTTGTTTCAAGCGTTCCTTGAAATGAATAACGTTAATGGTTATCGCTCCACTCAGATCCTCGCTAGGACCCTCACAGACCAGAAGTATAACGCTCTCGCACCGGCGCGCAAGTCGGCCGCGGCGCACAAGGAGATGTTGGACCTAACCCGTCAACACGTCCAAGAGCTAGCCGTCTATTTCTATTGGGGACACCGCGCACGTGCCTACGATATGGTCGGTATGGCTGCTTACCGCCGTATCCGGTCGCAGCGCGCAGTCCTTCTGGAAGATGCCTCTTTCCACGCCTTGCAGCGCATGTTCAAAAAGACTATGGACCGCTGGGATAGGTTCACAGATGATGACATGGACCAGATGAGTCCTCTCGACGTCACCAAGATGATGAAAGAGATCGTCCAGATGCAGCGTATCTCGGTAGGCCTCCCAGGGAGCGCCCCTCTGGATTCACACTTGCCTGGGAACCAGAATGGTTCGGACCAAGGGATCGAGGTTCATTTGCGTACCATCGCGAAGCAGCAACAGGTAGCTTCCGACGGTACTTCTACCTCGGCCCTCTTGGATTCTGAGCAAGATACAGCCGTTGCTCAAGAGCTCGTAATCAAAATGATGCAGAAGGCAAATGCCCGTAAATAATGTAATGCAAAGACCCGTAAACTGAGTGACTGCGCCACCACGAAAAAGAAGACATGTTTTCCTCCATATAAGCTAGGTCAAATGGCATGAACACGCTTAACCTCAACACCACCCCAACACCTACGATCACTGAGCCTGGTGTTCACATTAAGTTCTCCCCAGTCCTAATTGAGAAGCTCACCAACCAGGCATGGGACGAGTATTCTCGTATGGTTGGGGGAATCGCCTTCAACGGTGATAAGCTCCCATCTTGGCCTGAAGTGGACCCCAAGATCCAAGCCGCATGGCGCGCTGCTATCGCAAAAGTCATCACTGTCAACGTGAATATGTAGTGCTCCTCCCATGCAGATTAACAGCCTATACAATCCTAAGCTCACGCCTGCGACCTTAACTATGCATCTGGATCCGTCATGGATCCCGGAGAGGCATCTCCTGTATATCTCGACTAAGGTAGCGGCAGCTGTTAAGCGTGGTGGGGCACGTCTAATCGTGTCTCTGCCTCCACGCCACGGGAAGTCTAGGCTCCTCTCCATTGGAAGCACCACGTGGACGGTAGAAAACTTTGATAAGTACAACGTAGGGCTTTGCACCTATGCGGCTACTCTCTCGACAGACTTTAGCCAAGCTGTTCGCGATCAGATTACACTTAATCCTGACAAACTGGACGTCCGTATTAGGCAAGGCTCTAACCGAGTTGACCGTTTTCTTACTGAAGGCGGTGGTGGTGTCTATGCTTTTGGTCTTGGCGGTTCTCTTACTGGCCGTGGGTTTCATGTTTTCTTCTTGGACGACTATATCAAGGAGATTAAAGAGGCCCTCTCACCTACGTACCGTGAAGATTGCTGGACGTGGTTCACAACAACCATGATGACTCGACTGGAGCCTGGTGCCAGTGTTATCATCGTGGCTACACGATGGCACGAGGACGACCTCATCGGGCGACTTATCAAGTCTTCCAATGACTGGGAATACATTAGGATCCCAGCTATTGCCGAACGAGACGACCCAGTTGGAAGGCAGCCAGGAGAGCCGTTATTCCCTGCGCGCTACCCGTTGGAAGAACTCCAGCGCACCAAGCGGCTCCTCGGGTCTCACTACTTCGCTGCCATCTATCAGCAAGACCCCAGAAGCGACGCCTCCAAGATGGCGCGAAAAGAGTGGCTCCAGCATCTCGCGGCCTCTCAAATGCCTAATCCGAACACTCTTAAGTGGGGTCGATTCTGGGATCTTGCCTCCCTTAAGGGAGAGGGAGACTATACAGTTGGTGCTCTGTGCGGTGGAGACAAGAATGCTCAACGGCTCTATGTCAAGCATATCGTACGCGACCAGCTATCCCCTCAAGGCGTCGAGGATCTAGTCAAGAAGACGGCAGAGGAAGATGGCAAGCAGGTCCCCATCTATATCGAAGAAGAACCAGGTAGCTCTGGCAAGCATACGATACACCTCTTTAAGACACATGTGCTCAAGGGGTACAACGTTATCGCGGTACCCTCACTCAAAAACAAAGCCGTTCGCTACGCAGGTATGGTTGCAGGGGCCGAGCGCGGAGATTTGGTACTTCAGTACGGCGAATGGAATGATGAGTTCGCCGATGAATTTGATGCGATACCTACTGGAGCGTACGACGACCAGCAGGATGTAGTCTCTATGGGATGGAATGAGCTAATCGGTGTTATATCTCATGGGGCCACTTGGGGACGTGATAAGCCCACAGCAGACGGCGTTACAATTACTGATTCTCTAAAAGGGCCTGTTACAGGTGCCACTTGGGGAAGACGTACATCAGGCCTACTTACACCAAGGAAATATATCAATGGCACAGGCTCAGGAAGTCGTGGCGGCCGCGTCCGAATTCACTAGCGCAAAAGTCACACCGATCCGTAAAGGGATTGCAGCTTTCAATCAATTCCTGCTTGGACGTCTATCCTGGATGTCTCGTGCGGGCATGACCTTCGATGGCAATCGCGATCTGTGGGCTACTTTCGGGTACAATCGTTACCTTCGTATACAAGATCTCTATGTCAAATATAAGCGGCAGGATGTTGCCAAAACAATCGTTGAGGCTCCTGCTGACGCCTTATGGACTCGGCCTCCCAAGATTAAAGCCGACGCTGCCTTCCTTGAGGCCTGGAAGCAGCTCAATAAAGGGGTAGACGTTTGGGATGTTTTTAGGCGCGCAGACTATTGCACTGGCTGGTCTCGTTTTGCTATTATCGTCATCGGTCTCGACGATGGCAAAAAACTCGAGCAGCCTGCAACCTTCCGTGAGGGGGCAAAAGTTACTTATCTGCAGCCTTATTCCGAGCTCGGAGTGCAGGTCGCGGAGTATGTTAACAATCCAAACGACCCACGGTTTGGCCTCCCTCTATACTATCAGATCTCAATCAATGAGACCGAGCAGGGACAAGTCGGACGTTCCTTGGCAGTACCTCGCGTTGCCTTCAAGGTACATTGGACTCGGATTGTCCACATTGCAGATAATGTTGTTGAAGACAACGTCTTCGGAGCTCCACGTCTGGAGCCTGTGTACAACCTGTTGGACGATCTCCTCAAGATTGCCGGTGGTTCCGCTGAGACCTACTGGTTGACTGCCAACCGCGGTATGCAAATGGATGTGTCTCCTGACATGTCTCTCGACGGTGAAGATGCAGCTGCACTGGAGGACGAAGTTGAGGAATACCATCATAATCTGCGACGATTCATTAGGACTCGGGGAGTTACAATCAACGAGTTGGGAACCAAGACCGCGTCTTCTAAAGACCCGGTGGACACATGTCTCGGCCTCATCTCGGCGACTGTTCGTATTCCGAAGAGGCTCCTTATGGGCTCAGAGGCTGGGCAGCTTGCATCCGAACAGGATCGTGCTAATTGGGCCGAACGGGTCGGAGAACGTCGTGAAAAGTTTGCTCGCACACGGACACTTACACCTTTCATCTCGAGGATGGTTGCTCTCGGGGTCTTACCTGAGCCGGGAGAGTGGTCCCTACTCTGGCCAAATGCATTTATCCTAGGCCCTCTGGAAGCTGCTCAGACTTCTGCACAAATGGCTAGGTCCGCTGCAAACCTCTTGAAGGTCCTTGTCGAGAAGCCGGAATTCATTGCTGTTGATGAAGCACGACAGATCGTAGGTTTTTCGGATAATTCGTCTATTTTGGATGACGGATCCGATCAAACTACGGCGCTTCCTACAGGTTAATAGTCGGAAAAATCGCGCGAAAAAGGGCCATTTTCCTCACGGGAAATGGCCTTTTTTGTCGGAAAATTCTGCGCGGGTGATGGTATGTGACTGCGGAGTGACTGCGCTGCCCACGAAGAAAAAGACATGTTTTCCTCCATATAAGCATAAAAAATACCCCATTTGGTCCTCATTTTTCACTTGCTTTACCTAAAAAACCGTGCTATAATTGGTATTGTAAGGTCCACTCATGGACCTGTTCGTTGGCATCGGACAAGCACCTACAAGGTTGATTAGTTTTATGACTAGATCTTATATCAGGATCCAGGCAAAGGCTGAATCTGGGCTTACTCGTGAGGAGACTCTTCACGGGCGCACATACCTTGTCATGCCTGTGGTTGCCATTGTTCAAGGTGTCCTTCATGGGGCGAACTCAGAAGCTCCGGAATTTGCTCCGGCTTCTGAGTTCGGAAAGAACATCAATGGGTGGAATGGCCGCCCAGTCGTGATGAACCACCCCCAAGACGACGAAGGCAATTATGTTGCCGCGAATTCACCCGAAGTACTGAACTCTTGGGCTATGGGGTGGATTTTCAACGCCCACGTTGAAGACAACAAGCTCAAAGTGGAAGCTTGGGTTGATGTCGCTCGCTGTGAGGAAATGGAAGGGGATTTCCTCGAAACGCTGGAGCGGATCAAGAACGACGAGCTAGTTGAAGTTTCCGTTGGTGTATTCATCAATCCCGTGTCAAAGACAGGTACGTATGCTGGGAAGAAGTATTCTAGCGTATGGTCCAACGTGGTCCCTGATCACTTGGCCTTCCTGTCTAATGGTTCAACCGGTGCCTGTTCAGTCAAGGATGGCTGTGGTACCCCTCGACTGAACGAGGCAAAAGATATGACAGTTAACCTGGGTGGTGATCAGAATCCGGGTGTTGGTGCTGAAGATCTTGCAGCAACAAGTGCGCAACCTTCGCCTCATGTTCATGAAGGCGGTACCTGCACTTGTAATGGTGGATCTGAGACACCGGCACCCGGTGATGATGCTCCCGAAGTGAATGAACTTGATGTAAACCGTGCCAACGAAGCGGTTGCACGTGCTTTTTCTGAGCGTCTAAGTGATAATACAGTGCCTGCTGGGCGATTCAATAATGACATTTATAAGGCCGTAGCAGCTGCTATCCGCAAGCAATATCGCGGATATTGCTACGGCTATACTTCTGATTATGCCGTATATGAAGGTTTCGACAACGACTACAACTACGTATGTATGAAGGTTGGCATCGACGTCTCTGACGACCTTCAGGTTAAATTCACGAGCGAGCCTTCTGAGGTCCAGATCGTGATGCAGATCATCGACAAACCCGAGGATACCAAATTGGCTGACAATAATGCGACGCAGGCGGGCGGTGGTGCTGCACCTGCGGTTACTTCTGAGACCCCGGCTCCGGCTCCCGTGACCGTGGAATCTTATATCAACAATGCGCCGGCGGCCGTTCGTGAAGTTCTCGAAGAGGGCATGCGCGTGCAGACCGAGCGCAAGGACACGCTGGTCAAGAGCATTCTCTCGACCAACAGCGGCGCCTTCTCTGAAGATGAGCTGAAGGCAATGTCTCTGAAGCAGCTCATGCAGCTGGCCACTCTCGCCAAGGCGAATGTTCAGGCAGCTGCTGGTCCGACCGACTTCACGGGTCTGGGCGCGCCGCGTCTGGTCACCGAGGAAGAAAACACTGCTCCGACACCGCTGAAGATGTGGGCTTAATACTTCGGTATTAAGTTCATATAAGTCATACACCTCCTGAGAGAGTGAAATGCAATGGTAAAGACTGTTCCTAGCACGATCAACGTGAAGGGCCGTCCGATGCGCCGTGAGGCGGCTGCGGGTGGTGCAATCACGCCTGGTCACCTCATCAAGTACAACTCTTCCGGTCAGTTCGTCGTCCACAACGTCGCTCGTGGCAAGTGCGCAACGATCTTCGCTGCCGAAAACGAAGTCTTCGGCATGGACATCACGGATGCCTATGCTTCCGGCGATCGTGTTCTGGCCTGGCATGCGGGTCCTGGTGACGAGATCCTGGCTCTCGTTCCTGCCAACGCCCCCGCGATCGTCATCGGCGACCTGCTGGAATCCAACGGCGACGGCACGGTTCGCAAGGCTCTGACGCTCACCGGCACTCTGACAGGCACGAACAACGGCGCGCTGACGGACATCACGTTCAATGCGACCTGGTCGTCCGCACAGGCGAACGAAATCAACTCGAACTTCGAAGAATTCCAGGAATGGCTGAATGTTGCACCTCCGGGTGCGTTCGCTGTGGCCATTCAGGCAGTCGACAACAGCGCCGGCGGTTCGCCCGCTCGCATCAAGATCATGATTCTGTAGTAGCATCAGCACTACGACAACCGCTCTCCCGGGCCGGGATAGCTAGCAAGTAAGTGAGAACGAGGACAAAACCATGAATATGGCAGTACGGTCCGGGGGTCTCCAGGTCGACTACATCATGCCCAATGGGCAGGGTGTGGGCAGCCTGGCCAACATGATCCTGTCCGGCAAACTGAACGTGAATGCGCTGCGCACCTGCGATACGCTTCGCAAGGACGAATGGATCAAGCTCGACGAGACGCTGGTCGAAGTAGGTCGTCAGCGTCTGATCGGCGTCGGCGATCTGATGAGCCGTGGTCTTCGCTATGGGCTGTCGAACGCCCTCGGCACGACGCGCCTCGAGTGGGAACGCGTCTCTGACATGACTCCGGCCTCCGTCGACATGAGCGGTCTGACGGAATCCGAGAACGACCGAGTCGTGTTCGATCTGGTTGGCATGCCCATCCCGATCATCCACAAAGACTTCCATATCAATGCTCGCGCTCTGGCTGCTTCCCGCAACCGTGGCGAATCTCTCGACACGACTCAGGTGTCGATCGCTGCACGTCTGGTCGCCGAGAAGATCGAAGACCTGCTCTTCAACGGTGGTTTCTCTGCAGGCACGACGCAGGGCCAGATCTACGGCTACACGAACGTTCCGAACCGCAGCACCGGCTCGGTGACCGCAACCTGGGTCTCCACGACCGGCGCCAACATCCTGGCCGACGTCCTCGAGATGATCGGGCTCGCGAACGACGACCATATGTATGGTCCGTTCGTGATCTACGTATCCAATGCGGCGTTCATCAATATGCTGAACGACTTCAAGGCGGAGACGGGTGATTCCATCCTGACTCGCCTGAAGCAGATCCCGCAGATCCTGGACATCCGTCCGTCGGACAACCTGACTGGTACGACTGTCCTGATGGTCCAGATGACCCGCGATGTCGTCGATATGGTCGATGGCATTCAGCCGACGGTCGTTCAGTGGGAAACGAAGGGCGGCATGCAGCTGAACTTCAAGGTGATGGCGATCCTGGTGCCGCGCGTCAAGCCTGGCGACTATGACTCGCAGTCCGGTATCGTTCACTACTCGTAGAGTCGAGCCCTACAGGTAGTGAGCATGGCGATGGTGTTGGCAGATGCGCCGGGACGCAACTAAGATCGAGGCTGCGACTCCTCGATTACTCTGACAGCTAACATCATCGCCACTTTAACAAGCCCAGAAGAGAGACCGCCACCATGAAGTATATTCTCCAGCATGGCAAGCACGTCGGTTACGAGACCGACGACAATGGCAATCCCACCCTCAACGGACATCCCGTTCCCGAGGGCAAGAAGCCTGGCCGTAAGGTTTACACGAAGGGCGACATCGTCCATCTCGATCCCGACCAGGCTGTTCAGTTCGGCGACAAGTTCAAGTCGACTGAAGTGGTCGATGCCGAGAAGCGTGTTCTGGCAGCCAAGGACGACGAGATCGCTCGTCTGATCCGTGAGCGCGATGAAGCTGCTCTGAAGCTGACTATGATCCAACAGGGCAAGATGACCTTCGACGGCAAGCTGGTCGAAGCACCGGCGAAGGACATCGAGTCTGCCAAGAATCCTCCGGCGGCGGGCCCCGCTAACGCAGCCACTTCTCCCGTACCGGGTGTTGGACAAGCCCCTGCAGCACAGTCCAACACCGCTGCTCCTTCTGCTACGGGCCCCACTACTACTAAGTAGCCTAGCAGAAGTATTCGCCCTCTCAAAAGAGCAGTCCGGAGGACCTAATATGGCTCGGGCAACTGATGCAGACGTAAGAGCACTAGTCGAGATGGAAGCTTCCACCTCGACACTGCCCTTTATTACGACCGCATCTGTTATGTCCGATTCATTTCTGGCCGGCAAGGGGCTGTCAGAAGAGTTACTCATTCAGATTGAGATCTATCTGGCAGCCCACTTTGCAGTTCTGGCAGTTGAGCGTGGTGGTCTCATGAAAGACTCCATGGGGCAGTCTTCGGCCACGTATAATGCCTCCAATAATCGTTTGCAGGGTCTTTCGTCAACTAGGTTCGGTCAAACAGCCCAGATGCTTGATTCGAGTGGCTCGCTGAAAGATATCGCGCCTGGTTCACGAAATGCCCAATTTAGAGTAGTATCTGGCGATAACGCTAATCCGCCTTCTTAATCAGGTGTCCCATGGCCTCGTTCAATAAATTCAACGCCTTCGTCGAGCACCTGGCTGAAGGCGTGCACAACCTTCAGACTGGCGCACTGAAGATTATGCTGACCAATACAGCGCCTGTGGCAGCCAACTCGATCAAGGGTGACCTTACCGAGATCAGCGCGGGCAACGGCTACAGCGCGGGTGGTGCATCTGCGACCGTCTCTGCATCGTCACAGACGTCGGGCACCTACAAGCTGGTACTAGACGACCTGACGATCACTGCGTCGGGCGGCAGCATTGGTCCGTTCCGCTATTTCGTACTCTACAACGACACGCCGACCTCGCCTGCAGACCCGCTGATCGGCTGGTGGGATTACGGCGCGTCGATCACGCTGGCTGACGGTGAATCGGTCACTGCGGACTTCTCCGCGTCGAACGGTGCACTTCAGATCGCCTAGGCGTAGTTACAGGAATAACACACTGTGGGTAAGGTAGCAAACAGAGCGCGGATGACAACCGCCACAACGGGAACCGGGACACTAACTCTCGGTTCTGCAGTTGGAGGTTATGCTACCTTTGCTGAGGCAGGAATTAGCAACGGCGATGTCGTTAGCTATGCGATCGTTGAAGGTTCTGACTTCGAAGTAGGGCTAGGAACTTATACGTCTTCTGGCACTACGCTTGCGCGCACTACAGTGCTGCTGTCTAAGATTGGAGGCACTGCAGGCACCTCTAAGATGAATCTGACAGGAACAGCGCATGTGTTTGTCACCGCGCTGGCTGAAGACATTAACAAGGCCTTGAATGCTGATGTGTGGGCAGCGGTTGTAGGTAAAGTTCTCACATCAGATCTAATAGAGACTGCATCTGCTCCTGTAACACTTACGCATGGATCGCCTACAGCCTTTGACTGGGATGCTGGTATTAATCGTGAGTGGGCGATAACAGCTAGCGTCACGCTTAGCAACCCGACAAACGGCCAGCCGGGCACGTGGAGAAGACTTCAGATCACACAGGACGCTACAGGCGGTCGTGTGGTAACGTGGGGCAATCAGTATGTGCATCCGGGTGGTACGGATGCAGTTCTCTCTACGGCAGCTAATGCTGTAGACACACTTTACATCTATTGTCGCACGACGTCTATTTTTGAGGTGCACGTAGGTGGAAAGGCGTGGGCAACATGAGGATAAGCCTTACGCCTGGTAGGTTACTGAGAGAGCTGAAGACTAAGACTAGAACTAAGATGAGCTTTCTTCCTGGAATATTTCCAGGTGGGGCTGTTGCGGGTAGCAGAGTACCTCCCGCAGTTACAACAGTATATCTGACGTCTGGTACGTCATGGGTTGTGCCTGCAGGATTCGATCAAGCTACTGTCGAGTGTATCGGGGGTGGAGGTAACGGCGCAGCTGGTGCGACGAATCCACGTTCAGGTGCTGGTGGTGGCGGAGGAGCTTATTCAAAGACTAACTTAGTAACGCTTACGCCCGGTGCGACGGTAAACGTACAGATAGGTAGTGCGGCAACTGACACTTGGTTCAACAAGGCAGCGAATAGCGCGCCTGCGAGCACTGCCGACGGTTGTTTGGCTAAAGGAGGAACTAGCGGTAGTGCAACTACGGGAGGAGCTGGTGGATCATCAGCATCTTGTGTAGGCGATACTGCCTTCAGTGGTGGTAACGGCGGCAACGGCGGTACCACATCAGCAGGTGGTGGGGGTGGTGGAGGTTCCGCTGGTCCGTCTGGTGCAGGCAAGAATGGAGGCAATAGCGGCAACAGTAGCGCTGGCGCAGGTGCGGGTGGTGGTGGGTCTAACGGCGGCTCGTCTACAGCTGGTGGTGCCGGCGGTAATACTCCAGCGTTCGGTGCTGGTGGTAATGGCACTAGTGGCACTGGTGGTGGTACTTCAGCTGGACAGGCCGGCACGAACGGCGGTGGCGGTGCAGGCCACAGCACAGTGGGTTCGGCAGCAGGTGCAGGAGGCTCTGACACATCACTTGGTAGCGGCAACGGTGTAGGTGGTGGTGGTGGAGGCTCTCGTGGAGCTCTCTCCAGCACCATGGGACCTGGAGGCGCTGGCGGTCTTTATGGTGGTGGCGGCGGAGGTGGTGCAGGATCTGGTGGTACTCCGGGTGCTGGAGGTGCAGGACGACAAGGCATCATTAAGATTACATACGTTCCTTAGGCAATGGATCTAGCGCGCGGAGGCAACTTAAATGTTAGGTTTTGATGCCCAGGCAGCGCAAGCCATTGCGCAGCTACCAAATCCCAATAGTCTATCAGCTGTTAACGGTTCGCTTTCTGTCACAGGACAAACCGCTAATATTAAGCGGGCATTACGACTAGCTGCTGATGGAGGGACTTTTGCTGAGACTGGTCAAAATATCGGCGTCAATCGTACTGTTGCTGTTGGTCATGGAGCTTATACACTCTCCGGCCAAACGTCAGCTTTTAAGCTCTCGTTTAGGCTTGGAGCAAACCAAGGCTCATACACCGTAAATGGACAGGCTGCATTATTCGCGACTGTGAAGTCTGCGAATGTGGGCACGTATGCATTCAATGGACAGGTCGTAAATCTTGTTCGGGACATTGTCTTCAGTGCTGACGCTGGCAGTATTGCAGTCAATGGCTCGGATGTTGACTTCCTTAAGAGTTTCCCCATACTCTTGGATGTCGGCAACTTTGCCTTGGCCGGCCAGTCAATTAGCTTCAGACGCTCCCTCCGTCTAGAAGCTCTGGCCGGCAGTCTTTCAGTTAGCGGACAATCTGCTAACTTCGACATTACGTTGTCTGTCGGGCATGGTTCATATGCACTGATAGGACAGCAGGTAACTATCAGTCTAGACCTGGTCTTGACTGCTAATAGCGGCAACTACAGTGCTAATGGACAAGCAGCAAATCTGCTCAAGTCCAACAGACTTGTTGCCTCTCATGGATCATATTCGCTTAGTGGTCAAGTAGCAAACGTCCATATCACCTCCATACTTGATAATGGAAGTTACAGTCTGCTTGGACAGACTGCTACGATTACTAAGCGCTATACGCTGGTTGCTGATGCTGGCGGCTTAGCAACCAGTGGGCAGGCCGTAGATTTCCTCCGTGATTTGTCTCTCCTGGCGGATCACGGGACCTTCAGTCTACAAGGTCAGGAAATTGACATCGGACTTGATCTTCTAGATCCGGTTCTCGTACCAACGCAGGGTGCCTTTGTTTTCACGGGGCAACAGGTAACTCTGCGTCGGGCGCTACGGCTGTCAGCCAATGCTGGAGTGTTCGCTGCAAACGGTCAAACCGTCGATGTCAAGCGCCATCTTGTCATGGGCGCTAATACGGGTACCTTTATGGTATCTGGCGAGGCCTTACTTAAGCGCGCACTCCTTATGTCCGCGGCTGCTGGATCGTTAACCGTCACGGGCCAAACGTCGCAGCTAAGGATGGCGAGAAGGATTCCAATCTTACAGGGGTCCTTCTCGCTTTCTGGTCAAGACACAAACTTCAGGTATCTGGCAAATCTGATAGCACTTACAGGTGCCTTCTCAGTTACAGGGCCTCCGCTGGACTTTGTGTATATCCGCAAGCTGAGACTAGAAACGTTACAGGGGGGATACGTTGCAAGCATTCGAGGGATCTCATTCGGGCAGATCGAGTTCCATCGTATGCCTATAACAAGTAGACCCATCGGCAACACTGAGGTCGACATCAACTTAACAGGCCATCCACTAGGCAACACAGATCCGGAGTTGTGATATGGCCATTACCTACTGGGGCAACCCACGAAACAACGGGCTAGGAGGTTTCACCTTCGACGACCCTGTTCTCATTGAGGCAAGATGGGAACAACGGGTAGAAGAAACGTTTGATGATCGCGGTGTTGTTTTCGTGTCGCAAGCCAACGCATTTGTAAAGCAGGATCTAGACTTGGGAGGTTATCTCTACAATGGTAACTCTTTGATCGAGGATCCTACTACGGTTGAGGGGGCTTATAAGATTAGAGCCTTCCGTAAGGTCTCAAACATGGGACGCACGAAGAATGAACGTCGTGCGATAATGTAACAATGGCAAAGCCGTTCAAGCCGATCAGGCCTTCACTGGGACCTGTCAGAAATGGTTCTGAAGCGGCTCGTGCCATGAAGCAGTTGACTGATCAATTCTCTAGATGGACTGTCCACATGACTGAACAGTCAGGGCAGGTCTTACTAGAAGCACTAAGGCCTACGTTTGAGAAGTCAAAAGAGTATTGTCCTTATAAAACGGGAGCTTTACGGAACTCAGGTTACTTGGAAATAAGGCGCGTAGGCTTACTGCGTGGATGGCAAGCTGAGATAGGCTATGGCAGAGGTGGCCTGCCTCACTATACTATCATAGTCCACGAGATGCCAACGTACCACAAACCGCCTACCAGGTATAAGTGGCTGCAAGCTGCTTTGCAGGAAGACGGTGACGAGATCCAGAGGCGAATCACTGAGGGACTCAAGAGCGCTTCTGGTACATAGGGGACTACCCCAAACTAGAAAACGGAGACTAACATGTACAAAGCAGTTATGAGCATCTTCGCAGGGATGGCTCTGTTGCTCGGCTCGTATAACGCAGCGGCGGCAGCAGATATTTACGGCAGCTCGAAGGATGCGCCGATCGCATATGCACCCGTTGCTCCTACCGTTCACTGGACCGGACTTGCCTTCGGTGGCAGTCTCGGCTATGGTTTCGGCAACTCCGACGTCGGCGCGGATGTGTCCGGCGAGGGTGGAAGTTTCAACCTCCTGCAGTTCGATGGTGTCGGACAGGATGGGCTGACCTATGATGTGAATGCGAGCTTCGATGTTCGTATTCCCGATTCTCGTCTGCTGATCGGTATCGAAGGTGGCTATATGGGCACCGACGCAACCGCTGAATTCTCTGCGCTGAATGGTGCTTTGAATGGCGAAGTCGGCATCGGCGATATTTATTGGGCGGCTCTGCGTGCGGGTTACATCTTCGGCCATGACCAGGTACTTGCTTATGGCAAGATCGGTTATGGTTGGAATAGCCCCGAAGATGTGAAAACCAATATCGGTTCGATCAAGCTGAAAGATCGTGAAGGCCTGTTGGTCGGCGGTGGTCTCGAAGCTCACCTCGGTTCGGGGTTCTTCGGCTATGCAGACTACACCCACTTTTTCTTCGACGAGACTACGGTCCTCTCGGGAGAAGGCTTCAGCGTCGACGAAGAGACGAACTTTGGCGTCGCGAAGGTCGGTGTGAAGTATAAGTTCGGTCTCGGCGGCGCAGGTCTGTTGAACTAATAACTACGACTGGGGTTGGCACATGGGTATCCCTTCTGTAGACGCAAAAGCATTACTTCTCGCCCGGGGGGTGGGTGATGCTGATCCGACTGCTGATTGGGGTATCCATGTGTCATTCTTGCCACCAGAGCCTTCACGTGTAATAGCTATTTTCGATACCGGGGGTACTGGAGAAGGCCCGAATCCAAAATGGCTGTTAGACTATCGCACCATCCAGGTACTTGTCCGGGGTGGTGTGAATGATTATGTAGCCGCGTACACAATTGCCCAAGCAGTCAAAGACGCTCTACTAGGAATGACTGCACAGGTAGTTGAGAGTGGAGACCGCTGGGATGGTGTAACGGGTGTGGGTGATATCATGTTCCTCGCGCGTGACGACAACCAGAATCCAACACTATCCATTAACTTCCGTATCATTATTGAGCCTTTGACTAACGCTTTGACTAATAGAGAACCGCTGTAGTAAACTAGCATAACTAAAGGGTGCCACCATGGCCAAAAGAATTCGCGTATCGCCTGATTCGGGCTCCAACTGGTACACCCTTCCGGGTTCCAGCGGTGAGCTCCGGAATGAAGGCAATCAGATCCCGGATACTGTGTTCGGGCAGAACTTTGCCAGTGGCCTAACTGGCATGATCAATGGTTCAATCACGTCGAACGCCTTGTACAAAGGCTTCGCGGGTTACCATTGCGACATCATGAAGAGCGCCTCCTCTGGGACTGCCTTCACAACGGAAGCCATGACTCTGGTCTCTGGCAAGACCTACCGTATCTCTGACGCCACGAAGAACATGTGGAACCGTGGCGGATCGTTCACCGTGTTCGACAACGCGGTCAACCACAACGCTGACGTCGAGTCCATCAACTATATCTTCGGTGAGATCACGTTCGCGAGTGCCTATACGGTTACTGGACCGGTCACGGTTACGGGTAGCTACTTGGCGAAGTCTACTGTCGCAAAGGGCCGCTCGTTCACGCTGACGATGAGCCAGGAACCGATCCAGACGTCGGACTTCGAGACTGCGCAGGCTAATGGTGGACGTCATACGTTCATCAACGGTCTGAAGACAGTCGAGCTCGAGATCGGCTCTGTCTATGCGTCCTCCAACGGCTGGCTGGCTGCTCTGGAGGCACGCAACGAGTTGATTATCGAGATCGCACCGGTAGGCAACTCTGGATCGGAGTCACGCGCTCGGGGCATCTTCAAGGTCACTCAGCAGGGTCAGCAAGGCGACGTCGGGGCGCTGGAAGAAGAGACGATCAACTTCGTGCTCTCCGTTCCGGATAGCCCCGCGAACCTGCTGACGCCGTTCGCATGGCAGCATCCCTCGGCAACGACACTCTCGACTGCCGTGCGCACGTTCCTGGATAGCTGGGAAGATGAGACGATCATTGAGGCCCAGTATCTGCCTGATGGCACGAACGGTGTCTCGGGAGAAGTCGTAGTCTCTGAGTGCAGCCTGACTGGCGGCCTCGAAGTCATCAATGAGTTCTCGGTTACCCTGCAGATCACGGGTGCCCTGACAGCAGTGCCGTAGGACTAATCTTAATACAATCAACGGAGGCATACTACAATGACACAGAATACCAGCGATCCTGCAGTCCAACAGGAGATGCGCGATGCAATTCGCACCTCGATCTTCACGGCGAAGCCCAAATCAAAACTCCTGACGGTGTTCGGGACTGAGATTGAGCTTCGCCAGCCTTCTTTGGCAGCCATCCTAACATCACAGAGCGATGGCAGCACTCCAGCCGAAAAGGCTGCGCAGATGCTTATCTCCTACGCCTATGTACCCGGCACGGATGTCAAAGTATTTGACGACGTGGATGTCCCTGGGATTCTGGGACTTCCGTGGGGCACGGATATGACTGTCATCCAGCAGGCGATCTCTGAGCTGACCGACCTCGAATCGGCCACGAAGAGTGCTGAGGGAAACTCACAAGACCTGAAGGCCGAATAAACCTCGAGGTACTGTTCATTGCCGAGATGCTAGGCAAGTTCGAACATGAGGTTATGGCCTTAAGCCTGGATGAGTTAGCTCGTTGGATCGCATACTTCCGTATCAAGACTAAAGAAGCGAAACTGGCATCTAAGAAGAGGCGGTAGTCATGCTCAATCTAGGTACTATTAATTTTGGGTTGGGCGTGGATACTGCTCCTCTACAGAGAGCAACACGTCAGGTTGTCCAGTTCGGTACACAAGTAGAAGCAGCTGCGCGCGCCACTGGTAACGGCGCGCGTGCTGCTGAAGCTGCTCTCCGCCGTCAGGAAGCTGCTGCTCTGAAGGCGCTGCAAAGCACGCTGCGCATGAATGATGCTATCCGCAAAGGTGTTTCTGGCGGACAGCAGACTGCTCTGTTGAATGCAACTACTCGCGCATTCTCACAGCTCTCTAGCCAAATGACACAAGGCCAGCGCACTACTATTGCTTACCAGCGTGCGATGGAATCATTTGAAGCACGCATGGGTTCCGTCCAGCGTTCGCTGAGACAGATCACTAGCAACGCCAATATCACCCCTCTGGGGAACTTCATGAAGGACTTGGCTTCTGCCACGGTCCTTGCTATTGGCCCCCTCAGTGGCTTTGGCGCTCGTATTGCGGCCATCGCCGCCATCTCGACTCGTTCATCTTTCGCCATGGCTGCCTTGGTTACCTCTGCGGTATCCGTTGGCGCTGCATTCACGAAGTTGAGCCAGTCTACAATCAAGGTCGCTATTGAAGTCGACCGTATCAAGGCCCGCTTAGAGAACGCGACTGGTTCGGCTGATATAGCACAAGAGCAGTTCGATGAGCTTCGCTCAATGGCTGATCGAACAGGCAACGAGTTCATCTCTCTTGCAACCCAGTTTACTCGATTCCAGGCAGCTGCTGTAGGTACTAACCTTGAAGGTGACAAGGCTAGAGAGATCTTCGAAAACTTGGCTACGGCCGTAGGCAACTTCCAGTTAGATGCACAGAGCGCTGAAGGCGTGTTCCGTGCAGTCGAACAGATGATGTCCAAAGGTAACGTAACCGCTGAAGAACTTCGTCAGCAGTTAGGTGATCGTCTGCCTGGTGCATTCAAGGCTGCTGCAGATGCACTTGGTGTCACGACTTCCAAACTGAATGCTCTGCTCAAGAAGGGTAAAGTCTCTGCCGAACAGTTTTTGATTCCCTTCTCTAGAGAGGTTAGGAAGAGATTGGGAGGAGACTCTACTGATGGAGTTAACTCTCTGACAGCATCCTTGAATAGACTCAATAATGCTTGGACAATATTCCAGGTTAAGTTTGATGAGGCCTTTGGAATCTCCAAGGCATTTAAGGCTGCTGTTGAAGCTCTTACAGGTGTGCTTAACTTCCTTGGGGACAATATTAAGGGTACGGCTGCAGCTGTAGGCGCATTGACAGCTGCCTTTGGGTTGTTGCTGTTGCCTAGAATCATCGCAGGATTAACTGCATCAGCCCTTGCAGTTCGAACTGTGACACTGGCGGTTACAGGACTCAACGCAGTACTAGCTTTAGGTACTTTAGGTGCCTGGCTGGGTCTATTTGCGCGTGTAGTGGTCATCGCAGGTGCAGCTGCTGCAGGCATGGGTCTCTTCAGCAATAATGCTGCAGAGGCAGCAGCCGCTGAGCAGAAGATGACTATGGCTTCTGATCAGTTTATTCAGAGCCACGAGAAGCAGAACACTACAGTCCAAGAGAATGCCAAGATCTTTATTGATGCCACTGGCAAGAAGATCGAGGCGATATTCATTCAGATTGCTGCCCTGCAGAAGCTTGACATGGCTCAGCAGGACTTCATTAAGAACTTTGACAATAACGGCCTTAAGTGGTTTGATATGGGCATCGATGAAGCGTTCGCTCGCTTCGTCGCCGGACGTAAGCAGGCTTACGGTGAAGTCAAGAATGACATCAAGCCTCTGAATGACGAGCTTGTTAAGCTCAAAGAGAGGTTTGACAAGCTCCAGGAAATAAAGAATCGGGCTAAGAACAGTCCCATTGATATTGGTGATACTGACAAGCTCGATAGAGCAGGCCGGGCACTTCGCGACGCCAATCAAGAGATTGAGCGTATGGTCGAAGCTAACAAGAAGATGCTTGAAGGTCCTCTGGCCTTCGAGAGGTGGGAACGGTCAGCTGAGACTGCAAAGAAGGTTCAGGACTTTAGAGATCGCCTGATGGATGCAGGCGTCGCTATGGATGTAGTCAAGCAGAAGGTTCTGGAGTATCAGTTCGCCCTGGAAAATGGTGTCAATATTCAGGACAACTATTTCAAGAACATGTCTGCCACTATCGAGGCCTTCAAGGGGATTGGTGTCAACGCCTTCAACTCGGTTGCAGATGCTTTAGGTAAGGCAGTTGCTGATGGTGAGTTGAATGCAGAGACGTTCGTGAATATCGTCAAGGATATGGTCGCACAGATCATCTCTACGATCTTGAAGATGGCGATCATCAATCCGATCTTGAATAGTATCACTGGTGCCCTTGGGGGAGGCTCGGGGTCAATGCTGCCCACGTTCCCAGGCTTTGCTAAAGGTGGAGCGTTCAGTGGGGGCGTTCGCTTTATGGCCAAGGGTGGTCTCTTGAATGGTCCTACTATGTTTGGTACTTCGAAAGGGTTGGCTGTCGGCGGTGAAGCAGGCACGGAAGCTGTGATGCCGTTGATCCGCAGCTCTAGCGGTCACCTCGGGGTGCGTGCTGTCGGTGGTGGCGGTGGTAGACAGGGTAACGTTATCAACAACATCATTACGCCTCCTGGTGCAAAGACTGAACGTCGTGAGCGGCAGTCGAGCGGTGGTGATCAGATCAATGATATCGTTATCTCTATCATTGACAAGGCCATCGCAGGCGGTCAGATGGATCGTAGCTTAGGTGCACGGTTCGGCGGTAAGAATAGATTGTCGGGAGTCTCCTAATGGCAAATCCAACATGGCCGGCTAGCCTGCCTCAATGTATCGCGTTCGTGGATAATTTCTCGGAACAGCCGGAAGATGCAAATGTCGAATTTCCGGTTGAAGTGGGGCAGCCTAAGCGTCGTCGTCGTATTAGCAGTCCTACTCGGCTTATTGATGCTACTATTGTCATTAGCACATCACAGCGGGCTGCCCTCTTTGACTTCTACGAGGACGACTGTGCTAAAGGCGCCATTTACTTTGACATGCCGCATCCAATCGATGGAGGGGCCCCAGTAGCGTGGGGTTGGATGGAGCCTCCAGCTACGCAGCTGATTAGCGGGTCTCAATTCACAGCACAGCTAAGACTTCGCAAGATCCCGTAAGTAAATAAGTAGGTAGGGTTCTATGGGCCGTAATTTATCTGATGCATACTGGGCAGGCTCAACCCTCACGGTCTCCGATGAGGATTTCCTCATTCTGTTGGACTTGACGCATGCTTCTGTTGAGCCTATCTATATCGTGTCAGATGTCGTCGATGTAGTCTCAAACGGTATCACATATACAGGATTTCCCT
>JACCDR011629652.1_pt1 | contig 20433 bp, 19 predicted proteins | sample 7446431 | NCBI WGS metagenome assembly JACCDR01 (sample SAMN15323443, study PRJNA562643) | freshwater metagenome | isolation source: river surface water | place: USA:Blue River Watershed | collected 2017-08-17 | reverse complement strand
CCAGTTCAGCCCCTACACAATGATCGAGCTCAAGGGACCTACCAGAGATCCCCTGAGCGAAGATTAGGTCCTGGTCAGGAATACCTGTTCCCCGTTCGGGCGGGGATCCTCACCCGAGGTATTCGGCCCCGAGATGAAGTAGGTCTGCTTGAAGTTTCCACGGAAGGTAGGGAGGTTGGTACCTCCGATGACATCCTCGGACTGCGTTCCCCGAATACGCCTGTCAGTTCCGTGGGTGAGAACGACCAGGTTGATGGGCTGCTTGACTTTCACGGCCCCGTGCTGCCGAACAATCTTCGACACCTCGTCCGAGGATAGTTCGTTCAGGTCCGGGTCGATTCCGTTGATGTACGTGATGAGGTCCCCAGCAACGGTATCCTCGTCATCACCTCCGACGTAGTTGACGTCCAGGAAGACATAGCTAGGTAGGAAGTGGCGAACCAGAACGTTCGCGCACACAACACGGTCAAGAGGAGAATCGAAGAACTGCTGGATGCTAGCTACGAGCGGGGCGCTATCGTAGTTGACCTGGAGGTTCTGTCCCGCCAGCTTGATCTCGTTGTCGAGGTCCGGCGTTGCACCTACGGGCAAGACAGAGCTCGGCAGAACGATGCTTACCTGCTCCCTTGTGGAGTACGTGAAGATCTCGTTGGAGACTTTCAACGTGTACCCAGCAATCTTGTAGCGACCATCTAGCAGGAGACCGACCTCCTCAGAGATGTTCAGGTCTTCTAGCGTTCCAATTCCGATGACGGGCAGGTCGACGAAGTAGAGAGCTCCTTGCCGGTTGCTTTCCATCTGAGTCGAGGAAATGCGGAACGATCCCTCTCGGATGATTCGGTACGGATTCTTGTGTCCGTAGTTGTCTCGGTTTGCGACCGGAGATACGGAGAGGTCGATCTGGTTCTCGCTGGTTGACAGAATCGGGTTGGGAGATGCCGACCACGGAATGGTGATGGTGGCTCTGTTCGGAACTTCTTCGTACATGCGACCACGCACGTAGCGAGTTGCTAGTTCCTTACCGCCACCCGACGTATCGGACGGAGTAGTCTCCGGCTCCGAGTGCCGAACCCAGCGAAGCTCGACATCCTCTGTAAAGACGGTGGAGCGATCGATCTCGATGTACGTGTACCCGTTGCGAGGACCACCTACTTGAGTACCGGCGGAGACAATCCGATAGGTACCGACGAACGCCGTATCGTCCCCGGCCGTCAGAATGGAGTTGTTCCTTGCTGCATAAACAGAGATCCACTGGTTGGTTCCGAAACCAGAAAATCCCGTTCCGAAGATGCGCTTCGTTGTCGCGACTCCGACACCTCCATGGAAGCCCCCATTGGTTTGATTCGGAGTGAAGCGGAGAAGGGAAACACCGATGGCGGAGGATCCATTCTCGGTGAGCTTCTCTCGAGGGCCAGCAGAAAGCAGTGAGCGGACGACGAGCTCGTTGCCTGATGCTATCGCTTCAAGCACTCCGGGTCCTGTAAAAGTGGAGTCGCCGTTCAGCTCATTCACAACGTCGGTGATGGTATTGAACGGACCAACTCCGAAGATATGGGAGTAGTTATCCGCTGGATCGACCGTATCGGAGGACAAATCGATCGACAGCTCGAGGCCCGTCAGCGACATCGGGAACGCATTTCCTGACGTGGACAGGACCGCGTTCACCCCACTCAGGAAGTCACGGCTGATAGCTAGCGGATACGTATCGGTTGAGTGGGTGAGCGTCTTATCGACCTTGAACTGAATCGATGGAGGATTCGCCGCAAAGTTCGTACTCAAAACTTCCGTGATGACGTACGCGCCTAGGTCGGGCCCACTATCGATAAAGAAGAGATGCCCTGGCTCAACGTTGACCTGGTTGTCAGGAAGAGGGCTCGAAGGTCCACCGGAAAAGAGGGCGGTTACCGAGTTCTGCCCCGCTACTGTGACGAACAGCCAGCTTGAGGTCATGTTCTTTCGAGCTGGAAGGTCGTTGATGGCTCTGTGGAATTCCATGACATCTCCGTCACGAATTCCTCTCTGAACAAAGGAAGAGCCCGAGACAAGGAACGCTCGGGTCGTATCTCCCAAGCTCAGCGCCATGTCCCTGTTCCACTGAGTAGGCTCTGTGGCCTCGATGGCTTCTGGGAAGAGCTGGGCTGCATCTAGGTCAGTAGACAGACGATACCGAAGGGACTCGTTCGCTACGGCCTTGAAGAAGGTTGGCTGGTCATCGAAGAAGAATTCCGCAGAGACCGGTTCCTGGAACAGAACGCGAACAGTTCCGGTGGCCGAAGGACCAATCTCATACCCGTAAGCACAGAGATCCATCAGCATGTCTTCGACCTGATCGGTCGTGATGGAGAAGCCCTGGCCCACGAGAGTGCTGCGGAGACGCCCTACGATGATGTTCGTCCAGAAGTCACTGGTGAAGAAGATAGTGCTGTCCTCGACAGCCGAGGCGAGCTCTGCGGCAGTCACATCTGCGGTGATGTTTGCTGCCCCAATAAAATCGATGACCGTTCGAAGGGGATCTACCTTGAGTTCCTGGTCTAGCTGAACAAGGGCGATTCTGTGGTGGCCTGCTTCTCCCTGGCTCCACATCTCCAGAACACGCAGGTCTTGGATGGTGTAGCTGCCCTTGTTTGGTCCATCCAGGATGACAAGCGAGTCACCGATTTTCGCTTCGGCAATGTCGGATGTCCTGTGCTGACCACCATTAGGAAGGTTGACCGTGAAGTTCGGGTCTTCCCTCGTGGTGAGGGCCAGGAGCGTGTCTCTCCGTCCGTTGTACAGGAACGGAGGAAGATTGATTTCGGTTTCATCGATGGGGACATCCGGGGGTCCCGAGGATGTAGCTGTGCGCACCCGACCATCGGCGATCTCGATCCCCTTCGAGTAACGGGCATCGGACGTCGCAGAAGCTGCCGTCGCAAACGTTTGTCCCAGAGAAGAGCCGTTACTTCCCCACAGAGCCGAAGCATCGGGGAAGGCAAGCAAGAGCTTCTCTAGAACGCGAACCTTCTTACCAGCTCCCTCCAAGTCACATACAGGGCGGACGTCAACAGCATCTCCGTAAGGAACCGTGATGCCTGTTCCCTGATTCGTGGAATCGAGAAGCTCCAACGAACGGATGCGTACGAGAGGGAACTCAAGACCGGGTGCTGCGGTGAAGACTTCGTAGCGCTGGTTTGCGGCCGTGGCAGCCGCAGCTCTGTCTACGATCGGTCCTTGCCCGCCGAGGATGGTGTCGAACCCAGTGATGACGTAGTCGCCTGCGTTCAGCCCATCGATGACCCGGATGGTGTCTCCGACGGCTACGCCAAACGACTGAACGTTCACGGTGCTGAGGCGGAACAACGTCGAGCCTACCGAGGTCTGAAGATCAGAAACGGGTCCCGGCTGGAACGGAATCTTCGGAACCTTGGGCTCTACCAGGTCGACCGTGATGTTCCTGATGATTCTTGCACGTAGCAACGTCTCCGCTGTGGTGAACAGGGAGTCGACTCGCATCTCAGTGCTGGCGTCAGGAGAACCAACAGAGAGAATTCGATACGAACCGGCAGAAGACCCCGACTCGATAACCAACACATCCCCAGCCTCCACGCCTGCCGTCACCAAGTCTGTGGAGGAAGAAGCCAGGTTGTCGTTGAGGGTCGTTGCCAGGTCCAACAAAGGAAGAAGGACGTCTCCATCGGTCAGGTTGGGGAGAACACCTTCCCGACGCTCATCCGCGGAGGGTCGGATGAGGACGTCCGAATGACCACCAAGGTGGATGGTATCGGAGGCAACCGTGATGCTGGCTGCCATGCCTCCGGGAACTCCGGAGATTGTGATGTAGCCAGGCTTGAAGATGGAAACGACGGAGCCAGAACCCATGGTTCCGACAACCGTGTCCAACGTTCTGTCTAGGATGAGGATGTACTTCTCAGTCGCCTGCCCTACATCATCGGAAATGATTTCACTGATGGTAGCGTCGTAAGCCGTTCGGTTGCTGTCGTCAGCGAACCCGAGGATGAGACGAACCTTGTCCCCCGGCTGTACAGTGATGTCGTTGTCCGGACCATCATCCTTGTAGAGGATGCTGTTGACAAAGACCCAGCTCCCGAAGAAGGAGCAGCTAGCTACGATGTGAAGGAACCCTTCTCCTGTGCCAGTCAGGATGTCTCGGTTCATCCCATCTTCGCCAGCACCAATGACCTGAACAGCCCTGACCGCAGAGCCGAAAGAGTCAGGAACTCTGGTAACGATTCCTCGCTTGGTTACCAGTGAGCGCTCAGTCAAGGACTGGGGAATGCCTCCGAGGTATTCCTCATTCGTCTGACGAGGAAGACCCGACGTGAAAGCACTGGGGTTGGTTACGCGAACCACTCCATCCACATCATCGATGGAGATGATCTCATTCTCGTCGATGTTGTAATTCGAGCCAGGCTGCTCAGCACGGACAGTGATGTCGACGAAGAACTGGTCACCCTCACGGTTGAACAGCATCGCCTGCGAAGTGATGAAGGTATTGTCCGTGGGGAAGTATGCTAGGCCCCCACGTGATGTTACCTGCCTGTCGGTGGTGATGCGAACCGTGGTTGGCGCAGCGAAATAGATGCGAACAGGGCCACCAGCGTAATCCCCTTCTTCTCGCTCTTCGAAGAAGTTGGCACCCAGGGCGTCCGCCTCCTCGTCAGACATGAGGGAGGCGTTCTCCACAGACATGTTGAGGCGGCTGCCCTCAATCTGTCGCTTGAATGGCTCGAGGACGAGCTGGAGAGGCTTGGTGAAGAGGTCTTCCAGGAGACCTGCACCATCGGCAGCGAGGTCGGGGAACTCCTGCGTGAGCCGGTCACGGAGGAACGACTGGATGTCTACGCTAAACGGATCATCCCCAAGGCGCTCGACAAGAGGATCAATGATCTGCTGCTGAGCTGCCGAATTGGCCGACAGGTCGATCGTAGGATCGAATGCCTGAAGGCGGTTCTCCATGAAACTGCGGATGTCGTCCTCAAACGCCATGGGGACCTCTCAGAACGTAAGGTTTGCGACGGCTTCCCGACCAGATACTGCACCAACCGAGATACGTGCCGCTAGGGTCGTGGTGTTCGGGTTGAAGCCAACCGCCTGAGTCTCCGCCCGAAGTAGTCTCTCATCGGGAGGGATCCTTGTGATCTTGTTCTGCCTTGCGATGACCTGCTCTTGGGTCCTCGTAACCGCAGAAACGAGAGAAGCCGCCAAGGAGTTGGAATCTTTCTTAGAAACTACCCTACCGATCATGCCCAGGACACCACCGCCGTCAGCGGGGTTGAAGATGTCCGAACCAGGATTCTGTAGCAGCATCTTGACAAAGTACTGCACCAGCTTCTCCACACCCTTGATGCTGGAGATCGTCTTCCCTGCGTCGAAGTGCAGAATACTGGATCGGTCTGGGGAAGGCTTAGTAGCGTGGACGACTACGCTCTTAATGAGCGTTTTGGTCTGGCTATCGGGTACCTGGGCGATGAGCTGAGAATTCGAGATCACCATGAATTCCGGAGATGGAATTTCATTGATGAACACCTCGTTCGCCTGAAGCAGGAGCTGACCATCAACCTTGATAGACTGGGGAGAAAAGTTCGGGACGTACGTGACCCGGTTGACTGGGAGGATGTCCTTGATAGTGATGATCTTGATATCAAGCATTCGAACCCCCCGATGAGTCTTCGTCCGCCTGATCGTCGTCGGCGCTCTCTGCCATGGAGCGAGCTTGCTCCAAAGTAGAACGGAACTCGGACTCCAGCTTTTCTAGGGTCTCGAGTTTCGTAGGACGAAGGTCCAAGGTCTGTCCTGAGGCGTTTCTAATCTGACGTCCAGTTCCCTTGATCCTCTGCTTCGCGAATTCGATGTAGTGATCGAAGGTGTAGCTGGCGATTGTTCGGTTGAACTCCTGGCTACGGACGAAGGTGTAGGTATCCGCAATGACCTTTCGGACGCGGTCTACTTCCCGCTTGTCCTGGCCCTCGGCGACCTGCTCTCCTGGTAGAAGCTCAGCCATATCAATCGTCTACAACCAAAGTGTCCTCGTCTTCTAGCTCAAAGTCAGTGAGGACGGAAGTATCGGGGTTCTCGCCCGCGTGGGTCTGATCATCATCGATGTCAACTTCACGGAAGGATACAGGCAAATCGTTCTGACCCACCAGTTCCATGGCCTTCAAGAGCCTACTGGACTTCGCCGAGGTCTCCTTGTCCAAGGAGAAGAACGTAGAGAACTGGCCCGTGGTCAGAAGATCGATGGCCCGGTCTAGTCCTCTCTCTTCCAAAGCGAACACAACCTGCTCAGCGACGTCGTTGAACTCAGAACGCTCAGGGCGAACAGTGATCCCATCCAACACGGAGAGCAGGTTCTGTAGTTTTGTTTGTACAGACGACAGGGCTCTTTTGGCATCGTTCACCTGTGCTCTGGTTGGTGTGGAAGCGATGGGAGATAGGGATCGCTGTACTGCGGACGTGTCTCCATCGAACGAGGTAAGAAACGCAGACAACCCTTGAACCAAGGATTGAACTGCGGCGACTACAGGAGCGGTTAGAACGAAACGGGATAGATTCCCACGGGGAACCGTTACTTCAGGAGCAAAGAAGAGCTTGGTGCCCTGGATGTCCGTAACGGGTTCGTTGTTCAGGGTTCTAACATTGGAGCCTAGAATGGGAGGAACATCATCCTCCACAGCCGTTACGACGCTTCCGATGAACACTCCCAAGTCTTCGGGAGAGAGAGCTTGGCCGTTCTCAACGAGCTCTATGTAGGCGGGCAGCGGCTCTAGGGCTCCTGAGAAGCCGAAGACATCTTGAATTCCTGCCGAGTCGTTAAATAGAAGAGAGCTGTAACGAACGCTGGGAAATTCCGATGTGATTCGTACCTTGTTCTCTTCGACAGAAACAACGCCGCTCGGTAGCTGGTTTCTAATAGCAGCAGCCAGGCTATCGGCAGTGAACTGCCCGATGGGAAGGCTTGTTTGGTTGGTCGTAAATCCGAGCAGCTCGTGCGCCGACGGATTCGAGTTGAACACTCCACCAAGTCCCGAAGCCACGGGGCGGATAGACAGCCTAGTAACTCCCGACGAACCAAAGATAAGGAACCCAAACGTTCCAGGATTCTGGATGCAAGCTCCATCTGCGCCAAGGGCTGTATTGATGTCCGTGATGAGTGTAGCGATTGGAACAGAGGGGCCGCTGGTAAGAGCGATCTCATACTCGGAAGAAGATCCCCCTACCACGTGAATATATAGGGTGGAGTTTACGGGAATGTTCAAGGTTCCCGACGAAACCTCACTCGAGATGTACGCTCTTCCGCTAACCCCAGGTCCGGGTATCGTGAATGAAAACGCCTGAGGGACAGAGCTCAGGGGGTCCATGGTACCGGCAAACGTCCAGGTACCTCCCCCAAGGGTCCAAGGCCCTTCCGTACTGAGGGCTGTTGCTCTGGCGTCTTCCGAGTTACCGGAGATTGTCCTTCGTGGGGGAATCTCTCCTGTTTTAATGGTCGGATCGAACAGATCGCCTGTATCCGAAATCGAGAGGAGGGACGACTTACCGGACAGTAGCTCAAGAGCTGCTACCGTCTTCGACAACGTCCCACTCTCGATACGAGTCCGGACCTTCTTGAGGGACGAACGTACGCGAGAGATGTTCGCTGTCGATACGATCTTGGTCAGGTCTACGGAACGGAAGTCCGAGATAGAGCCTTGAAGGTTCTTGAGCTGCTGGATCATTACTCCGTGCGCAGCCGAGAACTGAGGCAACATGCTAAAGAGGTCTTGTTTCGCTTCGGGACCCGTACGTTCGAACTCCCTGCGAGCATTTCTCTTCAGTGTAGGAGCAAGTTGTTCGTCTAGGAATCGATCGATCGCGCGCTGGTAACGATCGAACGCCTGAACCGTCTGCCCTACTCGTCCCAATCTATCAAGCTCCACCAAGGCAACCTGAGCTTCGACCAAGTCACTGGTATCAGTGATGGGAACGTCTGGGTTGCTGATATCTCCGAGCGCCTTGAGCATGAACTCAACGGCGGAGAGGTCCCCTTGCACAATCTGCCGCAGCGAATTCTTCGCCCGTAGGATGATGGGCAGAGTTGCTTGCGGATAAAGCAGGAATGTCGTGGCTACCGTTTCGAGTAGCGCGTTGATTTCCTCTGCCGTGTCTGCTTGTCCATCTGCTTGTGGAGTGATGGTCTGGCGGCGGAGGAACTTCCCGACCAGGAGTTTTGAGTCGATGTCATCTACGGTCGCCACGGAACAAGACCTCCCTCGGCAACAGGATAGGGTCTCTGTCCCGATGCTCGATCTTCCGCACCTCGTCCTTGGTCATGGAAAGAGCACGTTGTCGAATCATCTTCGGAGGCCAGCCGATAGTCTCGCAGACCCCGATGAACCCCGTGTCTTTTCCGAAGAGCCAGTCCTTCACCCGAAGGAACTCACGACGCCCTCTCAAGGTATCTGCGTCCTTGAACATCACGTAGTCGCAGATAGCCTTGACGATTACCTTGGCCCAAAGAGCCTTGACGGGCAGGTAATACTCGGCGTTGTAAGAAGGCCGAGGCTTCTGGGGAACGATGGCAACCATCAGGTCACCGTCACCAGGATGGAGTCGGGCTCGAAAGAAGGAGCCGGGTCGTAGATGAGATATTTTTTCGAGATGTATCTGGTGAACGTCGCTGTGGTGGTTCCAGCAGCTAGCGGAGTGATGACCAGCTTGTCTACCTGAAACTCAACCGAAGCCACGTTGGGATTGCTATTGACGATGGAGACGTTGGTAAACCAAGGCGGCAAAGGACGGATTCCGTCTCGGTTGATTGACCCATCGGAGTAGGTGATGGTGACCCCGATACTCTCATCAGCGGGTTGAGCTCCCGCAGTTAGAGAAATGGTCTGGCTCGTAAAGTCAACGATGACGGGAACGGGGAACAGAAGGTCTTTGATAAGTAGTGCCGGAAGGTCAGGGACAACTACCAGCACAGAGGCGGGCTCGTTTTCGAACAAGCTTTCGAGCTGAGGAAAGTAAGCCGTGTACTTCATACCCCTGAGCAAGTCGAACTCGAAGTACCCGTCCTCGTCGGGATGTACTTCGAGGGTAGACTGCGGGGCGATGATGAAGCCGTCCAACACCGCCGTGTCGGGACACATACCAAAGGCAATACGTAGCTCCTTGGTAGGCTTTCCGTTCAACCCCCGTACGTACCCAGAGATCCGACAGACCGTAGGGTCTTCAGCTTCAGGCATGTCCGTGACGTGAGCTTTGACCAAAAACGTGTTCGGGGGATCGTCTGGGTCTGCGGAAGAAACGGTGACTCTCTGCGGCTGACCAGCTACCGGAGATACGGCCTGCTTAAAGAAAGTCAGGTCGTAATCAGCATCAGGAAGGTCGAACACGACGACCCCCGAGCTATCGGTAGTTCCTGATGTCGTGAAGGTTCCGGTCGTAGTGAAGACGCGAACTATCACGCCCTGGATAGGCGTCGACATAACATCGTCGTTGTCCAGGATGATGGTCGTGATGGTCATCAGGTAGTTACCTTGATAGGACGCGGAGGAGCTTGCACGATATCAAACCGGTCAGGCTGTGTCCCGACAACCGACATCAAGTCAAACGAATCCCCCGTTGTAGGGGCCACGAATTCCCTCATGAAGGAAGTCCCTTCAAGGAAAACTCGGTACTTGGCCCCTCGTAGCAGGCGAACTTGTGCATACCCTGCTTCGTTGGTTTGAACCTCGACCCTGGAATCGAACCCAGGAACTGCCCACAAGGAAGTGGTCGGTACCTGATAAGAAGCTACCAGAGTAAAAACGAGAGCTCTGAACTTGACGGGCTCACCAACGCCATTAACGAGCGTGAGCGTTGCTAGAACTTGCTGAGCTGGTGGAGCAAGAACATCGACCTCACCTTGGCGAGGTTCAGATTCTTCTGATACCTGCGTAGTCACAGAGCTCGAGTAGCGCGTCTTGTACCAGTAGGCGTCGTCTCCATCCCTATCGTAAAAACGGTAGGAAGAAGTAGGGTCAACGATGCGGGGCCTTCGTTCCTTCCCATTTACTTTGGAAAGACTGAACCCGAAGGCCGTAGCCGCGGCACCTGAGCCTACCCGAAGACTTGCCCCACTTCCTGAGGTAGAGGACGCAAGGCGAAGACGATTTGTTCCTGTCGGAACTTCAGAAGCAAGACCGGCCTTAACCTCATTGATCTGCGCAATCACAGTTGCGAGATCCAGTGGGTTCGTTCCTTCAAAGGTGACTATGACAGGAGTGGTTGCTCCATCGATGTAGATCGAAAGAGGAACTCCATTTAGGTTCCACCCACCTGCGGTAGCACCATCAAGAACAGGATGAGTCGGTCCTGCGGGATCAGTGATCTCTATGTAGGGCCCACTGCTATCGGTTACAGAACGGAAGACTTCGATTCTATCGAAGAATTGAAGGACGTCCGTGAGGTCGTTTACTACGATATCCAAAGAGATGACGGACATCCATTACTCCTTCTTGAAGAAGTCTTTGATTCTGTAAGGAAGACGAAGAACCCCTTTTCTTCGCTGTGAAAATGTCGGGGCGAACTTGGACGAGAGAATAAGTGGGCCCGGTACCTGTGAGATAGATTCTATCGGTGTCGGGCTACGAGTAGAGGATGTTGCCGTGGCGATCGAAGGAGTTCTGCCCTCAAAAGTGAATCCAAAAGGAACTCGGATAGAAGACGCCGCCGATGCCGCAGCTACGACACGAGTAACTTCTCCGGCAATAACCTGCGGGACAGTAACAGAGGATGTTGCTGATGCAGGGCTCGGGGATCTGACGAATTCGAAATCAGTGGAAGGGGTTCTAGTAGTAGAAGTCGCCGACGCAGGGGCAGGTACCCTGGTTTCATCAGTATGGATAGTCGGCGAGACTGTGGCGGTAGTTGTAGAAGCTGGGGCGGGGGTTCTCGTGTTTTCCGAAAGAGCAACGGGAGAGAACGTGCCCGAAGAGACCGAAGCAGGGCTTACGGTCCTAGAAACCGCACCCACCACAGCAACAGGGGTTGTGGTGGCGGATGTCGCCGTTGCAATTGTCGGATTTCTGAAATCCCCGATAATCGCATTCGACGGTGTGGTGGATGAGGTGGTAGAAGCCGGAGCAGGAGTTCTGGTAACGGCACCAGCTTGGACAACCGGAGTAGTTGTAGAGCTGGTGGTTGTGGCAGGAGCCGGGGTAACTGTGTTTTGGGGAGACGAGACGGGGGTGGTGGCCGACGAAGTCGCAGAGGCCGGAGAAACAGAAACAGTCACCGCACCAGCAACGGCCGTAGTCGTTGTGGTGGATGACGTAGCCGACGCAGGAGCTACCGGTTGAGTAGCGACTGTCGTCGGAGTGGTAGTACTGGTGGTAGCTACCGCAGGGGCCGGAGTGCGTACCGCGTCGGTCCCACCTTCTTCAAAGAATGAAAATAGGATCCGAGACACTTCGGCCTCACTTGTTGACTAGGAAGAACGTATCTCCGGCAGTAGGAGTCGTCGTGAATCCATCCTTGACGGTGATGAAGCCCGTGGCTTCGTTGAATACGTCTACCTTCTTGACCTGACCAGCCAGCGCACCGGTACGCCACACCAGAAGAGCATCCTTCCAGTGATTGTGCTCGGTCTCTGATCTGTTCGTCTTGAAGGTCAGGGCGGTGTTGCCTGCGTCGGTAAGGACCGTACCAACCGGGAGGTTGAGTAGCTCTCCAACCGTACCCGCCGTAGTGTGGCCACCAATTGCCTCATCCATAGCAGCGGCCGCGATTTTAGAAGCTGCCCCTGCGGATAGAGCTCCTGATGAGATCGCATCAGTGGCGAACTTAGCAGAAGTGAAAGCCGAGGAAGCGATTGCTGCCGAATCGATGGCACCTGCCGCAAACTTCGTGTTGGTGATGGCTCCGGTTGCAATGGACGAAGCGCTGATACCAGACGCAGCCACCGACCCAACAGAACCTGTGACGTTCCCTCCAACGTTGCCCGTCACGGAACCAACTGCTCCGGTTACCGAAGCAACACCCTCCCCAAAGGTACCTGCGGTTGCGTGACCGGTACGAGCCGTGTTCCACACAGCATCGGCGACCTCAGTGGCCCCTGTTGCGGCAATAGCGTTCGAGTCGATCGCATCAGCAGCAAACTTAGCGCTGGTGATAGCAGCCGAGGCAATGCTCGAGGCAGTGATGCCTCCTGCGGCGACCGAGCCTACCGATCCTGTTACGTTGCCTCCGACATTGCCAGTGACGCTACCAACTGCACCAGTTACTGAGCCCACTGCACCAGTAACGCTTGCGACGGAACCGGTGACGTTACCCTGCACGCTTGCGACACCCTGACCAAACGAACCGGCAGTGGTGTGGCCAGAGCGAGCTTCGTCCCAGATAGCGGCTGCGATCTTCGTAGCACCAGTCGCGGCGATCTCGGCCGAACCAATAGCATCCGTAGCGATGGCGGAAGCAGTAACAACATCAGCAGCCATACTAACGGTACGGGTATCGACCTGACCGTTTGCGTTCTGGTTGATCTGACCTGCGCCAGAACCACGGGTGAATAGACCACCAGCGGCTTCCGCGTTAGCGTTGGGAAGAGCCGTCAGGCCAAGGCGTATCGCATCGTAGGGGTCGAACCCAACAACTTCTCCAGGCTGCATGAGTAGAGTACGAACTCCGGTCTTCTCTACCTTGAAGGCGATAGCCCCCAAAGTATCGAGCTCGGTAGCCGTAAACTCATAAACGTAGAGACCATCCGAACCAGCGATCTCGGTCGCGGTTCCCGCGAAGTTCGAGAAAGAGGTTCCTCCACCTTTGATGATCTGAAGATCGCTTCCAGAGAAGGTCTGGCCTGTAGCTGGGGCGGACCCATCGGTCAAAGCGATAGCGAAGTAGAAGCGCCGTAGGGTGGCTGTGCCTTCACTCTGTTGAAACTGCACGGATCAGCCTCCTCGGCGGGGTGTTTCTACGGAATCGTCTTCTGGATCATCCCCCTCCGCAAGACGCTTGGCCGCTTCTTCCTGAGTCATGTGCCCGTGCTTGACGGCAATCTCGAGGAGGGAAGCAAGAGGCGCCTTAGGGCGTCGGTACCGCGGGGTGATCTTGGGTGGAGGGTTTGCCGCAGCCTTCTCCTTAAGAAGCTGCCGTGCCTTCGCCATCGATTCATTTCTGGTCTTCTCTGCCTTCGCTTCCGTAGGTCTCCCCTTACCGGCTTCGTGAGCAGCGGCGCCAAGACACTTGGTGAGAAGATCCTCAATTTCGTGCTGATTCAAAGGACGACGGAGATCTGGTGGTCCTTTATCTGCACCATCAGTAGCATCGAAGCTGACAATGCAGGATCCGATATTTACTCCGATGACCTCAGTCTCGAAGAACAGGACCCCACCTGCGGCATCTACTGAATCAACAACGTTCCCTGTTTCTGGATCGGGCCTCCAGATAACATCACGGCGTTTGAAGACCTTAACCTCCGCGACTCCGGGGCTAAGGGTATCAACAAATGCCTGAAGTGCTGCTTGGTCTTGAGCCATGTCCAGCTCCTATGCTACGCGATCGAGGTCCCATACGTAGTAGAACACCTCGAAGGTTCTGCTATTAGTGCCCGCAGATTTCAATAGAACACTCCCGAATCCAGTCTGCCTGGTTGTTCCTGTCGGGATGTTCGTGGTGATGGTGGCGACAAGGGTAGGAGCCGCGCCCCCCGCCCCAATGTAGAACTCCGCTTGTGTATCGTTTGTGATTACACAAATGAAACGGTAGGTAGTTCCTTGGGTAAGGGTGACACCGCTATCCACTCTCGTCTCTGTATTGTTTTGTCTACAGACACATTGGATTTGCGGGTCTGTATTCGAATCCATTTCGAAAAAGACCCCATCGGTTGGGACTCCGTTGAGAGAGTCCAAGACCCCAGCCCGGAATACATAAGTATCCGTTCCATCGCTTACAGCAGACGTTAGAGTGGCGTTGATTTCGTAGCGGAATACCCCACTCGTCGAGGAGAAGAAGAGGCCCGTGGTAATTTGGTACGTTCTGGAAGATCGACCGGTTGTGGTTGTTCCGGTTGTGTGAACAAAAGAACCGGGGCGATCGGAAGGCCCTGTTACCAAACTGGAGCCCGTTCCATTCGTGGAGATTGCGAACTCGGACGCCCCTCCATTGAACTGCTCGATGTGGCCACACAGCAAGTGGTACCCAAAATACGACGCGTCCCATATAGGAGACGTTGCCGTAAGCGTTCCATCATCGGGTGCAATGACGTGTTTCCCTTGCCCTGGGTTAGCAAGTCCGGAAGCATCCGCTATTGGGTTCAGGACAATCATGTTCTCACTTCAAGTGATATCCCATTAGGTAATTCCACTTGCAGCTATGCCCTGTGGTTCCTAGCGATTTTATGAACGACAAACCAATGGTTATGGGCTGACCAGTACCGCTTGGAATATTCGTCGTATTTGTTGCTACTAGAGCCAGAGAAGACCCTTGTAGAGCTAGGTAGAACTGGACCTGAGAATTGTTGGTTATGACGATGCGGCACCAATACCAAGTATCTGCGGCGATGGTCACTCCACTAGATGTTGCCGTGGAAGTACTACCAGCTATCGTCACACATTGAGCTTGGACGTTGGCGTTTGAGTTGAGCTCTATATAAGCGCCGTTGGAAGGAGCGCCCGCATGGTTATCCCAGTACCCGAAACGGAACGTATTGTTGTTCGTTCCATCGGACAGGTTCACAACTTTGAAAAGAGCTTCCGCAACGAATGTCCCTGAGCTGCTTCCAAGAACAATAGTCGGGGAAACCGAACCGGACATCATAGACCGAGCACCACGCCCGGTGGCAGTGGATCCGGTAGCGATATTGGAGGTAAACGGATAACCAGCTTCCGGAGTCGTCGTTAGAACACCGGCTCCTGTTCCCGAAGAGTCATTGATGAACTCACGAGATACGGCCCGGTCCATAACGAACCAGTCCATCAACTGCGTAGGCGTGAGGCGCTGCCTAGGAATCCAAGCAAGTACCCCGCTTTCGTTTACCCCCAGCTTGTACCCCTCTGGGCCATTAGGGATCCCGACCCCGTCTCCTCGATTCAGAGCCCCTGGGAACACTCTCGAAATAGGAGGATTAGCAGCCGCTGGCGTTGGTTCGTTGTAGACGTACTGCCAATAGTACTGAACCGCTCTGCCTGCGGTAGTTCCTGCTGTTCCCAGAATCTTCATACCCCAGCCAGTTTCTCGGCCAGAAGCAGTTGGGATATTCGTGGTAATTGTACCGACGAGAGTATACGAGGCCCCTTCTGCTGCTGCGTAAAAATCGACCTGAGTGTTGTTAGTGACGACGATCTTGAGCTTGTACCAAGTACTTGCTGATATCGCGAAACCACTATCAACTGAGGTTCTTGTATTTGCGTTGGACGTTTTGCAGAGAAGGTTGACGTTCGTCTGGCTTGACAGCATGAAGTACGCGCCGTCGCCATCCTCTGCATTGATGGTGTCCGTGAATCCCCAAATAGCTGCAAAGGTGTCTGTGGAATCACTAAGGAAGGGGAGCATCATCAAGCATTCATAGACCCACGTCCCTGAAGTTGAAACGAAACGAAGGGCGGCCGCAGAGGACGAATGCATCGCATCCGTTCTCCCAGACGTCGTAGTTCCTTTGTTCAGACTTCCCCAACCCGCTGGATGCAGAGTATCCCCGGTAACGAGAGTCTTTCCGGACCCCGTTCCGCTGTTCGCGTACGTCACTAGTCCACTGACGACAACGTTTCCAAGATCGAACGAGTGGATGTAGTTCGTATCGGGACGAAAACGTTGCGACGTCCACGCCTTAACACCTGATTCTATTCCTAGAACCAGGTTGGGCTTCGTGGGCGCAGCTATTCCTAGCTTGTCGCCTGGATTGAGGACGGCAACCATTGCTCACCTATCACGAGATGTGGAGGAGACCTTCGGCATCCCATTGGAGAGTTAGGTTTCCTCCGTTGGTAACAACATCCGTGAAATCGAGGAATGCGATGAGCAAGCTGTCCGTATCGTCGGTCACTTCCTTGATCAGGACGGCCGCTGAGGCTGTTCCGGCATTTATGCCCGTCCAGGTAACGTCTGCTGCATCGAACTCAGCACGATCGTTACCATCATCTTCGGTGACGGTCTTGGACGCCAAAGTCTTGCGGCCAGCTCCGTTGAAACCACCGGCGTAGCCCGTACCAGAAAGCTCATCGCTGCTGATCTGGTTGACAAAGTTGTGATCAGCATTGAAGGCTGCATCGGGGTCCACCAGCATGACTTTGATGGTGTCCGTTAGCAGATCTACCGAGCCGTTCATGACGGCGAACTTACCCTTGTTGTACCACGGCATGGATTTCTCTCCGTAAAGGTTGAGAGACCCTACTCAGACGGGGTCCCGTTCGAAAATCTGAGTGGTGCTTGGAGTTCCTGTTGCGTCCTTGAGATCGAACTCTCGGAACACCGTGACCCCATCTTCTTCGTATAGGAACAACTTGTTGAGGGCTTGGTCGATTCTCCAACGGCCCAGAGCTGCCTGCCTAGTCTCTTGAATGTCATCGACGTAGTCACCCCACGTCAACACACGCAACTGATCCTGAGCTCCGCCACCATTGGAAGAAGCTCGAATCAGCCAGTCGCCTTCTTGGAAAGAGCCGATGGAAATGGTTGCTATCCACATCCGTACATCGGTGTCCCAAGTAGGTACTGGTGGAGAAGGTAGAAGCGTTCCGTTTGGACGCTTGATAGTCAGCGTAACGATATCCGTTCCCAGGATGGTCAAACCGGTGGCTCGGTCCGTAAACGGAGGGAAAACTATCTTCAAAGGTTCTGTCGAAACGAATTGAGACTTCGACATGAAGACTCCGATCGGAGAGTAGTACCGGTTGGTTCCACTACCGGGACCCACGACGATGATGAAACCGGTCTTGGCTATTCCCTGCCAGGGAGCCCGAGCCGAGCTGGCTATCCTTCCCAGAGTCAAGCCGCCATTTATTTTGCCGTCGACGGCTGCCATCGGTACCTCTCAAGAAAGAACAAACACAGTACCGTTCCAGGAGAATAGGTGGTCTTCGATGACAACGAACTGCCTACTGTTGTCAGAAGGCATTGTATCTCCATCGGCCAACGAAGACGTGACCAACCACCGATCGAAGAGCTCGGAGTGACGACCCCTGGCTCCCACTTCCTCACAGGCTAGGGCCAAGGGGAAGATTTCGTACTCGTTGGTCAGGTCATTGGGGAGACCGAGACGGATATTGCCCGTCTGGGTTTGCCACCCCTCACACGTAACGAACATGTTCATCACGCCACTGGGAGGCTTGTTGCCTCGAATTCTTGCACTCTGTGTCCAAGTAGTGGTTCCCAGAACGTTGGTAGAAGCGAACCACGAAATGGTTTTCGGATTGGTCCACTGAGCGATAGGACTCTTCGGGCGTTCGAAGCTAGCGAACGTCGTGAAGCCCATGATGCTTCCGAGGGAGCGGACCAGGATTCTGGTCATGTGTCCGTCGGTCGAATGCCACAGGTACCAGAGATGCTCGTATGAGTTTGTCTGACCGTTATTCCATACGCCCTGGTTCAGGTACACCGTTTCATCGGTCGCCGTAGGACGAGCTGAAATAGTCCCGCCCGTGAACAAAGATCCCGGGCTCCAGACAAGGGTCATGTTCAAGGCATCTGCTGGGTTTGGAGAAACCAAATCCCACAGGATCTGACCCACGCCAACTTGGTTGAACAAAATCCAGCTACGGGCAACACCGGTACCGCCTCCAAAAACAATATCGGAGATGGTGCTCCAACGATCAACACCATCAAGGCCCGCCAGAGAAGAGTTGCTAGAACCTGCAACTGTCCACGGATTCGATGCGAAAGCCTTCAAGCCATTCTTGATGGCAAGAAGAACCGCTTTCTTGTCATTGGAACCGCTGCCACTAGAAGTGACGCGATTGTTGACGTTGTACTGCCACGTCTTATCGAGGGCTGGTAGGGCCATGGCTTCCTATTACCCGAGCGGTCGCCCAAGGTACTCGTTGATAGAGTCGACGAGGATGGCGGAAGCCCCCTCGGAATTGATGTCCTGAAGAGCCGCGTTTCCCCGTCTCTTCTTGGAGATGTTGTCCAGGAACGTGAACTCAGCTTCCAGACGAGTCTTCTCCTTAGCGAAGTAGTCGTTGGCAGCTTTCTCGAGTTCATCGAGACGTTGTCTTGCGGTCGTCACCCGAGAATCTCCTGAGCTTCGTAGACCTTGTCCTGAAGCTTCTTTCGAATACGGGAAACCTTGCTTGCGTGGATGCCAGCCTTCGAAGCAATTTCTCCAGGCTTAAGCATTGGCCTACCGTTCATCCCGAACGTGTATTCGTAGACTGTTCTCTCTTCAGGAGTCAGGTCGTACTGGATGAGAGTAAGAGCTTCGAGCTCCTTAGGAGCCAGGATGGTGGCCGGGTCCGCATCCTCAAACTTGGAAGCGGCCAAGTCCTGCCGCATTTCTTTCTCAAGCTGCTGGATTTTGCGAACAGGCTGTCCCATGTGTTCGGCGATCGAGATGGCGTCTGGTTCGTGTCCAAGGATGTCGGTCAACTCTTCCTTGGCCTTCTTGTACGGCTCGATTTTCTCGATCTGCTGCTCAGGGATATGTCCAAAATTCTGATAGTTCCTGATGTAGCGACCAGCCTTACGAAAGTTGTTCGTGACCCATGTGTTGAGCTGGGCCTTGGCTGGGTTGTAGGACTTGACCGCGTTCAAGAACTGCTTGTGCATCTCGGCGTGAATGGCCGAGTTTGGGACTTGCTCAACGCGGTTCGCCCACTGAGAGACCGCCTTGTTGATTAGCGGCTTGAAAGACTGGTAGAGCGGCTGAAGATCTTCCGGCTTACGCCCATTGTCGTTCCATGCATGCCACAGATGGATCTCTTGCTTCTGCTTCTTCTTGAGCTCCTTTTCAGGGCTCGGAGGCTTCCCGACGTTGTTAGCGTCAAAAGAAAAAGCAGGAAGAGACGACCACGCTGGCGGTGTGTCTTCAGGCTTGTCGAAGAGCTCAGCTCTTTTCTCGAGCAGAGCGTCTAGGACCGCGACATTGGGCTGGAATACGTTCACTGAGCGAACTTACCCCAGTTGACGGCCGAACCCCTTGCTCCAGGGACTCCTCCCCCGACCAACGACTGCCCTTGAACCACGGAACCAGGCATCCAAGCCTTGGGCTTCATCGCTGCGGCAGGAATGGGAGGAGGCATCTTCTTGGCAGCAGAAGTCGCCGAGCCTCTCAGTCCTTGGAGAAGGTTACCTACGCCCTTCGTGGAAAAGAGAGGGGTCGCTGCGATCTTCTCCACCTCATCGTTGAACGAACGATAAACGGCATGGAGGTAGTCGCCCGAAGCGATCTTCATGAACTCGATAGCCCGTACGCCGTCAAAGAACGCCCTATTCATGGCGATCTTCACCAGAGGGTTACTCGTGGTGGTTGTGCTCTTGTCAGTGGCGTCAAGAGCCTTGTCGAGAACCTTCGTATCGTTCTTCTGGGCCGACGTAGTGTGTTCGAACAAGGACGACAGGAACTTCTCCTGTTCACTCTTTCCAGAGTCGAGTTCCTTGTTTGCTGCTTCAGCACTGTCATGCCGGTAGTTGGGCATGATGGAAGACATCTCGGAGGCTCTCTTCACGAGAACCGTCTTGTAGAAATCTTGGACGGCGTTGAAGGCGTTCATCGCGACCTCATTGAACCGGAGCAGGAGAGCCCGGGAAGTTGAACTTCTGACCTACCTTGAGAGGACGAAGATGTCCGCCTGCGTGGACCATCTCCTTAAAGCTTCCCGTCTGTACTCCCTGGGAAAGCTGACGTGCCGGAGTGAATGTCTCGGAGACTAGGTTGGCCGTCTTTGCAAGAGCCGGCTCGGGCATGGTCGCCTTCCGCTTGCTCTTACGATCTCCGATCATCTTCTGGTTGTCCTTGTGGTCTCCAGAAAGATAGTAATCGGCGAGACCTGCTCCTGCTCCGACGGCAGCAAACCCTCTGAGCCCCATCCGTGTCTTCCAACTCGAGCCACCCAGACGACCGCCCGTCAAAAAGTTGCCAAGGAAGACTCCAGGAAGAGCTCCCTTCAATGCAGCATGACCAGGAGCCCTTGCATGAAGGTAGAGATCTCTCGCCTTCTCTTTGAAGTTCCCCTCCTCACCGAGCTTGGGAATAAAGGAAACCTCAGACGGTCCATTGCTGGGAAGCTCTCCGCCCTGGAGGTAGTCCTTACTCTTCCCCATCTTGGCGGCGAGGGTTGCCCTGGCTCCGGCGTCCATGGCGATCTTGACGAACTCGTCAGAGAACGAGTGCATCATGTCGAAAGACATCAGCATGGCTCAGAAATACCCGCCACCCGATTGCTGGATGCGCATCTGCCGTCCGATTCGACGGTCATCATTGGCCTGAGACAGAGCCTTGTACGCAAGGATGCTTGCGATAGGGAGGGCTACTTCCTTCTT
>JACCDR012528835.1_pt1 | contig 20447 bp, 30 predicted proteins | sample 7446431 | NCBI WGS metagenome assembly JACCDR01 (sample SAMN15323443, study PRJNA562643) | freshwater metagenome | isolation source: river surface water | place: USA:Blue River Watershed | collected 2017-08-17 | reverse complement strand
TTGGGAGTACATCCAGACGCCGCCGAAGCCATGCGCGGTGAACTTCTGGCGCACGCTGTGGCCACTGTTCATCAGCGAGCTGCGGCGCGAGACGGCACCCGCTGCGCAGGCGGCATGAAGCACAACCCCAAGCCGACGCGCGCCGAAGGCGTCGTGTCCGGCGCCCGTTAGGCGGCACCAGGCGCCACGCATACAATCCCCGCCCATCCGAAGGGGACCCGCATGCAGCGTGAGCTGAAAGAGGTCGTGCAGGTGGTGGGCCTGACGACAGCGCTCGAGATCGTCAGGGGCTGGGGCGGCCGATGGCTGTGGGTCCCGAACGCCGTGACGCCAGAGCACCCGATCGCGTTGCGCATCGGCCTGCAGCCCGCCCGCCAGTTCGTCGCGCACTTCAAAGGCCGCCGGCTGTCGCTGCCCACCGAGCGCAGCGCCCTGCGCACCCTTCGGAACCGTGCCATCTTCGAAGCCGTGCAGGCCGGCAAGAGCCGCACCGATGTCGCCCACGAGTTCGGCGTGAGCCGGCAGACCGTGGACCTGATCGTGATCCAGATGCGCGACGGGTCGCGCGCGCCAGCCACCACCGCCTGAAAGGGGCCAGCCATGCAGATCGTCTCCCCCCGCGCCCGCCGACACCTCGCCGCCGCGGTAGTGCCGGCGACGATCGGCATCCTGCTGCTGATCTTCAGTGGCGACCTGGGCCAGGCGTTCGGCCGCGCCGAGGTCACGCGATGGACGGCCGTGCTGGGCCAGCTCTTCCTCGCCGTCGCCGCGACCATGCCGCTGCGGCTGCTGCTGCTGCCGTACCTTGACCTCGGCCGGCTGCTGTGGATGGCCACGCCGCGCATCAACCGAGACGGCGAGACCGAGCGGCCCGGCGACGTGGCGGCGTCGATCGCCTTCGCTGGTGGCTGCTTCGTCGTCGGCATCCTGCTGCTGATCCTGAGCGGCACCGCCACCGCGCAGGTCCCGCCACCCGCGCAGCCGCTGCTGCCGGTGCTGGTGGAAGAGCAGCGCGCGCACTGGCCCGGCATGCCAGACCCCGCCGTACTGGCCGGCCAGGTGCACAAGGAGACCGGGCCGTGCCCGAGCCGCACATGCTGGAGCCCGCGCGCCGAGCTGCGCACCGCCAGGGAGCGCGGGGTCGGCCTGTGGATGGGCACGCGGACGGCGCGATTCGATGCGCTGGCAGAGCTCCGCGCCAGGCACCCGACCGAGCTCGCCGACCTCGACTGGGACGGCCCGGGCCTCTATGACCCGCGCCTGCAGCTTCGCGCGCTGGTGCTGAAGGACAGAGCCGACTACGAGGCGATCACCGGCGCCGCGACCGAGCGCGACCGGCTGGCGATGATGCTCGCCAGCTACAACGGCGGCCGCGGGAACATCATCAAGCGGCGCCAGCTATGCCGCGGCACCGCCGGCTGCGACGAGGGCCGCTGGTTCGGCCACCTCGAGCTGCACTCGTGGCAGCAGACCACCAAGCAAGCCGGCTACGGCAAGAGCTTCGCGCAGATCAATGCCGAGTACCCGGGCATCACGATGGACGTGCTGACGCCGCGCTACCGCCCGTGGTTCGCCGGCAGGACCTGACGCCATGGACGAGCGCTGGAGGAGCCGCAAGCTGTGGACGTGCCTCGTCGGGATGCTGCTGGGCTGCCTGATGGCATGGCTCGGCGTGATCAGCGGCGAGTGGTGCGCGAAGATCATCATCACCGGCATGGTGGGCTACCCGCTGGCGAACGTCGCGCAGCGGGCGACCACGAAGAAGGAGACGACGCCGTGATTCAGGCCCTGACCACGAAAGTTCAGCTCGCCGTCGCGGCGTGCCTGCTGATCGTCATCGCCGGCCTGACGCTGGTGCTCGCCGCGTCGCGCGTCGAGATCGCCGACCTGAAGCGCCAGGCCTCCGACACGAAGGCGGCCCACGAGCAAGCTCTCCGCGTCGCCGAGGCGCGCGAGCGACAGAAGGAGCGGCAGATCGCCGCGAAACACGAAGAGGTGCAACGACATGCCGACGCTCTTTCGCAGGCTAGAACCGAAGCGGCCGAGCAAGCCCGACGACTCGCGGCGCTCGCCGTTGAACGTGCCCGGGCCCGCGTGGCTGCCCTGGGCCCTCGTGGTGGTGCTGCTGGTCCTGGCATCGCTGCAGGGATGCGCGACGCAACCGCAGGCAGCGGCATCCGTGCGCCCGGCCAGGGTCCCGGCCCTGCCGACGCAGGCGACGACGCCGCCGAGGCCGCCCGAATGTACGCCGACCTGTTCGGATGGGCTGTCACGCGACTTGCCGTCGTCGGCGACTTCGCCGATCGAGCCTGGATCGCCGCCGACACCTGCCAGCGCTCCTACGAGGCGGTGAGGGCAGCCAGCGAGGACGAGCCCGGGGGCGCGTCCCCATGAGCCCGGCCGGCGACCGCGACGACGAGTCGCACCTCGACATCGAGACCCGCGTCCGCATGGTCGAGAAAGCCGTCGTGGCGATGAACGACATCGCGGCCGACCTGGCCGTCGCGCATAGCAGGCTGCCGCAGGCCATCGCGACAGCCATGCAGCAGGCGATCGACGGCACGCTGTCGAACGACGACAAGATGAACGCGCTGTTCACGCGCCTGACGCGCCACCTGACGAACCGCGCGAAGAACGAGGCCGGCGGGCTGGTCTTCGGGTTCGTGATCAAGGGCCTCGGCTGGCTGCTGGCGTTCCTTGTGCTCGCGAGCTACCTGGGGTGGGTGCCTGCGTTCAAGGTGATGGCGGCGGCGAAGCCGTGAAGCCAGCAGTCGCAGGGCAGGGCCTGCCGATGCCGCCGGACGAGTTCGGCGAGGTGCACTTCGAGCACCGCTTCGCGCCAGCGCTCGACCTGGGCGCCTGGGTGGCGGCGACGTTCATCGCCAAGGGTGGGCCGCTGCACAACGAAGACCACGCGCACCTCGACGAGCACGCCACCCTCGGATTCATGTGGGCGAGCCTGGGCATGCGCAAGCACGGACGCGCTGTGCTGGGCCTGACCGAGGACGTCGTGAACAGTGGCAAGGGCAACGCCTGGCAGCGGGGCCGCGCCGAGCAGCAGCTCACCGAGTGGTTCGGCTACCTGCCGCGCTTCCTGATCACGATCGACGCGGCGTTCTGGACTCAGGCCACGGACGCCGACCGCTGCGCGCTGGTCGAGCACGAGCTCTATCACTGCGGGCACGAGCTCGACGACTTCGGTGAACCCAAGTACGGGAAGGACGGGGCGCCGAAGCTGGCGATTCGCGGCCACGACGTCGAGGAGTTCGTCGGGGTCGTGCGGCGATACGGCCTGGGCGACCCCGACAGCAGCGTCGCGCGCCTCGTGTTGGCCGCGGCCGACACTGCGAGCAAGATCGGCGCCGGCCGGATCTCGGCTGCCTGTGGCACGTGCATGGGCTTGCGGTGACAATCAGGGTAATCCCCGACTGAACCCATACTTTCGGCATCATGGCAAAGCTCGACGACAAGTGCCGCGCCGCAATCGTGCAGGCGCTGGCGTGCTTCGACACGCCGACGCAGGTGGTCGAGCAGATCCGCGACGAGTTCGGCATCGCCATCACCAGGCAACAGGTGCAGGCCTACGATCCGACGAAGGCAGCCGCGGCGAAGGGCATCGCGAAGAAGTGGCGCGCGCTGTTCGAGGTGACGCGCGCTGAGTTCCTGAAGAGCGCCACGAAGATCCCGATCGCCAACCAGAGCTTCCGCCTCCGCAGCTTGCAGCGGCTGCACGAGCTCGCCGTGAACCGTCGCAACGCCCAGCTCGCCGCGCAGATCCTCGAGCAGGCCGCGAAGGAGACCGGAGGAATGTTCACGAACCGGCGCGAGATCGGCGGGCCGAATGGTGGCCCGATCCCTGTGAAGGCCGAGCACCTGCACACGATGAGCGACGACGATCTCGAGCGCATTGCCCGTGGCGACGTACAGCCCGCAGCAACAAGCAGCGGCCCGTGAGGTAATCCGTCGACGCCGTGGCCGGGCATCCCTCGCCGGCTACGCGAACGCGATCGAGATCCCCGGCAAGCCGGTAGACGACGACCCCGAGGCGTGGCTATTCAGGCCCGTCGAGACTGCAGTCGCGGCGCATCACATGCTGCTGCTGCAGGTCATCGAGCGCGCCCTGGCAACGCGCTACGGCCGCTTCATGGTGTTCATGCCGCCGGGCAGCGCGAAGTCGACCTACACGTCCGTCGTCGCGCCGACCTATGCCATGGGCAAGTTCCCCGGGCTGAAGGTCATCCTGGCCAGCTACGGCAGCGACCTCGCGCGCAAGCACGGCCGGCGCGCGCGGCAGATCGTGCGGAGCTCGGGCTTCTCGTCGCTGTGGAAGGCCACGATCTCGAAGGACAGCAGCGCGGCGAACGAATGGGCCCTGACGAACGGCAGCGAGTACATGGCCGCCGGCCTGCTGGCTGGCCTGACGGGCAACCGCGCCGGCCTGGCGCTGATCGACGACCCGATCAAGGGCCGCGAACAGGCGGACAGCCCGACGATCCGCGATAAGACCTGGGACGCCTACAACGACGACCTGCAGACGCGCCTCGTGCCGGGCGCGCCCATGGGCCTGGTGCAGACCCGCTGGCATGAATCGGACCTCGCCGGCCGGCTGCTGCCGAAGGGCTACAACGGCGAGTCGGGCCTGATCGAGTGCACAGACGGCCGCCTGTGGGAGGTGATCAACCTGCCGGCCGAGTGCGAGCGCGAAGACGACCCGCTGGGCCGCCGGATCGGCGACATGCTGTGGCCGGAGTGGTTCGACGCCTCGCACTGGTCGCCGTTCCGCGCGCAGTCGCGCACCTGGGCGGCCCTGTTCCAGCAGCGGCCGCGGCCGGACGAGGGCGGCGTCTTCAAAGAGGCGTGGTGTGCCACCCGCTACGGCAGCATCCCCGTTCGCTGCACGCGCGTCGTCCACTCGTGGGACACCGCGCAGAAGGACGACGAGCTCCTGAACGACCCGAGCGTCGGCACGGTGTGGCGCAGCGGCGACGGAGTGCCAGGCCACTACCTGCAGGAGGTGGTGCGGAAGTGGTGGGACTACCCGGCCCTGAAGCGAGCCGTCATCAGCCTGGCCGAGCGCGACCGGCCGAGCGCCATCCTGATCGAGGACAAGAGCAGCGGCCAGAGCCTGATTCAGGAGCTGCGCCGAGACACGAGCCTGCCCATCATCGCGATCGAGCCGCACGGCGCGAAGTTGTTCCGCGCGCAGGACGTCTCGCCCATGGTCGAGTCGGGCCTGCTGCACCTGCCGGCGTCCGCGCCCTGGCTGGTCGACTTCGAGGGCGAGTTCTTCGGCTACCCGCTCACCACGCACGACGACCAGGTCGACAGCGTGAGCCAGTATCTGAAGTGGGCCCGAGAAACCGGCGGAAGCCTAGAATTCGCCGGCGCCGGCATGGTCCGCGACATGGCGGCGGCGACGATCGGCCGGCAGTATGACCACTCCGGCTACGGCAGCGTCAGCCGCGGCGAACGCATGGAAGGATACGAGTGATGGCCACCGAGAACACCGCCGCGCGCCCAGCAGAGCCGCCGACCATGGCCGAGCTGTCGCCGCGCGAAGACCTGCTGAACCCGATCGAGCGCGCCGCCGCGAAGGTGGCCGACCCCTACGTCACCCTGCTGACGACCGAGGACTCGGTGCTGCAGGCGAAGGGCGGCCACGGCAACCTGAAGATCTACACCGAGCTCCTGCGCGACGACCAGGTGGCGACGGCCTGGGGCCAGCGCCGCCTCGCGCTGACGTCGTGCGAGACCGTGGTCGAGCCAGGCGCCGACGACGCCGCAAGCAAGGCCGCGGCAGACGCGCTGCGCGCCGAGCTTGAGGCCCTCGACTGGGACGGCATCACCGAGAAGATGCTGTTCGCTGCCTTCTACGGCTGGGGCGTGGCCGAAATCCTGTGGGCGCCGGGCCGCGACGGCCGCGCCGTGAGCTTCGGCGGGATCAAGGTTCGCGACCGCGCCCGCTTCCGCACCGACGTGCAGGGCGGCGTGTACCTGTGGGTCAGCACGACCGGCTGGGTGCAGATGCCGCCGAAGAAGTTCTGGTGGGTCACGCACGGCGCCGACAACAGTGACCAGCCCTACGGCCTGGGGCTGGCCCATCAGCTCTACTGGCCGGTCTTCTTCAAGCGCAACGACGTGAAGTTCTGGCTCGTGTTCCTCGAGCGCTTCGGCCAGCCGACCGCGATCGCGAAGCTCACGCACGCGCAGATCATGGACACCACCGTCGGCGCGGACGGCAAGACGAACCGCCAGCGCGCGCTGGAAATGCTGCGCCAGATCGCCACCGACGCCGGCGTCGTGGTGCCAGCCGACGACGAGCGCGGGAACCCGGTGGTCTCGCTGCTGGAGGCGGCCCGCAGCGGCGCCGCCGACTACGAGGCGCTGGTCGCGCGCATGAACGAGGCGATCAGCAAGGTCGTCGTCGGGCAGACCATGACCGTCGACAACGGCAGCAGCCGCAGCCAGGCCGAGGTGCACGCCGGCGTGAAGCAGCAGCTCGTCGCGTCCGACTCGGACCTGCTGTGCGGCACATTCAACGCGGGCCCCGTGACGTGGTGGACCGAGTGGAACTTCCCCGGCGCGAAGCCCCCGAAGGTCTACCGCCACACGGCGCCGCCCGAGGACCTGAACGCCCGCGCGGAGCGCGACAGCAAGATCAAGGCGCTCGGCTACGAGCCGACCGAGGACTACATCACCGAGACCTACGGCGACGGCTGGCAAAAGAGCCAGGCCCCGGCCATGCCAGGCGGGCCAGGCATGCCGAACCCGGGCGCAGCAGCGCAGTTCGCGGAAGGCGAGCTCGCGGCCCTGCAGGCCCTGCGCGCGGCACGCCGTGGCGACCAGCAGGCCCTCGCGGACGCCGCCGTGATGTTCGCCGAGCAGTACGACACCCTCATGGGGCGCCGTGTCGGCCAGATCCTGCAGGCGGCGGAGTTCGCCGACAACGACCCCGAGCTCTTCCGGCAGCGCCTGAACGAGATCCTCGAGGAGGGACCCGAGCCGGCAGTCGTCGAGAAGGTCGGACGAGCCGGCCTGTTCGCCCGCATGATGGGCGCGCTGCGGGCGCAGCGTCGCGCGGCATGAGCGCCTTCCTGAGCCTGTTCCGCCGCTGGGGCTGCGCGCACGAGGCATTCGTCGAGGAGATCCGCAGGACCGGCCCCCGCGAGGTGCGCTGCACGTGCACGCGATGCGGCGCCACGCTGCGCGCGGCCGCGGCGATCGACCTGCCGGCCTCCCTGCGGCGCCGCGCATGAGGATCAACGGCGCCGAGTTCCTGCGCCTCGTCGAACAGGCGCAGCGACTCGAAGACTTCGAGGAGGGCATCGCCGCGCTGGCCCGCGCGTTGCCAGCCGACCCGCACGCCATCGTCGAGTTCTTCGACGTGCCGACTGGCGACAGCTTTGACGTGAAGCCGGCGCAGGCGATCAGCTACTTCGCCGCGAAGGGCCTGAAGCCGACCTTCAGCTACCTCGACATGCAGGGCAGCGCGCACGACCACGCCTTCACCGTCGCGAAGATGATGGACGTCGACATGCTCGGCCAGATGCGGGCCAGTCTGGACGCCGCCATGGCGAACGGCACGCCGTTCAAGGAGTGGGCCGACGGCATCATCCCCACGCTGCAGGCCGGCGGATGGTGGGGCCGGAAGGAAGTCGTCGACCCGCTGACAAAGCAGGTCGTCGTGGCCCAGCTCGGCAGCCCGTGGCGGCTGGAGACGATCTTCCGCACGAACATGCAGGCCGCCTACGCCGCCGGCGCCTGGCAGGAGATTCAGGCGCAGAAGGAGATCGCGCCGTTCCTCATGTATGACGCCATCGACGACGACCGCACGCGGCCCATGCACGCCGCCTGGGACAAGCGGACGCTCCCGGTGGACCACCCGTGGTGGTCGACGCACTACCCGCCGAACGGCTTCAACTGCCGCTGCGGCGTGATCCAGCTCTCGAAGGACGAGCTCGACGCCATGGGCATCACGCCATCGCTCGACCCGCCGAAGGACGGCACCTTCAACTGGATCAACCCGCGCACCGGCGACGAGCTCGCGATCCCGAACGGCCTCGACCCGGGCTTCGTGAACAACAGCGGCGAGTCGTGGGCCTGGAAGTCGAAGCAACTGCTGAAGGAGAAAACCGCTGCGCTGCAGGCCGACATGCAGCTCGCCGCCGAGAAGGCCGCGCAGGCAGCCGCCGCGCAGCAGGCAAAGCAGGCCGCAGAGGCCGGCACAGCCGCCGCCACCGCAGCGCAGAAGCAGGCAGCCGCGCAGGCCGCGCAGGCCGCACTCGCGCGGGCGAAGGCCATCGCCGAGGAGAAGTCGAAACAGTGGGTCGCCCAGCAGCAGCTCGACCTGATCGCGAAGGGCAAGGAAACGGCCGGCGCCGACGCCTCCTTCAAGATCAAGGCGATCACGGCGCTGAAGAAGGACCAGGCGTGGCTCGAAGGCAAGGCATCCGAGAAGCTGCAGGCCGTGCTCGACAAGGCGGCCGAGCTGAAGACCGCGCAGAAGGTGTCGCAGGGCCTGTCGATCTACAAGAAGGCCATTCTCGAGGGGAAGAACCCGACGCCGGCCGCGGTGAAGGCATTCAAGTCGCTGCCGCAGGAAGACGCCGACGCCTGGCTGGCAAAGGTCACCGCCGAGAAGGCGAAGCTCGACGCAGCCAAGGCGGCCGAGGCAGCGCAGGCAGCGCAGGCAGCCGCGAAGGCCCAGATCACGCCGGCCGCGCAGGACATCGGGCCGCAACCGCCGAACCCGGCGACGCTGGTGCAGTACGCACAGAAGACGAAGGGCGGGCAGGCCGGTGGCTTCTACCAGGACACCGAGACCGGGAAGAAATACCTGCTGAAGTTCCTCGCCAGCGACGACGAGGTGGCGAACGAGGTGCTCGCCTCGAAGCTGTACCGCCTGGCCGGCGTCGACGCGCCAGAGCTGCACGCCATCACGGTCAACGGCCGCCCGACGCTGGCATCCGCAGTGGTCGACGGCATCCGCGAGGTGCCAGCGAAGACCCTCGCGGCAACCCCGACGGTCCGCGATGGCTTCGCCGTCGACGCCTGGCTGGCGAACTGGGACGTGGCCGGCATGAACTGGGACAACACGGTCCTCGTCGGCGGCAAGGCGCTGCGGATCGACGTCGGCGGCGCGCTGCGATACCGGGCGCTGGGCGGGTTGAAGGGCCAGGCCTTCGGGCGCAGCGTGGGCGAGATCGACAGCCTCCGCGACGGCACGAACCGGCAGACCACGGCCATGTTCGCAGGCATGACAAAGGCGGACGTCGAGGCCAGCGTCGAGCGCGTGCTGGCGATCGCAGACGACGACATCCGCGCCGTCGTGATGCGCTACGGCCCGCCGGACGACGCCACCAGGCGCGAGCTTGCCGACCTCATGATCGCCCGGAAGGCCGACCTGGCGAAGCGCTTCCCGGACGCCGCCGCGCGGGTTCGCGCACGCACGGCCGCGCCGGAGCCGCAGAAGCCGGCACGGGTCACGGCGGACGAGCAGCGGCGGGTCGAAGAGTCGCGCGCGAACGGCTACGGCTTCAAGACCGACAGCGACCAGGTCGAGGACCAGATGGTCATCGTCAACACCGGGACGGGCGTCGACGGCCAGGCGTTCACGCGAGGCTGGCTCAAGGCCAGGCCGGCAGCCGCGCAGCGCATGCTGCAGCAGATCAAGTCCGCGGCAGGATCGTCGTCGGCGATCAACACCGGGCCGGCAGCAGACGCGATCCTGACCGCGGTCAAGGGGATCAACGTCCGCGCCTCGAAGGGCTGGGAAGCGAAGGACCTCGAGCGGATCGACGCCGCAGCCGACGCGATGAAGAAGCTCCGCGCAGACTTCGTGCAGGCTGAAAAGCACTTGAGCCCCGGCCAGGCCGAGGAAACGAAAAAGACCCTGGCCACCCTTCAGGTGTGGATCGACATCCTGCAGAACAAGCGCAGCCAGATCACGGTCGGCGGCACCGGCACGCCGATCGCCGGGACCTTCAACGTCAGCGGCGCCTCGAAGTCCTTCGACTACACGGTCGCCGGCCAGGGCGGCGGCGACATCGCGTGGACGCGAAAGCCGCGCTTCACCTACCAGGTCAGCAAGATCGACAAGGGCCGCGTCACGCTCACCGCGGAGAAGAACGACGTGCCCAAGGTGAGCGAGGTCTACGAGGGCGTCACGCCAGACGGCACGCGGCTGACGTTCGTCACCGACAGCCCATCGAACGGCCTGGCCATGCGCGGCGCGCTGCAGATCGACACCAACGGAGCCGGCCCGGAACAGACGGCCCGCATCTTCGAGGCGATGGAGCGCATCGGGCTGAAGGCCACGCGCTCGACGCAGGAGGACCGCGACGCGCTCTACCTTGCCGCGTTCGCCAGGGTGAAGCTGGCCAGGCAGCCGGCCCTGCTGCGCCAGTTCGAAGGCATCGACGACAACGAAACGAAGCTGTCGTTCCTGAAGGCGAAGACTGGCGTCGACGTCGAGGCCTCCGAGGGGTGGCGCCAGCGCGACGGCACCTATCAGGCATTCGGGCACGGCCGCGCAAAGCTGCTGCGCCCCGACCTCGACACGCCAGAGTTCGAGAAGTTCAGCAAGGCCACGCGCCTGTACCACGACCCGAACTACTGCAAGGCGCGGCTGCCGGTGTGGGCGCGCCTGAAGCCGGTCCTCGAGGCCGGCGGCCACTTCGCATCGCTGCAGGACCGCGTGCGGCGCGGCGTGATCGTGCGCGACGACAGCAGCGGCGCATCAGTCGGCCGCGACCTGCAGACCGGCGGCGGCAGCTACTACTTCACGCGCATCGTGAGCTCGACGCAGAAGGCCTCCGGCTACTACTGGAAGCCGGAGCTTCTGAAGCGCATGGACGCCGTGACCTACGATAGCGACGTCTTCGGCGACGTCAGCGACTCCAGGCAGGCATCGCAGCGCCTCGGGCAGTCCGTGGCCGACTTCGAGGCCGCGAAGCGGCGCTCGTCGAACGAGACCATATTCAAGGACTCGCTGTCGATCTTCGACATGCTGGACAAGGTCGTGCTCGACTCGGCGCAGGAAGCGAAGGAGGCAATCGCCTGGATGCGGGCCAACGGCTACAGCACGTGGCCGGACGGCCGCAAACTTGAGGACGTGATCAAGCCATGACAGAAGGCTTCGAGGCCGCCAGCGGCGCGCTTATCACCATCGAAGGCGAACCCGGCCAGCGCGAGACCGTGGTGCCCGCGGTGGCGCTGTTCGACTTTCCAGACGGCTTCGGCTGGCTGGAGCCGGCCTACATGTCGCCGGTGGACACGGGATCCGCGGCGGGCCACCGGATCAGGTGCACGATCACGCGCGAGGCCGACGGGTCGCTGTACTTCGCCGGCGGCGGGATCACCGGCACCATCACGAAGGCGCCGGAGGACGAGCCGGCGATTCGCTGGGTGCGCAGCAAGTGGCGCGAGCTGGGGCTGACGCTGACCGGCGAGCGCGAACACTTCCGGCCGCAGATCGCCGAGCCCTGAAGAAACGAAGCCCCGGGCACTTTCGCACCCGGGGCCCGCCCGTCAACAACCCAACCTCAAGAGACCGCGGGCAACCACCCCCACGGCGCGCGCATCATACCCGCGCCCGCGCGGCGCGCAAAGCCCGCACCCGCGCCAGGTCGCGCGCGAAGCTCTCCTCCAGGGCCGGCCACGGGTAGAAGCGCCGGCACTCCTCGACCGACAGCGACAGCCGCAGCTCAAGGCGCGCCAGCTCGGCCTCGCCGGCCTTGTCGGAAGCCAGCACGGCGTCGAGGTCCGACACGAACGGCGGCGACTTCACGACAGCGCCACCACGCGCGCGCCAGCCTCGATGCCTAGGCGCTCCTCCAGCTCAAGCACGCGCCAGCGCAGCTCGGACGCCTGATCCGCCGGGACGTAGCTGTCGAGCTTGCGCATCAGCGACTTGACCTCCTTCGAAAGGACGTCGATCGCGCGAGCCGCCGCCCCGATCGAGCGCTTCTGCACGCGGCGAAGGGCCGGGCACGCATGCGCCCGGTGGCCCTCGCGCAGGCAGAACGTGCAGACCACGCGCGGCGCCGCGGCGTCCGCCAGCAGCACCGGCTCGCGCAGGGCGGCACCAGGCCCGCACCGCGCACCCTCGCCGCGCGCGTCGACGCAGTACGGATTCACGCGCCGGCCGAGGCCTGCAGCTCCGACGGACGTGTGCAGCCTGCCGCAGCGCTCGCCGCCGCTGTCGAGGCCGCCGTTGTAGACCGGCATCAGGTAATGGCGGCACGTGCGGCACCCATCGCGCGCGGACCACCAGGCCAGCGTCGCGGGGTGCGGCCGCAGGAACTCGTCGCTGACCGGAACGACGGGAAACATCGCCCGCGCGCGCTCGACGCCGATGGCCTTGGAGCGCTTATCCACCGCTGGCCCCGCGTTCCGCCGACAGCCGCGCCTTCTGCGCCTCGAAGAAGATCGACCAGACCCGCATGGCGACCGACTTGCGCCAGGCGTCGCGAATCGAGTCCTTGAAGTTCGGGTAGCGCACGCCGCGCACGGCGCGAAGGACGGCGCGCTCGACCGTCTCGCGCTTCGCGGCGATGCGGAAGCGGTAGTCGGCGGTCGGCGTCTCCTTCTCGCGCGCCAGCGGCGCACCGAGGAAGCGCGCGGCGTCACCGCGAAACCGGGCGCGCACGATGAGCACGTCCGGGTCGTCGCGGTGCTCGACGATCGAGACGAAGGAGTTGTTTAGAACGATCCACATAGGGTCAGGGCCTCTTCTTTTTCAGGGTCTTCAGGTAGGGCGGCAGCAGGGCGTGCAGGGCGTTCCACTGCCTGGGCGGCATGCGGCGGCTGTTCGCGCTGCCGGGGTCGGCGAGCCAGCTCTCGACGGTCTTCACGCTGACCGCGCAGACCTCGGCGATCTGGCGCTGCGTCAGGTCGTGGCGCTGCATGAGCTCGCGCAGCGCGACCCTCAGGTCGCGACCGTCACCGCGCGGCAGGGGCGCGATGGCCATCAGAACACCAGCGCCACAAAGGACGCGCAGGCGCACGACGCGATCACGCCGAACGCCATCACGGCGCCGACGCGCATCATGCGGCGCGACTTCTCGGCCGGGCCGGCGCCGTGGCGGGTGATGGGCCACGGGTTCGGGCCGAAGGCCTCTTCGAGCGTTCGCGGGTATCGACGGGGGTTCATTGGATGGTCTCCTGGTGTTGCGGCCCCTGCATTGTAGGGGAAGCCGTGGCTAGAACGAAGTGCTGACGCCACGTGTCGCGGCGGATATCAATGTCGCCGGTGACGACCAGCGCGCGGCAGATCTCGGCCGCAGTCGCCGCGCGGGTGCCGGCACGCACCTCGTCGAGGAAGCGGTTCGCCTGGTCGCGGGTCACTGCAGATCGCCGAAGGCGCTCTCGCGGTAGGCCGACCAGAACGCCGAGTCGAGCGCTTCGGGCTTCGGCTCGACGCCGGCGCTGCGGGCGGCCTCGAGCTCGCGGAGCTGGGCGGCCAGTCCGGCGATGTAGGGGTCCGGCTCGTCGGCCTGCAGGGGCACGGTGTCGACGAAGCCAGGGGCGGAGATCGTGCGGGGCATGGCGGTGGTCCTCACTTCGGAGCGGGCAGGGCGCCCGGGTAGTGCTTGGCGATGATGCGGTTCAACTGGTTGACGAGATCCGGGCGGGTGAACGTCACGTGCCCGTTTCCATTTTTGAAGGTGCGGATGCTCAGGTAGGGCGTCTCGACGGTGCCCTGCTTCGAAGCGTAGCCAAGGCCGGCCCGGGAGATGGCGGCCGAGATGCCGCCGCGGTGATCCGGCTCCGGCTTGCCGTCGAGCACGTGGAAGACGCGCACTAGGTCGTCGAGCTCGTTCGCCCGCGTGTAGCTGTGCCAGCCGAGCAGGGACGTGAGCACGATTCGCTTCCCGAACTTCTGCGGCAGGTTCGTCTTGTACTGCCACGAAAGCCGGCGGAAGCACTCGACCACTCCGCGCTCGAACATGTCGCCGCGCGCCGAGTAGAGACCCTCGAAGGTGGCGCGGATATTGGCCGCCGTCAGCTCGGGATGCTTGCCGTCGCTGATCGACTTCTCCCACGCCTCGCGGGCCTTCGCGTCCATCAGCGACAGAAGCCCGCTCTCGTGCATCAGGTAGCGCCAGGCGGCGGCGTCGAAGGCCTTCATGCCGGCCGGAACGCCGTCGTCCTGCAGGAGCCGGAACGCATGCGCGTCGCCGCGAGTGCAGACCAGATGCGCGGCACCCATGTACAGCGTCTTCAAGCGCTGGCCGCCAGACTCGATGGCGTGCACGATCGTGTCGACCTCGGCAAGCGAGGCGCGGGCCGACTCAAGGCGGGCGCGCACGGCCTCGCGCTGGTTGACGAGGTTCTCGACGCTGACGCTGGGGACGATGGCGGCGCTCATGCATCCCTCGCGGCCATGCCGAAGAAGCGCACGCCGTGCGAGACGAAGACAGCGCCGGTCGGCATGTAGTCGGGCGCGTCGAGCGGTCCGCCGGCGCCGAGCATGGCGGCCAGCGGGTAGATCAGGGCCTCGCCGGGGCAGTTCTCGACGGCAGACGCGAGGGACGCGACGCCGCCGGTGACGTACCGGCGCGGGTTGGTGGTGGAGTTGTTCGCGAACACGGGGCCTCCGATTACAGGGACAGGGACAGGCCGGTCTCGGCCGTGAACAGCGGCCGCAGGCCGTCGGCGTAGATGCCGTCGTGCGTCGAGACCGGGACGAACTTGGTGGCGCGGCAGCGGCTGAACTCGACGCGGTAGGTGTCGGACGGCAGCAGCGTGATCCGCACGGCGTTGATGCCGTTGCGGGCGAAGTAGCTGGGCAGGCGGAACGCGAGGAGGCTCTCGCCACCGAGGAAGCGCGACGCGCCGGTCATGGCGATGAAGCGGCGGCCGCCGAGTTGCTCGAGGATGGTCTGCGCGACTTGAAGGGAGGGCATGGTGTGGGCTCCGGCTGGTTGACGAGTTAAGCGGCGGCGGCGTCGACGCACTGGATGACGGCGACGTAGAAGTCGCGGCGCGCGACGGCCTCCTGCTGCGCCTCCGGGCTCTTGGGGTAGATCACGTCGTCGGAAGCGTCATGCTTGGCCTCGACAGCAGCGCGGCGGGCGCCGGCGCAGCTACCGGCGGTGTGAATCAGGAGGGTGGCGATCTCGGCGGCGGTGGGGGCGTGCATGGTGCTGACTCCGGGTTGGTTGCGTGTTGCGATGGGGTGAACTGTACCCCTACGCAGTAGGGTGCGCAACCTAGGGCAAACCCTACCCCGCGAACGGCACGCCAACTTTTGCACCTTACGGCCGCCCGGAGGCCCCGGCTACAGTGGCCGCCATGAAGCGGTTCCCGATCTTCCGCACCGGCAAGCACACGGCCATGAGCGGCGCCACGCTGGACTTCAGCGAAGCGCAACTCAAGGCCGCCGTTGCCGCCTACGATCCCGCGCTGCACGAGGCGCCGATCACCGTCGGGCACCCGAAGGACAACCTGCCGGCCTACGGCTGGATCGGCGCGCTGCACTTCAGCGAGGAAACCGGCGAGATCGAGGTCGACCCGACCCAGGTCGACCCGGCCTTCTCCGAGCTGGTCGAGGCGGGCCGCTTCAAGAAGCGCAGCGCCTCGTGGTATCTCCCCGACGCGCCGAACAACCCGAAGCCGGGCACGCTGTACCTGCGCCACGTCGCGTTCCTGGGCGCGCAACCGCCGGCCGTGAAGGGCCTGCGTGACGTGTCCTTCAGCGATGCCGAGACCGGCGTCGTGGAGTTCGGCGACTCGGCCCGCTGGGCCTGGGGCAGCGTCGCCGCGATCATGCGCGGCCTTCGCGAGTGGCTGATCGGCGACAAAGGCCTCGAAACGGCCGACAAGCTGGTCCCGAACTTCTACCTGTCAGACCTTGAGGCCGCCGCAAAGGCCGCCGACGAGCCGACCCCCGCCGCGCTGCCGGCATTTTCCGAGGGCAACACCATGCCGACCACCGCCGAACTGCAGGCGCAGATCGCCACCCTGACGGCCGAGAACGCCGCCCTGAAGGCCAACCAGAAGCCGGCCGACTTCGCCGAGCGCGAGACGAGCATCGCCACCCGCGAGGCCGCCGTGCGCGCCGCCGAGGAGAAGATCGCGCGCGCCGAGATCGAGCGCCGCATCGACGCCGCCGTGGCCGACGGCCGCATGCTGAAGACGCAGCGCGACCAGGCCGTGAACTTCGCCGCTTCCCTGCCGGCAGCCGACCTGACGCTCGACTTCGCGGAGGGCGACAAGACCGAGAAGGTCTCGCCGCGCGAGCACTACCTGCGCCAGGTCGAGAAGGCCGCGAAGGTGATCGAGTTCGGCGAGCTGTCGGGCCAGACCGGCGACACCGGCGGCGGCCGCCCGTCGCTCGAAGAGACGCAGCAAGCGCTGCGCAAGCAGGTCGCCGGCGGCGGCGCCACCAAGTGACGAGAACGGAGAGCTGAATCATGCCCACCTACACCGAGCCGAAGCGCCCCCTTGAGTTCCTCTTGAACGAGATGCCTGGCGCACTCTCGCGCGAGCAGGTCACGCTGAACCCCATCGCGACGGCACTGCCGCCCGGCGCCGTGCTGGCGCAGCAGTCCATCGCGGGCAGCGCTGCCAGCGTCACCGGCTCGATCTCGGGCACGACGCTGACCGTGACCGCGGTCGGCTCCGGCACGCTGACCATCGGCCAGACGATCAGCGGCTCCGGCGTGACGGCCGGCACCAAGATCACGGGCTACGGCACCGGCACCGGCGGGACCGGCACCTACGTCGTCGACACCTCGCAGACCGCGAGCTCGACGACCATCACCGCGGCCGGCGCCGTGGCGGCCGCCTACGCCGGCAACACCGGCAACGGCGCGATGGGCGCTGTCACCCTGTCGGCGGGCGTGCAGGCCGGCGTCTACCGGCTGACCATCGTCGAGCCCGGCACCAACGTCGGCACGTTCGTCGTCGAGGCGCCTGACGGCCGCATGATCGGCCGCGGCGTCGTCGCCTCGGCCTTCTCGGCCGGCGGCCTGGCGTTCACGCTGGCCGACGGCGCGACCGACTTCGTGGCCGGCGACGGCTTCACGATCACCGTCGGCGCGGGCAGCGGCTACTGGGGCGCCTACTCGGCGTCCTCGGCAGCCGGTCTGGACAACGCCGCCGCGATCCTCACGCACGAGGCCCCGATCAGCACCACGACCCAGCTCGCCACCGTCATCGAACGGCTGGCCGAGGTGAAGGCCGCGGCGCTGGACTGGAACGGCGCGGACGCAGCCGGCATCGCAGCCGGCACGGCCGACCTGCTGACGAAGAACATCAAGGTTCGCGCGGCCTGATCGGCCGGGAAGGAAGAGCGAGGAAACCATGGACATCTACCGCGACTATTTTTCACGCGAGGAACTTCTTCGCGTCCTGGCGGCCGCGCCCTACACCCCGGGCGACCTGGGCTCGATGGGCCTGTTCGAGACCGTCAACCTGACGTCGACGACCCTCGGCATTGAGAATTCGACGACGGACGCCGGCAAGGTGCTGACGGCCATCGCCCGCAGCGCCCCGCGCCAGAACACCACGCTCGACAAGCGCTCGGTCGTGACCTTCGGCACCCAGTCGTTCGGCGACCAGGGCGCGGTGATGGCCGACGAGGTGCTGAACAGCCGCGGCGCCGGCACGTCGGGCGCGAAGGAGGTCATCGAAGACCGCCGCGCGCGCCTGGTCGCGAAGCTGCGCCGGACCATGGACTACACCCACGAGGTGCAGCGCATGAACACGCTGAAGGCGCCCGCCACGACCGAGTTCGGCAGCGCCGCGTCCCCGGTCGTCATCGCCGTGCAGACCGACGGCACGAAGCTGCGCCAGGAGATCTTCAACAAGCTCACCCTTCCCATCGAAGCGGCCCTCGACGGCCTCACCTTCGGCGGCATCACGGTGATGTGCAGCGACGGCTACTGGAGCGACCTGATCGAAGCGAAGTCGATCAAGGAGACCTTCCTGAACTACCAGGCCGCGGCCGAGCTCCGCGGCGCCGTGGTGATGGAGTTCTCCTTCGGCGGCGTGATGTGGAAGCGCTACCGCGGCACCAGCGCGTGCAAGATCGCCGACAACCAGGCGATCGCGATTCCGTCGAGCGTGCAGGGCGGCGAGGTGTTCATCCAAGCATTCGCGCCGAACGACACGATCGAGTCCGTCGGCAGCGGCGCGCTCGGCCAGCCCTACTACATGGGCAGCAAGCCGCTGACCGACAGCCAGGGCACGAAGGGCTGGGAGGTGTCGATCCAGTCGCACCCGAAGATGCTCTGCACGCGGCCGAGCTGCATCATCCCGATCACGAAGAGCTGACGGACCATGGCCGATCTGGTCTTCAACGTCGCGAAGGGCCGCGTCGCGGAGCTCGTGAACCGCGTCAAGACGGCGGACCCGTCGGCCGCGCGGCTCTACGTGATCCCGATCAGCGCCGGCGCCGTCACCGACGCCACGCTGCGCGACTGCGACACCTTCGCCGACGTGATCACGGCCGGCGTGACGGAGCGCACCGCGAACGGCTGGAACCGCAAGACCCTGGCCGCCGCGGATCTGGCGTCCGGCGCCGGCGCGACGGCAGACGACACGAACGACCGCATGGACGTCGACATCCCGGACCCTGTGTGGACGGCTGTCAGCACGGACGCCGTGACGGACCTCATCGTGTGCTACTCGGCCACCGCATCGCCGACGAACGCGCAGCTTGTGCCGCTGACGCTGCACGACTTCGCCGTGACGCCCAGCGGCGGCGACGTGACCGGCCAGGTCGCGACGGCCGGCTTCTACCGGGCGAGCTGACGGAGCGGCGGCGGCCGCTGCGTCCCTGGAAAGCACCATGGCCGCGATCCGCGTCATCTACGTCCGCGGCCACACGCTGGCCGGCCTGGCCATCCGTCACCACGACGACGGCACGGCGCGGCGCGGCGCTGGTCGTGCCGCGTGCACTTCACTGGCGTCCAAGAGACAGCGCGACCGAAACGGGGCGACTATGCGGCAAATCTGGCGTTTGCTGACGAGCGAGGCTTGAGCAATGGCCCAGTTCGTCAGCGACAACTTCACCGACACTGACGCCGTAGCGATCACGTCGCACACAGGCGACGTCGGCGCAACTTGGACGAAGCACGGCTTTGCGACGAACACTTCGGCGCCGACCATCCGGTCCAACCGGCTGAAGACTGACGACACCGGCGCGGTCAACTCCATCTACTATGCCAGCGGCTCGCCCGCCAGCGCCGACTACACAGTCGCGATCGACTACATCCCGGGATCGGCCGGTCCCGAGACAGGTGACATCGTCGGCCCGCTCGGTCGCGTCGCGACGGCGGCCAACACGTTCTACGGCGCGCTGTACCTGCAAAGCGCCGGCGGGATTCGTCTGTACAGGTTCGTCACCGGTACTGGCACGGTCATCGTCGCCGCTGTTGCCTTCACCCCGCTGGCTGGCGTGCAGTACCGCATGACCTTGGACATGCAGGGCACGACGATCGCCATGCGCGTGCAGCGATCCAGCGACAGCCAATGGCTTGCCTCGGCGAACACCTGGCAAGCCAGCCAGGTCAACTGCGGCAGCGTCACCGACAGCAACATCACGGCGGCCGGCAAGGCGGGCTTCTGGACACTGAGCCAGAGCAGCAACGACGGCCAGAAGTTCCGGCTGGACGCCTTCAGCGCTGACGACATCGCGGGCGCCGGCTCGGCCATTGCCTGCATCAGCAACTATCGCCGCATGCTCGCGGGAGTCTGACCATGACCATCTACCTCCGACAAAGCACGGCCTCGCAAGAGGTCCTGCTTGGCCCGTTTGTTGACAGCACCGACGGCAACACGGCCGAGACGGCGCTGTCGATTGCGAACACCGACATCAAGCTCCACAAAGCCGGCGCGACCACGCTCGCGTCGAAAAACTCGGGCGGCGCGACGCACATCAGCAACGGCAACTACTACGCGGTGCTGGACTCGACCGACACCGACGCCCTTGGCACGCTCGCGATCGTTGTGCAGGTGTCCGGAGCACTCGCCGTGCGGCACGACGCGCTGGTGCTGCCGCCGACCGTCTACGACGCGCTTATCGGTGGCGGTGGGCTGAACAATGTTCGCAAGAACACCGCGTTTGCTGGCTTCACCTTCATGATGACGGACTCGACCGGCCACGCGCCGGCCACTGGCAAGACCGTCACTGTCACGCGCTCGATTGACGGCGGCGCATTCGGCGCGGGCACGCTGTCCGCCGTCACCGAGGTCGGCGTCGGCCTTTACAAGGTCGACTTCGCGGCGGCCGACCTGAACGGCAACTGCATCGTGCTGCGCGCCACGGCCACGGGCTGTGACGACACATTCGAGCGCATCATCACGTGCTTGGCGTGACGCATGGGCTACACCACGGTCGACACCACGGCCGGCGGCCAGACCATCAAGGTGCTGGTGCCGACGAGCGGGTACGTCGGCCGCTGCGTCATCTACTGCCACGGCCGCACCGAGCTGGC
>JACCDR011352780.1_pt1 | contig 20447 bp, 26 predicted proteins | sample 7446431 | NCBI WGS metagenome assembly JACCDR01 (sample SAMN15323443, study PRJNA562643) | freshwater metagenome | isolation source: river surface water | place: USA:Blue River Watershed | collected 2017-08-17 | reverse complement strand
CAGCGACCTGTACTACGTCGAGGGGTTGGCAAACCACTGGTCGGACGCGGCCGCGGCGATCGCGGCGTGTGAGGCGAATCCGGCGTGATCCTGACCTTCGCCAAACTGCAGCGTCTCAGCGGACTCGAACAGCCCGCGGCGATTAAGCGTTGGCTGAAGGCGCAGGGCGTGAGTTATCTTCGCGACTCCGACAACCGGCCCTGGACCACCCTTGAGGCCATCAACCGCACCCTGCAGCGAGCACGTGATGACGGATTCACCCTGGAAGATCCCGAAGTCGGTCTACCCGCGCGGCGGCCGGTACTACAAGGTCGTGCGGGGAAAGTGGATCGCCCTGACGCCCGTCGCCGACGGACTGAGGGCGCTTCGGGCGGCGCTGCTTGAGCTGCCAGCCGAGCAGGAGCCGAAGACGGTCGGCGAGCTGCTGCCGCGCTACCTGGCCGAGGCCGAGATCACTGAGCGCACCCGCGACGAATACCGACGGATCTGCGAAGCCAGGCTGATGCACCACTTCGGGCGAGCGGCGATCGGCGCCGTCACCCGGATGCACGTCGCGCAGTACCTCGAGAAGCGCCGCAAGGACGGTCACGGCCCGATGGGCAACCGCGAGCGCGCCGTGCTGTCGAGCGCGTATGCCTTCGCCATGCGCAAGGGCTGGGCCAGCGAGAACCCCTGCCACGGGGTTCGCCGCAACACCGAGAAACGGCGGTCCCGGTATGTCACCGACGCTGAGTTCCTGACGGCGTTCGAAGCGGCGCCCGTGCCGCTGCAGGACGTGCTGGCGATCGCGTTGCTGACGGGCAGCCGCCAGGGCGATCTGAGAAAGCTGCGGCGGGAGGATTTGCGCCCGGACGGGATTTACATCCTCGAGGGAAAGACGGCGGGAACCACCGGCAAGCGGCGGCTGGTAGCGTGGTCGGACGCGCTGAGGTATTTCGTGCGGCGGGCGCTCGAGCGCCAGGCGGCCGTGGCCGCGAAGGGGATGGACGCCGCCAGGCATCGGCGCGTGCGGCCGGTGAGCGACTACGTGCTGACCAACAAGTTCAACGAGCCGTGGACGATGGCCGGCCTGCAGACGGCGATCAAGCGCATGGGCGTCGACTGGCATTTCCACGACATCCGCGCCAAGGCGGCGAGCGATGCCGGGCACAACATCCTGGGCCACGGCGCGCAGATGCTGGGGGTGTACGTGCGCGAGCAGAAGGTCGCGGCGCTGCGATGATCTTGGAACCGCTATTGGAAGCTTGGAAGCCCGGCGGGCTCGGCGCGCGTAAGTCTTTGAAAAGTGGTGGGCCGTGTAGGACTCGAACCTACGACCTACTGATTAAGAGGGAAGCGGCCCGGCTTTGATTTCAAAGGGGTTTTCGCCCGCCCATTCTTGGAAGGCGTGCCGCTCTACTCCGCCGCCAGCGCCCGATTCCAGTCCTGCAGGCCCCGGCAGCGCGCCACTATTTCGTCGGCTTCGAGGGCGAGGCCGTAGAGGTCCGCTCCAATATCCGGTCCAGCCGGTCCTGAAACGAGCCCGGGGCCGGCAGCGGCGCCATGACCTCCGCCGGCGGTTCGGGGAACCGGCACGTCACCTGCACCGGGGCACACCCGGACAACCCGAGCAGGACGGCCACGAATAGCGGCCAGCTCCGCCTCGAGCCCATCCACGATCTGTTTCGATTCACGCTCCACCTCCGCACGTGCTGCCGCCTCGCGCGCGAGGCACTTGGACCCTTCACCGCAGGACTCCTCCAGTTCAAGTCGCGCCTGCGTGGCTCTCAGTTCGCCGTAGGCGTCGTGCCACACGGACACCCGCCAGGCGAGCAGCCCGATGGCGACCCACAGGCCGGCCCACGCGATCGCTTTCCAAGGGATCGGAAACGGCAACGGGATCATGGGTCAGCCCTCGGCAGCAGTTGGCACAGCGCCCGAATCAGCACGATGCAGATTCCCGCCACGGTCATGACCGCCAGCAGGAGCAAGGTGGCGAACCACCGCAGGAGATTCACCACGGCTGCAATCCTTGATGGTGTACTGGTGGGGCGACTCGCCGTCGAACAGCTCGCGCAGCAGCGGCATCCGGCCGCGCAGCTGCTCGATCAGGTCGCCGAGCGGCGCCGGCGGGGGCCGGTCGTCGGTCAGCTTCCCGCAGACATCCGCATCGAGAATGATTCCGATGCAGGCGATGGCGCTGGCCAGGTGCGGCACCCCGGTAGCCGGGTCGACGTCCTCGCCGTTCCACCACCGCTCGAGGTGCCGGGACAGCGCCGCCTTGTAGATCGACGCCCGCACCCCGGCGACCCGCCAGTTGAACCGCCCGTACTTGAGTGCGCCCTCGAGGAACGCCAGCGAGGCATAGGCATCGATCGTGCTCGGCACGAGCTCGAGCGGCAGCTTGCCGGAGCCGACGACGTCCTTCGGGTTCGTGGGCTTGGTGTCAGCCATGGTGCAGCGCCTTGATGCGGTTGAAGACCCGGCGCAGGACGTATGAGCGCACCAGGCTGATCGCGGTGAAGATCAGACCGACGTTGAAGGCCTGCAGCCCGGTGATCTCCCAGCCGAACAGCGGGAAGATCAGCATGTTCGCGCACCAATTGATGCCGAATCCGATCAGGATATTCGCCCATGCCTCGAGCCAGGAGCCCAGCCGGGTCTGGCTCATTTCGGGACGCTCATCCAGGCCGTCTCGGGCTTGCGCTCCGGCGCCTCGCTGTAGACCGGCATCCGGTACGTGATCCCGAAGCGCGGGTGCGTCACCCACAGCGCCTGCATCGGCGACTCGAAGCCGAAGTTGCCGGCCGCGGCGTATTCGTCGTAGCCCTTCAGCGAGCCATTCACGATCAGCCGCGACAGGTGGATGTACTGGTGCCAGTGGCCGGCGATCATGACGTCGTAGTCCTGCCCGACTGCCTGGTTGCGCGCGGTCTTCTTCTGGTTGCCGCGCATCAGCGGCCCGATCGGACCGATGATCGAGTCGCCGGCCTTGAACTGGTCTCCGTGCGTGAGCAGGTAGCGGGTGCCGTAGACCCGGTACAGGGCGTCTGATCCCTCGGGGATGTAGAACGTGACCCGCTTGTCGCCGACCGCCGCGAAGTGCCGCGCGAGGAACTGGTACAGCAGCCAGTCGAAGCTGGTGTGATTGCGGTCTTTCGCCCAGGTCTTTTTCGTGTCGCGGCCGTGGTTGCCGGACACGCACGGCAGGAATACCCGCCCGAAGGTGTCGGCCAGCAACCCGATCGCGCCGACCATCGACTCGAACAGGTCGAGCACGGTGGGCATGGTGTTGATTTCGTTGGTGGCCTGCAGCTCCTCGTGGATGTTGCCGCTGACCATGTCGCCGCCGAGCGGCACCACGATGCCGGGATAGCGCATCTTGCCGTCGAGGATCCGCAGCAGGTGCGTCGCGGTCTCGACCGTGGAGCGCAGGCGCTTGCGCGCGATGTCGAGGTTGTAGCGGTTGACGCCGTTCACCTGGCCGGACTGCACCACCTCGCCCCAGTGCAGGTCGCTCAGGAACAGCGTCGGCACGCCCGGGCTTTCGCCGGACTTTGCCGCTGGCGCGCAGGCCCACTTCGGTGGCGCCGTGGCCTCGAGCCGCAGCGCCGTGGTGCCGAGCAGATCCTTGATCGCGGACTCGATCCCGATCTGTTCCTTCGCCTCGCGCAGCTCGGCCTCAAGGCGCGAGATGACGGTGAACGGGTCATGCTTGGCGCGGAAGTCCGCGAGCCCGTGGCCGACCGGCTTGGCGGGCTTCATATCATGGCCCGCATTTTCTCGGCCAGCGCCTTGGTGCCGGCCCACACCCGCCGCGGCGTGCGACCGCCGACGTTGACGGTGTAGTCGAGGAACTCCTCGCGGTAGGCGGCCAGGTCGGTGGTCGACAGGCCAGCGGTGCGCAGGAACTCGACCTCGTACTGCCAGCCGTCGCCCAGCTTCTCGAGCGCGTCGCGGATCTTCTTCGGCACGATAAAGCTCTTGTCGTGCTCGGCCCGGAAGTCGGCGAGCGACTTGCCCTCGCGGGCGACCTTGGCGGCCGGGGCGGATTTCTTCGCTGTCATGCGAGCCTCACGAATACCGGCGGGGTGCCGGGGTTACCCTTGCATCAGGCGCAGGCTCTTGCACTTGGCAAGGTCCGACGCCTGCGTGCGCATAATCTCGACGCCGTAGGCGAACGCCCGCCGGCGGCAGGCCTTCAGCAGCTCGTCGTTGATGGACTCCTGCTGCAGCTCGTCCCAGGTGTGCTCGTGCACCACGCGGGCGATCTCGGCATAGCAGGAGTCCTGCACCGCCGTGTCGACGTTCTCGACCTCGAGCAGCGACTTGCGGATGTCGTGTATTCGGGCCGTGACGATCACGCCGAGCACCACCTGGGCGCCGTCCTTGGTCGTCAGGGACTGCGCGCCCAGATTCAAGGTGCGCGGCACCACGTTGTCGGCGATCGCGCGCTCGATCTCGAACGGGATCAGCCAGTGGAACCCGGGGTCTAGCTCGCGGTGATAGCGGCCCCAGCGCAGCACCACGGCGCGTTCGAATTGATCGATGACAACGAACGGCACGAAAAAACCGACCCACTGCAGCAGCAGGTCGATCAGCCGGTCAAGCATCGAAGGCGGCCTGCTCCGCGCCCGCGGCGTAGCCTCGCTCGTAGCAGTACTGCGACCACATCGCCCACAGCTGCAGCGTGGCGAAGGTCACCGCCACCAGGATGAACCAATCGCGGAGCCTCATTCGCGCTCTCCGAGCAGATGCAGCGCCCGGCCGACGCACGTGGCGGCCTGCACAAGCTCGCGGTGCACGGCCTCCCGGGCGGGCTCGACGTTGTGGGCGAGGCGCAGGTCGGCGTCCTGCAGCGACTCGACCGCCGCCCGCAGCAGCTCGACGACGCGAACGTCAGCCACCGCCCTTCTCCGCCAGCGCCTGCGTCGTGTAGGCGCGCAGGCCGATGTTCACGAGGGCGCCGAACATCACCAGCCCGGCGGCCCACTGCGGGCCCAGCAAAGTCGTGATGTGCGAGCCCATCAGCTCGAGGCCGGACAGCGCGGCCAGGAAGACGTTGACCCAGATGGTTTTCGAGCGCACAGCGCCGGCGATGGTTGCTTTCACGGGTAGACTCCTGCGGGAAGTTCGAAGTGGGGGCCGTCGATGTACGGCCGGCGCTTGGCGGCACGGCACGCAGCGACGTACGCGGTCACCAGCTGCGCGGGCGTGGCGGCGGGCGTGTCGAGCCGCGCCCAGGCGCCGCCCCAGCGCACCGGCACGGCCAGCTCACGCGAGGCCGACTGCACCGCGCCGGCGATCTGGTAGTACAGGCCCATGTCCCAGCGGACCTCGCCAACCCACGCGGCCAGGTCGACCGCGTGGCCGGTGAGGTGGCGCGAATTCATTGTCGTCGAGGCACCCGCCTTCACGAGCTCAGCCTGACGCGCCCTGGTGCGCAGGCCCTCCGTGACCACGAAGTCGACCGCCGACAGCGCGAGCGCGCGGCGCACGACGCGGACCAGGTCCGGGTGCACGCCAGCCAGGGCCCGCAGGCTGCGGGCCGACAGACGGAATTCAGGCACGGGTGCTCCTGGCCGTTGCGACCATTCGGGTCAATGCGTTCGAGGTGGCCGGCTCAGCGCCGGCGCCGGCTCAGGGTCGCTTGTCGACCTTGTCGTCGAGTTTCGACTCGATGCGATGCAGCGCGTCGAGGATCTCGGATCGGTCGCGATCGTACTGGGAGGCGCGCTGCTCGAGGATCGCTGTTCGCTCGCTCAGCCGCTCGGCCTGGGTGCGGCTTTCGACGACGGCCAGGCGGGCGTCCATCGTCTCGAATCGGTTCGTCATCTGCCCGGCGACGAACGCCAGCGTCAGCACCAGGCCGATGTCGACCACCATGGAGCCCAGTGGAATGCGGAATTTTTCGAGAATCTGTTGTGTCACGTTTGATAATTCCGTCTTGTTAAGGGATACAAAAGTTTCAACCCGCCGGTCAGCCGATCTTCTTCGCTTTCAGGTAGCTTCCCGAATAAAACGTGACCGCAGTCGCGGAGGATGTGGTCTGCCTGGTCTGGAGCTTGAACGTACCGGCGGTGGTCACCACCAATCGGCCCGCCCAGTGCTGGGTGCCTTCGTTGGTGGTCGTGTACGACGACGTGAAAAGCGTGGTCTCGTGGCTTGCAACGGCTGCGGTGCCTGTGATGTTGATGCGATTCCAGGTGATCGATGACAGCACACCGCTGAATACCTGTTTCACTTCAATTTTAGGGGTCGCATTCGAATTGACCGCCCAGAAAAGCTCGATCCAATAGACGCCCGCGCGCAGGAACACAGACAAGCCCGTGTCCTGAAACGTCGTATTGGATGTGATGACGATGTCGCTGGCCTGGACCATAAGCGAATCGGCTTCGGTCACGGTCCTGCGTAGAACACGAACCAGGCTGCCCGCCTTGAATCCACTGGCCACTGAGGATCGGAGCGTCAGCGACGTGACGTTTGTCGCCGTGGTCACCCATGAGTGCGACCCGTGCTGCACGGTCGCCGCGGTCGAGGTGCTGCGACCGCCGCGAAGCAAAGCCGAGACACGGCCGCCAACGCCGCGCAGCAGATTGCCCTCCCAGTAACCATGCGCGGTCGTTGATGCGTCGAGATCAAAGACCGCCGCATTGCTGCCGGCGCCGCCGACACCGTCCGTCGACAGGGACCGGTCGTAGTTCGCGTCTGTGGTGTCTGCGTTGTAGTAGAGGCTGGCCGTGAGCGCGCTGGCGGTAGCGTTGGCGACAGAAACTTCGACAAAGTACGGGCCATCCGCATCAAGGTTGAGGCCACTGACGGCGATATCCGTCGCGTCAGCGCTCAGAACGGTTTCCGCGATCAGTTCATAGCCGGCCGATGTGATTGGGCTGTCGCCGCCGGCGCCGACGCCACCGATCACACGCCAGCGGCTGGATGTTGAATCGTACTGCAGCAGTGTCGACTGATCCGCCGCCAGCGTCACAGAGGCACTGAGCGCGAATCTGTTGGCGGCCGAGCTCGACGCCGACTCATCGGCGAGAGTCAGGCTGAGCGAGCCGACGTTGTGGACCAGCAGTACACGCCCATCGCTGCCGCCGGCCAGACCGGTCAGCGTGCGCGCTGCGCCGGTGGCCGACAGACGCAGCGTCGAGGCCGTCGCGAGCCCGGTCGGGTTGTAGTCGTTCTGGTCGGCGCTGATCGCGGACGGGGTGATGTCCGAGGCAAAGGCGACGGCGCCTGTGGTCTGGATCGGCGTGTAGGCCACCGCTGCGGTGCCGCTGCCGGTGCTCTGTACCTGGCCGCCGGTGTCGGTCACGGTGACCACGGTGCCGGGCAGAACGGTCTGGAAGATCCACACCGCATCGTCGGCGTCCCATATCGCGAGCTCGCCGGTGTGGCCGCTCCACGCGCCGGTGGCACCGGACGGGACCAGGTATTTGTCGCCGTCGGCAGGCGAGCCCGGCGGCGCCGTGGTGGTTGCCGAGATCACGTTCGCGCCGGAGTCGTCGTCGACCGGGTCGAACACTGGGTCGTCGGGCGCATCGCCGGGCGGGGTCACCGCGACATAGCTGGCGGTCGGCAGGCCGAAGATATCCTCGATGCAGTCGACCTCGATGATCGAGTCCTGCAGCGTACCGCCCTTGACCTTCAGCGCGCGGAACACGACGTCGTCGATGCCCAGTGCCGACCAGCTCAGCCGGAACACGTCGCCGGGGACGTAATTCCAGAACGCGCGGGTCATCTCGAGGGTGCACTGCGACAGCGGCGTGCTGCGGGCCGCCAGCTCGCGCGAGGCGCACAGCCGTGCGATATCGGGCGAGGTCACGCCCGGGTAGTTGACCACCTCGCCGATCCGCCCGCCCTGGGCGCGGATGTTGCCGAGGTCCTGCACCGTGACGGACGTCGACTTGTGCGTGGTCGCGTCGGTGTGGATCAGCGTGATTTCGTTGACCGTCTCGCCCCACGCCTGGCGCTGATAGCGACGCACCGCGCGGATGTCGTTCTCGTCGAACAGCACCAGGTCTTCGGGGTCGTAGTCATCCCGGATCAGCTTGATCTCAAGCAGGCCCGTCGAGTGATTCAGCCGCAGCAGACCGCCGACGTGGTCCAGCACCGCCTGGACGAACTCCTCGATGCTGGTCGACTGGTTCCACAGCAGGTCAAGCCCGAAGCCTTCGGTGTAGAACTTGTCGGCAGCGGCGCGCCAGTTGGCGTCGTCGAGCGTCGAGGCGGGCTCGCCCATGCCCCACTCGGCGTCGGTCAGGCACTGGTAGAGCACGTGGGCCGGATTCATCGACGTGCCGATCGCGGCCTTCGCCGAGTACCAGGGCGTGTCGTTGGCCCAGCCCTTCAGGATGCGGCGCGCCGTGAACGCCCACGGCTTCGGGTAGCTGGTGGTGCCGACGTAGCCGCCGGTCTTGCCGGAGTACGCGAGCTCCGCGGCCGAGGCATGGAACACCATCGACGTGATGCCGCGGAAGGCCGGCATCGGGCCTGCGATTTCGGATGCCAGGTACGTGTTGGCCGCCTGCGTCGACTCACCCATCATCACGTCGAGGTTGCCGACGATGCCGCCCTCGCGGTCGCGACCGCCGAACAGCTTGTGCTGGTTGATCGTGATGGTGCCGCTCGAAGTCCGCGAGCCAGTCCACGCCTCCTTCTCGCCAATCTCTATTCGCGTGATGGCGTCGACCGGGCCGTGGCTTAGCGCGAAGTGGATGCCGAGGTAGTACTTGTAGCCTACGGTGGTCGAGGAGAAGAGGCTCTTTTTCTTGACCGGCACGGTGCCAAGGTCGCCGTACCACAGGACGTTCGGGCCAGTGACGCGCATCGTACCGAACACGACCGGGACCGGCCGGCCATCCTCAGCCGTCGGCAGGTCGAAGTCGGTCAGCGCCGAGGGCTTGGGTTTCGGCGGCTTCGGTGCGAGCGCCACGCTGGCGACGACCGAAACGACGAACCAGACGATGTGGCCCCAGATCATAGTCCGTTGCTCCCAAAGGGGTTTTTCGCGGAGATGAATGGCATCCCGCCGTAATTGACGACGTTGGCGTACTTGCTGTCGCAGGTCGCGAGCGAGTGATCGCAGCCCGGATAGACCGCGATCGCCATCGGACTCAGCAGGCCAGGGATTGGGTGCGTCAGCGTCAGCAGGTCACCGATCTGCAGCTTGATGGCCCGGCGCACGAGGGTGCCCGGCGCCGTCTCCAGCTCGACGAACCCGCCGTCGAAATAGTTGTCACCGCCTACCGACGACACGTCGCCCGCATTGACGGTCACATTCGCGCCGGCAACCGTGGCGACCGTGGTCACCACCTTATGCGCTGTCTCGCTGACCCCGCACTGCGAACCGTAGAGCACGTGGGGACATCCGCGCTGATACAGGCGCCGCAGGCCGGGCCTGCGCAGGCTGGTCAGGATACTTTCGCAGTGGATTGTGGCCTGCACGCCGTCCCACGTAGCGTTCAGGACGCGGCCGGTCCAGATGAGCTTGCGCTCGCCGTCAGGGTCTCCCGCGTGGATCCGATACACCGAAAGCTTGATCACGTAGCTCGGCGGCGCGACGCGGAACTCCTCGGCGATCGCGAAGTCGCGCGGGCAGGCGATGTCGATATCGGCGCGCGGGAGGTCATCGGTTTCCTCGATGTCCGTGCGCTCGATTGGCTCCGGCGGGTAGATTTCGCCCGAGTAGACGATGGTCCGGTCGCCGCTGGTGCAGCGGATGTGGCGCAGCCCGATGCTGAAGTCGTACAGCTCGTACGGGGCACCCGACTGGGCGCTTGTCTCGTAGGCTTCAAACGTCATTGTTGAACCCGGTCAGGCTGAACGCGACCTCGCCCACCGCCGGCGATCGCCAGGCAATCTCGGCAGTGTCGGCGGTCATGCGCGCGAGCATCATCCATGAGATGCGCAGGACGTCCGTGGGCGCTACGCTTTGCCCAAGTGCAGAGTTGATCGTCATGCGCTCCACGCCTTCGGAGACCTCGACGTATGCCGAGCAGCGGCGATAGAACACGGTTCCGTTCAGCAGCTCGATGCGGATGTCCCGTCGATGCACGCCGGCGCGCAGAAACTGCTTCAGGCCCCGGGCTGTCACGTCGATATTCGTGGCCGCCGCGGAGATTGTGCTCGTCAGGTGAAGATCCGACTGCCACGTCGGCAGCCAGATTGCCCGGCATCGCCCCTGTCGCGCGTACAGGAACTGGCGCAGGGCCTCGCCTTCCGCCCGGTCGGCACAGGTCCACAGCCACGACTGAATCGGGAATGTCGGCGCCGGATCATCGACCGTGATCTCGGGGGCGGTCAGGTTGTCGAACGCCTCGATCATCCGCTCGTATTCGTACTCGAGGCCCTCGCGCCAGTTCGGCTCGACGGTCAGCACCGGGTAGCTGCGGTAGGTGGCCTCGGTCGCCGCAGTGCGCTCGATTGCCTCGGTGCACTGAAAGCTGACCGCGCCGGCGAGGCTTCGGGCCGTCTGTCTACGCCAGCGAGCACCGCCAGCCAGGCGCGCAGTGCGGGTCGGGAAAATACCCGTATGCAGCGGCCACGCATCGTTCAGGGGGCGCGTCGAGGTCACAGTGGTCGCGGTAAACGAAGCCACTTCAAAGGCCTCGTACGTCTGACCATCCGCAGTCATCAGCACGGCCAGACCGCCGACGTGGAAATCGCGGTACTGGGTGTCGCAGGACACGACGGTGTCGCCCGGGCTGACGGCCGCCGTGATCGGTGTGCCGTCCGGCCAGATCGGCAGCGCCCACACCCGCCCCTGCCACTCGTAGATCACGGAGTCGAGCAGGTTGGCCTCGATGCCGTGCACGTTGAACGTGAACTCCCAGGCCGAGCGAGGCGCACCGCGAAGCCGGATGCGCTGCTCCTTGCCGTTATAAGTTCGGGTGATAGAGGTCAGCCATTCCAGGCGCTCGACCACCGGCGTCAGCCAGTCCGGGGCGAACTGCCAGAGAATGACGCGGGTGCCGGACACGCCCATGTCCAGCGTGCCGCTGTCGAACACGAACTCGTAGGCCGCGTCGATCGTGGCCGGCCCGTCGGTGCTGGCGGTCAGATCAGCGTAGCGCGACTGGAACGGCGCCCACGTCAGCGGCAGCGCGCCAGGCAACGTCAACGTCAACCCTTCGTCGCCTGTCGCGTTGACCGCCGTAAGCTCACGCTGGACGAAGTACGTCGAAAAGATTTCGACCTGCCGCACTTGGTCGCTGACCAGGTTGCCGAGATCCACTGTGCTGAACTGGATATGCATCCGGTTGAACCAGTCGAGGAAGCCATACTGGTGCGCGAACTGACCGGTCTGCGCCTGGCCGTGCCCGCTGATTGGCTGCTCATCGCCAAAGGCCCCGAAAATTGCAGACGAAGTGTCGCGCACCGACTTCGCCGGGCCGACGGTGTTGTGCCCGCCCAGCCCTGCATTCCACGTTTCGGCGTCGTACTCGCGATCGACGTCCGCAAAGGTCCCGGTGAACGCTGTCATCGGTCAATTCTTGCGGTAGCCGTAGCCGTAGTAGCCGCTGCTCTGGATAGAGCTGCTCGTGCTGCCCCAAGAGTCGGTCCGGGCGCACATCGGGAACAGCATCCAGTCGACGCCGCCGATGCTCAGCGTGTCTCCTGGCGTGAACTGCTTGAGTTGGACCAGGCGAAAGTCCGGGATTCGGCCGATCAGCGAGCGCAGACTGCTGGCCCGATTCACGAAGCACTGCGCCGGCCAGAGCGGCGTGCGAAGGTTATAGCGCTGGTAGCCAATGGTGCCGCGCGGCACATCAAGGATGCCGAAGCCGCGATCGTTGCCGATGAACTTCGACGTCGAATAGTCATTGTAGGCGCCTTCGCGCTGCCAGTTGTTCGTCTTCGAATCGTGATCGCACCAGACGTGGCCATTGCCGACGGTGCTGGGCGCATCCATGATGGTCGAGTGCTCGGCGCTGTCGGGGATGTTCTGGTGACTGGTACTGGTCGACCAGCGCACGCCGTCCACGTAGGTGCCGCCGGTGTAGCTGCCGGACTGAATCAGGCTTCCGAACACGAGATGGCGGAACGTGGCTGCCGAGATCTCGACGACCACGTGCAGATAGTCCTTGCCGCCTTCGGCCCCGACAAAAAAGTGATACGCCGTGAACGGGCCCGCAGTCAGATTGATGGCCACCGACGCGGCGGCGGCGTTGGTCTGAGCGTTCCAGGCTGCGCCAGAGTTATAGGTGATCGCACCACGGGCGAAGATCTCGTCGGAGTCCGTGGCCACGCCGACCACGATAGTGCCTTTGATAAAGACCTTGCCGCCGGTGACGGTGTTGACGGTCCAGCCATTGGCCGCGGCAAAGGTTTCGAGTTTCGTGAGCAGGTCGGACGGGCTGCTGGCGACGCCCGTCTCGTAGGCCGTTAGACTCATAGGATTACTCCTGGGCGATCGCGGCGTAGTAGTAGCGCGTCGTGCGGAACATGTTCTGCACGAGCAGATGATCCAGCGCGGACACCGTCACCGTGTCTTCGCTGCCTGCGCTGAATCCCGGGCACGCATAGACGCCGTCCAGCTCGCCGTATATCTCGTAATTGGGATTGCCGCCATGCAGGATCAGCGGGAACAGCGGGTAGGTGCCGTCGACGTTTTCGCGCAGCTCCTTGTAACGATCCGACGTGCTCTGGGCCAGGGTGATCGAGCCCACGAATGGCCAGATGTTGATGTACCCGTACTCCTCGGTCTCGGCATCGTCGAAGTTGTAGCGATTGCGCACGAGACGCCAGGCACCACCAGGGTCGCGCAGGTAGGCATAGGTCGGGTCAAAAAAGTTGCGCACGTTCTCGGACGTGCTCGACCAGCGCGTGGTGCTCGTCGTCGCGGGCGCAGCTACGTACCACGGCAGGCCGTACTCGCCGAGCGATCCGTACGGCAGGAAGCGGCCCCAGTAGCTGGCGCTGAACACCGTCGAGACTTTCGTCACGATGATGCAGCGCTGCTTGTTGCCCATGAACCAGTAGGTCATCGGCGCATTCCAGACCGGGTGGTAAACCTCGGTCGACATGTTGGTCTGGGCGTCCCAGTCGAAACCGCTTTGCCAGTCCGGGTACATGCGGATGCCGAGCGAGAAGGTGTCGCCGCCGACGTTGCTGTAAAGGCTGATGACGCTGTTGATTTCCTGCGCGTCGTCTAGCCCGGGCGCGGTCAGTTCCATGCGCGGCTGGCCGGCGTCGTAGCGGTTCTCGGTCCAGCCGGCGCCGCCGCTCCCAGAAGCAAGCTTCAGGAAGGTGCGCAGCTTGTTGAACAGGTCGGTGTGGTCGGTCGCCGTGCCGGTCGAGAAACTCATGATCGATCAGCTCCGCAGTAGCCGTTGAATGCCGGACTTATTCCGCTGCAGCACGTTGAGCAGCACGCGCTCGCCGGCGCTGCTCGAGAGCGCCTCCTCCATCAGGTTCTTATCGAGCACGTTCACAATCCGCACGGGCCGCTCGGCGGCGGCCGGGGCTGAGGGCGCCGGCGTCGCCAAGCCACCAGAGGCGAACCGCTGGCGGGGAGTCCGCAGCGGTGGCGTGCTCATGCCGGCATTGAGCGCCTCGAGGTGCGCCAGCACGCCAGGCTGGGCCACCACGGCCGCGCGGATGACGTACTCACCTGCGCTCAGGTAAGCCGGGATGCTGTCGCTGGTGCCCGTCCCAGGGCCCGTGACACGGCCGCCGACCGCGAGGCCCTGGACCTCGCCGCCGGCCGAGAAGCCGAACGCCCGCAGCGCGGACTTCACCGCCATCAGGGCGAGCTCTTGCGCGATCATCTGCGCGATCGCAGCCGCGAAGTTGGCCGCGAATGCCCGGATGCCCTCGCTCGCGCTCTTGGCGCCGGTGCCGACGTCGACCAGGAATGTGGCGATGCCACTCGCGGCCGAGGCCTCGGCGCCCTCGCGCACGTCTTTGAAGGCCTCGCTGGTCTTCTTGAGCCCGACCTCGAGGTTCTGCGTCTCGACGGCCAGCTGCTGCGCCCGGGCGATGGACTCCTGGTTCGTGGTGGCCTCCGCCGCTGCCTGCGCCGCGGCGACGATCTGCTGCAGCACCACGAGGCGGGCGGCCTCGATCTGCGCGATCTGCGTCTGCCCCTCGACCTGCGTCAGCAGGCCCAGCGCGACCTCGTTCTCGATCCGCTGCCGCTCGCCGGCAACGGTTTGCAGGGTGCGGGTGGCCTCGGCCTCGAGCGCATCGAAGTTGATCGCGGCGGTGCCGGTCGTGCGGAGCTTCTCGAGGATGGCCAGCCGCTCGGCGTCGCCGACCTTCTGCGCCTGCAGCAGCTCGTCGGCCTTGCGGATCTCCTCCTCGAGCCCGGCCAGGCGGGCCTCCTTGGTCTGCCCGGCCAGCTCGAGCAATCGCTCCTCGAGCGCGGCGCGGTCCTGCGCGAGCTGCTCGAGGCGCCGGGCTTCATCCTCGGCCGCCTTGCGCTTCTCGGCCGCGGCGCGCTCGGCCTCGCGGGCGGCGGCCTTGGCGGCGGTGTCCTTGTCGGACGCCGCCTTCTCGCGGGCAGGCTTTTCGGCCAGCGCCTTCTGGGCCGCGATTTCTTTGGCGAGCTGGTCGGACTTCGCCTGGCTGGCCGCGGCGTCTGCGGCGGCCTCGCCTTTCTTCTGATCGATATAGATCTGCCGCTGCTTGATCGCCTCGGCCAGCTGTTCCTTGACCTCGCGCAGCCGCACCGCGTCCGGCGAGCCGTCGACCAGCGGGCCGCCGGTCGTGAGCTGCTGCCGCGCCTGGTTGAGCCGGACGATCTTCTGCGTCAGCTCGTCGAGGCGCTTGTCACCGCTGCCGAGCACGGCCAGCGACAGCTCGCCGAGCCAGGACTGAATCTTGCCCTGCAGCGTCGCCTTGAGCCGCTTGGCGGCTTCGTCCAGGCGGTCGATGCCGGCGGCCGTCTCCTCGCTCAGCGTGATGCCGAGCCGGTCAGCTTCGGCCGCGAAGTTGCGCATCCCGGCCGCGCCCTGCTGCAGCAGCGGGATCAGGTCGGCCCCGGCCCGACCGAACAGTGCCACCGCGATGCGGGTCTGGTCGGCAGGGTCCTGGATCAGCCGGAAGCGATCGGCGATCAGCCCCAGCTGATCCTCGAGCCGCAGGCCCTTCAGGTCGCGCGCCTCGAGGCCGAGGTTGGCGAGCGCCTCGACCGAGGCCTTGACGTCCTCACCGGCGCCGCTCAGGTTGATCTGCAGCTTCTTGATGCCGGTCGACAGCGCGCCGAGCTCGACGTCGGACTGCTTGGCGGCGTAGGCCAGGCGCGAAAAGTCGGTCGCGCTGACGCCGGCCACCTTGGCGGCATCGGCAACGGCGTCGGCGGCTTCGAACGCCGCCTTGGCCATGCGCGTGAAACCGGCCACCACGACGGCGGCGCTGATCGTGGGCAGCAGCTTCTTGATCTCGCCCAGCGCGCCCTTCATCCCGTCGAGCGACTTGGCGCTTTTCTTGCCCGCGCGGTCGGCCTCGGCCTCGACCTTGCGCAGCGCGGAAACGACTTCCGCGACGCCGTCGGCGCTCAGGCGTACGCGAACTTCAGGTGTCGCCACGTGATCGTCTCCGAATGATCGACGGCACGCCGGGAGGCTTGCCGGGGTTCTTGGTCACTGCTGCGCGCAGCAGATAGTCGGTGTAGGCGCGCTGGTGGTCGGCCAGCGCCCGGTGCTGCAGCAGATGGAGGTAGGCCAGCAGCGCGTCCCGGAGCGGCCAGCGCGCGACCACGCGCGCGCGGTCCGGGTCGAACCCGGCGAGCTCGCGCACGAGTCGCGTCCAGTCGCCCCAGGTCAATGAGCCGCGATCGGGGATGCCGTCGAGTTCACGGGCTGATCGCCGGCCAACGCTCCCGAATAGCTCCGGGAAGTCGTGCAGGACATCAGCCCGCTCTCGAAAAAACCCGCCACCAGCGACGCCACCTGGCCCAGCACCACCGCCTTGTCGGACGGGTCGGTGATACCGCCGAGGAAAGCGGCCGTCTCGGCGGCGATCGCCGGTGTCCAGTCGGTGTCGGCGATCTCCTCCGGCACCAGCACGCCGGCGAGCAGGTGCAGCATCTGCCCGGAGCGGGCGAACTCGCCCGTGAGCCGGGCGGCGAATGCCTCCGGCGTCTCGTCGTCGTGCATCGCCACGCGCTGGATGCCGGCCTGCGCCGAGCGCGCCATCATCCAGACGTCGTGTTCAATCGTCGACGTCTGGATGGCGCGGAACCGTCTCCCGCTCAGCTCGAGCATCAGTTGCCCGTCAGCCGCGTCAGGGTGTAGAGATCCTGGCCGGCCTGCTTCAACAGCTTGCCCTTGACCTGCAGGTTGCCGAAGTCGTCCTGCGTGATGAAGCCCGCCTCACCCTCGGGGATGATCTGCAGCTTCGGCACGTACAGCATCTCGTTGGCGCCGGCGGCGTTGGCCGAGATGTAGCGCAGCGAGCCTTCGATATTGGCGTCGCCGCCCGCGATCTTCTTGTAGCTGGTGATCGACGCGCGATCGAACTCGACGTCGACCGTGGCTGCGGCCGCGATGGTGCCGGTCTCCAGGATGTGGATCAGGCCCCACGTCGTGTCGAGCAGGTAGTCCGTGCCGAGCGTCTTGGCGACCGAAGCCACCTCGACGACCACGTTGCTGATGTTAAACGCGCCGATCGGATACGAACGGCCCTTGACCACGTTGGTGATCGAAACGGTGACCGCAGTACCTGAGGTCTGAGCAGGCGTGCTGACGGTGCCGGACAGCGCCAGCGCCAGGTTGTCGGCGGTGTACTCGTCGAGCGTCAGGGTCGCTTCGACGGTGCGGCGGATGTTGACTTCCTTCAGCAGCGGCGAGGCGGCCTCGACGCTCGAGTACTTGCTGACGGTCTCGTCGGAGGTGGCGAAGGTCAGCCCCGTGACGTTGCCGAGGAAGCGCTCGCCGGTGCCGACGCCGGCCGCGAAACGGTTGAAATACACCTCGCCCCGGCCCAGCCGGAGGTTGTCGCCATTTGCCTGGAACATGGATTACTCCTCGAAAAACAGTGATGGATAGGCGCGGGTCGGCCTCGCGGCCTGCCCAGACTCAAGTCGCCGACTCAGGGCTCGTGCGGCGTGTGTGGTACTCGATCAGGAACGTGAGCCGGGCCAGCCCGTGCGGGACGGCGCCGATCGCGTACTCGTGCGCCACCAGCGTCGCCTGCGGTGCGTCGTGCCAGAGCGTCGACACGGCGCTCGTGACGCTCGCCTCGATCCACGCCAGCAGCGGGTCGAGCAGCACGTCCGGCTCGTCGCCGGTGACGCGGGCCTCGACCACCACCTGCAGCGAACGCACCACCAGTGGGCTGACGCGGTTCGTCGCGGGCTTGATGGTTTCCTCGCCCGGGTAGACGCTGATTGCGGGCTGCGCCTCGCGTTCGTTCTGCGCCTGCCGCAGCCGGGTCGCTTCGGGCACGCCGCCCGGGCGCGCCGTGTTCAGGGCCAGCACCAGCGCGTCGACGATCTGTTTGCGCAGCGTGGCCATTACGCGGCCACCTCGCGGCAGACCAGCGTCGTGATGTGGCCATCCTGGGTGCGGTAGCGTTCGCGGACTTCGACCTGGCGGCCGAGCTCGGGGACGATCGAGCCGGGCAGCCCGGTCAGGGTCAGCACGGAGCCGACCTCGAGGCCGGGCAATGCGGCTGTGACCAGCGCGACGACCAGCTGCTCAGCCACGGCCGAGGCGCCGGCGTCATTGATCTGCACGAGCTCCTCGGTGTCGTCGACGATGCCAAGCGTGGAATTCGCGCCGAGCGTGACCGTCGCGTTGCCGAAGACGCGCATGTACAGGTTCGGGTCGTCGGCGATCATTCGAAATTCCTTGGCGGGCTGTTGCGCAGGTGGGCGTCGAGCCACCGGCGGATCGGCGCCTGTCTGAAATCCTTGGTCGAATCGGGGCACACGCGGCGGCCGGCGAGCAGCGTCTCCAGCTGCGCGCGGAAGTCGCGGGCCATCTCGTCATAGGGACGCTCGACGACGGTGTTGTCGGCGTAGCAGCGTTTGCACTTGCTTTCGAAGATGATCGTGCCGGGTGCTGTCTTGCTGCGCCGGCCGACTCGGGGAAGCACGCCGCACAGCGAGCACAGCGGCCGGACAATGCCGCTGTAGTCGATGCTGGCGCCCACTTCGCGGTTACGTCAGGTCGCGGCCCGGCAGCGCGCGGCGATGATTCCGCCCTGCGTTGCCTTGGTGAGTGTCGCGCCGTCGAACTGGGTGTACGTGCCAACGAGCGGGACGCCGCAAGCCGCGCCCAGCGGCACCGTGCCGACCGCGACGAATTGGAATGTGCCGCCCTTCAGCGCGCGCAGCTCGTACGCCGTCGTCGCAACTGTCAGCAGCGGCGCGGCGGGTTTCGTGTTCACCGTCACCGCGGCGGTGGCGGATGCACTGGCAGCGGCCGTGGTCTTGGTCACGGTTGCGCTCAGGTCGCTGTCGACGCCGGCTTCAGTGGAGGCCCGAAGCGCGAAGTAGCGCGGCCCGGTCGGCAAGCCGTTGATGGTGTAGGTGGACGCCGGGGCCGGCACCTCAATCGCGGTGGCCGTGGCGACGGCCGCGGCGGTCGCGGCGTGGTAGACCTTGTACTTGGCCAGGCTGCCCGGGCCGGTGGCCGGGATCACGGAGCCATCGGTATTCAGGACGGGCGGCGTCCAGGACAGCACGGCGGGCTCGGTGGCGCCAGTACAGGTCAAGGTGAATGAGGCCGGCGCGGTCAGGCCGGTAATCGTCTGCGAGCCGCTGACGCCTTTCGTGCCGGTCCAGCCGCCAGAGGCGACGCAGGCGTTCACCTCGGTGCCGCTCCAGGTGAGCGTGACCGAAGCCGGACTGATGGCCGTGGTCGGCGAAGCCGTGAGTGTGACCGACGGCGCCGCGTGCGTGCGCGTGGCGATCAGCGCGAGCAGCACCATCAGCACGAGGGCCGCAAACCAGACGGAGACCGAGATCGGCAGGTGATTGCGCTCGACCCAGCGGTGAATGCGATTCGACAAGTTCATCTCGGTACTCCAGGAAAAAAGAGGGCGCGCCGCACAGGTCTCTTGCGGATAGCAGCGCAGGTGGTTGATGGCCCGGGCGCGCCCGTGAGCGAAGACGCGGGCCCCAGGTCGGAGCCCGCGTCAGGTGGGCGACGATCAGGTCTTGGTCGCGTTGCCCGGGGTCAGCTTGACGACGCAGGTCGTCTCGAGGTTGGCACCCGCGACGAACGCCACCGCACCGCCGGTGAGGTCGCCGGTCGCCGGGGTCGCGAGCGAGTCGTCGAACTGCGACGCGGAGACGTCGTAGATCAGCTTTTCGCCCTGCGCGAACACGGCCGCCGACACCTTCGGCACCGTGAACACACCCTCGACCGCCACGGCGCCCGTCGCGCCGGTGGCGATGTCGGTGAGCGCCACACCGATGGTGTGGCCGAGAACCACCACCGCACCCGCGGCGATGGCACTGCCCGCGTTGACGTAATCGATCACGTCGCCGCGCTGAACATGCTTGGTCGTCATTTCTGAGATTCCTTCGAAATTGAATGGGGTGGGGGCCGGCGACCTGGTCAGGGGCCGCCGGCTCAGTCGTCAGCCGTGGATCAGGCGCCCGGGTTCTTCCAGCCGGCGCGCCAGTCGATGGCGGCCACGCCGTAGTCGAGGCGCACCTTCATCAGCACCGCGTCGGTCATGAAGTCGACGTCCTCCTCCGTGTACGGCGTGTCGACGCCGTTCAGGAAGGCGACCTCGATCAGCGAGGCGACCATCGGGTCCGCGGCCAGATACCAGGCCGTGGCCGACGCCTTGTCGAGCTCGGCGTCCGAGACGATCTCGAGCGCCAGCGAGGCGGCGTAGTTCCGCTTCGCGCTGTTCGACTGCGACGGGTCGGTGGGCGAATTGAGGATCTCCCAGGCCGAGATGCGCTTGCCGCGCGGAACCAGGATGTAGCGCGGCGACAGGTTCAGCGTCGTGCGCAGGTCCTTGTCCTTCTGCACCGCCATCGCGGCCTCGCCGGCGGCGATGGTCGCCACCGAGATGACCGCACCGGAGCCGGCCAGGTTGGCGTGACCGCCACCCGTGGTGACCGCCGTGCTGTTGAACAGCGCACCGGTGTCGGCCATGGTCGGGTTGGCGGCCAACTTCGCGTACACGTCCTCGTTGACCGTGCGGCGGGCCGCAAAGCCGAGCTTGGTCGCGCGATCCGTGAAGGCGCCGAGGTCGTCGTTGACGATCATCTGGCGGGTCAGCGAGATGAAGCGGCCCTTGGTCTGGGCCTGGATCGTCTCGGCCTCCTCGCCGTGGCTGGCGGCCTTGTACTCACTGCCCTCGGGGATGACGGCCAGCGAGTTGAAGGAACCGACCTGCAGGCGGCTGTTGGACTTGAAGTCCGAGACCTCGCCCTTCTTCGCCCACAGCTGCCAGGTGCTCGGGGCCGCGTCGTACGCGGCGCGCAGCATCTTGTTCGCGGTGTTGCTGAGCAGCAGCGGGAAGTCGCTCGAGGTCATCGTGCCGAAGACCTT
>JACCDR010063178.1_pt1 | contig 20449 bp, 12 predicted proteins | sample 7446431 | NCBI WGS metagenome assembly JACCDR01 (sample SAMN15323443, study PRJNA562643) | freshwater metagenome | isolation source: river surface water | place: USA:Blue River Watershed | collected 2017-08-17 | reverse complement strand
TATCTATCTACCCTCTACCTACACTTTTCATCAATATCTATCTACCCTCTACCTACACTTTTCATCAATAACTATTTACCCTCTACCTACACTTTTCATCAATAACTATTTACTTTATCTACAATAACCGCCAAATCAATCATCAAGCGGCGTTTCAACGGGTTCTTCGTCGGGTTCAATATTTGGCCGATGGGACGAGTTGCTACTGGACGCGGCCGACTTTCTAACAACATTACTCTTGGAAGCACCCGCTTTCTTCGATATATTGCTGGTGACAGCTTTCGTTATTTTTGCCGTTTGAAGCTCCGCCAATTTCTTGGCAGTCGCTGTTATTTCTTTTTCATCATCCGATTCATCGATAATTGGCTCTTCTTTCGGTTCTTTCGAAAAATAGTCCTCATATTCTGATAAATCAATAACGGACATATTATACAAGTGTCCCGGTTCCTCGCGATTTTTTAGTATTATACCGTTATTCAATATGCGTCCGTTAATCTCGATATTGTCCGATCTGACGTCCGCGCCGAATCTGTTATTAATAGAAGACAAATATGAGTTCGAAACTTCTTTTTCGTCCAAAACAGAAGCCGTTTGTAAATCAACGTCATATTTCGGTTCGCGCGACATTAGATGTTTATGTTCGTCATATTCTTTGCACATTCTTTCATAATACTGTTCTGGGGACTCAGGAACAATGCTAGCAAGCACTTCAGGCGCAAGATCAATATCGTATACATCCTGCTTGGCGTATTCTTCTCCATCTCCTGGAGTTTCGCCTGCATCAAGAAACCGATATCCTTCCAGGAACAAACCTCTCTTTGTATTTTTTATATATTTACCGATATCGCTGTTTTGAAATTGATCGGTAAGTCCTTTGGCTTGAATAACGTTCCCTTTATTTTTTGCGTACCAAGTGATGTACTTTTGTATTTCGTCCACCAGAGGTAGCTGTGCCTTTTCATCCGGCAATTTGACAAGTCTCTGTGATAAAAATTCACATATCACATCTTGATCTTTTCTGTATTTTTCTGTTTCCATTTTGATATGGGGATGGGGCACTGCTTTGACTTTCCCGTTATATTTTCGTTGTAACCAGTAATGCATCCAAACCATAAATCCCAAATATCTACTCTGAACTTCGGGATCCATCGACCATTTGTCGCCTATGTCCGGATCTGCAATACGCTGAAACGGATCTGCAGGATCGTATTTTTCGGCATTAGTATCAACGAACCGAATTTTCAATATTAACTGTATTAATCGACGCCATGTACCGTGATCCGCCGCAAGAATGTCAAAAGGATATTGACTCAGCAGCAGGTGGTGGCATTTCGGTTTGAAATTGACGAGATTCTCGTGCAAGCGTCTACCCGTCAAGGTTTCTTGACCGGTGACTTCCTTCATTCTGGCAGCGTTCAAAATTTCGTGTTTATTGGTTTCAGAATAATACGCGAACGTTGCGTCTTTTAGCTGCATTATCGCAGGAGACGCCGAATCTGGCGATCCGTTTTTTGCCGTTAAGAAGCTGGTCTGCATTTTAACGCCATAAGTATCTCCAATTGCCGACTTATGCAACTCAACTAACGCTGATTTACCGTTGGATCCTTTACCTATCATGAGCATAATCATGCTTTCTTTCGGGTTACCATCTAGCGTACTAGCCAAGAAGGACATGGTAAACTCAAAACTATCCGATTCGGCATCTGGAAACATGCTACGTAACGTTATAAGAATTTTTTTAGTAATAGGATCGTAAGGGTTAAATGGCACATACGACACTGAAGTAAATTTGGATATTTTATACGTATGCATCCCTTGCACTAACTGCGCGTATGAATTACCGTCACTGAGCTTTAAAACGCCATTTTGAACACCGCGTATCAAAGGATCGCGATCCAGTTGATCGGCAAATCCGCACACCGCATACCTTTCGGCCGCCTGCTCGATAACGTTTTTCTTAAATGACTTATCTCCAAGCTTTCGGATCGTCGCCTTGAAGTTATCTAGCACTTTTTTGTAATATTTAGATGTGTCGCCGGAAGAGTTATCGTAATTTTTTTTAACTTTAGCCATCACTTTCTCGAATAGTTTAGGCATGGTGTAAGATACATACATTGATAACGCGATTGGATGCTCGTCGGCCCATTCGCGCCATTTGTAGAGCTCGCCGTCCTGATAATGGTCATCATCAAGTATAAATTCGTACCAAACTCGTTTTTTCCCTTGTTTTGGCCGATCTGAAACATACTTATGTGGCAACAATTTGCTCAGCACTAAGGCGATATCTGCATGACTTAAAATACCATCCTTATAAGGTTCGTAAACCATGTCCAATAATATCTGATGGGCGGTGTCTTTTCGGAATTCGTCAAACCTGTCCGGGTTATCCTGTTTTGCCCAGTGATACAGACTTCCGATAGAAATACCTTTTCGATTCCTGACCGGACCCTTGCTTGCTTGACCCCAATATTTTTCGAAATCAACAATATTAAATTTCTTGGATTTGCGACTAAAATATTCGGCCAAACTTTTGTAATTTGTCGAACAATTCGCCAATGCACACAACACTTTATACCATTCGGTATATTGTTCGTATCGTTCCGGTGCCAGAATATCCAGCAAATTTTTAATTTCTTCCATCTGCGCATCATGGATCGAATGCATCGCAATCTCGCCAAAATTTCTAGCTTTTTCTTCGTCTGGTTTGGATAATTTTGATAATTCTTGTGTTGCCAAAATATATGAGTCCGCGGGTTCGTAATGTACCTTTTTGATAACTCCTGCGGGACATTCGTAATTCAACGAAAATTCGTAGCATACATTGAATGTTTTACTCTTGAGTAAATTAAGGTTCTTCACGATCATTATGTTTTTAGTTTCGAAATTAACAGTAACCTCATAAATATGAGTCAATACGTACGGGGCGCTCCCTTTTTTGCTACTTGAACCGACGAAAAAAGTCACTACCTGTGCCGAATTAGTATCTAAGAATTGCTTCCGTTGATAGGATGCCTCGTTGGTCAATTTCGGCATTTTAGCAGGAACTACGTCCGCCATCACTGTTTCAAGTTCTTCGAGTAATTCGGAAATGAGTAATTTCTTTACACCTCTCGATACTTTAATACTGGGAATAATCATATGGAACCCGTCTTTATAACATTCTTTTTCTTCATTATAAAGGATTTTGGGTTTTCTGATAATGCCTGTATAAAAAGTTTCTTTTTTCTTATCTTTAAAATTGACGATTCTCAGCAAAATTTCCATTATACGCTGAATAAGCACGTATAATATTTCGTCATTAATTTGATCTTCTTCCATATCTTGATAAATATCAAAATCTAACATGATTCCAGATGAAGTTTCGTTCTGTTTTTCGTTAAACATTAGCCGTTGACCAGACCGTCTGCAATTTTCCAAAAATTTAAACATCGTCGGTATTTTTTTGTCAGGAACGTTGTAACACTTGCCTGTCTGCCGATTAACAATATTAGTTGTAGGATCTGCACTTTTATTTATCATTTTGGTATCTGAGAAGAAATCATTTAAATCTCGCATATCCGCCGAATGTGCGAGTTGTATTTTATAGTTAACATCCGCCTCTAAAGGGTCAATTTCAGATTCAATATCGGCATTTGCAACAGGTGTGCTAATAGTTGGAGATGCCAGATCGTCTTCATTGGTATTTCGACGTGAATTTCTACTTATCGCGGGTCTTTTGTTAGTTTTGAGCGACATTCTAGCAAATTCAATTGAACTTATAATACTCAAGAGATTATATTATCTTTATATCAAAATTCACATTTAAAGCGACGCAAATGACCGATTTAGAGATTTCACGGGACGATAACGATCGTATTAAAGGACTTATATATGGGTGTGCTTTAGGCGATGCATTTGGATTGCAATACGAAGGAATTTCAAAGGAACATATTTCCGAACGAGAAGGAATTCATATCAATATTACATTTCGTACGGATGGAACTTGGCATGGAGTCGATTTTACGGACTGGACAGACGATACCGATCAATTGATCCTACTCATGGAAGTGCTTACGGAAAATAAAAACGTATATGATCCTTGTATTTTTGCTAAAAAAATACATTATTGGAGATGGCACGGATTTCCGGAACTAGGTGACGAATGCGGCATGGGGGTCGGTCAATTAACGGCGAAGGTTATATCGGACGAAAATTTCCTGACAAATCCCATCAAAACGAGTGCTGCGATTCATAAGGCACTAGGATCGGATAGGGCTCCGAACGGTGCGATTATGAGAGCCGGAATAATGGCTTTCGCAAAAAACTGGGCTACGGCATCGATACTTCAGGCGAAAACAACACATGCCAATATGAAATGCATCAAAAGCAGTTTAATACTAGCATATATATGTAAAAATTTGGCATCCGACACTATGCCAGATGATTCCAAAATTCGGGATATATTGGACGATTATCCATACTTTGACGTATCATTATCGGATCTTAAGCTGGATGACGAATCTCGCGGGTACACATATAAGACATTGGCGTGCGGCTTGTGGGTTCTTGACAAAATTCGAAATTTAGGGAAATCTGTAGATTTTGTAGACATAATACAACAGATAACTTTCGAAGGCGGAGATACCGATACAAATTGTGCGGTGGCCGGTCAAATACTAGGTGCTTATCTGGGGTACGAGAGACTTCCATCAGAATGGATTGCTTTATTGAAAAATAAAGAATGGTTGGACAAAAAAATAAAGTTATATTTGGAAGTATTTCGACGGCACACATAACGGCACTTATGACGGTACTTATAGAAATAGACACATAGTGGCACTTATGACGGTACTTATAGAAATAGACATAGAAATAGACATAGAAATAGACATAGAAATAGACATAGAGGCATGCTGCCGAAAGTGACCAACGATTTAATAAATATCTGAAATGGACGACGGCATACCAAAGACGTCATTGTGTTTTTTATTTTTTTCCTGTAAAATTTCGTCGATCTCGTTCTTTTCCGAACTTTTATCATTTATATCTATTATGGGAGTGTTAGCGAACGGTTTTGCTTGCTTTTTGGCGGTTGGTTTTGCGATAGGTTGCTTTTTTGCGACTGATTTAGCAACGGGTCGTTTCGCTACTATGGGTTTTTTTGTGCTCACACTGTCATCTGACTGTTCATCAGATTGTTCGTCAGATTGTTCGTCAGATTGTTCGTCAGATTGTTCGTCCGGATCGGAATCATCATCTAGAGCTGCCGGCTTCATCAATGGCGGTTTAGTTGAAACTTTGTCGGGTTCGAGTTTAGATTTAGTAGTGTTAAGTACGTTATCGGTCGGTGTGTTATTTAATAAAGTTGGCGCTAAATCGGATGACTCCTGTGAATTGCCGGACTGCTGTAAATTGTTAGGTTGTCGTGAGTCGGCCGATAGAGTGGACGCTAAATCGGACGAATGCAGTAAATTGCCGGACTGCAGTAAATTGTTAGGTTGTGAATTTTCGCTTTTTAAATCGGAAATTGTTTGTTCTAGCACTGCATTTTTTTCTTTACTTATTTCCCAGTCCTGAACCAACGCTTCGTACTTGTTTTTCAATAATTTGAACTTTTTGATAATTTCTTCAGCACTACTCTTAACAGAAAACAGCTGGTCCGATAATAAATCTTTTTCTTTCCGTAATTCTTCGTTTTCTCTCGTAGCTTTTAGCAGATCCTCTCTAATTTTATATATAAATTGTTTATCGACCTTTTCGTTCGGAGTTCCGCCAGCGCGACAATCCACAAACTTGTGAAATAACGTTTCTCTCTGTATAATAAAAGTGTCGACTATTTTCTCTTTCAGCGCTTCGACATTCGCTATCTCATCGTGATTATCGATGATTGCCCCGAGAAATTCTCCTATCACGATTTTTGTAAACTCCCGTATGGACTGTATTAAGATCATCCGTAGTAGATTTCTTTTTTGTTCTTTGTTCAGTGAACCGAAATAATCGCCCGGTATAAATTCCCTAACTATTTTATCTATACAATCGCTCAGTGTTAATGATGTATACGTAGTCCAAGTGGCGAAGTATTCGTTAATTCCCTGAATTAACTGATTGTAGTTTTCGCGTTTGTACCCTTTTGCTTTATTGTCAATCGCAGTCAAAAAGGCAAATGTAGCATGCCGATATCCTTCAGTTATGCTGGCTACTGCCCCTTTAGTCTTAAATTTGATGGCTTCAGTGTATAAATGGTTATAGTACACATCTACAAAATAAGCGCCTACGATCTGAAATACCGATAATGTAGTGGAAGAATACGCAGAACGGTCAAATATTTTAGAATCTGGTTTGGACATTTTTCCGTAAAATTGGCGTTTATATGATTTATTATTATGACTATTTGTAACTTTAATGTAAGTACAAATGGCTAAAATCGAGATGAAAATAAAATAGCATGCTGTATATACAACAGTGTTCGATCACTAATCGCAACTATCGCCCCATATAAATGTCGTCTGAAATTACCGTTTTCGAGGTCCCAGAATCCGAAATAATAGTTAATAAAAGCCAAAAACAGCTAGAATATGAGGAGGTCCAAAAACAAACAAAAATAGACGGATCCCACATCGATAGCATGTATGAGATGGACGAAGAATTAAGCGCGTCGCTACGTCCTAAAAGCACGATGCCTTCTATCATGCTTAAATATATTATTCAATATTGTATGCCCATTGTGGCCGTTAGGTTGGAAGAGAAACAGTACAGTATTTCTTTACAAACGGAAGATCGTATCATTGCTGAACTAGACGGCAAATTAATAGCTATTCCTGCCGATCAACAATTTAAAATAATAGGCATCAAAATACCAACCGTATTTCTTAAATTATATAATAAATTCGCACTATCCTTTTATGATCACGTGTCCGACAGAGATTTATCATTGAGCGGGCGTTACGGACTTGTAGATCTGCAAACAAAAAAATTCACACAGCAGCGAGCGTCATTTACTCATCCAGGGCTTCCTAACATTGGCGACGATCGTATTTTGCTCACTTCTGACGAGAACTGTCTGTCAGTTTGTAAAATATTACTCGATTATATCGATTTTATTGAGAGATATTACCGAGTGCACTTTCCATTGATCCGATATGATTTAGCTGAGCCCGATGTGCGCGGCACCGCTTCGGACAAATGGCAAGTCATTAACGGATCATTGCAAAAAATTTCTACAGAAGCAACTGGCAAAAAATCCAAATCCCCGGCTGACACATCCGTGAAACCTGCGGATACTCCTGATATTTTTGTGCCGTTCTCCCGAGATCTGTTAAACAAATTAAAAGAGGCACAGAAAGGTGCGTTCGGAAAGTCTTTCTATTTTGATATTTTATATACTCTTGACGCTAATAAACTATCCAAATTATACAACATTGGAGTAAATTTAGGCACCGATGTAGATATTTTTAGAGAGGAATTTACCGCGTTTAAAAAACAAGTGTCGAGCTCGAACGATTTACAACGGCAAACTAACGCTGGCCACAAAATACAGTTGGATATTATTAAAAAGAAAAGCATAGCATTTGAGAAATACGGGATCGACGTACTGTCCGAACTTTCAAAAGAACAAGCTAGAGTAGTCGATCTCGAATTTAATAAATTGGAGTCCAAATCTACGGAAACTGGCGAAAATAATAGAAAACTATTCGGCAAACTCAAAATAGCCATGTTAGACCAGACGTCGGATGCGCTTAAGGCCGCCATCAAAGAAGTGGAAAGTGCAGTTGATGCTAAATATTTGAACGGCGACCAACTTATAAGCGGTGGCGTTTGCCCACACACATATCAATCTGCGAAAAAAACACTAGAATCGTTTGGCAGGGTATTTTCCGTAGTCGATTTGCGGGATTTTTTGATTAATATGTTTTCACTTCCAGGCGACCCTAATGGTTACTTTTGCAAAATATGCGGAGAGCTTCTTGCCGAAGCCGACAACACGTCTGTCATGCGATTTGCCACGGATAAATCACAGATATCCGGGGAAAGCCCATTGCAAACCATGATTTGGAAAGAAGCCATGTATATTATTTCATCAAACGTTCGGTTTATTACGCCGATACCTACTAAACCGCTAATAAACTCGATAGCCGCCGGTCTGAAGGAAATAGTTGCGCATGAAGAAGCCAAGCTATATCGAAGCAAAACAACCCTCGGTGATAATGTCAAAGACGCCCTGAATTTGTATGCCTCCATTTATATTTACGCGGCGCTGTGTGCACTTATGTTGCAAAATCCGGGCCGAATGATGTTTGCTAGAGATATGCCGGCCGATATTAAGAGGAAAAACGATAAACACGATGCGCTCAATGCCCGTCTAGCAAAAACAACCGATTCGGCGACCCGCCCTGAAACTACAGATCAAGAAACTAAAATGGGCAACCCATCCACAGATCAAGAAACTAAAATGGGCAACCCATCCACAGATCAAGAAAATACCGTTAACAAACCACCGGACGACGACGCAGACGAAGCCGATCATTCGGACATCGATTCTGAATTCCTCGCACCTAAACCATCTGTATCCAAGTCGCCGGTGTCTAAGCTACCTGTATCTGGGCAATCTGTATCTGGGCAATCAGTGGCTAACGAGGTTGTAGCTGCAGGGCCGCGCAAAAGACGACATCTATCGCACAGGCGAAAACTGAAATCGCCCCAAAACAGCCTACCTAAATACATCAAGGGTGGTAAAATAGTAACCGACTCTAAAATAGCCGAGAAATTTTATTTAACAACTGCCTTAAAACTCATATTTTTAACAAAAGAAACAATAATAAGCCGTTTATCAAATATGAGCGCAGATGTCGTAAAACAAATATTCCTGAAAAATGCGTATCCCTGGGCTATGAAACACGCCAGACCTATAAACGTAGATGACGAATCTATCAGACAAACATCGGAAAATCCAATATACATAGATGGTTTCTACAAATATGTTTATCGGGCTAAAAAAATAGCGCCCGGTGGTATTAAACCTACCGGTATAGAAGACGTTCAGGCAATATTGGGACGCGACGAAGCCGTCGTATTATCCGACATAAAAAACGACGTATCGATGTTTGCGACAGTGGAAACGCCCAACCAATGGAAAATGTCGAAAATACCCGAGTTCGATGTGTTTACTTATCGATCTTTCCTCAGTATGTTGGAATATTATCAAGAATTCATTTACATGAAAAGTCGCGTTCCGAAACACGTACAAGTAAGCGAACATATGAATAAATATCAAGATTTGTTAGAAATGCAATTTAGAATTAGAATGACATTAGCCAAACAAAAATTACGGCCGAATCTGACGATCCCTCTATTAGGGAATATCCGAGAGAAATATAATGATTTCTCCCCAGCCAAATTGGACCTGGCTAAACATTTTTGCCCGTCCGGCGAGTTACACAAGTCTGGTAGTTACGTATATACCGATGGCAAAAAAGAAACAGAGATATCGCGTAAAGAAATACTTGAATGGCTTAATTCGAACAATAAAGAAAAATTAGCTTATTTCTCCAAACTCAAAATAGTAGACGAAATATGTGAAAAATGTAAAGTTCGAATAAGATCGGCCAAATCATTGCAAATGTCGGACAAGGCATTAAGCCCCATGTTCGGCGCGATAGACGATTTGTTGGCGTTTTATCAATATTATGAAACGCGATGTCCCGCCGGCAGTTTGCACGATATACAAAACGACATATGTAATAAATGTCAGTTCAATACATCTTTTGTGAAGTCGAATGATAAAACGTATTACGGCAAATATAAGAGCGCTTTCCAAAAAGTACAGAGAGAAAAGTTATCTTTAACTATTCGCAGTTTGGAAAAAGTGTCTGGAGAAAACAAAAAACAGCATGTCCCTACGGCAGCTCCGGCCAATTACACATTTTCCTTGAAACAAACCGCTGACTGGAGTCAAATTTCTGGCGTTAAGTATAATCTACTGGTAAATATCGGACTTTACGAAAAACTCAAATTTCGAGATTTGGAAAACGCGAATGTCAATCCGAGTAAAACGGTTGAGCCTAATCTTACCAGAGCATTGCGTTACAAAAATCACATACATAACGTTCTAAGAGACTATACATTGTTGTCCAACCACGAAAGTGTAGTTGATATTCCGATAGAGTTAAAAGAGATATTCGAATCACAGAAAAAAATAACGATCGAAGGTATGAATAAAATTATGCCTAAATTTAATGATTTCGCGACATTGGACGCCGAACATTCGAAGCTACCTATAGAAAAATATATCAATTTCTTGCAAGAATATTTGGCCTCCATTATGATAAAAATCCGTAACGAGCTTACTGGTAAATATGAGACGTTTGGTAAGTCGTTAATTAAATACTTTACTGATTCGATTATTAATGGCGAAAAATTTGTCAGCAAACCCGAACCGGTCTTTGCTAAAAATACAATTTCGGCGATTGAAGACAATTCTGAAGACGAAGTTGGTGTTTCTGGAGATGATTGGGGAGCCAAAGCGGAATCAACGGACCCAGAAAAAGATGTGGAAACTTACGAAAATGATATTTCTAATGAAGCGTTCGATGTCGAAAATGCAGACGACATATGGGACAACGAGTAAAGCGTAAGGATCTTTTATATTTATGTAGCACACGCTTACGGATAGTTTATAGTTATGTAGCATATACTTACGTGACCAAACAGTCCGATATTCTACAAATAACGAGAATTTTATAAAAAAATAAACAAATTGGAGACGAGTTATAAACAAAAATTGGTTTACACGGACATTCCAGTCAAAGACAAATACGACCCGACGGTTGCTCCAGTACCATTTTTTATGAACTGAACCGCGTTTCTGTTTTGTTTTGTCGCTTCCCGACAAACTTCATCCGTTTGTAGATAAGCAACAACATATTGAAGTGCCATTCCATTCTGTTTAACAGCTTCAAGACATATATCTAAAGTATGATAATAAACATATTTCAATGCGAGCCCGTTCTGCTTAACAGCTTCCAGACATACGTCTGCTGTTTGATTCGAAATATACTTCAAGGCGAGCCCGTTCTGTTTCACAACTTCGAGACACACGGCTGGAGTTACACATGGAAGATTACACAAACATCGCGGATCCTGCCCGATCACCATCGTGACCAATTGCGGTGTCAATTTTTGTACAGATATGTACTGTACTGCATATACATTTTGTTTCAATGCTTCTTCACAGACTTCTGTATCTATCATACTTTCATGAATATACTGGATAGCGAGCCCATTCTGTTTAACAGCGGCCAAAACTACATTTTTTCCGATACTTATAGAACTATTTGGCGCGTTCCCAGCAGATAATCCTGTAGGCAAATATCGAATGGAAAGTCCGTTTAGCGACACTAACTCTTCCAAAAATTGGTTGATTGTCTGCTGAGTAACAGTGGGATCAGTAGCGGCCTTGTGCGTAATATATCCGTATACGGTTTGCATAGCCAGTGCGTTATTTTTTACTGCCAATCTGCATAACTCTTCGGTTATCATGGAAAATGGCACATATGCCAGTGCTTTACCGGTCTGTTTAATAGCCGCAATACATAATTCGGGTGTTTTATATTGATCTGGTATTAGTTTCAAGGTATTCCCATCCATTCTGACGGCCGACATACATAATTTATGATCTACATTATCGGTGTTATTTATGTACGTTTCGAATACCGATGACAGATGACGTGATTGACGCATCGCAGTTTGTAACAATTCTGAGGTAATATATTTTTTAGGGACAAATTTCAGGTTTGGAGGATGCATCTCGACGGCCCTTTCGCATATGGATTGTGTTTTGTATCGGTCTGGTATACCCCACCACAATGACTCACAATTCGGCAATATGATAGTCTCGTATAACATACGTAAGTACGATTCACCGATAGTGTATCCTTCCCATTCGAATGAATCATTGATATTGTTTACATTGTGTAACAAATCTGAAATAAAAGCACTGCCAAAATGTAATTGTGGTTCTATTTCTCGATTATATTTTTCGCGCAACTCGTTCAGTTCGGCAATACAGTTGTCGTCTAGTAAGCGTACCTTTTCTAGTACCAGTTTATTCGATCTCAAAAATGAACCCCGCCAATCCCAAGATACGGGTGCGTCCAGCGGAACGGACACTTCTGCTAGATATTTGCCTGTACCAGAGTTACTCAATACTTGTTTATCGCATATTTCTGGAATTTTATAAAAATAAAAGTTTTCGCTATATTGCGGGTTAGTATCTTTATATAAATCTTCCGCGCTATTTAAACCTAATTTTAATGGGTTGTCACTTTGTCCGCATTTCCATTCGGAATCTAATATTTGGTAAAATTTAAACATATTGTCTATTTATTAATATCATATTACTTATGTTTATAATAGTTTACTAACGGGAGATTACGGTTAGTTCTATATTTTGCAGCGGGGTTTAAGTAATTTTGGGAAGAATAAATATAAAAAAGAAAAATTCACTTATGTTTGGATCATGTATGTGAGGTTGAACACTGGGTAATAGTAGGTATTTATTTTACATTAATCGGCTCAGTAGATAGTTATTTTACATTAATCGGCTCAGTAGATAGTTATTTTACATTAATCGGCTAATATTATGTACGATCCGATTGTAGTTTCTGTGTTATTTTTTACCAACCTAAGTGCATTTCGGTTTTGCCTTACTGCCTCCAAACAAATTTCGTCTGTTTGCATAGAAATATCAACATATTTAAGTGCCGCCCAGTTCTGTTTCACAGCCTCGCGACACATATCTAAAGTCTGATCCGAAACATACTTTAATGCAAGTCCATCCTGTTTTACTGCCTGCATGCATAAAGATTCCATTTTCGCCGTAACATAATACAACGCGTGCGGGTTTTCTTTGAGCGCCGCTCTACATATTTCCTCAGTTTGGGCGTAAATAAATTCCAGTGCAAGTCCATTCTGTTTTACAGCCGCAAGAAATACACGTTTATTCTCACTTTCTACATATTTGACAGCCAATCCATTTTCCGTGACCGCTCGCATACACACGTCTTCATCTTTTTCAGGTACGTATTTTAAAGCGAACCCGTTTTCCGACACAGCTAATAAGCATAATTCTTTCGTTTTGAATTTGTCATTTATATGACACAGCGCCATTCCATCTATAGTAACTGCTTCCAGACAAATGGCGGGCGTTTGTGATTTTTTACTGATAAATCTAATAATGGCCGCCGATTTATGCGCCCGCATAACTTTCAAACACAGTTCTTCAGTCTGGAATTGCTCCGGAACATACCTAAATGCACGATTATCACGTAATACCGCAATTTCGCATATTTCCGGCGAGATGACCGCACTTGAAATGTATCGCAACACAAGACCGTCCTGTCGGACCGCTCGAATACATAACGCGGGAGTCTGTTTTCTGACATATTCAATGGTATAAGGGTTTGAATCAATAGCCATTTCGCACATTTCTACTGTTTGCTTTTTGATAAATTTCAGCGAATGACTATTTTTTTTAATCGATTCCATGCAAAACGTCGGGTTATTCCATTCAACCCATTTGCGTAAATGGCATATATTGCCTACTACGACACGGTCCGCCTTCCATTTACGCCCTTCCGGATCTTCATATATTTTTGCATCTTCCGGCAGGGAAATCTCTGCAATATTATTTCCATAATGAAGAAAATACGGTATATTTTCAGCCGTAGTGAAGTACAGGCCTCCTGGTTGACAACTTCCTGTTGGATTAAACGGAACTGTATCTATATTTAGTCCTGGCTGATATTGAAATCCATGATGATTCATAGTGTCGTTTAATAGTTTGTAATATTTAACGTCCATCTTGTATGCAGGAAAATAATATAAAAAAATAAATATTCAAATTTGGATGTTTATTCCAGCTCGGAGGCCATCATACGGATGGATTCGGTCAAAAATTCGTCACGTAAATATTCCGTTATATGTTTGTGACGTTTCACTGCTTCCCGCGCGATTGTACGATTTTGTATACCGCCCTTGATTAAATCGCACAACAAATCCGGGTATCTTTCGGAACATTCAGCTAGATATTTTGGGTTTTGCATTTGATACCATTCCGCCAGGGGAAATACGTATTGTATTACGATTTTATTTGAAGTCCATGTTTTTCCGTCTGTGGATCTTGCTGTTTTTGCATCGTCTGGTATTGTTATTTCGGCTAACCACCCATCCGTACCGAGGGCGAAAATATCGCGCTCATCGCTGTAACACATGTCAGATAACTCGTTTAGTCCCAATTTATATTCGGAACTTGGAGAAGTGATGTTCTGTTTTAATAATGTATAATACTTGTGTATTTTTTCGACGTATTTGATAGCTTTGCGATTTTGCATCACGGCACGGTTACAAATTTCCGTAGTTTGTTCGTGCACAAATTTGAGTGATAGCCCGTCGTTCTCAACGGCCAATAGACATATCTCGGGCGTTTGGCGCGCTACGTATTTGAGGCACGAACCGACTCTTGATACCGTTTCTTTACATATTAAATTAGTCTGTGTTTCGACACAACAGATAGCGTGAGGGTTTTGCTTGACCGCCGCCAAGCATATGACCGGCGTTTGATCTTTTATGTATTCTAATGCATAACCGTTGGCACTTACCGCTGCGATACAGAAGGATTCTGTCTGGTGTTTCGATGGTACACTTTTTATTAGTTCCGGGTTTTCCAAGGCTAGCTTCGTTGCTAATTTATTTAAAAACGATTCGTCGCAGAAATGATCGGGAATGCGAGAGAATAAGCCAGGAAATGTGGCAACCCAATTTATACAAATATCTTTATTGTTCCATAGATCTGTGTTTTCTATGCTAGATATTTTGATAATATTGACCGGCGGACAGTCTTTTCCTCCGTTATCATGGTTGTATTTAGAATCGTCGTACGGTTCGATTTCTGCAATATGGCGGTAACATATTGGTGGATCTAGCAAATCTTTTTCTTTTAAAGATCGCCATTTGGGACCTAAAATCTGTCTGGGAAATGAACCTACCGAACATAAAACTCCGTTAAATAAGTGATTATCGCAGTTAACCAAGAAATAATGCCGATCCATTTTTTATTTTGTAATGATATTCAAATTTTAAAAAAAAATAAACAGCTTAATTCTTTGTTAACGCGGTTACTAAATGGGGGAAGGGAAAGGGGTAAGGGGAAGGAGGAAGGCACTCGGATATTCAGATACTTAACTAACTACTTAAATAATTAACTAACTAAACACTTAACTAACTAAACACTTAACTAACTAAATACCTAGATAACTAAAAACTCAACTAACTGAACACTCAACTAACTGAACACTCAACTAACTGAACACCTAGATACCTAAAAACTCAACTAACTGAACACTCAACTAACTGAACATCTAACTAACTAAACACCTATCAATTTCTCTTACAAATCTTAAGTTTTTCACAAAGATCGTAACTAAAATCAGCAATAAAAGGAAGGGTGTGTGGATCTTTCAGTAATGCTAAAACACACAAATCTACAGACTGAAATTCGGGTCTGACATAGGCTAACGCTCTGGGATTTTGCGTCACTGCTTCCCAACATAAGTCACGAGTCTGGTCTTTGACATATTCCAGGGCAAGTCCGCATTCTTTAACTGCGACTAAGCATAATTCTGGGGTTTGGTGATGAATATATTGCAGCGCTAGCCCGTTTTTCGAGACGGCCTCGAGACAGATCTCCGGCGTTTTAAGCTCATCATCCACATATTTTATTGCTGCCGGCCGTCTCTTGACGGCAGCTAAACATACTTGGTGAGTTTTAAATTCTGGATTTACATATCTGAGAGCAAGTCCTCCTTTTTTAACTGCTTCCAAGCAAATTTCCAAAGTTTGTTTTTTGACGAATTGCAAAGCATGTCCGTCCTGTTTAACAGCGGCCATACATATGTCTGGATCTTGGTTTTTGATATTGCGCAGAGAGTACCCGTCGTTTTCGACTAATCGCATGATTTTTTCTTTAGAATTGTATTTATCTTCAGTACAAGAATGTTGATTATCTTCTTGATTATTCATGTTCGCAATACCACCCATATTCGAAATATCACATAGATCTGTCGATCGTAGCAGTTCGTCGTGTAACTCAGCCGACTGTAGCAGTCCGTTATGAGGAGGATTTTTTTGGTCAGTCATTTTGATCAAAGTTGTCCGATAATTATCGATAGTTCGAAAATTCAATTTTTGTCGATCGACGCGTACAGCAGCAAATTGCAAAAAATACACGGATATATTGATATTCACCCTTTACGGATTGTTTCAAATTATTTTCATTAATATGCGTTCTAGTGATTCTCGATCTTCCTTTAAAGCGTGTTCATCTTTATGAAACTTTTTAGGCAATGCGCTCAAGGGGACCATAAGATTCATCGCGGCTTTTTCGTACATCTCGCGAGTTATAAACTTTTCATCTATGATCCTTATCAAACCACCATACGAATTAAAAGCCATGTTACATATATGAGCATCCAAAAAACTTTTCGGGACGTACACAATGGCCTCCGCCCATTCGGATACGGCTTTGACGCAAAGTTCATAAGTCAAAAATTCTGCAGGAACATACTTGATGGTCCGTATACACGATGACATTGCAAACTGACACAATTCTTTAGTTTTCATGTTTCCAGGAATATGCCTCAAAGACCGTGGATCAAAAGAAATGATTTCCCAGCATATATCGTCCGTAAAAAGTTCCGGTTTAATATATTTTATCATATCTATATCCAAATTCATTATTAGTGCACATGTGCGTTTATTTATGAATTCATCAGGGATATAAAGCACTGCATTTGTATGGCTTTTGACAGCTTCAATACATAGCTCTTCAGTTATTAAATCTTTTCTAACAAATCGCAGCAAATTACCATTTAGTTTTACACATTTATGACACATAGCGGCGGTTTGTAGGTCTTTTCTAACCAAATTAAAATTAAATGGATATTTGCCGACATAAAGATCACATAGGTATGCAGTCTGTAATTCTGGTTCTATTAACGTAAATATATCATAATTACGCACTTTTTCCAGAAACTCTGATGTTTTAAATTCAGCAGGTAGAAATTTGTAAAGCGACGTATCTTTCGACATAACCGAGAGCCAAAAGTCCAAATCCTTTACTTTATCAGGAATCATTCTCGTAATAACACTATTGTGCTTATTATACTCCATCAAATATTCGTAAAATTCTTTTGTTTTGTAAGTTTCCGGGATATATAACATGACAATATCGAGATATTCAAGTTCACAATCCGTAACTGCAGTCATACATAGATCTAACGTAATAAATCCAGCAGGTACATGCCTGATAGCTGATGGATAAGTTTGCACTGCTCTTTCGCATATGTCGTACGTTAATAATGTTTTAGGTACGTGTTGTATTGCATTTCCATTGAGAGAAACCGCTAACCGACATAATTCTCTGGTGGGGGCATCTATATTTTTTAGTTCCATCGGGTTTTTACGTATTATACTTTCATCCGTGTTTTTTCTATTGATGTCTTTTCTATCCATAGCAAAACGATGAATAATAGGATTATTCTCCAATTTAGGAATATGTGTTACAAAAAAATAAATATTCAAAATTTGACGAAAATGTCAGCAGTTTTAATACTTCGCAGTCACCCGCCGGTAATTCTCCCGAATCGGTCACTTTTTTGAGCGTTTGTTTATTTAGATATCCGAGTTCAGGCAGATCTTTCTTCGCCACTTTGATACATAACTCGACAGTCTGAAATTCCGACGGTATATATCTGAGAGATTTTGTTGAAGTTTCCACTGCTAAATTGCATAAATAAGGAGTTATAGCACAGCGTGGTAGACAACCTATCGCGCTCGGATGACTCGTTATTATTTCTTCACATAGAAACGTAGTTAAATATTTGGCGCTGATATATTCCGCGGCTTTCCGGTCAGATTTAACTGCTATACGACAAAGATTATCGTCCCATAGGTCTACATTCACGTACTGTATGGAAGTGCCTTGCTTCGTTACCGCCTCAACACAAAGCTCGTAAGTCATAAATCTCGGCTCTACAAATTGAATGTCGTCACCGCATTTTTCGACTGCTTTTCTACACAAATATTCATTTTGCAAATCCTTCCTCACATAACGCAATTGACCGGCCCGATTCTGAATCGCTGTTAAACATATTTCATAAGTTTGCAGTTCCGGACGTATCCATACCAATGAGTCACAGAAACCGATAATTGTCTTTAACATTTCCTTTGTAGCAAATCTGGCGGGCAATATTTTCACAAGGGATATATCATTACGAAGGGCCTCGAGCCACATATCGGTCGTTTGATACTTTGCGGGAATACTGTCGATTAACCGCGGATGCCATGACAATAGCCGGATACGTATGTTTTCGGTCATGTATTTCTCTGGAACGTATCGGTGAAGTCCGGGGTAAATGAACGTCCAGCGCATTATATCAGGAAAAAACTTCCCCGGTATGTGCTTTATCGCGTTTTTATTATTGTAGATAGCCATCTGGCACATATCGTATGTTAGCAGATGTTCAGGGATATACTGGATCGCCATGCCATCGCAAGAAACGGCCAAATTGCATAGTTCCGCGGTGGGCATTGCTATGTTTTTTAGATGTAGAGGGTTCTGATTTATCATATCTTTCTCTTTTATCCGATTTAGTTCCATAATTAATGATTAACAAAAAAAGAATATTCAAATTTTGTGCCCAAACATACGAATATCTTATCATTTTATAGAGATTATGGAATTTACTACAGATACAGAGACTATGTTATATGCGGAGATTACAATACATACATGATTTACAGTGTTGTGTGTATTGTTATAGTTTATGTACGGTTTAATCTTTGTATTTTTCCATTTCTAAATATAAGGTGTCCGTCATATTTTTTATAAACGAAACATTGCAACTTTTTTGACGAATAGCCATCAAACACAGTTCTTCAGTCTGAAATTCTTCCGGCACGCAGTATATGGCATGCACACAATTGTTCATTGCTGCCGTGCATATTTCCAAAGTAAACATATCTTTCGGCAGATATGCTAATATGAAAGCATCCCGCGATACCGCGTTTAACCACATATCGTATGTTGCGTTAGGAATGTAGCGTACCGCGTCGGGGTTTTTTTCGAACATGTATTTGCAATATTCTGGGTCGTTCCATAGTTCTGAATCTTTTAAATCGCAAAATCTCTCAACTTTGAATCCTTCGACTATTGTCCGGGCTCCGTCCTTGTAAACCTTGTTTCTGTATTTTTCTGGAATTGATATTTCTGCTAAGACGAAATTGCTAGCTAAAGTTGTGATGAATAAAGTTTCTTTTGTGTATATATGAAAACCACCGGATACCCATCCGTCCTGTGATAAATTCATAGTCGAATTATATTCTTTACCTGGCGAAAGACTATCAACCGTAGGATGCCCGAGCCAACTGTGATCGAATTCGCGATGTATAATCTTATACCAACCAGTAGGTTGGATCGGAGTTTCGGAAAGCGTCCATTTCGGAATTAGATCCATTCTATGTATGTGTGGTGTGTTTATATGTATATTAATCACAGTTAGTTTAACAAGATTCATTATCAGGTTTCAGTCATCTTGGTGTGTTTTCATTTTATTTTTGGTTTTCTCTAATTCAAGATACAGAGCATCAGTCATATTTTTTATATGTATCCCTACATCCCGGTAGGTTTGTCTGCGTATGGCTAATAAACACAGTTCTTCCGTTTGAAATTCTGCAGGCACGTAACGCAAAGCACAAGCACGGTTATTTACAGCAGCGGTGCATATTTCTAGAGTAAACATATCTTTCGGTAAGTACTCTAATAAGTAACCATTCCGCGACACTGCGTTCAACCACATATCGTACGACGCATTAGGCATGTGTTGTATTAAACCGGGAGTTATTTCCAGAGCATATTCACAATATTCCGGATCATTCCATATGTCCGAATCTTTCAGGTGACAAAAATGTTCGACCTTAATTCCTCCGACTTTGTATAATTTTATCCGCGACCTAGCCATATAACCAAAATCACAAACATACACATTATTTCTGTATATTTCTGGCACCGAAACGCGCGCTAACAACGGCGGATTATAGTTCTTATACCCAGCTACTATCATATGCTTATCACCAATATGAAACCCGCCGATGACATCGTCATTTTGACGAAAAGTTATATTCGACCGATATTCTTTGTTAATTACCAACTGTTCGCGAAATTTGCTTGGTATAAGCATATACCATCCGGTAGGTTCGATGGGTGTTTTGGAACGCGTCCACTTTAGCATTTTGTTCAAGCTAGATATGTATATCAGGCATCGTTAGTTTAACTGGGATATAAAATTATTATAGCAATTTGAAGGGGGGGGGGGGGTGTGGGCGTTTTGCAGCTAAAATGGGTTCGTTTCTTTTTTGT
>JACCDR012158453.1_pt1 | contig 20454 bp, 27 predicted proteins | sample 7446431 | NCBI WGS metagenome assembly JACCDR01 (sample SAMN15323443, study PRJNA562643) | freshwater metagenome | isolation source: river surface water | place: USA:Blue River Watershed | collected 2017-08-17 | reverse complement strand
GCGCTCAAGGCGTTCGCGGCCGGCAACGGCCGTGCAGAGAAATCGGAGGTGATGGATTACGTCGAGCAGCAGACCGGGCAGAGGCCGGGCGACGACAATCAGGCCGACGCGTGGGTGCTACGGCGCATGGGCGAGCTGTTCCTGCTCATGGACGTCGAGCAGTACGCAGTACTGCCGGCGGCGCAGGCCAAGGCGCTGAGCTCCGTCGACTGGCCCCTGTTCCCGCTCAACCCGAACTGGCCCGCGCCGTACGGCCGCGTGGGTCGACAGAGGCGAGCCAACAAGAAGTGCGGGCACGGCCACATCTGCCTCAAGAACGGCGACCACTGGCTGCACCCGTTCAATATCACGATCTGCAACAAGCCGCCCAAGAAGTAGCCCCGCTGGGGCAGTTCCGACAGATAGAATCGACACATCCGCACACCGCACAGGAGGCATCATGCCGCGCAAGACCACTGACAACCCGGCCGCTCGGACCGCCGCCGCCGAGCTGATCACGTCGTCGGCCCTCAACCTCGACAGCTCCGAGGCGGGCAGCGTCGTCGCCGTCTTCGAGTCCGCCGAGATCGAGACGGCGACGTCCCGAGTTGGCGGGCAGGAGATCCAGCTCCGCCGGGTCGTTCTCACCTCGCCGTGGGAGGTAATCCCGGGCAAGCCCTCCGCCTGACCGTCACGACAGCCCCGGTGCCATCTCGGCACCGGGGCTCTTTCCGCACCGTGAGAGGAACACCATGACCGAATACACGATCAAGCTATCCGCCACCCTGCCGAAGGGGTCCGACCCGAACGGGTTCGATGACGCCTTCCTCGCGCAGGAGTTGTGCGATTCTCAGCTGCGCACCGGGACCACCGCGCCCCGGGTGGCCCTGCTCGTCTACGGCGTGAAGACCGCCGAGCGCATGAAAGACGGCAACCACCGGGCCACCGTCGAGCCGCGGTGGATCGAGCCCGTGGACACCGAGGCCGGCCGCCGGCTGGCCGAGCGGCTGCTGGGGGACGAGTTCCTGCACCGCACGGGCGCCGGGATGCTGCCGTACGAGCTGGCCGCGCTGCTCAAGAGCGCCTTCGCCGACCTGCCCCGCACCCACGAAGAGATCGACGAGGGGGAGGAGCGGGAGCGGGAGAACATGTCGCCGCTGGACGAGCTCAAGCGCCACCTGGAGCGCGTGCACGGCGTCGAGAACGCCCGGTCGCTGACCGAGACCGAGGTGGAGGAGAAGCACCGGGCCGACCACGAAGGGCTGGCGCTCGGCCCGCTCAACCACGATCCCGAGTGGCACGGGTGGACTCGGGCCGATCTGGAGGCCGCCGAGATCGAGACCGACGGCGAGGACGGCAGTTCGGTGCCCGACTCCCCGGCGGAGCTGGCCGAACAGGGCGGAGACGCCACGGTGCTGCCGTTCCGGCAGGCGGAAGGCGACGAGGAGGACAACGACTGATGGCGGCCGTCAGCGAGCACCGCGGGCCGTACGCCTGCGCGTCAGTGATCGCGGCGCAGCCCGATGAGGTGGCCGCGTGGCTGATCGAGACGACCAACCCCACGGCCGTTCTCGGCAACACCGACCCGGGCACGGGACACCGGCCGATGACGTTGCGGTCCAAGTTCCTCATGGTCACGTGCGGGCTCGACTGGGTGCCCGGTGGCGGCTACCCGCGACGCGAGAACGACACGCACGATGTCCGGGTCTCGCCGCTCCCGGACGGCTGGTCAGCGGACCGGCTCAACGGTGCCCTGCCGCAGGCCGAGTCCGGGTGGATCCTGCGGGCCGCATTCCCCGGGACCGAGGCTGACGCGCTGCTCACGTCGAGCCTGATCGCCTCGGCGCTGGCCGGAGGTGAGCTGCCGATGCAGGGCCGGCATCTGGCCTTGGCGTTCCACCGCGGCGTGCGCCTCACGGCACTGGCTGTAATCGCGGGCCGGGAACACGTCACCGCCTGATCTCCGCCGCACGCACCCCCCGATTTCACGTCGGGGGGTGCTTTGTTTGTGCAGATCAGCGCAATAAGTTGTGTGTAGCTTTGTGTGTAGGTATGCTCGGCGGCATGAGGAAACAGATTTGGATCGAGCGGGGCTCCCGGGAGGTGTGGGCAGCGGCGGTCACGGTCGCCAAGGAGGAAGACATGTCAGTCTCCAAGTTGGTGATCGTCGCCCTGCGCGACTACCTGCGCCGGCGCACCCTGCGCATCAAGGGCGGGACGGTGGCGCGGTGAGCTACGCCGACTTCCTGGCCACCAAGGTCCGCCGACAGGGCATGCTCGGCGACGCGTGCGCCGCAGCCGACGTCAACCCGAAGCTGCACCCGTGGCAGCGCGAGATCGTCGCGTGGGCGGTCCGCAAGGGTCGTGCCGCGATCTGGGCCGACACGGGCCTCGGCAAGACGTTCATGCAGATCGAGTGGGCCCGGCTGTCCACCGTCCATGAGGGCGACGGCATCGCTCACGGGCGGGCTCTGATCGTCGCCCCGTTGGCCGTCTGCCAGCAGACCATCCGTGAGGCTCGCAAGCTGGGCGTCGAGGCGCGCTATCTGCGCGAGGACGACGGTGACGACGGGCTGATCGTGACCAACTACGAGATGGCCGACCGGTTCCCCGCCGAGACGTTCGACGCGGTCGTCTTGGATGAGGCGTCGATCCTCAAGCAGTCGGACGGCAAGACCCGGACCAAGTTGATCCGGCACTTCAAGGCCACGCCGCGGCGGCTCACCTGCACGGCGACGCCGGCGCCGAACGACCCCGAAGAACTTACCAGTCAGGCGGAGTTCCTCGGCATCATGCCGCGCGTCGAGATGCTGGCGGCGTACTTCGTGCACGACGACAGCGGGTGGCGGCTCAAGGGCCACGCTTCTGGGCCGATGTACCGGTGGATGACCTCGTGGGCAGTCGCTCTGCGCAAGCCGAGCGACATCGGCTGGCCGGACGCGGGCTACGACCTGCCCGCGCTGAGCATCGTGCCCGAGGTCGTGCATGTCGACCTTGACGTACCGGATGGGCAGTTGTTCCGGGCGGACATCGGAGGCGTCGGCGGCCGGGCCGAAGTTCGGCGCGAGACGCTGGCGGCCCGAGTGCAGCGCGCCGTCGAGCTGGTCAAGGAAGAGCCAGACGAACCGTGGCTGCTGTGGGCCGGCCTGAACGCCGAGGCGGACGCTCTGGCCGCGGGCATCCCCGGTGCGGTCAACGTCTCGGGGTCGTGGTCACCGGAAGACAAGGCGCAGGCGCTGCTCGACTTCGCGGACGGGAAGATCCGCTACCTGATCACCAAGCCGAGCATCGCCAGCATGGGCCTGAACTTCCAGCACTGCGCCCGGATGGCGTTCGTCGGTATCGGCGACTCGTGGGAGAGCTACTACCAGAGCATCCGCCGGTGCTGGCGCTACGGGCAGGCCCGCGAGGTCCGCGCGCACGTCATCGTCTCGCAACTGGAGACGCAGATCGTCTCGAACATCAACCGCAAAGAGCGTCAGGTATCGCGCCTGGTCGACGGACTCGTGTCGGCCATGCGTGAAGAGTGGAGGCAGCAGTGACCACGACAGAGACCACCCCCACCGACGCGTACGTCACCGACGACGCGACCGGCTCCGGTTGGCGGCTCATGCTCGGCGACTCGTGCGAGCGGCTGGCCGAGATCGCGGACAACTCGATCGACTTCGCGGTCTACTCGCCACCGTTCGCCAGCCTCTACACCTACAGCCCGAGCCCGCGCGACCTGGGCAACTCGGCCAGCCGGGAAGAGTTCTTCGCCCACTACGCCTTCGTCATCGCCGAGATGCTGCGAGTCACCAAGCCGGGGCGGATCAACGCGGTCCACGTGCAGCAGCTCACGACCACCAAGGCCACGCACGGGCAGGTCGGGCTGACCGACTTCCGCGGCGAGGTGATCCGGGCCTACCAGGCGGGCGGCTGGATCTTCCACGGTGAGGTGACTGTCGACAAGGACCCACAGGCGCAAGCCATCCGCACCAAGGCACAGGCCCTGATGTTCGTGCAGAAGAACAAGGACAGCAGCAAGAGCAGGCCCGCTCTCGCCGACTACATCCTGCTGTTCCGGGCGCCGGGGGAGATCGAGACACCGATCAAGACCGACGTCACCAACGATGAGTGGATCACCTACGCCCGGCCGATCTGGCGCGGCACCGACGACGAGGGTGCGCTCGCGGCCATGGAATCCGAAGGGCTGGCCGTGCCCGACTCGTGCTGGTACGGCATCCGCGAGTCCAACACCCTCAACGTCAAGGCCGGTCGGGAGAACGCCGACGAGCGGCACATCTGCCCGCTGCAGCTCGACCTGATCGAGCGCTGCATCCGGCTGTGGAGCAACCCGGACGAGACGGTGCTCTCGCCGTTCGCCGGGCTCGGCAGTGAGGGCTACGTCGCGCTGCAGCGCAAGCGCAAGTTCATCGGGTGCGAGCTCAAGCCCAGCTACTACCAGGCCGCCGTCGCCAACCTCCGCCACGCGGAGGCCGAGGCCGGCATCGTCACCCTCTTCGACTGATCAGGAAGGCTCGCCAACCATGAACCGATCTTTCACCGTCCCGGCCGGGGCGCTCGGACGCGCCGTGAAGTACTGCGCGAGGTGGCTCAACCCGAAGCCGGTGATCCCCGCGCACGCTGGCCTACTGTTCGAGGTCGACGGCGACCGCGTCAGCATCTTCGGCTTCAACGAGCACGTCACCGCGAAGGCCGTGCTCGCCATCGACGCGACGGACGAGCCCACCGGTAGCTTCGTCGTCTCCGGCAGGCTGCTCGACAGTCTCGTGTCCACGTTCCCCGACAAGCCGGTGCGGTTCGAGCAACACGGGAGCCTGATCCAGGTGACCGCCGGGTCGTGGCGCGGCACGCTGCCCGCGATGGCCGGGAAGGATTATCCCGCGCTGCCGGGGGCCGCCGAGCTGGCCGGGTGGGCGGACGGGGTCTCGCTGGCCGACATCGTGCACCGCACGGGGGTGGCCGCGAGTCGTGACGCGTCCAACCGGGTCGAGATGACCGGCATCCACCTGACGATGGACGCGGACTCCATGACCGCGCTGGCGACCGACTCTTACCGGGCGGTCCGGCAGGCGATCGACTTCCGGGGCGACGACGGGGAAGGTGCCGAGGGAATCGGGCAGATGGCCCTCGTGCCCGCTCACGTGCTCGTTGAGGCGGCTGACGCGTTCGCCGGCCCGGACGCGGTCGCGGTCGGCAACGACGGCGGCCTGTTCAGCCTGTCGACCCCGGAGCGGTCGCTGGTCGTGGCCAAGCTCGATCCGCAGAAGTTCCCCGCCAGCGGGCTGAATCCGATCATTGACAGCGCCACCGACGCAGCGGCGACGTTCAACGCGAAGTCCCTGCTCCTGCCGCTCAAGCGCGCATCCATGATGCGGACCAAGGACACCGTCGCGATGCGGCTAGCCCTGACGGAGGGCCTGCTCACGATCTCCTCCGAGTCGGTCGCTGGCAGCGGCGACGAGGAAATCGAGGTGGCCTACGACGGACCGGACGTGGTCGCACTGATCAAGCCCGCTCCGTTCGCCGACGCAATCAGCTCGGCGCCCGGAGACCGGATCACCATGTCGCTCAACGTCGCGTCGTTCAGCGCCCCGAAGCCCAAGCCGATCGTCTTCACTGCGGACGGCGACTCCACCTGGAAGCACATCGTCATGCCCCTGACCAACGCTGGAGGTAGCAAGTGAGCTCGCTCGCCACAGAGAGATTCCGCACGCTCATCACGGCTCCGATGGAGGATGAAGCCGACCGGATTTATTCGGGGGGCGAGCCTTTCGACGAAGACGCCGTTGCGCAAAAGATCGTCGACCAGTTCCCCGAGGCCCACTACGCGCACAAGGTGAACGACGCCGGCGTGGCTATGCGCCGAGTCATCGTGGCGTCCAGGTGGGAGGTCGACCCGGAGGAGACCGCGCTGCCCCGGTGCGGCGACCAGCAGTGCCCGAGCTTCGGGGACAAGGACTTCGGGGAGGGTACCTGCCCGGTCGAGCACGCCCTGAGCGGCGCCGTGCAGCGGCCGTCGTCCGCCGTGCCCACGCAGGCCATGGTGGACGCCGTGCGAGCCGCCCTGAACCGGGCCGAGATGATCGGCGACAATCCGGTGCTCGCGGTGCTGGACGCCGTGCTGCCCCTGGCTGGCGGCGCCCAACCGCGTGGGCCGGTGGGCGGCCGGGACGAGGTGAAGCGCCGGATGCTGTCGGTGCTGGACGGCACGGCGCTGAACGAGGCCGACGAGGTGGCGGAGGCGCTGGCAGACTCCGCGATCCGGTGGGCGGGCGAGCACTTCACCGGCGTCCACGTGCCGCGCCGGGACGACGCGGTGGCCGCGTGGCTCAAGGCGCACCGCGACGAGGGCGATCCGGGCAGCGGCGACGAGGGCGAGATGCGGGCGTACGAGGTCACGGATGACTTGCTTGACGACTACCGGCTGCACGCCGACACGGGCACGCCGCTGCACCAGCACGTGATGGGTCCGGGCGGGCCGGAGTCGTCCGACTGTCCGAATCTGGTCGAGGGCGGATGCGGGTGCCCGGCGCCGGGACAGGCCGACTCGGACATCGCCGAGGCGATCAGGGTGGCCGCCGAACTGGAGAGGGCGAGCGGGACGGTGGATCCGGGCCGGGCGCATCAGTTCATCGGCACCATCTACAAGGGGCAGCGAGTCGACATGTGCTCGAACTACGCTCGACTGCCAGGCCGATCGCACGAGGCGATCATGTGCGGGGCTAGCGCCGACGACCCGATCCACCAGGTCAACGGCGGGCAATGACCGAGTGCGACGCCGGGTGTGGCATCCCGCTGCACCCGGCGGCAGCGGCCGGCGGATTCACCCGGCACCCGGGCTGCGAGCCCGCCGAGCAGACCACCGAGTGGCGCTGGGCATGCTCCGACTGCTCTGCGGGCGGGCGCGCTGCCGGACCCAACGATGCCCGCGACCGGCTTGCCCGCCATGGTCGCGGGCATGACCGCGCCCGACGCTGACCTGCCCATCTGACCGATTCTGACCATCGCGGCCCGGACCGAATCAAGGTCCGGGCCGCGTTCCTATTTTCCGAACATTGCTTTAAGCTTCCGATATGACAGAGGAAGATCCGCTAGCCGGCTACCCGGCCATGATGACCGTCAAGCAGGTGTCGGAAGCGCTCCAGGTCACCCCCCGGACGCTGTTCACGTGGAGGCGGGAGAACGCCGGGCCGCCCTGGGTGCCGTTCGGCACTGGCCCCAGACCGTCCATCCGCTACCCCCGCCCGGATCTCCGCCAGTTCCTGGCCGCGCGCAAGGTGGCCGCGGGCGCCGTGACGGGAGATTGATCGACGCTACCGCCTACGAGAGGCTCGTTGACCGGCTCGGCCAGCACGGAAGCACCATTCGCGCCAACGGCAGTGACCGGGCGCTGGCACAGTGCCCGGCCCACAACGACGGGCGCCCGTCGTTGTCCATCCGGGGCATCTCCGGACAGGCCCTCGTCTACTGCTTCGCGGGCTGCACGACCGACGAGGTGCTTTCCGCGCTGGGCATGGCCAAATCCGATCTCTTCGACGACCCGCGTGGGTCGACTTACCGGTACGACGACGGGCGGATCGTACGGCGCACGCCGGCCAAGCGGTTCATGCAGAGCGGCAACACGCAGGGCGCGCCACAGCTCTATCGGCTGTCGCGGCTGGTCGACGACCCCGAGTCGGTGGTCTACCTGGTGGAGGGCGAGAAGGACGTTCACGCGGTGGAGTCCGCCGGTGGGCTGGCCACATGCAACCCGATGGGGTCGATCAACTTCGGCAAGGTCGACGTCGGGCCGCTGCGCGGTCGGACGGTCATCGCCGTGGTGGACCGCGACGCAGCCGGGCTCAAGTGGGCGGCGCAGGTGCGCACCAGGCTGGTCGGCTACGCGGCGAACGTCGAGTTCGTCGAGGCCGCGATCGGCAAGGACGCAGCCGACCACATCGCCGCTGGCAAGGATCTGACCGAATTCGTTCAGCACGAGGTGGCGCCTGAGCCCGACGAGGGAGCCGTACTCGAGCCTCCCGACGAAGACCTGTGGGCGGGGGCGGTCGACGATGAGGGCTACGTCCGCGACGACCTGGACCTGGACGATCCGGTCGGGCCGGAGATCACGGCGGAGCCGGAGCACATCGCCACCCCCGAGGCGGCGGCGGTCGCCGTCCGCCGGCTGCCGACCCAGTTCTGGGATTCGCGGGAGATATTCAAGCGCATTCGGCAGGCGGCCTGGGCCACCCAGACCCACCCGGATGCGGTGCTGGCGGCAGTCCTGTGCCGAGTGGCCGCGATGGTCCCCCATCAGCTCAAGTTCGACTCCGGCCGCGGGCCGCATGGCTCAATGAACCTGTTCGCGTGCCTGCTAGCCCGCTCCGGCATCGGCAAGAGCGAGGCGGCGGCGACCGCCGAGCACCTGATCCAGGTGCCGCTGCGACTGCAGGATCCGAACGTCTTCAAGGACGGCGTAGGGATCGGATCGGGCGAGGGCCTGGCAGAGGTCTACATGGGCGTGAAGATGCGCGACACGGGCGAGGTGAACCGCAAGGGCGAGCCCGTGGAGGAGCGGGTCCGTACCCAGGTACGCCACCACGCGTTCTTCTACGTCGATGAGGGCGAGGTGATCAACAAGCTGATGCGGGAGCGGCAGGGCACCACGCTGGGCCCGGCCATCCGCTCGGCGTGGAACGGGGCCACCCTGGGGCAGGCAAACGCCCGCGACGAGACGACCCGGCTCATCAAGGGCGGCACGTACTCGATGGGCCTGCTCATCGGCTTCCAGCCCGACGTCGCGGTGTCGATCCTGTCCGACGTCGGCCCGGGCACCCCGCAGCGGCTGCTGTGGTTCGGGGCGCAGGACACCGAGATGCCGGAGGATGAGTACGACTGGCCCGGAGAGATCGCCCTGCCGCCGATGCCCGAGCAGGGCGTGATCACCTTCCCGGCCGAGATCCGGCAGGCGCTGCGCCAGTACACGATCGACAAGCACCGGGGCTCGATCGAGGTGGAGGAGCTCGACAGCCACGAACCGCTGATGCGGTGCAAGCTGGCCGCCGAGTTCTGCCTGATGGATGGGCGACTCGACGTCAACCGGGAAGATTGGGCGCTTTCAGGGATGATCTGGGCGACGTCCACGGCCATTCGGGACAGTCTGCTGCAGTTCCGCGACCACAAGGCGGAGCAGGACCGTGAGCGCCAGCGTGAGGCCCGGATCGAGGAGACCCGTACGGTGCTCGCTGCGCACGCCGAGGCCGACGCCGACACGCAACGGCTCGCGCGGGTGATCGCCAACCGGGTGCACAACGAGGGCCTGATGATGCGGGCGCCGTATCGCAAGAGCATCGCCAGCCGCGACCGGCAGTTCTTCGACGCCGGCCTGGCCCTGGCTCGGGCCAACGGGTGGGTGCTGACGGACGAGGATAATCGCACGATCATTCCGGGCGAAAGCAGGCCCGGATAGGTGGGGGGTCAGGGGGTCGTGACCCCCCTGACCCCTAGAAAGAGGGCGAAAAAAAGTTAGGAGACCCTAACTAAGAGAAAATCTTGATAACTCTCTGAACAGGTAATATAGATATATATCTATATCTAGAGGTCTGACTCATACGCGTAGCTTTTGTTCCCCCGCGATGGGTCGTGGGGGGTCGACCCCCCGACCCCCCATCGAGAGGAAGATCGCCATGGAAGAGGACACCCCCGCCGAGCGCCTCGATCTTGTCGCGTGGAGAGCATCACACCCGGACGGCGAGATCGACGCCGACCGGATGGACCGAGGATTCGCCGTCGCCGAGAAACTGACCGAAGGGACCATCGACTGATGATCGAGAACGAAGACCGCATCGGCCCCGTCGCCGTGACGGCCGAGACCGCTGCCATGTGCGATGCCGTCGCTGCCGCCGTAGACGCGGGGGCTTTCGAGATGCGTCACGTAGAGCACTGCACCTGCGTCGGGACCGATCGGATGACCGCGGACTGCGTGCAGCGCACCTACGACTTGATGCGCCACGGCACCGTGCGGTGTGCCAGCGCACCCCGGGACGTCCCGGCGAAATGCACCGGCCCACTGGGCGCCGACGTCGACCCGAATCCCTGCTCGGCCCCCGGGTCCCTGCTGCGCTGCCAGCTCTGCCCGTCGTCGCCGACGTACTGGCGCCACACCCGCGACCGGCAGCACTCCACCCGGTGCCCGCTCACCCCGGTCGCGATCTGATGAATCTGTCCGCTAGGATGGCCCCCATGACTTCGAGCTCGCCGCTTCCCGTCGCCGCCGCGCACCCTTTCCCCGCAGGTGGTGACGAGCCCCTGGGCGGCGAGCTCGTCGTCATCTGGAACCTGGCCCTGTGCTACCGCTGCGACCCCGACATGGCGCAGCCGTTCATGGACAGCGAGGCCCGCGACGACTGGGCCTGCCAGCACGTTCTCGACCGGGGGCACACGGTGATGCTGACCGTGGCCGACCCAGCCGCCGACGAGCCCGTCGGCGGGAGCGCCGCAGCGGCAGGCATGCACCTCGCCGCGATCCTGCGGCCCGACGACGGTGGCAACGGCTACCGCTGGCTCTGCCCCACCGCTGGCTGCGAGCGCTGGCACGGCCCGTACGCCACTCCCGCCATCGCTCTCGCGTCGTGGGCCGCGCACAGCGCCAAGGCCGCCCGGTGAACGGCAAGCGGGCACGCCAGATCCGGCGCCACGCCCAAGCCCTCGTGGCCGGCACTCAGGGGTTGGGCTGGGCCGTCGACCCGCGGACCGTGGCCAGGCGTCAGCGCCGCACGTTCGACCGGTCGCAGTGGCCCGCCCGTTCGACCCGCACCGCGACGACCGGAGCAGGGGAGCCCTCGTGACCGTCCCGCCCCCGAAGCCCGCACCCCCGAACGCCGTGCAGGGCGGTGTGTTCATCAACCCCGAGCGGCCCGAAGTCACCGTCCTGCGGTTCCAGTCGGGGCTGGCCACGTTCGACCTGATGTTGGACACGGCGAACGTCGTGGGCTTCCTGCGGGGCGTGCTCAAGGCCGCCGAGAACGAGATGGCGAAGGCCAAGCCGCAGCCCCTGCTGCGGCCCCCGTCCGGCCTGTTCCTGCCGAACGGCAACGGCGCACCGCCGCCTACCATCCCCCGCTCACCTGGCCGTGGTTGAGCGGGTGGCACTGCACCGGGCCTGAGCCCGGATAGGTGCCAGACCGCCCCGGGTGCTCACCGGCTGGAGCATCCGGGGCTTTTTCATGCCCGGGGTGGACGTCGCACCACCTCGTGCGCGAGGATGTGCCCGAGACGAGCGACGGAGGAGCGCATGGCCAGTTACACCCCGACCGGCTTCCAGCCGCTCTCGTCGGCGTACGGCCTGACCACGGCCGGTCAGACCTCGGTGGCGATCACCCCGAACATCGGCGGCGACTCGATCGCCCTGGTCGGATCCCTGGTCGTGCTGCGGTTCGAGACCACCGGCACCGGTGCGGTGATCACCCTAGACTCGGTGGCGCTCTCCAGCTACGGCCAGGACCAGAACATCACCGTGACGCTTGGCACCACGGCCGTCGCGTGGGTCCCGATCACCGTCGACAACCGTTTCAAGCAGACCGCCGGCAACGTCGGGTACCTGAACTTGAGCTACACCTCGGTCACTGGCCTCAAGTGCGAGGCGTTCTACAGCCCCTGATCTTCGCCCTGGCCATAGCCGAAGACGCCCCCGACCTCACCTCGGGGGCGTCTTCGCGTTCGGGCAGAGGTAGCGGATCGGCCACCGCGCGTGCGACGATTCCCCTCGTGACCGGCGTCGAGATCAGGCAGGTGACCAGGTGACCGCAGGGATCATCGGCGACGGACGGTTGCTCCGGGTCTGCGACCTGTGCGGCAAGGTGGACGATCACCCCCGCCACGTGCTCGCGGGCAACACCGGAGACGACGTTTTCGCCGCACCGACCCCGGCATTGATCCGTGCCGTGATGGATGCGACCAGCCAGCTCAAGATGGCCCCCGAGGACGCCGACCGGGTGCTCACCGATCTGGTCGACACGACGGCCAGCGACCGGCACGTGGACTGCTGCGCCGGCGCCGGCTGCCCGAACGGCATCTGTGACGTCCAGCTCCGCGACGCGCCGAACCGCACCGGCCGCGCGATGATGGACTTCCTCATCGACCAGCCTGACCCGTTCGCCGACATTGACGACGTGGTGCGCGGCCTGACCGAAGAGCAGGTGCGTGCCGGCCGTCCGATCACGTCGAAGATGCTGCGGCAGAACCTCAACACGCTGTTGTTCGCGTTGATGCTCGCCACCCGCGGTCTGAGCGCCGTCAACTTCGCGCAGGCGTTCCTGAACGTCGTCAGCGGTACCACGTTCACCGGTGCGGCGGGCTCGTTCATCCAGTTGCACACCGGCGACCCGGGCGCGTCCGGCACCACGGCCGTCTCCAGCGTGACCACCCGTCCGTCCGCCACCTGGAATGCGGCCACCGGCACCGGCCCAGCCACCAAGACGATCAGCAACACGCCGAGCTGGACGAGCTGGGCGGGCACCTCGCCGGAAACCGTGACCGACGTCAGCGACTGGTCGGCGTCCTCGGCGGGCACGTTCTACTTCTCGGTGCAGCTCACCGCGAGCAAGAGCGTCCAGACCGGGGACACGCTGACCCTGAACTCGCTCTCGCTCTCCGCCACCCCCATCGCCGCGTAGCCGGACGCCAGGCGGTCCGCCGTGGCGATCACCAACGTCGGTTCAGCCGGAGTCCTGACCACCGCGTCGGCGCTCGGCACCACATCGACGACCACCGCGTACACCGCGACCGCCACTGCCGGGCGACTCGGCATCGTCACGGTCAGCGTGAAGCCCAACACCTCGACCGTTCCCGCGACCATCACCGACGGCGCCGGGAAGGTCTGGAATAAGATCACTGACGCGACCGGGGGGACCGGCACGACGGGAGCCGACGTCGGTCTCACCCGGATCGCGAAATACGTCCGGATCTTCGACGGCACGGAGTCCGGCTCGGTCACCGCCACCGCGGCCAGTTCCAGTGCGATCACCGCGACCATGGACGTCTACTCCCCGAGCGCGGGCGGCTGGACGTCGCCGATCTCGGTTACCGCCAACGACTCCACCCACGGATCCAACTGCACGGCAGCGTCCGGCACCTGGTCGAGCGCCCTCGCCCTGAATGACTGGGTGCACGCGGGCTACTCGGCCGACACCGACGCGCTGACCACGACCAGCGCGCACAACATCGCCCAGAGTGGCACCACGTTCGGCACCCGCACCGCGCGCAGCCGGCTCAACAACTCCAGCGGCAACCAGTGCGGCGTGCACACCTGGGATGCGGCGGTCACGGCCGCGGGCGGTGGCACGGCGGCCACCACGATGGGTTTCACCTGGGCATCGTCTTCCTGCGGTCCGTTTGGCGGCCTGCGCCTGCGCGAGCAAGCCCCGACGACTCTGCCGTCCCCGACCACCGTGGTCGACAACTTCAATGACAACTCGATCAACCTGTCGGAGTGGGACAGGTGGGGTGGCGCACAGGTCAACGAGACCGGCGGCCAGATGGCCCTGACCACCACGACCACGGCCGGCGCCTACTACGGGATCAACCGGCTGACCCCCGTCGACATCAACGGCGCATACGTCGGCGCCCGCATCGTGTCGGTGGGCAACCAGGCCCTGACCTCGTTCAACGCCTACCCGATGCAGGCCGCGTTCTCCGCCAGCAACGAGGCGTACTGGGTGGTCCAGGGCGGCAACCTAGTGGCCTACACGAACATCAGCGGCTCGGCCGTCGTGCGGGCCACCATGCCGTACCTGTCCGCCACCCACGTCTACGTCGCGATCGGCATCATCTCCGGACAGATCCAGTGGGTCTGGTCGATGAACGGGACCGCATGGACGATCGAGGCCACCTTCGCCAACCCGTTCGGCTCCACGATGGTGCAGCCGACGTTCATGGTGGGCACCGATGCGGTCGAGGGCTCCACGACGACCCTCATCGTCGATGACTACACGACCTGGGGGATCTCCTCCGGCAGTCTCCAGACCGCTGCCGCCGCTCTGACCGCCACGGTGACGCCGTCCGCCGCCGCCACCCGCACCGCGCTGCCGGCCGCCTCGCTCTCCGCCACAGTCACTCCCGCTGCCACGGCAACCCGTACCGCCCTACCTGCTGCCACGCTGGCCACGACCGTCGCCGCCGCATCGGCAGCCGACCGCTCCGCACCGGCGAGTGCGGGCACGCTGGCCATGACGACCACTCTGGCGGCGGGTGCCACGCGCAGCACCGTCGCCGACGCGCCCGGACTCGCCGTCACGGTTACCTCGGCAGCCGATCAGGCCCGTACCGCGATCGCCGCAGCATCCCTGACCAGCACCGTCACCCCCGCCGCAGCCGTGGCCCGCACCGCAGCAACGGCTGCCGCGCTGAGCGTCGTCGCTGCCCCGGCTGCCGACACCGCAGCCAGCCGGCCGGGCACCGCAACGCTGGCCATCACCGCCACGCCCAGCGCCGCGAGCGCGGGGGAGGCACTGGCGTCCGGCACCTCTGCCGTGACCGTGGCCGCCATGGCCGCGTTCACCAGTGCGGCGGCCGCCGATCTCCCGGTCATCGCCACCCCCTCGTCGTCGCCGACCCGTTCGGCACCCTTGACGGCGGCGCTCTCGACCACGGTCACCCCCACCGCGGCGCTCGCCCGGGCCGCCTCCGCCGCCGCCCTGCTGACTGTGACCGGAACGGTTGCCGCCGCGGCGACCCGGACCGCCATTGCGGCTGCCTCGCTGCCGGTCGCGCTGTCCCTCGATGCGTCTCTGGCTGCGTCCCGGCTATCGCTGGCCACCCTGGCCGTCGTGGTGACGCCGTCGGCGGACACGGCGGGCTCCGGCGGGGCGGCGGCCACCCTTGCCGTAGTCACCACCGCGCAGGCATCGGGCCAGGCGACCCGCGCCGCGGCCGGAAGTCTCGCGGTGCTCGCGGGCCTGAGCGCCGCCGGAGCCCGCTCCGCACCGGTCAACCTCACCCTGCCGGCCGTCGTCGTGCTCACCGCGGCCACCGGCACGTCGGCGTTGGCCGCCCTACCGGTCGCCGTGGCGCTGACGACCTCAGCCCTGCCGGTCAGGTCGTCCGCCGCCGCCCTCGCGGTCACCCTCGCGCCGACCGGTGCGGCAAGCGCGGCCCCCGCCGCCTCCGCCACTCTCGCGCTCGTGCTCGCACCGGTCGCCGGACTGCGCTCGGTCCTGCGCTCCACGGCCACCCTCGCGGTCGTGGTGAGCGTCAGCGCGACCGGTGAGCTGAGTTCGGCCACCATCCCCTTCGTGGTGATCGACAGCCAACTGACGATGTCCACCGTCGAGCCCCGGGACGGCGCACTCGCGGTCCGCGACTCCCTGGTCCGGGTGTCGACGGTGGACGCGCGGACCTCTGTGGTGAGCATCGAGTGAGTGGATCGGGCCGGGGTGGTACCGGCGCCCGCCCGTACCGGCGCAACCGGGCCATCGTGCTCGCGGCCAGCGACCTGTGCGGCATCTGCGGGCACGGCGGCTCCCGGACGGCCGACCACATCATCCCCGACACGCTGTGGCCGCGCGGCCCGGACGGTCGCCGACTGCCCGGGTTCGACGAGGTGGAGAACTTGCAGCCCGCGCACGGCTCGATGGGCCGAGGCCGCGCGACGCTGCACAACCGGTGCCCGACGTGCGGGCGGCTCTGCAACCAGAGCAAGGGTGACGGCCGGCGACGAGCCACTCCGGTGCGCACCCGCAAATGGCTGTGATCGACATGGATTGATCGACCGCAGGGCTTTAGGCTGTCCGCATGGCAGTCCTGTCGTTCCGAGTGACAGCAGATTCGACCGCCGCCAAGAGACTCGACCAGGTCGACACGGTTACCCGCGTGACCATGGTCATCGCGAACCGGGGAGCGGCCCCCGCCTACCTCGGCGGGCAGGCCGTGACCGCCGCCGCCGGTTACGAACTCGCCGCCGGAGAGAAGCTGGCGGTCGAGCTGCGTCCGAGTGACCTCGGGCTTTACGCCATCACCGCCTCGGGCACCGTGCGGCTTGACGTGATGCAGATCGGGTGGTCGTGATGGCAGCCCTGCATATGTCCGCTTCCATCGACACATCCGCCATGGCCGCCGCCGTGTCGGATGCCAATGCCGCTGCCGCCGCTGCGATGTCCGCTTCCACCGCAGCCAGCGCCGCCGCAGCGTCGGCGAGCTCTGCGGCAAGCGCCGTGGCCGCTCGGGTGAGCACGATCGAGTCGGCGCCCTACATCCGGGGCGTGGTCGGCAAGGCCACGATCGCCGCAGCCATCGGCGTCGGCGCGACCGTCCCGCTCACGGTGACGCTGCGCGGCCCGGACGGTCAGCCGTACACGATGCCCAACACGTCGTACAACGCGATTGCCGGCATCGAGGGTGACGACGGCCTGCTGGGGAATCTGTCCTGCATGATCAAGGCGGGCAGCAAGACGACGACCGGATGCGTGGTCAACGTCAAGAACAACGCTCTCGTCTCGCTCGGGTTGTCCGCGACCGTGACGGTGGTCGCTTTCTACGCATGATGGCCGATCAGGCCCGGTCGAGGCTATGATCAGGGCATACCTTGACGTTGAGCGTCCCTGATCGTGCGGGTCGGATGATCGCTCCGTAAAGGTGGGAGGCGGTTCGGTACTGGCGAGCACCGGACCGCCTCTCCATGTCCGGGGGTGGGATCATCCAATCATGACGATCTATCTGGCGGACTTTGCTGTGTGGCAGCAGGGCCTGACCGTGGCCCAGTTGAGCGCCGCCGGCTTCACCGCCGTCAACTTCAAAATCTCGCACGGGACGAGCACGAAGAACTGCCACCCGGACATCGTGGCCCACCTCGCCGAGGCCGGGCGCCGGAAGATGCAGATCGGCACCTTCCACTGGCTAGTGGGGTCCGCCTCCGGCGTCGATCAGGCGTACTACGCGTACGGCCGACTGGTCGATCTCGGCTTGACCGCGGGCACCGCACACACGGTCGACGTCGAAGAGGACGACCCCGCTCCGAGCTGGCAGACGATCGCCGATTACGTGCACACGCTGCGCACGCTGCTCGGGCGCCCGATCATGCTGTACACGGGGGACTGGTGGTGGACGGCGCCCGGCCGCGGCTGGCGGGGGGTTACGCTGACCCCGTATCTGATGGCTGCGCCGAACGAGGGCTACCTCGGGTCGTACCCGGGCGACACCTCGGGCGCATGGGCCGCCGGCTACGGGGGGTGGGCCGACCTGTCGGTCATGCAGTACGCGGTCAGCCCGGTCGCCGGCGTGAATGTGTCCCGCGCGGCGATCAGGGACAGCAATGTCTGGGACGCGCTGACGGGAGGGCCCATCGTGGCGACGCAGGCGTACTACAACTGGGACGCGGACGGCAGGCCGTTCACCATGTGCCGCCCGCTCGACCGCATCGGGGCGAAGCTGCGGGCGCACGGATACACCGTCTACGGCATCGGCAACGACGACCACCTGATGGCCGACGTGCCTGAGGACCACACCCCGTTCTCGGCGACCGGCTGGCCGAACAAGAGCCCGTACGGAGTCCTGTTCGCGGTCGACATCATGCCGCCGAAGTCCGGGCAGAAGAGCAAGCTGACCGGTGAGCCGCTGCCGAGCCTGCAGAAACTCGGCGCCCAACTGGTCAAGGACCGTGAGGACGGCGTGCCAGGTGCGGCGTGCGTGAAGTACCTCAACTGGGAGCCGCAGGGCGACAACACCGGGCCGTGTTATCAGGACGGGTGGACGCCGGACCGCTACCGGGTGAACTCCGGCGACCGAGGGCACATCCACTGGTCGGCCCGCAGCGACTGCGCGAAGTCCACCCTGTCTGACGATTACGATCTAGTGGCGCGAGCGATGGGAGACGACGTGAGCAAGAAGGACGTACTGGACGGCCTGGCGGAGTTCTTCGCCACCTCGGGCGCGACCGCCGAGGGCACCTACAGCAGCCGGATTGGCCGCAACGCATGGGACCAGGCACTGCCCAATCCCTTCTCCAAGGACCGGCCGAAGACCACCGCGTGGGCGGTGCTGCAGAACAATGCCGCCGCGATCCTGGCCATGCAGGCCCAGCTCGCCGCGCTGGTCACCATGGCTCAGGCCGAGGCCGGCGAGGTCCCGCCGACGGCCAAGGAGAACGCCGAGGCCATCATCGCGGCGCTCGACAACCAGACCGCGAACGATACGGCCGACGCGCTACTGGCGATCCTCGGCGCCGAGAAGGCCAGGGTCATTGCCCGGATCCTGCTCGACGACAACGGCGCGGCCCGGTCGCTCGCCGAGATCAACGGGGTCGACGTCGACCCCGACAACGACTGATGTTCCCCCGGTTGCGCCGCGCCGCTCACCAACGGGTGGGCCGGCGCGGCGCCGCTCTGATCGGATTCGGCATCGTCGATGTGGTCTACGGTGCCAGCCTGATCCAGACGTCGAGCGACATCCCCAACGCGACCGCGCGCTGGTTCGCCAGCATCGGGCCGATTGGCCTGTGGGTGACGCTCTGGTGGCTGGTCGCCCTGATCTGCTTCGCGTCCGCCGCGATCCCGGACCGCAACGGATGGGGATTCTCCGCCGCGATCGCCTTGAAGATTTGGTGGGTGCTGCTCTGCTTCGCGGGCTGGCGTTCGGGCGAGGTGTCCATCGGCTCCGTCGGCGTGTGGTTCGGCTTCACCTACTTCGTCGCGCTGATCGCGGGATGGCCAGAGCCCAGTGATCCGGGCGAGGATGCATCATGACCATCGAACTGCGGGACCTCGTCGGCATCCTGTCGCTGTTCGTCGCCGCGATAAGCATGGTCGTGGTGAGTCGCAACTCGCGCAAGGCCACCGGCGTCAACGAGCAGCAGCTCACGCTCGCCCGCGTGCGCGATCTGCGCAACGAGCTGACCGAGACCGAGGCCAGGTTCAAGGGCGTCAACGAGCAGCTCGACCGGGCCAGCGCTCAACTGGAAGCCGCCGAGCTGTTCGGCCGGCGAATGCTGCTGGAGCGCATGGAGATGATCCGCTACGCCCAGATGCCAGGGATGGACATCGATCAGTGGTTGGCACGTTACGGCGACCCTGACAACCCTCGACCCGTCGCGGGCGGGATCCCACCCGCGTAATCTGATCGATGTGACCGCACACAATGCGCTGAGCGTCGTCGCGACCACCCTTTCAGTCGTCGCCATCCTCGCCGCCTGGTGGTCCGTGTGGCGGTCCCGCGGATACACCCGCCGCGCGGAGGAGGCCGCTCACCTCTCGCGTGCAGCGGCCAAGCGCGCCGAGATTTTCCGCGAGATGGCCGCGCAGTGCGAGGCGCGCGTCCGCGACTCCCAAGGCCGGCAGGCCGCCCGACGAGACATGGGGACAGGGATATGACCGCACGGCCACGGCTGCAGTTCGAGCGCTCCGGAACGTTCTGGGGATTCCGGGCCTACCCGACGAAGATGCACGACGGTGACTCGTTCTGGGTGATGGCCGATCTCGGCTTCGGCGCCCGGTACGAGGCGGAATTGCGGCTGTTGGACGTGTCGGCGCCCGAGGTCAAGCCGATGCAGCCCGGCGGTGCGGAGACCACGCGATTCGTCACGGAGTGGCTGGCTGACGCAGCCGCCCGATCGACGTCGCGCTGGTGTCTCTGGGTCGAGGTCATCCTGACCAAGGCCATCGATCCGCAGATGAAGATGACGTTCACCCGCTACGTGGCCACGGTCAGCCGGTCTGTCGACGCGGACACCGCGCGGTCGCTGAACGAAGAGGTTCAGCTCTTCCTCGCGCAGCACCCGGACTGGCCCGCTGGACAGTGATGCGGACCTGCGTGAACGGCCACCAGACCATCGAGCACGGTGGCCCCTCCACGGGATGGTGCTCGATCTGCGGTGAGGCGTTCGTCGACCCCCATGTGTCGTTCTGGATCGACTGGCGCGCGATCATCCTTGCCACCCTTGGCGCATTCGTGCTGCTCATGGTCCTGTGTGCCGGACTGATGGGCCTGACCTGATGCGCTCGGCGCTGCTCGTCGCCGGATTCCTGGCGATCGTCATCGGCCTGGCCGGCCTGCACTGGGTGGCGATCTCGCCGGGCGTCTACAGCGACGCCGAGTGGCACGTTGACCTGCTGTTACTCGGTGCTATCGCGATGATCGTCTTGGCGGAGCTGTGGGTGCCGGAGCGCAGCCGTCGCCGGTGATCGACCACTGCGCGTGACTCGCCGCTGCGATTTCGAACGGCCGTTCGAACACATCCGGTAGTTAGGCCACTTTCCGTGACGCTGAGGCAGGAAAAGGGGGCCGAGGTCCATGATTCGGCGTCACGGACGGCGAGATTCGACAGATAGTAACCTCGAGTGAGGTGCGCCGGGTCCGAGTAAGGGGCCGGACCCGGATCAAGGCCATTCAGATATGGCAATGCATAGAGTTGCAAGCCTCTGACCAGGCATTATGCAGAGCCCAAACCGGACATTACCCAGCGTGACTGATGGTAAGGGCCGAGAGAGAAAAAAGGCGAAAGCG
>JACCDR011252013.1_pt1 | contig 20455 bp, 17 predicted proteins | sample 7446431 | NCBI WGS metagenome assembly JACCDR01 (sample SAMN15323443, study PRJNA562643) | freshwater metagenome | isolation source: river surface water | place: USA:Blue River Watershed | collected 2017-08-17 | reverse complement strand
TCAGTTGGGAGAGCGCGTCCCTTACAAGGATGAGGTCACTGGTTCGATCCCAGTCGGGTCCACTTCGCAAACTGGGCAGATTGGCCTTGCAATGCATCGCCAACCCTGCTACAGTTCCGTTTGTCGTTGCCCACTTGAAGTCCTATGGGCGACGGTACGGTGGAAGTTCGTCATACCCGCCTGCCTGTACGGAGCGCAGCCGCAAGGCTCGTAGCCGTCCGGTTTGGGTACTGTTGGGCCGAAGCAGGTAAGTCCAGCAACACCGTTATCCCTCGCAAGGAGACACATGCATCCCGTCCTCATCTCCATCGGTCCGCAGAAGGTTGATACGGAAGTCATCAACAAGGCCGTCAAGATCAAGGAGAAGGAACTGGGACGCCCACTCACTTCCACGGAGATATTGGAAGTGGTCGGCGCGTGTCACGAACCGGATGAGTCGAAGAGGATCTTCCTCTCTGCTCGCCCACCCCGCACGATGCCTAAGCTGCATCTGCCTGAGGGCCTTTAGCTCAGTAGGGAGAGCAACGCCTCGACACGGCGTAGGTCGGCGGTTCAAGTCCGTCAAGGCCCATGGAGTCCACACACAACTGAATCATGAGGGCCAGAAAAGCAGGGCGATGCCTGTCCTCGACCCTTCCGCACTCCTGTTCCCGCAGGACAGCCCCTAACCCCGTTCCCCTAACAAGGACGGGGAGCCACCTGAACGGGTTCGGCTAATGGGGCGGAATGAGGAAGAAAGACGACAGGCTCTCCGACAGTGCTAGCTGCGGGCGTTGTTCTGATGGGCGGCGCTTATCGCATTGACTTCAGGTAAGCCTCACGGCTGTCTGGCGGGAACCAGGCGTGTGAGACTCCAACCATGGGGGCGTACTGGCATCGACTTGGTGCATTACGGCTTCTAGTGCAGCGGTGTGAGACACCATAATCTCAACAACATACCTGGCGCACACAACTTCGCGCTCGCGGCTTAGGCTGCCGGGTCAGGACCGTTAGACCTGGGACCAGAAAGTAACGGCAGGGTATGAAACCCCTAGTGGCATGTAGCTGACAGGTTGATCTAAACGCAGCACCTTCGATCTGACAGTCAATCAGATTATGAGAACATGTCCCGCAAGCCCAAGGCCCGGAGAGTAACCAGATTCACGGTGGCCCGCCGTAATGGGCTAAGCTGCTACAACTGGATTCTCTGCAACATCAAGCACGCGGGTTCGACTCCCGCCGCCTCCACTCTTGGACTACTCCAACGAAGAAGCAGCGGACGCTCTTATCTACCACTGCCTGACGCGGGCTGGGCGTTCACTCAACAACAGCGAGTTGATTTTGGCTATCAACAGTCTCTCCTACGTCGAGAGGCTTGACGCCATCGCTCGCTATCAGGAGATAATGCCTGATGACCACTTGCCGGGAGAGTTTCGCTAGGCAAAACGTACCCCTCGTAAGGGTGAGTCACGGGTTCGATGCCCGTTCCCGGCTTGAGGGGCTGTGTATCCGGTAGATGCAGCGGGTCTTATGAGCCTGCGACCTTGGTTCAACTCCAAGCAGCCCTATGCTAGGCTTGCTGACGTGAGCCATCGTGCGTAGGCGGGAGTACCTGCATCACAACGCAGGGAAGACCAGTGAGCGCCTGGAAGCGCCATACCAGTCAGGCAATATTCGGACCCAAACCAGGGTCCGACATTTGGACTGCTGCTTCGGCCACTTTTCCAAGTGGGGCGGGAACACGGGGGATGCGCACTCCCTCCCCGCCTCCGAAACTTATGTGGGACGGAGGGTCGCCCCCTCTTTGAAGACGAGCAGTTGTTGATGGAGAGCAGCGGACTTGGAATCCGAAGGTCGCAGGTGAGAATCCTGCCGGGGGCGTTCGCCTCCGTAGCTCAGCAACCTCACCTTTGGTGGAGGCATTGACTTCTTGTGACTCCCATGAACGTCCCACAGACTTGTCCTCGTAGCTCAGCGGATAGAGCGACCGCCTCCTAAGCGGTAGGTCACTGGTTCAATTCCAGTCGGGGATATGACACAGCACGACAGTAACCAGAATTTCTGCCAGGTGGCTCACGTTTGGTGATGCTGAGGAACCTGAAGGTCATGCTCAATTCAGCGGAGGACGTGCGTACAAGTCCCGTTAGAGTCGTGGCCCTGGCAAACAGACCAAGCAATGAAGTGAGGCTCGACTACTCCTTGGTCAGTGAAGATAAGTTGGTTTACTCTTCAGAAGGTGCGGGAATATAGATGGTGCGCACCATCTACCCAAACAATATCCTGGGCGGGAGTAGGTTCATCCGGCGTGGGCCGGAACATCGACTCTCAGCCAGCTTCGGCACAGGGGAAACCCGGAATCCGCAATTTGGGGGTTTGGCCACTCCGATCTGCGGCGCGCTGTGTTAGTCTTCGACGGGAGAGATGCCAGAGAGGCCGAATGGACCGCTTTGCTAAAGCGGCGTCCCTCCAAAACAGGGACCGTGGGTTCGACTCCCACTCTCTCCGTTGCAGGTCACGTAGGACTGTGGTACAGTAGGAAAAAACGTCGCGGGATAGAGCAGCCAGGTAGCTCGTCAGGCTCATAACCTGAAGGTCGTCGGTTCAAATCCGACTCCCGCTATGGCACACTCGACGGAGTGTGCTGGGGTTGCACTGAACAACCGATGCACGGCTTGATCGGTAAAGTGGTACACGGTGAAGTAAAGCGTCCAGGCCGACACGGTGAGGGCGTCCAACAAGGGTAGCTCCCTGAGGACTTCATGCTTAGCAGCAACGTGTAGCTGGAAGGCTATCAAATCGAGATGCGCCTAGTCTTCCTTGTGGGTATCATCTAGTCCCACACCCCACCTTTTGTCTCGCCCTTATAGCTCAGTTGGCAGAGCAGGTGACTCTTAATCACAAGGTCGGAGGTTCAAGTCCTCCTGAGGGCATGTAGTACACCATGGGGGTGTAGTGTAAACGAGTGGTGTGCTTGCTCACCACGGCGCACGCGGCGTGAAAACCCGTAGAGAGTGGTTCGATTCCCTCCACCCCCACTTGGAAGGTTCAGGAAGCACCAGTAACTTCATCGTCGCCAAACGCAGCGGTGAAGAAATACGCACTACCATCCTCGTGTCGAGGAACACGGTAGAGATTGGCGGGTGGTCCTTCAACAGGGACGACCTGCTCTTTGCACTTGGGGTGTCACCCCGACTTTGGCCCGTAGCTCAATCGGCAGAGCAGCACCCTGTTAAGGTGAATGTTGTAGGTTCAAGTCCTACCGGGCCAGCTTCGTAGCCACGGCGAGATGACAGAGCGGCTATGTGCGGGCCTGCAAAGCCTGATAGATGGGTTCAACTCCCGTTCTCGCCTCTCGTAGTACCCTTGGAGGCTTGGCAGAGTCTGGTTGAATGCAACGGTCTTGAAAACCGTAGTCGGGTAACCCCCGTCCGTGGGTTCAAATCCTACAGCCTCCGCTTGTAGTTGCCCAGGCGACTTAGCTCAGTTGGTAGAGCACGCGACTGAAAATCGCGGTGTCGCCGGTTCAAGTCCGGCAGTCGCCACTTGCAGTACCCTTGCTGATGTAGCTCAGTTGGTTAGAGCGCGGCTCTGATAAGGCCGAGGCCGAAGGTTCAAGTCCTTCCGTCAGCACTCCCGCTCCCATGGTGTAGCGGTAAGCACGGCGCTCTTTCACAGCGTAAGCAGGAGTTCAACTCTCCTTGGGAGTACCTTTGTAGTCTTTGCGGAATGGTGTAACGGCAGCACGCCTCGCTCTGGACGAGGCAGTTGGGGTTCAAATCCCTGTTCCGCAGTCAAGCCGGGGTGGTGGAATGGTAGACACGATGGATTCAAAACCCATTGCTTCAGTGCGTGAGGGTTCGACTCCCTCTCCCGGCATGAGTGAATGTTGGTACCCGTACTGCGTCTGTGTACTCAGACCACCGGGTGGCTGTAGAGTAAGCCCAGGTAGCCCAACGGCAGAGGCAACGGATTTAAACCCCGTCAAGTGTGGGTTCAAGTCCCACCCTGGGTAGTGACATGGCGGACGTAGCACAATGGTAGTGCCCTTGGTTGTGGTCCAAGTCAGTGCGGGTTCGACTCCCGTCGTTCGCCCCTTATGTTTCAACACGCGATAGTCTCATTGCAACGTGGTCAAGTCACCACGATCCGACCGCATGGTAGGTCGATGGAGCCTCGCATATCCTCCGGTCAAGAAGTGACCATCGACCCCAACGTCGAACCGAAGGTAGGCGACGTGGTGCTGGCGCGTGTACGAGGTACGGTCTACCTCCACAAGGTCACAGCCATTGACCAGAAGACCGGGCGGTGCCTCATCGCCAACAATCGTGGACGGACCAACGGATGGTCCAGCGTGATCTATGGGGTAGCCACGGGGGTGTAACCAAACGGTTACGGTACCAGCCTTTTAAGCTGAGGTCTACGGGTTCAAATCCTGTCACCCCCACTTCTTGGCGCGTTAGTTCAGCGGTTAGAACGCGGCCCTCTCAAGGCTGAAACAGGGGTTCGATTCCCCTACGCGCTATGCAGTACAAGGGCCGGTGGCCAAGGTTAGGACAGGCAGCCCGCACACTTGGTAGAGATTGTGCAATATGGAGGGTGAAAGCGGGTTCGACTCCCGTCCGGTCCATTCGATACAATTCAGTTGTGGAAGTCAGATCAGTCAAGCCGATCAAGCAGGAGCTTCCCAGCTACGATGCCGCTGTCAAACACGTTGCGCACATACGCAACGGCAAGGGCAAGTACCGCAAGGCTGAATTGGAGATTCACTATAACCCACGCAAACAGATGCGTGGTCGTTGGAATGTCGTCGTGGTAGGAGAGCCGCTACCGGCTGGCGTGGGCAAACCCTGCGCTTCATGCAACAAGACCCTCTACGACTTGACAGACTATCTTTGTACGTCATGTAGACAATCAGCCCACTTGTAAGAAAGGAGAGACATGGCGAGCCGAGCAAGGGCAATCACCTACAACGGCGAGAAGCACTGGTTCGACATGTCCCAGCAGAATGCCAAGGCCACCGACAAGCAGCTTGAGTTGCTGGCGGTAGTCGAGGAAGCGGACATAGACGAACTGCTGGAAGCCAGCATCACGCAGGCTGAGGTTCTGACCCGCCTCCGCGAGGCGATGGGTGGGACGGTCATCCCTCATGAGGTACTTCTCCGCAGGCAGAAGTGGAGAAAGCAGCGTCAGCGTCAACCCAACTGTAGGATTTGTGGGAAGGTTGGCGACAGTACACGTCACCACTTCGTGAACAAGTGGATTCTGCGCGAGTTGCACAGCTACACCACACTGTGGTCGAACCGTAGGGAAAACTGCATCCCGGTCTGCATTGACTGTCACCGCGACCTACACGACCGCAACGGGACTCCGAAGTCAATCGCCCATCTGCTCACCGATAAGGAAAAGGCGTTCGCCTCTCGCGCCTTGGAGCAGCTTGCTGAGGAACGTCCCAAACTGTTGATCCTCTTGGCAAAGGGTGACTCAACAGTGTACGAGGCTCAGCTTGTCAAGGACTGGATCGCTGGCAAGCTGGAACCATCCGCTGCGTCGTGGGTAGCTCCCGTGCTGCGCGAAGTCGCGGCATAGACACTCTCGCAGGGTGCGTCAAGCCCTGCTCCTGGCCTAGTAGCTCAGTGGATAGAGCGCATCCCTGCGGAGGATGAGGTCATAGGTTCAAATCCTATCTAGGTCGTGCGCCCTCGTAGCTCAATGGATAGAGCATCGGTCTTCGGAACCGAGTGTTGGAGGTTCAAGTCCTTCCGGGGGTATGTGAGATGTGAACAAGCGGCAGAAGAAAATTGAAGAGTGCCGAATGAAAGGACACGACAGGAAGCTGTCGGTCAACAAGAAGAAGGGTATTCTCATCGTTACCTGCAAGCGTTGCGGTGATCGAGAGACACACCCTTGGTAGTTCACGCGGCTGTAGCACAGCGGTAGTGCGTCTGCTTGCCATGCAGAAGGTCGTGGGTTCAAATCCCACCAGTCGCTTGCCAGGTAATAGGCATGAAGTCCCTTTGGGAAGACCCGAAGAAGTTTCGTGCCGTGAACGGCTGGCTCGTGGTCTTCTGGACCGCGCTCGTACCCATCAGCTATGCGATGGGCTGGCTCACCAGCGTGGTCTACGTGTCTGCGCTGTCGTTGTATGCCATTGTCACTGGTCATCTCGCCACCTGGCAATCCGCTCGTGTGGAGGTTCTACAGGAGCAGGAACGCCGCGAAAGAGATGATGACTTTGAGCGGAGGATTGAAGAGAAGATCAACTCAATCCTCCAAAGCTGTGGGGGTTAGTGTAATTGGCAAGCACGGAGGGTTTTGGTCCCTCAAGACAGGGTTCAAGTCCTTGACCCCCAATGAAATGGTCTGGTCCTAGAGGGTAAGCAGTGAATGGCTTACCTCAATGGACGAATCCCCGGAGCCGCGCTAGGCAATATTTACAGGGGCCAACTCCGCAAGGACGCAGCCCGCGCCTGGAACGCGATGAACATGGAGGCGGAAGGACGCTATGGCGTCACGCTGCATCCGACCGGGCCAGCCTCGTCGTACCGCACACTCGCTCAGCAGCAGCAGTTGTGGAATCTGTACACCAGTGGGCGTGGCAACCTCGCTGCCCGACCCGGTACCTCCAACCATGGATGGGGCCTGGCCGTAGACCTGGCAACCCAGGAGATGCGCAGGGTCGTGGACGCCATCGGAGAGCCGTACGGCTACGCCAAGAAGTGGTCTGACGCTCCCTCCGAGTGGTGGCACATCAAGTGGAACGGACGGTGGAACAAAAGCCACGCTCCGTATGGCACTCGTGTCATCAAGAAGAACAGCAAGGGCACTGATGTACTCAAGTTGAAGAAGCTGATGCGCAAGCGCAACATCAAAAACTTCAACCGCTTCACCCCCGTCTTCGACCGACGCTCAGTCGATGCGTTGAAGAAATGGCAGGGCAACCACGGACTTCACGCTGACGGCGTGGCGGGACCAAAGACGTGGCACAAACTGTCGTAGGCCCACCTAGCTCAACTGGCCTAGAGCACCGCTCTTGTAAAGCGGAGGTTACGGGTTCGACCCCCGTGGTGGGCTTTGTCTACAGCCATGTTCGACACTAGAGCGCAGCGGCTGTTGGATTATGAATCTGAACTTGCACTTCGACGTGAGGCTGAACGGTTCAACCGGCTTGCCGTCGAGTGCCCCGAGTGTCTTCGCCGTCAAATACTACCCCCGAATGACTACATCTGTGAGGATTGTAGGAGTCTGGTTGGGCGAAGAACAACCTCGATCCGGTACCTTGATCGAGTGTCCTAGCTGCTTTGAAGTAGGCTGGACAAACAAGGACGACTACTTGTGTAGTCGATGTAGGTTCCTGGGCCTGTAGCTCAACGGGAGAGCAGCAGCTTTGCAAGCTGAAGGTTGAGGGTTCGATTCCCTCTAGGTCCACTTCCCTCCGCGTGCTGATAGTCGGGACGACAATCTCCCGGTGACGTTATGGAGGGAACCACGCTGTCTGGTAGTCTTCTTACATGCCAACCCCACGCAAGAAGCGTCCAGGCCCAGCCCGTCCGTCGCCGTACACGAGCAACCCCAGCTACAACCCGATGACGGACCCGCTGTCTCCGCTCAACCCGCTGTCGCCCACCAACCCGTCGTACGACAACTACGACTCAGGGTCATCCAACTGCGACACAGGCTCGTCCTCGTCGTACGACTCCGGGTCATCCTCCTATGACTCCGGGTCATCTTCGTATGACTCTGGCTCGTCCGGTGGTGGAGGCGGCGACTGCTGATCGCCGTTGCAGGCAAAGTGTTACTGGTTGCACAGGAGCCTTCCAAGCTCTTAGAGTGGGTTCAAGTCCCACTGCCTGCTTGCAGTACAATGGGGGCGTAGCTCAGTCGGTTAGAGCGCCTGCCTGTCACGTAGGAGGTCGCCGGTTCAAGTCCGGTCGCTCCCGTCCCAACGAAAGGAAAGTCATGACGCGAATCTGAGCCTAAGGAGGCCACCGTCATGAAGGTTCATGGAGTTAGGGCCATGCTGAATAAGCCTGGCTTCTGTAGTACCGCCGCTATCGTTGCGGAGGTTGAGGATACGTCGGCGTGGGATGAGGGATGCGGTCGTCGTGGCAAGCCCGCGACCAAGCATGACTTCCCTGATGCGACGTTCCAGATCACGGACTGTTCCCGTGCCATCTACATGGAGGTTCACTTCTCCGGTGACGATGAGCAGGAGAACAATCTCTACAAGATCGACACGATGATCGACGCGCTTCAGCAGTTCCGCGATGGCATGGTCATCGAGTACGAGCGTCACGTCCAGCGACAGAAGTCCATCAAGGACAAGTCTGAGGACGACTAGCAGTTTGGCTCCGTAGTTCAGTTGGTAGAACAAGGGAATCATAATCCCCACGTCGTAGGTTCAAGTCCTACCGGAGCCATTCAATCAATCGGGTGCGGCCATGTAATCCTTGAATGGGGATTACATCAACACTACCTAGGTCTACAAAGTATTCCTTCAAGAAGGGGGATACTCACCTGGGAGTTTGGGCATTGCAACGTGCCTTCAACTCGTTCGGTTCCTACGCCAAGCTGGCAGAGGACGGAGAGTTTGGTCCCGGCACGGAGACAGTCGTCAAGAACTACCAGGCCAACCAGAAGTTGGTCGCTGACGGTGTGGCTGGTCCTGCCACGCAGGCCAAGATGGTCAAGTCCTGCCTCCGTCGCATCGGCTACGACGATCTGCCTGAGGGGCTGGTCGAGGGCATCGTAGAGGCTGAGTCAGGTGGCTACATCGCTGCCGTGAACTGGTCCTCGCCCGGTGGCGTGGACTGTGGCTTCACCCAGCGTCGTGTCTACGACAATCCTTATTCTTCGGGCGACATTGAGAAGGCGTTCGACTCACTTGCTCAGATCAAGCTGCTGGTCACCGAGCTACGCACACGATACGGACGCTTCCGTAACTTCTCCTACGTCCAGGGACGACAGGATGATGTAGAGTATGGGTGGAGGCTGGCTGCGCTGGCTCACAACTGGCCCTACGGTGCCGACCGACTGGCCGCTGGCAACCCGCTGTCAGACCGGGCAGCCACCTGGGTACCTCAGGGCACGAAGTTCCCAAATGGGAATGTTGTGAACACCTACGCCGAGTGGGCAAAATTTTATGCCATGGGCAGCAAGGCCAATCAATGGCCAGGGGCGGTGACCAAGCTCGCGTACGGAGTCCCACGCGATGGCTAAGGTCAAGGACACTCTCGCTCCGAAGCGTACCCTACGTCGCCTCTTCTATGAATGCGAACGCATCTCCAACACGGGTGGTCCCTACGTGTACGGAGGCGGTCACGGTAAGCCTCTCGCTCAGCTTCACTCGTCTGAGGGATTGGACTGCTCGTCTTCTGTGAGTCTGGCTCTGTGGCGTGCCGGATTCTATACAGACAACTACGCCACCAACTCCACAGGCTTCATGACCTGGGGTAAGCCTGGTCGAGGCAAGAAGTTCACGGTCTACGCCTCGTCGCAGCATGTGTGGATTCAATTTGAGTCTCGCGGGTTGAAGCACTGGCGGTTTGACACATCACCATGGGGCTACGGCGGCTCCGGGCCACGTCTGCGCTGGACAAAGCGCGGTATTAGCGGGTTCGTGGCCCGACATTATTCTGGCAGCTAGCCAATACTCTGCTAGGCTCGTCGCTGTCCACGGGTCCTTGAAAGGAGGACGCCTCCCGGCCATGGCCTGCCCGCTGAGGAAGCATTGGGGCAGGAGAGATGGCCGAGGCTCAATACAATGCGCCGTATCATTCTGGCGACGGTTCTCGTCGCGTTCCTGGCTGCTGTCGCAACCGCTTCTGCTCACACAGTTTATCTCTCGCACGGAGAGATGGCTCAGCGAGGCGACCGAACGATCTGCACGAAGCTGTACACCGTCGCGGAGTACAAGAAGTGGGCCAAGCGGTTCTACCTCAGGCCGCTAGGAAAGAAACCTGGCGAACGCTCGTCCACTTACAACTGGCGGATGCATGTGTGCCAACACTCCTTCGCGGCACGCAAGGCAGTCGGGGAGATTCACGACACGTACCTGGCTATCCGTAGGGCCAACAAACTCTACGCAAAGATGGTCAAGGACTGCTCCCCGAAGAACGTCCTCGCCTGCATCCGCCTCGCCTCGCAGAAGTACAACGTGTCCTACTCCTGGCTGGTGTCCTGCGCCCGGAGTGAGTCGGGTCTGGATCCCTACGTCACCAACCACGGAGGCAGCGGGGCGTCCGGGTTGTTCCAGTTCATGCCCTCCACCTTCTACGCCACGCTGTCCCGCATGGGTGTGTCGGCCAAGCCCCTGTTCGACCCGTACTGGCAGTCGATGGCAGCGGCATTCAAGTTCCACCACGACGGCTCCGGAGAGTGGACCGGCCCAGGATGTTAGAACCCGCGCTCTAGAGCAGGAAGAGGCACCCCCTAACACGGGGTGCCTTTTCTTTTTCTTACAGACGTTGACGTAAGGGGCGATGCCATTTGTCTCCCCTCGCATGTCGCTCAAGATTTGGAATGCGGCATCCGATCCGTATGACCATGAGCAGTTGGCTGACAACTGGCTCAAGGTGGATCTGCACGACCACTCTCAGGGTCGTGGCACTCCCATCCCTACGGCTGGCATCCAAGACGGTGCCGTTACCGCACAGAAGATCGCTCCGGGCACCATCGCCGCAGCCCTGGGCAACGGGTCCATCAAGGCCCAGCACATTGACACCGGCGCGGTTATCAGCGGCAAGCTGGGTCCGACCGCAGTAGACACTGCCAACATTGCGTACGGCGCTGTCAAAACTGACCAGCTAGATAACTCTTCAGTCACCAGCGCCAAGATTGGTCCTCTTCAGGTGACCAACGCCAAGATGGCCACCGACTCTGTGGCCACGGCGAACATCATTGACGGCAACGTCACCACCGCGAAGATCAGTCAGCAGGCCAAGGCTGACCTGATGCAGTGGGTGACCATCGGTACGTGTTCGACGAGCTTTGTGCCAGGAGCGACCACAGGGTGGAAAATGCCAGCAGCATCCGGTGGCACGCTCGCCGCTACATACGTTTCTCCTGGCGTTCTGGCGTGCGAGACTCGTCCTTCTGATGGTGGCACGCCGTGGGGAATTCCCCTTCAGGCTGACGTGATGCCAGGCGGAAGCACTACCGGCCTGGCTTGCAAGATCCGAGTGAGAACCACGGTGATGGGCAGCATCACTAGTCCCGGTTTGACCTTCACGTCTAATCTGGTCAACGCAACTTATCGGTTGTCGGCTAGCAACACTGACTCCATTCCCATGACGTTGACGGTGCAGCAACAGGCCATGCAGGTAACCATTGGCGCGGCGCACTTCGATCACTACGTCAGTTCGCCGATGACTGTCGCTGCCACGGGCTTGTACAGCCTGGTTTACAACATCAACGCCAACGTCGCCGCTTCTTCTTCGTTCGGTGTGTGGTCAGCCATTCAGATGCAGGTGGACACGGCGTAATGGACACCGGCGACTTCATCGTCCTCACAATTTGGGACAACCTCAGTGACCCATACGACCACGTTGAGTTGGCCAACAACTGGAAGGCCGTCGATGTACACGATCACACCGGCTACCCCAAGGGCAAGAAGCTTACCGCTGCTGCCTTTGAGAATGGGTCGGTTGGTTCAGGACAGATTGCCGACAACTCCATCTACTCCAACCACATTGTCAACGGAGAAGTCAAGACCGTTGACCTGGGCAACGGAGCGGTCACCGCAGACAAGATGGACACGGCCCTCCTGGGAGCCATCGTACCCCTGGGGGCGGTCATCCCTTGGTACAGGCCCTCCGGTGCCGTCAGCGTGCCCTACGGGTGGGTCCTATGCACTGGACAGTCACTGACTCAGGCCAATCATGACTGGGCAGGAGCCGGGACTATCACCGTGCCCAATCTCACCAACCGATTCGTCATGGGCGTAGCCGCTGGCGCAGACGAGAAGGTGGCGGGCGGTAACAACGCACAGACCTTCAACCACACGCACACCGTGCCGACCCACACCCACGTCATCAACTCTCACGTTCACACAGTGGGTGGCCACGCTCACAACATTCCTACTGATGGCGCACACGGACACGTCACGGGACAGGCATGGCGAGGCAACGTCAACGTCGAGGGCAACAAGCCATCGGTCCACGACTACCCCGAGCCGTTCGCCTTCCAAGATCACGGCCATGACATTTCCTTGGCCGGTGCCCACAACCACACGGGTGCGACAGGACAGTCCACGGTCTTCAACACAGGAGGATCGGGACAGCTACTCACCAGCGAGACAGGCGACGTGGTTACCTCTTCCGCTCAGGTCAGTGGTGACACACGTCCTGCCTACGTAGGTCTGTTGTACATTATGAAGGTGCGCACGAGGCCCGTAGCATAATGGCACAAGACACTACCAACATGGTGCTGAAGGTCTGGAACCTTCTCTCCGACAAGTTCAACCACACGGAGTTGGCTGCCAACTTCAACAAGATCGACGCCCACGATCATTCCGCTGGCAAGGGGAAACTTATTCCTGCTGGCGCGCTGGAACCGAACGCGGTCCTCAATGGCAACATCGCACCCGGTGCCATCACGGCGTCCAACCTGGCCACCAATGCCGTGGCCACCGCCAACGTGCAGGACGGTGCCATCAGCGCGGGCAAGATCGACTCCACCCTTCGCCCGATCACCGGAGCAGGCGATGGCACAGAGGCTCTACGCTCACTGGGCACGTCCTCAGGGCAGGCACTGCCGGGTAACTACGCCCCGCTCATCAACGCCACCCCGACCACGGGTGTGTCTTCATCACTGCCAGTCTCCCCGGCCAACGGCAGGGAGCATTATCTTCTTGTCGGTAATGGAGTGGCGTGGCACATGCGCTACAACTCATCCGGTGGCACCTACAAGTGGGAGTTTCTAGGCGGTTCAGCCATCCATTTCCAGGGGGCAGACCAGAATCTTCCGGCATGGTCGGCCAATGTATGGGGAGAATACCTAACGCCTGACCCCAATATCACTGGCCTGCCAGTGGGCGTCTACGATGTAGAATATGGTGGTCGCTTCGGTGCTACGTCTGGTAACAACATTACAGCCATTCAGACGGGACTGTTCTCAGGAGTCAACCCGGCTCTCAGCGACTGCATGTACCAGTCCAACCCAGCGGTGGGTGCAACAATGGCACCGCAGCAAGGTTCGCATCGTCGTCGTGTTACTATCACGACAGGGTACGTACGGCTACGTCACTGGGTCTACGCCCAGGCATCCAGCACGGTGACTTTGACTGCGCAGTCGCAGTTCATTGCCATCCGTCCGGTTACCCTACAAGGTAACTAGCTTCCCTCAGATAAGGTTTGTAATCCAAGGCCCGTTACTCTGCGGCAGGCGGGCCGCGCAAACCTGAGGAAGGTAAACAGATTATGGCAACATATATCGGAGTCCGATCACTGACTCGTCGTGGTGTCCGCGTTGGAACCACGCTGGTCAAGCGTGACGTTACGTCAAAGCTAGACGTAGACGATCCTGTGGTCCGTCGTGACCTACAGAAGCACATGACCCTGGGGGCACTCATTGTGACCCACGCAGGGGATGCTACCGGCTTGTCGTAAGCGAAGCGTAGCGCCTACAAACCCTGGCTTGTAGGGGGTGATCCAAAATCTACGGCGAAGGCTCACTCAGGTGGGCCTTTGTCGTTTTTACTTACTCGTTCGGTAACGTAATGGCAATGGACGATAAGACCTTTGCACATTCAGCGTCCGACCTGACTGACCGTGAGATTACCGGCGTGTTCAAGGTCGTGGAGTCTGTCCGGCAGAAGTACATGGGCAAGCCGAACACCGCTGAGAACCTAGATGCCCTGCGCGACGAGGCACTAACCCGGCTGATGGAGATTGGCATTCTTGCCACACTCGATCCGGCCCCATGCTTCTATGGTGACCCACCTGTGTTGGAAATTGTCGGCAAGGTATCCGGTGACAACATCGAGAAGTACGGCTTCGACCATGAGCAGAAGGGTTACGAAGTCAACAAGGCCATCGACCGGGGCGAGGACTGGCTGGGCCAGAAGGAAAATGTCGATAGCCAGAAGCCGAAGAAGTAATGAAAGACTTCTTCACCGAAATCTCCAAGAACCTATCTTCACATAAAAAGGTAGGCATCCAAGAATTTTGCGAGTCGTCTGACTACTGTGGTAAGAGGCTGTATCCGCGTCAGCTTATTCTTCTCAAGCTGATCTTCCTTGAAGAACTGACCGACAAGGAAGAGGACATTCTCAACTACTGGTTGCGTGGTGGCAGGGATGGTAGAGAAATTGTCATCTCCCCGATGATCCGCGAACGCATTGACCATCTGCGCAGCATGAACTACAACCACTTCCGTGAGGTTGTACTAGTCGGAGGACGACGATCATCCAAGGGCTTTGTGACTGGCATGGCCATGGCCAAGAAGATGTACGACACCTTGCAGTTGCATGACCCTGGACTGCACTACGGCATCGACCCCGACAAGGAGATTTACTTCTCCTGTATCGCTACTTCCCAGGACCAGGCCAAGAAGTATCAGTACGCTGACTTCTCTTCCACCATCGCACGCTGCCGTGCCATGGAAGACTATCTCACCAAGCTACAGGAGTTGGAGTTTTCCGTAGCCACTGAGGCTGACCTTCAGCGACTGGCTCACATGAAGGAGCAGGGTCGCAAGATTGGTCGAGACATTTCCAAGCTGCGTGGCGTGGCGCTGGCTGCTAACGCTTCGTCCGTCCGTGGTTCGGCCACCATGGCAGCAGTCTTCGATGAGATGGCACACATGCAGCAGGAGGGTGAGGGAGCGCAGACCGCTGCCTCTGTGTACGACGCCCTCGTTCCGTCGCTTGCCCAGTTCGGCAAGGACGCCATGATCTTTTGCAACTCATCCCCGTACACCAAGATCGGAAAATTCTACGAGCGATACGAGGATGGCCTACGCATCAAGGACGGAAAGCCAGTAGCCAACATGATGTTCACGTTCCAGTTCCCGTCGTGGGCCTTGTTTGAGGGCTACCAGGGGTACACGAGTCGTTGGCACAAGGCGGCTCAGAGAAAAGTAATCACAGCTAGTCCCGACTGGGATACTGAGGACTCGATCCACAGCGCGGAGGACAAAGATGCAATCATCATTGAGCGGGAATCGGAACGACAGGACCCCGACACCTACAAGGTCGAGCGGCGAGCAGCCTTCGCTGAGATTGTGGACGCCTTCCTCAAGCCCGAAATGGTTGACCGTGCTTACCTGGGGAAACCAACCAGGGATGGAGGCTACGTCACCCTCAAGACAAACTGGTCGCACCCTTCGTACCATAACAGATACAAAGCACATCTTGATCCGTCGTCTACAACAGCGGGGTTCGGGTTTGCAATGGGCCATGTCGAGGAACTAGAGGAACAGGATGGACGTGAGAGAAGCCATGTGGTGTTTGATATTGTACACCGATGGACACCGGAACAGTTCCCCGAAGGCGTTGTTGATTGGGAAGTCGTGCTACGAGATATTACCGGGTGGATTGATATGTTCCAGCCCTACGAAGTTACGTTCGACCAGTTCCAATCGCAGGCTCCCATCCAATGGCTGAACCGATGGCTCAGGGAGAAGGGTATGAGTCAGATCCTCGTGTACGAAAAGACAGCGACGGCTCAGTACAATTGGAACCGTGCCAACGTCTTCCGCACCGCCCTGTATCAGGACTTGGTACACCTACCGGCCGACACTCCCGCCTCTCTATGGGGTGGCCAGGAGTTGAAGCACCTTCAGCAGATCAACACCGCCGGTCGCTTCCCACGCATCGACAAGCAAGACCTGGGTCCAGTGCAGACCAAGGACATTGCCGACTGCATCATGGAAGTGACCGACGCATTGATCGGCAACATTATCTCCAACGAGAATCGTGAGTCGCTGGGTGACCTACAGCCACAAGCAGGAGCCGAAGGCGGCTACGGCATTGGACGTGACACACGGATGGATAATCTCTACACGTCCAACAAGTCCACCCATTCCTTCGCCAACATGCGCAGCAAGAAGAGTGGGCCAGCGGGAAGCGAGTCACCATCAGCAGCGGACAAGTTGCGAGAGAAGCTGGGCGGTCTGACAGCAGCCCGAGGCGGGTCGTGGTCGTCCAATCCGAACCGTGGTTCCCACCGTGGACGAGGCCGAGGCTTCTAACCCATCAAAACTCTGCGGTGCAAGTTGATAATTGGCGAGCACCATGGCCGATTCCGTTACATACGTCTTTGACGACACCGGCAAGGCTTACGCTTACGTTCAGGGCAAGGTCGTCGCAGCAAGCCATGACCTTGATGAGCTTGAGCGCAAGCTAGCCGCCCCTCCCCTCCCGCCTGGTGGCGTCGGAGTCAACCCCGGCCCCTCTGGTGGTCCAGCCGGTCCTCCGATGGATGACCTACACGATGACGCAGGTGATGCCCCCAAGGGCATGAAGGTAGTGTTTGAAGGTGAGTTGCGACCATCTGATGGTGGTGGCGAACCCGATCCGTTGCCGGAAGCATCCCCTGATACTCTTCCGGGTGACGATTTGCCTCCGCGTGCCACCCATATCACTACTCCCAACGGGCTGAAGGGCACCATCCTTGGCAAGACCAAGGGGCTATGGGGCGATCAGGTAACGATCCGGCTAGAGAATGGTCGCATCGCTAAGTTCGATGTAACCGATGACTCCAATCTTACCTACTCCACCGATCAAGCGCAGACAACCTCACCGTACGCCCGCATGGCGTCAGTCTTGGCGTCAGATGTTGACCCTACGGAAGCTGGAATGCGAAAGCGCCTGGCCCTTCTCCGCACAGTCAAGGATGAAGCGAAGGCCACCTTCTCCACAGCAGCCTACGTAGACGAGTCAACTCTGCACAACTTCATCGTTGAAGCTGATGCTCAGATGAACGAGTTGCAGCAGGCGCTTGAAGCACTTCAAGAGGCCGAGCCGTATGCTCCACCTACACCCCAGGTGTTTGAGCAGGAGTCGATGGGTGGCAATGACTCCACCTGGCTTGACCAGACGGTCAACCAGATGATTGGAGAGAACGAGGCGCAGAACTTCGATCAGATGATGAACGAGGCTCCTGAGATGCTGGTGGCAGAGCAGCCCACCCCGGTACTAGAGGACGAGCAGGCCGTGACCGACGTGGCCAACGACTTCGTGTCTTCACACACCGCTGGCTTGAACGCTGACGCCACGCGAGACTTCCGCGAGGCATTCCTTGTCCGCGTGGCCAAGTGCCGCGAGGATGAGCTAGCGGCCCGCGAGGATGACGCCCCACGTCAGGCTAAGACTGCTGCCGCTGAAGACTTCGACGGTCCTGCGGAAGGACTGTTCTTCTAATGAGCTACGGTCTGTTTGAACATCTCGCACATACTGAGCAGTCGGACGGCGTTGAACGCCGGAAGGCTATTGCGCTGGCCCGCGCCAGGACCAGCCGCAAGTTCGCTCGCTTCGTGGGTCAAGACCCACAACGACTGGCGCTGGTAGCGGGGGAAGTAGCGGAGACTGTACGCCAGGCATGTGCTGAGGTTGGGTACACCGACTGGGAGGGCATCCATGATGCCATCACCGCATCATTCGGTCAGGTCCACGAGTCAGTGCGCAAGCCGAAGACCTGCCCCTACCACCGTGAAGTCATGGACATTTCCTTGGCTGCCGGTGACCCTGCCGCTGGCTTCAACGCCATGGCTCAGCACGCCTACACCGACCAGTCCTGCCGTGGCTCGTGGGAGGGTGGACGCTGCAACTTCAAGGCCGAGATGGCAACCCAGGACTACTGGGACAAGAAGGCAGAGAAGGCCCAGGAGCGCCGCGAGGAACGCGAACGTGCCCAGCAGGAGCAGCTACAGGCCGAAGCCCCGCCGCTGATCGAGGACGATCCGGTAATTGAGCCTGCAACGACCCCCGAAACTGAGCCTGAATTTGCATCGGACTACGAGGATGCATCAGAATTCCGAAACGTTCCGTCAACCGAGCGGGACTTGGAGCCAGCGATGGCGTCCCGTCATGCCGAGTACGACCCGCAGGTCGGACGCGAGCGGCTTATGGATCACGACGCCAGCCGATGCCCTGCCTGCAAGGCTCCGTGGACCAGGGCATCCGCACAGCGTGAGCAGTGCGAGCATTGCGGAGCCAATCCGTACCAACACGTTCCGGCTGAGATGGGGTACCCACAGTTTCAGTCTCGCACGGCCGAAGCCCTGAAGACTATTGACGTGGAGGGTAAGGAAGGTCCGGTCCCAACCATCGACAAGTCCAAGTGGAACCCGGCCAACATGAAGGCCCCCGACGCGGAGATGAGCGGTACGCCTCACCCTACCCGCGAGCAGGACATTATCCAGCGTCCTGATTACGGTTCGGGTAAGCCCTTCGCTGACGATGGACGGCTCGACCAGACCCGTGCTGTCACAGAGACACAGGACGTGACAGAGGGCATCGAAGAACTGTCTCAGCCGGGTGGCTCACAATGGACGGGTCAGGGTGGCCAGGCTTCTCCGGTCACATCATCCTGGGTGATCGCCAACGTGGTCGCAGCCGACGACCCGGACAAGAATCCTCTTCTCGATGACGACGAAGAAGACAATGAGGATGAAGAGTAATGTGTCCTGAGTGCGACGGCGACTGCGGTAACTGCTGACTATCTAACGTACTGTTACTGTAAAGTAACAGGCGTATGGCAAACCGCAGTAGGTTCACTCAAACACATGGCCTTGACGCGGAGGTAGACAACCTCATCAAGCGTGGGGTGGCCCTTCCGGCTCATCCCATGCGCAGGCGTCAGGCCGCTGCGGACATGCACCGTATCGCAGCCACCCCCGGTGACTTGCGCCGGACCCTAGAGGCAGGAGTCAATGCTGACGGTCCTAACGGTCGTCACATTTCTCAACTCAGGGAGAACACCAAGCTGGCTCGTCAGATGAGGACGGCCCGCTTCAATAAGACTTCGGCAGACGTTCACGCTGCCATCCCCAGGTTCTATGACCCGATGGAGTACTGGGATCTGTCGGGACTGCCATGGAACATGGCAGACGAGGGGCACAGGCATAAGCTCCACAAGTGGTTGCGTCTGTACTACGCAACACACTACCTCGTCCCTATCCTCATCGACATTTTCACACGCTTCCCGTTGGTCGGCATGGAGATGTATTCAAAGGATCAGAAACTCGCTGATTTCTATGAAGACGTGTTCATGAACAAGTTGGACTACCCAAACTTCTTGGTAAGCCTGGGCCGCGAATTCTGGACCGTGGGTGAAGCCTTCTCCCTGGGTAGCTTCGATGAAGACCTTGGCGTGTGGGAGCGTGAGGAACTGCTCAATCCAGAAGATGTGGTCATCAAAAACTTCCCAATGCTGGGGAGTAAACAACTTCTTATCAGCCCACCGGAATACCTGAAGAAACTGGCGAAGGAGAAGGCCCCGGCGAAAGAATACCGGCAGTTGGAAATCAATTTCCCCGAGTTGATTCCATACCTCAAGCGAGATGAAAACTTCCCGGTCAGTGGTGTGCTGCTCAAGCAGGTGGCCAACAAGCTCACAGACTGGGACGACCACGGCACTCCCATCCTGTTGCGTGGCCTGCGCACCCTCATGCATGAGGAAAAGCTACTCGCATCCCAGGATGCTATCGCAGAACGCCTCTACTCGCCCTTCATTCTGGCCAAGCTGGGCATCCAAGACCTAGGTGACGGCCAGCCCCCGTGGATTCCCGATGGCGAACAGCTAGAAATGGTACGTGATGAGATTGACATTGCCCTGTCCTCTGACTTCCGACTTCTGGTCCACCACTTCGGACTTGAGATGGAAAATGTCTTCGGCCGCGAGCAGATGCCCCGGCTGGGAGATGACTTCGACCGCATCGAGCGCAGGCTCATGCAGATTTTCGGCGTCAACCCATCGCTGCTGTCCGCAGGCAATGCGACCCAGCCCTACGCATCATCAGCCCTACAGGCAGAGTTTCTCAACCAGATTCTGCGCACATTCCAAGACTATTTGAAGGCTCACTTTGAGTCTCGTGCCTTTGTCGTGGCAGAGGCACAGGAACATTACGACTACGAGATGCGTGGGTCCACCAAGGTTCCACTGTACGAAGAGGTTGTGGTCTTCGATGAGGAAGGCAACAAGCACATCGAGACACGGCCCAAGCTGCTCATCCCTGAACTGAAGTTCCAGACCCTGGACCTACGCGACGAGGCAACCGAGCGGCAATTCCTACAGTCGCTGCGCGCCATGGGCGTACCCATCTCAGACAAGCAGTTGATGGTGGGCGTGTCGTTCAACATCGAGGACGAGGTTGGCGACTACAACGAGGAACTGGTCAAGAAGACGGTGGCTCAGCAGGAGGCCAAGATGAAGACCTACACCATCCTGCGTCAGAAGAACCTCCCCATCCCGCCAGACCTGAAGGCAGAGGTAGAGTCAGTGTTGGCTCCACCCATGTCTCCCGGCTCTCTGCCGGG
>JACCDR010244234.1_pt1 | contig 20457 bp, 19 predicted proteins | sample 7446431 | NCBI WGS metagenome assembly JACCDR01 (sample SAMN15323443, study PRJNA562643) | freshwater metagenome | isolation source: river surface water | place: USA:Blue River Watershed | collected 2017-08-17 | reverse complement strand
CCTGTGCCATCAACCTTGACTCGAAAGACGTACCCTGCAGTAGCTGCTGAGACAGTAGTGTTTAAACTAGATAGGTCGGGGCCAACCTTGATAGCTAGGCGGATTGATCCTGCCTGCTCTTGGCTGATTTTCGTGAGTTTATCTAGAGCCGATTCGTGCGCTTGGGCAGGGAACCTATCACCTTCTACATAGTCCGTCAATTGGGTTAACGGTGTGTTGCCTTGAATGACGACTGTATTGAGATTAGTTGGAGCTGACAAGAATGTTACATTCCCTGTGCCAGCCGAAGTAATAGATACAGTGTAGTCTGTTCCGAGAGCCTTAGTCGTGTACGTCCCACTGGCGTCTTTTACGGTTACTCTAAGATCGGTATTGACGTTAATAGGGAAGTCGTACGGGAACACTGTTGTTGTACCGTCGGCAGTGTAGGTTATTACTCTGTCATTGTTTGCGATGGTCATAATGGTTGGCTCTCTAGTTACGGTTTATCTGAAATAGTTGGAAAGCTCGATGGGGCAACCTCTCCTTTTTCCCACCAGTATTCCTGCCCTGTTCTTTTTCTTAATCTTTGCTGTCCCCTTATGTAGGCCTGCTGTGCGTACGGGTCAACAAGTTTTTGTAGTTGGTCAAACACTAGCCTATCTGTTGCTAATTTGGTATACCACAGGTTCTGCCCAGGTAGTAACGCCTTCTTAAAGTCATCGATTGTGCGGGCTAAGTTGGCTCTAGCTGCCTTCTCATCGCCCTTCATGTAGCCTTTATTTGCAGCATACAAGTGGAACATAGCAGAAGCTGTTAATGTTGGCACCGTCCCGCCTACATAGTTGACTAAATCTTTAGGGCTCGATGCGTTAATAAACTGCTGCAGAAGGTCCCCTGGTAAACTTGACACCTGCAGAGAAGCTTCTGCATAGAGTTTGGGGTCGGAGAAGTCTCTTGCGTTTTTACCCGCTGCAAGTTCTTTAAGTTGGATGCCTAACATAGCCAACGGTACTGAGCTAGCCATATAAGCAACCATGTGTCCTAGTTTAGAACCTTTAGTTGCCAACAATATGTTGTTTCTTAATAGTTGACTTTGTATAATACCTACAGACAATACATACGACTTCATCTGAGTAATACCTTTAAGTAGCTCAGAGTACCACGTGTTCTTAGCTAGGTTGCCACCTAATATGGTGTGCACTAGGGTAGACGGTTCAGGGACGGCAATCCTAGTAGCAGCATTAACACTAGACAGCCACTTCTCAAGAACATTCATATCAGCAATCTTGCCAGGTTCTATAAAACCACCTTCTTTATCGTATGCTGCTCTTAACACCTTCCAATCTGATTCCGTTATGCCTGTCGTATCAAGCCACCGTTTTGCACCTTTTGGTATGTCCTTAAAGGATAAGTGGCTATATGAACCATACTCAATGTTAACAGCCATCTCAAAAGCATTCTTAATAGCTTGGGTGTGGCGTGTTAGTCCACCTAAACGCACTACTGCTTCGGTGCCTCGTGTAGCAAACTCTCTAACTCCTGAGAAGATGCTGCCTCTAACAACATCTTGTTCTGCCATGCTGCGTGCAACTTGGCCTACGTTAGTAATGATGCCATCAATAACATTCCCCATAGCTGCTGCTTCTAGTCTGGCCGCCTTGTTGCCAACAAAAAGCTTAACGTAATTCTTCATAATCTTCGGTATAGATGCTCCAACTAATTTGGCCGCAGCAATCGTTGTGCCTAAGTCTGATACAGAAGACAATAAGGATGACCCTAATGATGCACCTAACTTAGCAATACGTATGGATGCCAGAGCGTCTGCTATAGCTGAAGGTGTTGTAGGGGCGTCCCCATTAACGTTACCCGTTAGGAAGTTAAACAAATTCTGGTTGCTTGCCCAAAACCTACTTTTTGCCTCGCCCTTAATCTGTGCTTCTAGTCCTACGTGGTTGAGCCTGGTGAAGGTGCTAGTGTAGTTGGGGCCAAATGTTCTGATTAATGCTAGTTCGCGGCTTGCATGGTCAATCTGTTTGATCATATTCTCAAAGAGGTCGCCTTGGCCAAACTTATCATGGGCTGCCAAAAAGGCGTCTGCGTTCTTGAACTGAAAGGAGCGCTCTCTAAACAGGCCACCTCCACCTGCTCCTAGGGCTTCCTCAACATTAATAGTGTTTTCTCTTACAGCTCTAGACAGGCCATTCGTTACAATGTCGTCGTAGGTTTCTTTTAGGTATGCACGAAAAGCTGCCTCATCTACGAAGCCTCCATTCGTTTTAGACATATCTAAAGAGCTAACCATCTGCTCAATAAATTCTTTCTCTCCCGCTGCCTTGACTAGCGTGCGGTCCCAGCTTTGGGGTACCCAGTTCTCAGCAAACCTAGCAGGGGCGCCAAGTTCCCTCATGTACTTAATCATACTCTTCGAAGCTGCAGAGTACGTTTTGGCCATAGCTGCAATTTCTGCATTCTCTATAGCTTCCCCATAAATACCCTTAACTAAATCTCTAACATCTCTAACCCTTGTAGATAACTTAAGGTCTAGCCCGCCGGGTATCTTTGACCTAAACTTTTCCATCAGTCCAATAAGGTCCTTCGAGAAGTACCCTTTATAGGTTCTGGCTAAGGTTGCTACGTCTGCAGGTGCTGAGTTGTCGTACTTAAACCGTCCTGTGTAGTCGTACTCAAGCATAGCTCTTAGGCTACCTTCGGGGTCAACCTTACCTGCAGTATTAGGAGTTGAGATCTTTTGCTTAAGCGTTAGGTACTGTTTAGCTGTACGTGCCTCAGCAAGAGCCTTCGCTTTAGCTTGGTCTGAGAAGGCCTTAAGGGTTGCCACATCGTCTGCGGAATCCCCTAAGCCGTTCTTGGCCTTAAAGTTCTCTATCTTTCTCTCAAGTGCTTGCGCGACTTCTAGATCGATGTCTTTATTGGCTACGATCGAGGAAATGCAATCTTTTATGCTCATGCTTTTATTCTGGGCTTAGTGTAGGTCAAACAAGCGTTTAGGGCATCTGCTGCCTCTTGTTCTTTTTGGAAGGTCTCGAAATATTCTCTGGCTGGAATATTATCTATGTCGTAATTGTCTAGTACGAACTTGCTGTCTGCCGTGTAGAACTCTCCTATTGTATCATTTATTTCTCTTTTAATCAAGTCTTCTGTTGGGTCTTCTGCCCTAATAAGTGGGGAGTCAAAGTCTTCTATGACTGCTGGAGGGTCTTCCTTAGCAAATCTAAAGGGATTATTACTATCATTTAGGTTATCGAAGAACTTTTGCTCATCTGGTGTTAATGGTTGGCCACCATAATTAATTCTATCCTGCAGCTTAGCTATAATTTCATCGGGTGCTTCCAACTCAGCTCGTGCATTAGCTAAACCTTTAACGAAGTCTGCTTCTGAAATGTCTGCTGGTTTGTCTTTTAGGGCCAGGTCAATTTGCCTTAATTGGAAAAGGGCATCTTGTTCGTCTCCTGTTAATTGGGCGTTAAGGTCTGTTGGGTTGCTCTCAGCTACTTTGTTCTTAGCTTCCAAGACTTCTAGTGCCTTCTTCCCTTCGTACTCAAACGGGTTGGCGCGCACTACTGCACCTTCATCTACCTGGTTAAACAGTTTGCCCACACCCCTGCCTATTGCTGTTCCGGCACCAATTAGGGCTGTACCCGCTACGGCTCCTACTGCAGTTTCTTTTAATAGTTCTAGAGGGAGACTATTAGGGTCTACTTGCTCACCTAATATTTGCTCTCTGTAGGCGATGTCTCTTGGTTTGGACTCAACAGATGTTAGTGCTGATACGGCAGCCATCTCGGCAAACAACTTTGGCACCTGAGAGGCTATTGTTGCCCCCTTCACGACGGTACCTGCCGGGAATGCAGACAGAAGGAGATTGATAGGGTCTGTCATTGCGCCAAACAGACCTCCTGTTAAGGCACCTAAATTGCCTAACGACCAGAAGTTATTGCTCTTTTGATTATCTTCTGAGACCCTTGCATCTTCCTTCCACTTAGCAATCCTTTCTTCTTCAATCTGAGTAGGTGTCTTAAGGTTTAACTCTGGGTTTTCCTTAATGTATTTCTCAATAGTATCCTTATTGCTATCATATAAGTACTTAGAAGATACGCCATACGGAATAACATCTTGGAGACCCATTGCACGTAAATGGCCCCCAGCACCAAGTTCTCTATATGCTTCTGAGTATGCTCTGTCTTCGTAGTCGATAAAGGACCCTAGCCCGACTCTTCTGTAGGACTGTATAAACTGTTGGTAGAAATTAGCCCCAAAGCCTTCTTTAGGTTTAACACGAACACCTGCTGAAGGGTCTGCATCTGCACCTTCAGGTACGTCAACCGGAGTTGCATTAAGGCTAAGAGATGTCTCGTATGCATCTTGCCCTTGAGTGCCTGAGTAGATATCTACCATGTTATCGCTGTCCTATGTCGTGTAGTTTCTGTTGTTCTAGCCATACATCTGCAGGTATTCCTAGCCAGGCTTCTAATTTGTTTGCTAGCTTTACTGTTACTTTCCGTCGTTCACAGCAGAATCTGTAAAGAGTTCTAGGGGAAATGTCCATAACGTATGCTGCTTCTAAGACATTCATCTTGAGTTTTGGCAGGATGGTGTCTCGCAAAATAGCTCCTGGGTGAACTTCCATACTATGTGTCGTTTAAGTTCTTAAGGATAGTTTTAACATAGTTCTTAGTCTCCTTCCAATTAGGGACTCCACCTACTTTGTCAACTATGCCTGGCCCTGCGTTATATGCGGCTAGTGCTTTAGGGACATCCCCGTTATATCTCTTAAGTAAGCTGGCTAGGTACTTTGTGCCACCATTAATGTTTTGAGCAGGGTCGAACAAATCAGTAACTCCAAGCTCCTTAGCTGTGGCTGGCATTAACTGCATTAACCCTGATGCACCTTTATTCGATACTGCCTTACTGTCTCCTCCTGATTCTTGCTTAATTACCGCTCTGATTAAATTCTCTGGGACACCGTGTGTGGATGCTGCTTGCTGGACAATGTTGTCAATGCTCATGTCTCCAGTTGTAGCTGCCAAAGATGATGCTGCTCTAGATGGCTTAGTTAAAGCCTTATAGACATCGTCAACACGGAAGGGTGTTGTCTGTTGAGAGGATACTGATGGGGCAGCATTTCCTGATCTTAAATCGTTGAGTTGTGAGTAGTCTAGAATAAACGGTTTCCCTTCATTTGTCATAACTGGTGTATATCCTGACGAAGACATCTCGGAAGGAACTTGTACTACATAGCGGCCAAACCCCGCTTGCTCAAACGTTGCGAGCTTAAGCTGTTGGGCCATTCCTGATCTCCATCCCTTCCAGCCACCTAAGCGTTGGATTTCTGAGTCAGTAATTGAGCCGACCCAATCAGTAAACCCCTTCTCGTCCATGTTAGCTACTGGGGCTACTATGTGATAGTTGCTAGCAAAGAAGCTCTTTCCAGGAGGATTGAGACTTAATGTTTCGCCTCCCATGACTTCTTGCAAGGAGTCCTTCCAGCGGGAAGCATTGTAGTTCTGGCTGTAGTCTCTTTCCATAACAGACTTAGCTGCATACAACGATTTAGCTAAATTGATGATGTCGTTTTGGAACTCTGGATTGCCTACTGGAGGGAGTACTGATTTAGCATCTACTGCTGCACTTGAGTTAAACGTAGGAGATAATTTGAGTTGTCCTTCTTTAGCAAACTGCTCACCAACAAGAATCTTAGTAGCAAGTTCTTTACGGCCTTCCGCTACGAGGGCACCTATGCTGGCTAACGTTCGGTCACCGCCTTTTGCTATTTGCGATAGGAACTTCGTAGAGTTTGGCCCTAAGCCAGCTACGATTTGCCCAAGCTTAGCAGCCTTCATTGCTGGAGGTAACGTATTGATAGACGCTGAAATCTGATTGGCTTCTTCGTTAGTAACTCCTGTTGTGTCTTGCCCATAGTGGCCTTTGACTAGGGAGATGGCTTGGCGCCTCATAGCTAACTGTTGAGCTAGATCACCATTCATATCTATTGGTGCAGGCTGAGGAATGATGTTCTGACTAATAGCAAAGCTAAACAGGTCCTTCGATTGGGCCTGCTTAAGGTTGTCATTAATGCGGTTGAACATTGCGAAGTTGTCGTCTAACTGCCCAGATGACTTCATCTTGTTAAGGACGGCTTCTCTGTCTACTGCCGACAAAGAATTAAATATAGATACTTTTTCAGCCTTATCTTGTAGATCTTCTACAGAGGCACTAAAGGCTGTCCCTGCAGAGGCGTTCTTCATGATTTGTATAACGTTAGGATCTGGAGAGCCTCCCCTTTCTATAAGCTGGTTGGTCTCCTTATAGAGATCCTTAATGCTATCTAGACGGGCAGCCTCGGTAGCTTGTTGCATCCGAATCTTGTTGTTAACCGCCAATTGAGCTTGGTGGCTGTACTTTTGCCTTTGCTCCTCAGTAAGCATAATGCCCTCTTCTTGAAGGGCTAAGGGGTTGGCATCTGGGGCCAAAGCTGCTAGCGCAATTTCTGGGGCGGAGGAAATCATCCTGGACATTCTTAATTCGGAAACGTTGCTGACAAACTTTTGGAGGTTTGCTGTTGCGTCTTCGAATGTGATTGCGCCATTTTGGACTAACGTGTGGAGCTGACGAGAGTACTCTCCTACGCCTGCAGTAGCGTCCATTGGGGAGCCCGTTGCTGCCATGTCTCCTAGGGTTTGGAAGGATTGGTTAACCTGGGAGCGGACATAGGAGTCTTGCTGCCTGCGAGCTTCTGATAGGGCTTCTATTTGGGCGTTTGACATTAGGCCGCCAAACGATTGGTTAAACTTTTGGATGACTTCTGGGGATTTAATGTTCCTCGTAATATCTTCTGAGATGCGCGCGCCAATAGCTTGCATGTCGTCTGCTAACGTGCTAAACGTAGGGTTGCCGTCGTCATCGACTTGGCGGTTGTACCTTTCTTGCTTGGCCTTTGAGAGTTGGACGACTGCTTCATTGATAGCAGAAGAGTACCTAGCAGTATCTGTTGCTGCTTTAGCTTCGTCGAAGAACCTCTGGCTTAAAGCTGACACCTCTCGAGCTGCATCTGCTTGGAGGCCTGCTGCTTGCCTAGTCTCTATTTGACCTATAGCTGCCCCTGTTGCACCTACTGCTAGGGCTGCACCTGGGGAGATGCCACCAGAAAGAGGGGTTGTTGTGTCCTGAGGGGGTCGTATAACAGCCATTTGGTTTCCTATAAGAAGAATGATGTTATGCCAGTAGCCACGTTCAAGAAGTTATCAAAGTCTTGAGTGTCCTTCTGTTGGTTATATTGTGCTCTTTGGAGCTCTCCTTGGTACGCTGCCTGTCTTGCTTGGTTCTCTGCTTGGACCTTAGAGATTTGGCCCTGGAACAAGGTCGATTGGTTGGAAATATCTGTTGCCAACTGCAAGCTCTGCTTCTTTCTTGCAAAAGAGTCTATCGTTGCAGAAGCAACTGATAGGTAAGACTGAGAGGATAGTGCCACTCCTGATGCTGCCATTTGTACTTTTTGAAGGGATGCAACCTGTGCTTGTTGGGAACTCAGCTCGCTCAACTGTTGGGCAAGGTTCATGGAGGTAATTTGGGCGTTGTACTTAGCGTATTCTAGAGCAGCATCTCCTGCATCTCTGTACGAAAGGGCTGAGTACTGCCCACCTTGGTATGCAGTCTGGCCTGCTTGAGATAACAAGTTGGAGGACTGGATGCCTCCGAGTATGCCGCCAACCCCGGCAATTGCGTTTGAAACATTAGGTGCTAGCCCAAAAGCATTCCCTAATGATTGGACTGCTGATGTTAGAGATGTTGCCATGTCATTCCTCTATCTTACGTAACTGAGCAAATTAGCATTGGTGCTGTCTTCATAGAACTTTCTTAGTGTCCCTTCATGTTCAAACCCTAGGAACTTGGCCCATCTGTTAGCTTCTAGGTCTTGTGAAGAGACAATGATTTCGACTCTTCTTACATGTTTCCTCTCTACGGTTTCTTTCATCCACTGTTTGGTCATCTTTGAAAACGCTATGGGGTACTTTAATATTTCATTCGTTAGGAGCGCCCAACCAGAACCTGAATGGTAGCCAATGTTAACAAGCCCTATGACACCAACAACTACGTCTTCTGCCATGATGGCAATTGACTCACCGTTAAAAATGTACTTAGTGCAGGTATTAAGGACTGCTTCTAAGCTGTTACCGTTCTCGAGAACATATGGTCTACAATTCTCGTAGGCTTTAACGATAGTTGCTTTAGTGACTTTTTTGAATGAGAGCTTCATGTTAACCCTTAACCCCACCTTCTACGGTGCCGTAAATACCAATTATGTTTAAAGGAAAGGGGTTAGCGGTTGTAATCTGTAGTTGTCCGTTGTCGCCCCAAGCAGTTGGCCCATACTCGATGTTCCCTGTGTATAAGGGGACGGGCATGTCCATAAGGTCGTTGGTGTTGCGTTGAGGACTAAGCTGTCCGTTAAGGAAGGGGAAGGTAGAAAGGTAGACTTTAAGGACGGGTCTCGGTTGTCTTGTTCTTTGACCGTACATTGTTGGTCCTTCTCCGCCTTGGAACTCTAGTGGTAGAGTTGTTATGGATGTAACGTAGGGTAGCCCTACTGTTACTTCTGCTGCAGGTGCTTGAAGAGTCACCGACCCTGAGGAGACAGTCAGGTTGGGATGCGTGGCCCCATCGCTCTTAATCTGTACTGTCTTACCCTCTAGGTGGCTTAACCCTGTGATTGTGCTAACTAATTTATGCACTTCACCAGACGAAGTATACACTGAATAACCGCTCGTGTCAACCCCTGATAGTGAAAAAGTATTCGTTGTAGCTCCAGATACTGTAAACGTATGATCATTTACCTCTGTCATTCCGTTAACATTCTTAATATAAACAGTATCACCGTTAGAGAACCCATGGCCATTAGCTGTAACAACTCCTGGGTTGGCTTGGGAAATGGCTGTTATGCTCTTGGGGTTAGAGTATACAGTGCTGCAATCTGAGTAGATATCGGTAGGGTCGGTGCCATCTTCTGACATAAACACCTCTACATACCTTTTCGTAGCTCCATTAATTGTTCTGTTGACAACGACATAGACATCATCTACAGGTCCATTTTGCACAGACACAGTGTCTTCCATAAGGCCGTCTGTTGTAATTAGGGTTGTGCCTAACACCCCACCTGTTACTTGAGATTGGCGTAGGTAAGTAGTAGACGCCATGGTGCCATCAGAGAGGACAGAGAAGATGACTTGGTAAGGGTTTTGAGCGTATGCTGTAGAGACAATCCCTGCCTCAAAAATGTGATTGGCAATTAACGATAGATCAAACGCACTGTAGCTATCTACTCCATATTCGTACGTTAATAGTCTCAGTTTGGTACCTGATCGTTGGATAAAGATTACCTCGTTAGGTAGCTCTAACACATTCTGTGGGCCAGATCCATGAGGAGTTCTTGAGCGCTGCAGAATGTTAGTCGGGCTGAGTGCTGTGTTGTCACCTGAAGAAACAGACACTTCGATTGCTTCCCCACCTATTAATAGTTCCCTATTAGAGGACATCCATGATACTGACGTGCCATTATTAAGGTCAAAAGAAACAGAGTCTGCTGGATTTGCACCCCGTCCGTAATCTGTAAAGTCTCCTGATGCGGATCCCCAGATCGTTACTGGGTCAGAATTTGTGCCCCCAAAAAACAAGCGTTGCTCATAAACGGCAACAGCTCTTGGGAACCCTCGTGTAGAGCTCCATGATGGGACTTCAAACGTAAATGTGTTAGAAGCAGCAGAAGACGTTAGGGTTTTCTGAACTTCGGCTGTACAAACAGTTTCGCTGGTAACACCGGTAATCTTTGCCACCCCACCATTAATGTGGATGTAAGTATTAACTGTTACGAGTTCTGATAAGAAAGCTGCGCTAGCTGCAGTTATTGTAATGATCGACCCTAATGCGGTCCCACTTGGGGTTAGGGTGGTGATTGGGCTTAGGTCTAACTTCCATGTACCTATTGGCATTGTAGCTGTAGACGGAAAGGCTTCTAAGATAGTACAAACAGCATGTGTTGAATCTGTTACGCTTGTTATAGATGCTCTGCCTGGTCCATTCAAGTTTACTATCTGTCTACCTACTGAACTGGCAATAAAGTAAGAGATGTCAGCTGTGAAGGTCACGCCAGACCCTGATGTAGCTCCTGGTGTCATGGATACAACTGGAGAAGTAAACCCATCCTCAAACGTAGGTTCTGGGTAGAGTTTAATAGGACCAATCGTCCAGGATGTTGGGGCCAGCCTTTCTAATACTTGAGGGGCATGGTTAGGGTGCGCAATGTAGAGCTTTGTGCCAACTTGTGTGTACTGAATGTCGGCAACTTCTGAGGCTGTGTATGGAGATGTGAGCTCAAGGGGCACTCCACCTGAGAGAACTTGTGCTTGTTCTGTAAAGAACCGTATGTACATGTCCCCAAACTCTAAAACATAAGAAGTGTCTACTGTATACCTGTAGGGTACAAGCTTGACTCGTTCGGAGGAGTCTTTAACTTCGGCAACATACTTTAAACCTTTCCTTCTCGCCAGTGGTCCAAGGGGTATTACTGTGCTGTTAAGAGCTTCTAGAACTGCAGACTTGTAGATTTCTGCATCCGTTCTTCCTTGAAGATAGGGAGAGACTTCTCCCCTAACGAAATTTGATTGGCTGTATGTTGATCTCATCTGGCTACCTCACATCTATGAGGGCGTTGTACAAGCGCTGCTCTGGGGTACCTTGCTTGTTGTTCGTCTTCAGCCCGTCTATTACAGCCTGTTGGAACTGCTGCTGGGCAAGGGAAACTAAGGATAGGTTGCCTGTTAGGGTGTGGGCTAGGTCCATCTTCAGCCTATATGTAACGGCCCGCCTTAGCATGGGGTCATACGCTTCTGTATCTGATGGGCGTCCAATGTATTTAATCCTGGCGGTGGGGCTATTGCTGAGGAGCAGCCTGCCTTCGATTTGGAAATCTGTTATGGGGTCCCCTGTGCTGTTCTCTGCGTTTAGGACAACTAGACAGTAGGGATCCTCTGGGAGTTGGTGTTGGTATTCGTAGCCGAAAAGTGGCTCTGATGATAGGGCACCGAGTGTGGCCCTGAAGACGCAAGACGTCCATGACCCTAAGCTAATAACCTCATCAGCAATATCGTCAAACAGAACTGAGCAAAGAGTAGCCTCTTCTGTTCCGTCACTTAGGTCTGCTATGCGGCGAGCTCCGAGCTGAGTTAGCGCCATGTTGCATATCTGTGTCTTGGATACCATGGGTGTATTTCTCTATTACATCACAATAGGAGAACCGCCAAGTCTCCCTGGCGGCTGTTGTTTGGAGGATTACCCTCCGGTGTGAGTGAACGTTACCATTGCTGATACGGTCCCAGCTGCTGCTGCGGATGCGATCGTGATGCCTAAGAACAGGTTAGCATACGAAGGTTTAGCTGAAAGGCCTGCCAATTCCCATGCTTTCTTGTTAGCTGTATCGATGTTAGCTGCACTAAAGCGGTACTCTGTTAGGGGTACTGCTGCGGTAGCAACGTCAACTGCGCTTGCAAAACAGTTAGCGGATACAACTGTGAAGGTGTTTGCCAAGCCGTCTTTCTTAAAGAGTCCAACGCTCATTGTGCAACCTGTACCTAAGTCGTCTGTTGCCAACTTAACAGAATGTACTTTAGCGTTAACTGGAATCTTAATGAAGAATACTGCTGTATCGGCAGCAGATGCGGACAGCTCAAGAGTATCTGCTTTGGTTTCTGTAATGCCATCATGAATTTCTGACAGGGGTGCCAGATTTGCTGCTGTTGCTGCAGTCAGCAATGTGCTTAATTGTTGTGCCATTTGAATATTCCTTTAGGATAAGTTTGAAGTTGCTCCCCTCCAGTCAACATTTAGTCTTCTGGAAGGGAAGGTTAGTTACAGTAGATTACGAAAGAGCACAAATCGCACGTACGATTTTCTTCTCATCAACACGTACTGCACCTGCGTCGAGCAATCCAGCGATTTGCATTGGGAACCCTTTGCGGCTCTTAACTTCGCTGACGTCTACGCGGACATCGCCCCATACGCCCAAGGTGATAGCTGAACGGGGGAAGATGTAAACATATTCGTTGCTGGACGTTAAGTTTTCTGCATCTGCCAACGGTTGGTACTGGATGAAGGTTAGACCTTGGTAGCCAGTAAGTTTGTTAACAACGCCAGGCATTGCCAATGGGGTATTGCCCAACATATCTCTACGGAGCTGACCCAAACTTTCCAAACGGGTTTCAAGGAACAAGAACTGAGCTGCTGTACCAATAACGAAAATCTCGTCATTCATGTCAACATACGCTTCGGCAAGCTTCTTAAGAGCAAGCTTAATTTTACCTTCATGAAGGGAGTTAACAGTTACGGCTGCTGTAGCAAACGTTGTGTCGTTAACGGCAATGGTGTTATTGCTGTCAAACGCAACAGTACCTGAAGAACCATCCAACTCACGAACAGCGCTGCCACTCATTGCAGAGTAGATGATTTTGTCCAGCTGTCTGCCCAAAGACATTGTGATCGCTTTAACGATGTCTGATGTGGGGTCTGCGCCACGGATAAGATCCAGATGGTCAACAAACATTTCTTGGCTAATGGTCTTAGGGGTAATCAAACGACGTTCAAACGTAGCTGCTTCTGGTTCGATAGGAGCCCAACGGGAAGATACTTCAGATGCGTTGTCTGATGCGCCAATACGTTGAATAGACAAAGAGGAGCCTTCACCTGCTACGTTGTTGACGATGCCACGCAAAACTGAACCCTTTTGTTGGAGTTCATGTGTGATTGCATCAAGGTATTTACGTTGATACAGATCTACTGGGGTGCCTGTTAAAGCCATGATAATTTTCCTTTAATATAAAAGATGATGTTTAATTTGCTGTAGTCTTTGTTGACAATATCTTTAGAGTATATTAGAGTTGTATACTCAGGAAAGTATTATCTACATGGTAGACTATTAAAGACCATTCGAGGAAGATTAAGATAACTTTAGAGAGATTGGCACCCCTGGGTGCGTCTTTCTAGGTATTCTTGGGTTGTTAGCTGCTTTCTCAGGGGTACTTACGTATTGTCCCTAACAGCTAGTGTTTTTTGGCCTATCCTCTAAGAGGCCGACACAGTTTGGAACTCTCTACTGAACCTTACTGTGTTGTGCTACAAAAGGATTATACAATAAATAAAACATATTGTCAACCCTTATTGATCATTCTAGAAGGACCTTCTGCGCTTTCTTCCGTTTAGATTCGGCGCAGTCTTAAGTTTGTGGCCCCTTCTCATCTGAGCTTCCCGTCGTGCCTTCCTTACAGATAGGGGAGAGGGTAGCATATTTTTTAAGATTTGTCAATCATGAGTATGCTCTTTTGTACAATTCGTCAACCTCACGTTTTGCTGCAAAATGGTTAGGGTGACCTGCATTCCAGTACGCATGCTTAGGATCTTTCTTAATAGCATCAATTGCTTGTAGTGCGTTTGTCTTCTCCGTACTAAATCCTATCGGAGACTCATTAGAGACAGACCTACCTTCTTGCATTCTGGACCCAAGCTCAGAGAACAGAGAGAGAATAACTGGGTTGTTAGCGAATGCAGGGTCCCTAGAGAGCCTGGACATCTCTGCTGGATACTTCTCGCCAAACTTATGTAAGGCAACATTAGCGAAGTTCATGTTGGCATCAAAGTCTTTGCCCCATTCCTTCTGTAGGGTTTCTCTGGCAGCTTCTGCGTGTTTTACTGACTGTTCTGAATAGTCAGAAACTAGCTTGTCATAATACTTAAGGACAGCATCCGTTTGCTTTTGCGTAAGACCAGCATCGAATGCAGTCGTTAGAAGGGCTGCAATTTGAGGAGTCTGGGCGTTCTCGCCTGTTGAAAGCTCAACTGCATACTTGTCAGCGGATTCAGGACGGCCAAGCTTAGCGTAGAATGCAGCAACTTCCTCAGGCGTGCTCTTCTCAGTCGGGAGCTTAACAGATCCTGAGATCCTCTTCTCTGCTTCTAGATAGCTTTTGGCTAACCCTGAGATGTCTTTAAACTTTGCTAGGCCAGCTTCCTTTCTTAATTCTTCTGGCAGGCTACTCGTCCAGCTTTCTGCTACTTCTTCTGCTACAGGTTGAACACTCTCGGCACTTTCTGCGCTTGCATTCTCTACAGGTGCTGCCTGCATAGAAAACTCAGCTATACCAGCATTAGCCGGTGCCTCTGCTGCAGCAGGCGCATTAATAGTGTTATCGGTCATGTTATATCTCCTTAAGATATAGAATCAAATAAAAACTTCACTAAGTCGGACCGCCCTAAATTATAGTAGGTTATGTGAGGGTCCTTCCCTAAACTACTGCTATCCAGAAATGTTTCCTTAAGAGCTTGGAGCATGATCTTCCCATCTCTCGTTTTGGATATCCTTTGCATTGCGTGCTTAAACTCTAGAGCCTTTGCATTAATTTCATCTAAGGCCTTACTGTTTGGTTGGTACTCGAGCTCGTCCATAGTTGTCCTATCTAAGTTTACTTGCCACGTCTGCAGCCTTCACAGAGGCTTCTAGTTGTTGCTGGTCAGCCGCCTGTTGAGATCTGCTCTTACGGATAGCCTCAACTTCTTCATCCGTTCTAATGGTTCCTTCTGGCACTCCTAAAGATCTGCCAAGTATCAAAGCTGCTTCGTCGCCGTTAACGTTATCAAGAATGCTTGGGCCCAACGCCTGTGCCATCATGCCTAAGCTACTGACCCACCCTTGAACTGTTGTGCCATCTCTTAGCTTCTGGGATCTAACCATCTGGCTAACAAAGTCAACCTTAATGTCAATGCCTTCTTTCTTAAGGATGTCTGGCACCTCAGGAAACACACCATTTCTTAGCAGAACTGAGAAGGTTCTTATGAGCATTGGGGATAGGAACTCGTGATTGAGCCTTCCTGCTGTTGGCCCCAGCACCTTGTGTGCTTGCTCCATCCTTCTTGATACTTCATAAGCGGACATCTCTCCAGTCTCCGTGCGAGGAGGCAAGTAGAGTTTGTCTAAATAGAAGATCTTTTGGATAATCTCCGCAAAGCGTTGGTGAGCGTAGTCTATCTGGTTAAAGTCTACAGTGCTCCTTAATTGTTTGATCCCATCAATGTCGGCAACAACGTTCTGCATACCTGGCCCAAAGTCTAACTGAGCAAGAGCATTCTTACGAGAGATCAGCCACGTCTCATTAACTGAGTTGTTAAACGCACGCAAGCTGAGCTCAACAAACTTGTTTAGGGTGCGGATTTCTGGTTCTGCCAAATGTCCTGGCCCCCGTCCTGTCACTTCACCTGGGCTTGTGTCCCATCTAGTTACAAACACTGGGAACTCAAAGTAGCCATCTTCCTTAACAATCTTAGCGCAATCTACTTCAATATAGACTGACTCGAAGGGCATCTCTTTAGAAGTAATGATGCCTGTGGGGGACTTCTTAGTTCCTGGCAGCATTCTAGGATAGATGCAATGGATAAACTTATGCACCTCATCGTACCTGTAACTGGCAATATCGTTCTTGATCTTATCTGATACAACGTCTAAGCCAAACATCTCTACTGCTTGTTTAGCTGTTAGGTTGAGCTTTCTAAACACTGTGTCTACAATGCCGTCCATATTCTCGGCCCAAACAATCTCAGCTAAGTGGATGGACTTAAAGACGAACCCACCAAACGCACCCGATGCTTGAGGCTTCTTGATTTCCTGAAGGAGCACCATATTTCCTAGGGCTGGAAACATAGAGTAGTTCTTTGAAGATTCAGCATCTAAGTTGCTATCTGTTAAGTGATGGTGGAGCATGTATGTACATTGCTCAAGCCACCGTGTAGCCTCGCCATAATTGTTAAGGTCTTCGTTAACGAACCTAAACGTGGGCCTTTCTGTAGGATCTGAGAAGTCCCTAATGAATGCAGCAAGATCCCTATTGGCCACCATAGCTTCAGAGGTGAAGACGCCTGTAGTTTTCTTTGTGCCTGGTGTTGTGTACTCTACGTTGGTAAAGTTGACCAATTGGTTGGGCACCACATACTTGCAGATGGACTCCCACCTAGCTTCTGCATTGGTGCGCTCTGTGCTCTTAAAAAGCTTCTCTGACCTTTTAATGAGGTCCTTTGCTTTGTTATTCTCGATGGCCATTTTACAGTCCTGTTAAAGTATTCTTAGTAGGATTTGGTTGGATAGCTAACAATGAGACAGGCCTCCTAGAAGCTCTCCTCCGTGTATCTATGTCCAACTGCTGGGCAGCATTAGCTTGCTCTGCTGTTCCGGCGCCTGAAGATAGGGATTCGGCACCTGCGTTAGTTGAAGCCGTGTTAACGTCAGAAGCTGGGGCCAGGCTTGGCGCTTTAGGATTGATCGTGCTGGCATTCAGTTGGGGCACTACTGGGGCTTCTGGTGTCTGTACTTGAGGAAGGACAGGCGCTGAAGGGGCAGGAGTAGGTGCAGCTATAAGGCTTCTTTGTTGCTGCTGTTGAGGCTGCTCATTACCTCCTAGCAATCCTCCAAGTACTCTCGTTACGAATCCCATGTTAGTTTTCTCCTATTAAAGTTGGTCTTTGTTGCGGGCGCGCTCTTTGGCTACTCGCTCCATGTCTATCTTACGGCGCTTACCTAGCAGGTCGGCCACTTGTGCACTTTCTGTGTCTGCTGCTTCTTGTACTTGCTTCTCTGCGGTAGTTGCCCCAGGGGTATTAATAGGGGCTTGAGGAAGCTCTGGAGGTTTAGGTGCAGCAATAACCTCTGGTGCAGGGGGAGGTTGGCTGTACTCATCGTCACTGCCACCAAACCCAAATATTCGTGTTATGAATCCCATAGTGCTAATCCCACAAGTTAACGTCTGGTACTTTCTTAGGTTTATAATACTCCATGTTAGACCATTCTAGGTCTATCTCATCTCGTCCCAGAAAGAGATTCATGAAGGCATCTGCTGCGTGACTATTCTCGTCGTGTGATGGCTCTGCTGCAAAAGACTTCTGTTGGGGTAGATACTTGCGCCTATACAGAGAGAGCCTCTTTAGGCCCTTCGCTACAGTAGCTTCGTTAAAGTAAAATGAATGGAACATGCCCCTCGTGCCGTTAATAGCGTGGATTTTCCTATGAGGCTTAGCGCAGATTAATGTTTTGCCTAGCCTTTTCGTAGGGTCTTCTGCTATTAATTCCTCAAACATCTGCTGGGTAGTCAGTAAGGAGTCAATCCCTATATTGCGCCTTGTACCGTCGTGGGGCAAAAAATGGTACCTGTAAGTGTACCCCTTATCGAGCAGTACGTCGTAATAGTTCCTTAATGATTTGCCACTATCCTCAAAGTAGTCTATGAGGTTGTACCTTGCACCATCCTTTTGGACGAACCATACGGAGGTATCATCTCTTCCCCCAAGGTCCCAATAGGTGTCTACGGGTTTATTGGGGTTGTAATCATATTTGCCTACTCTACCTTCGTCCCTGGCCTTCTGTATGAGATCGCCAAAAAAGGACCCTGTGGCCCTAACTAGGAACTGACATTCGTACTCCTGGGCAGCCTTCTCTTCAGACGTCTCACCAGACTCTATAAGGGCTTTAATATCTTCTTGGGGGACGATCCCTGTAACTGAGTTCCTGACTTCTGAGATGTACCAATTAGGGTTGTTCCTAACATTCTTGTACAAATCGTAATAATGATTGGGCCCATCTGGAGTTGAGTTAAACACAACCCAACCCCCCGAGGCCGTCAGCACAGGAGAAAACACAGTAGACCATATTACAGGCTCGTGCCAGGCATATTCTGAGAGGATTAGCCCGTGAGCCACAACTCCCCGAAGCTTATCGGGGTCATACCCACCAATAACGTAAATGATTGACCCGTTGACCAACTCTATGGTATGTTCAACCTTGTTAATCTTCTTAATCGATTCTGTTGGGAGGAGGTCTAGAACCCTTCTGCCCCCGTCCACCATGCCGTTCCAGAAGACCTTTTTAGCTAACTCAGTAGTAGGAAACAGATAGTAGTAAACACCAGTCTTTCTAAACGCCTGACGTATCAGGTAAACCCAGCTTACTAAGTCTTTGCCTGCTCGTCTGTGCCACAGGAGGATGATCCTCTTGGCCCCTTCTGTCTCGGCCTTCTTTAAGAATTCTTGTTGGTGTGGCCGTGGAGAAAACCCAGTAGGAACCTCTATAACCTTCTTATTATTAATAGATTCCACCTTGTATTTTTGCCCTTTTTAAATGTCTTCTAGTCTGTACAAAATAGTAATTGCTGACCAGTCACTCATTTCCGGCACCATCAGAAATGTTCATTATGGATGGAAATGAGTATATAACGATTCCTGGCGTATTTTACCCTACTACCCTAGGTCTACCTATGCCATTCTCTTTTGACTTCAACCTAGAGGCTCTACGCAGATCCTCGAGGGTGTTTGAACTTAAAAGAAAACTTACTAAGCAGAAGGTGCTATTTAGCCTTTCTGGGCCATTCTCACCAGGTCCCCACTCACTGGCTCTTCCTTTTTATTTCCCCGCTGTACCCTTCTTTAACCCCCTAGGGTCTTCTCAACTGTTATTTTCCCTAGGGTTTAATTGCTTAACGGTACTTCTGTACGGATTCTACCATAAAGAATCTTTAAAGTCAATACCTTCTAGAAGGACCTTCGGGAAGGTCTTCTTAGATGTCCTTCCTTACAGTTCTTCCTTACAGACCTTACTGCACAAGCATTCTAGAAGGTACTTCTTAGATGACATTCTGGAAGGTCCATTCAGAAGGGCCTTCTCGATGGTCCATTCAGAAGGACCGTCTAGAATGTTACGCGCGAGAAGGACTTTAATACCTCGCTGGTAGGACCGGGGCTCGCCGACTATATTTGCTAATCTGGCTAATCTTCTGCCTGGTCATAACTAGGAAGATTAACGTGCAGTTCTTGCTTAGTGTCTGAAGACTTCGAGGAAGTTTGCTTAGATGGAGGAGCAACAGCAGTAGGACGGTGTTTATTAAGAAGAGTCTTAAGGACATCTATCTGGAATCTTCTTCGTTGTACTTCTGCAGTCAATTCTAGCTTGTTGTCAAAGGGAGGAAGCTCTGCGGAAGCTATAGTGTAGAGCTCGTCGGACCACAAGGCGGACCTGCTGTCGTAAGCTAGCTCGTATTCGTCTTTGAATTCTGGATAGAACCTTCTCCATCCTAATATTGTGTAGGGCTTTAAGCCTTCTACATCCAACTTCTCACAAACTTGAGATAACGTGTTGCCTTGCTCCATGAGTTCTATAACCTGGGATGCAAGTTTTTTGCTGTATTTAAGCTTAGAATGCTTCATGCCTTTCTTACCAGCCATCTGAATGGTCTCCTTCAGTGTTGTAGAGCAAATTGTTAGCTACTTTAGAGCCAAACTTCTCTTTAAGATACAGCTCAGCAGACGTGCGGTGTTCTAGAATGTCATCTAGAATGTACTCAACATCATCTTCGTTAGGGGTTTCTTGGCTGTAGTTTGTCATAATAGTATAATATTTAGGAGAATGTTAACATAAATAGGCTAAAAAGTCAATAATCTGTGTTGATGTATTAATATTGCATAATTGTTGTTGACAGTTTTTAATCTAGGCTGTACAATTTTATTTGTCCGCCCGGGGGTACAGCTTAGAAGTACTGTACAGAAGTACTGTACAGAAGAACTTTACAGTAGACCTTCTAGAATGTCCATATAGTACTTCTTTATAGCATTCTATTCAGAAGGCTATACAGAAGGACCATAAGGAAGGCTTCCTTCTGGAAGGACATTCTGGAAGGACCTTCTGGAAGGCACCCTTCTTAAGAGCTACACAGAAGAACTGTAAGGAAGGCCCTTAGGGAAGGGCAAAACTGTAAATAAGGCCTTTAGAGAAGTCAAATAAGAAGGTTGGCCCCAAAGATACACAAATACGGTTTGAGGGCCTCCTAGACGCATCTAAGGGTTTCTACGAACCTTCTAGACGTACATTTAGATTGTACATTCAAGAAGACTGCCTAAATGTACCTTCTAGATTGACTTTTTAAATGTACCTTCTAGAATGTCCTTCTGGAAGGTCCTTCTAGGATGTCCTTCTGGAAGGTCCTTATGAAAGGCCCTTCTGGTATAGACAAACGTTGGGGCGGGCGCAAAAATAAGGTCTTAATAGTTGCAAAAGTGATAGTGCAGTATGGATTAAGCCTGCTGGAAGGGGCACACATTAATTATTAGATGAAGGCACCTCTTAATAGTTGCAAAAGTGATACCTCACCCTTACAGATTCTACATTAATTATTGCAGGAACAGGCTAGAAGCCAGCCCAGAACATTAGAGACCCTCTAAGAATTGCACCCCTAACGATCTACACTAGTGGCGCCCTCCCCGATTTTAGGGGCGTGGCCCCCCAACTCCTTCTTGGCAGTCTGCTTGCAAGTACCTTCTGCTTAGCCTAATATGTGGTTTTTCTACCTAATAGATCTTTACTTACAGAAATTCGAGGAGTAGAAT
>JACCDR010538020.1_pt1 | contig 20461 bp, 20 predicted proteins | sample 7446431 | NCBI WGS metagenome assembly JACCDR01 (sample SAMN15323443, study PRJNA562643) | freshwater metagenome | isolation source: river surface water | place: USA:Blue River Watershed | collected 2017-08-17 | reverse complement strand
GGGCGGGCGGGAGCAGGGCGGGCGGACACGGTTGCAGAGGCACCGCGCTCCATCTTCACGTAGACAAGCTCAAACGACTCCCCGAATCCGTGCGCGCAAGCTTCCGGCTCCTTGCCCTTGGCCACGCAGGAATGAGTCACCCTGAGGAGGCTCGGGTGGTCGCGAAGCGCGCGATAAATGTCAGTCTGTCTGACGATCCACGTGCCCTCCAGCGACAGGTTCTTGAGCGCGGAAAGCGCGTTGAGTCCGGCCAGGTTTTCGGTCTCAAACGAGCACCTGGCCACGCTCAGAGTGTGCAGCTTGGTGCACCTGTGAAGATCCGACACTCGGCGGCCTTGAACGCGGGCAAAGTTCTCGACGGCCAAGTATTCCACGTTGGGTGCAAAAGAGGCGACCAGTCCCCATACCGTGTCGGCAACACCGGTCGCCGGGCCGCGAAACTCGACGTGCCTCAAGCTCAGAGCAGGGAATCGGCCGTAACCGAGGTCCCGTCCGTCCGCAAAGGCAGTGAATGCGTTCACGACAAGCGTTTCCACCAAAGTACCCGACAGCGGACTCAGGGGGCACATGGACGCGGGGTTGGAAATTCGCAGCTCGCGCAGAGTGGGGATCTTGCACAGCAGCTGCATGTCGTGATCGTCCATGGCCTGGCACGAAACGACCGAAAAGACCTTCAGAGGCGCACGGAGCTCGTTGAACGCCACCCACCCGGTCCCCGCGGGCACCATGATGACCTCGAAGCCGGAAGACGCAAAGAACCGCTGCAGTTCGCCGTCGATCGGGTTTGAAGGCAGGCACACGCCCTCGACCATGTGAAAGGGAACGGAACGCGTAGCGATCCGCTGCATCTTGTCCCGGGACGGCTGACGGATAACTCCAAGGTCGATGAAGCGCGGGTAGTACGGCCAGGTGGCCCTGTCTTCCGGCGTAAGGCTCTCGTCACGAGCCTCGCGGCAGATGCGCCCGATTGCGTTTCTCGCGTACAAGTCGTTCCGGACAAGGACACGGGCACTGGAAAGGATCGCGTGCATTGGGTGGGCGGGGTTCAGCTGTGAAAGCGGAAACAGAGCCATCACGACCAGCGCGTTTGTCACGGCCGGAACACAGAGAAGGAACGGCTCGTGTGGTGTGCCGATCAGGCTCTCGAGAAACTTGATGCTGGCAGCGGACTCTTCGGGAATAATAAGACGGGCCAGCGCATCCCGGGCGCCGAAAGTCAAAGACTGGAGCTGGTCTTCCATAATTTTGTGATTGTCCAAATCATGGACCAGCCCGCACCGGCCCTTCCGGACCCAGCGGCCTTTGTGGCAACACTCCGTGCGTACGCCGTGACCGGTCTTATCTACCTGCCCAACAATGGCTACTGCTCTCCCTCGTGCTCTGGCCTTGTGTGCAGAGCGTGTACCTCCGCTCTCTTTCCTGCGTTTGGGCCAGGGCCTTTCAACAGCCGCATGCCGTGTATGGCGTGCTTCGGAGTCCTGAACGCTATGACGTGGGTCCTGTACGTCGACGGGCGCATCCAACTTCCGCCGGGCCCGCCGCCCGTTTCTCCCATGGCCGCTCCTCTACAACCGAATAATCCGCACAACCCGCAATAAATTCGGATCGCGGTTTGCGAGCGCGGTTTGTCAGAAAACACAATTTCCAAAGACCTGCAAGTTTCAGAGCCAAAACCCTTTGCGGAACATATCCTTGCGGAACTTGTCATGGACTTGCTGGATGAGTTCCTTTTGCCTCAGGGCCAGTTTGGTGCCGACCCGATGATGGACTGGGGCGACGTCGTCGTTTTTCCCGCGACTCCACTGAGCCAAGACTCCACCGAAGCAGGCCTGCCCACTCCGCTCGTCTCCGACCCGTTTGAGCTGGAGTTAAGCCGCAGCAGCTTTGACAGCGCCTTTATCGATCTTCCCGAGGCTCACGTGCTGCCTCACGAGCCCGTGCACGATATCCCGCCGGCCGAAGCGACACTTGTCCCCGAACCGGCAGATGACTCCCTGCTCTGCTTTGAGCAAGTCCCTAAGCCCGTGCTGCTTGCGCCCAGCCTGGTTCTACTGGAAGTGACCAGGAACCCGTCCCGCTTTCTTGGCGGCGAGGAGACCAACGAGCCCTTGGCGGTCAAGCCGGAGAACAACAACTGGCCGATCTACAGCACCAAGGTCCACAGGGAGCTCTACTCCTCTTCGGGTATCCTCCCGCTCAACACGAGCCTGATCCCGACCCGGGTCGTGCTGGTCCACATTCGCGGCGTCCGGATGCGGTTTGAGGCGGGAGTTGGTCGTGGCAGGAACCCCGTCAACGAACAGACCGGCCTCTCCGTGCTTTACAGCCACTTTTTCGTCGTCTTTGAACGCTCCTCCGACTGCACGTCGAACAACGCCCTGATCCTGCTTCCGGACATCCACGGCAACTACGGACCCTCGTCCGTGTCGATCCGGCTGCCCGTGGGCCGGATTCTGGTTACTGGCGTACAAAGCGCCCGCACGTCCAGCAACATCCGCTACGAGTCCCACGTGCCGTTCAGGACCGTGATCGGACCTCTCGTGACCAACGCGCGCGAAATCGACAAGTACGACTACTACCGGGATCTGCTGGACGGCATCGAAGGCTCTTACAAGGCCGACATGATCATCCTGCAGGGACCGTACCGCCGTGTCGTGAAAAGGGCGATTACGGTTGCCTCTGAGCAGTTTTCCGCCAGACGGGCCCTGGAGCTTCCCGCCGCCCTGTGCATCACCAAGGAGTCCATCACACCCGACCAGATGCAGAGCGCCCGCAAGCTTCGCGCCAAGCTTCGCACTTCCGACCCGGACTTACCTGATCCCCCGCGCAAGCACGGCGCTCTTGGCAAGCGCAAGCTTCCCCTGGCTCCCAAGACCCAGTAGTCTTTATTTCACAGCGACTGGTCCAGTTCAAAGGACGCGAGCTCTCTCAACCTTTTTTCCCCGCTTTCGTCTTCCGCACGCGCCTTGTCTGTGAGAATGAAAATCGTAGTTACCGTAAACGGACCGGGTTCGGTCGGGTCCTTGGGCGCCACGAGCGGGTCCATGTCCCGGGACCAGTCTACTGGCATTGGCGAAAGCGCCGCGACAAAGTCCGCGGGACTCTGTACGAGCTGTGCCAGCCTCGCGTAAGCTTCCTGTACTCTCTCGTGCACAAACTGAAACTTTCCGTCTTCTTGCAGCCGGCCGGTCTGGGAGATCTGTGGAAACGAGTCGCTGTCGCTCATCTTTGCAAGAACTTTCGCCTGGAGTTCGCTTGCCTTTGAAGAGATCCCGAACTTGGCAATCAAAACGGCTTTATCGTCCTTTGTTCCTCTCGCGGAACGAACGCGCACGGCGATATAGCGCGTCATTCCTCCTCGGCGCCTGCTCTTCAGGCGGCGTCCGCAAACGAGTTCATACTCGTTTGCTGCTCCTTGTCTCTCAGCAAAAATCCAGGCCACACTGCTCCTCGGTGCGCTGCGCGTTGTGGTAGGCGGCGGGATCTCCCTGACCGGAAGTGTGCACAACGATGTTGACCTTCGGGAGGTCGTTCATGGCCTTGGCAAACGAGCGGCTGTCGCGTGGAACAATGCACTGTCCGCGCGCCGTCTGGGCCTTGAGCATCTTCACGGTCTTGTGGTGGTCCCTCACGGCCGCAGAAGCCACCCCGATGTAGTACGCGATGTTGTACACACCGCTGCGGATCCGCTCCCAGTGCTCTGCGTTCTCAGTCTCCGAGACAGACGTGTGTGTCGTCTTGGACTTTCCAGAAGCAGTCTCCATGGATGCGAACTCGTCCGTGTCCTCAGAAAAGACAGACTTCTTCTGAGAAGCCGAAGAGCTCTTCTTTCCAGACGGAATGTCCTTCCCGAACACGGCCTTGTAGTACTTGGTGAAGTCGAAGTCAGGTTTTCCAACGGACTGAAAAATCCACCGGGAGATCGCGTTAATACCGCTGATTTTGTCCGTGTCATAAAGTTCGTCAAATCGCTCATTCAGCGTATCTGGGTTTCCATCTAACCCGACTGTGTCCACCAGCCACTTGACGAATCCTTGGCGAGGCCTAGCAAACCTGCACACGTCGTTCATGTCGTGACTGGCAGTCGTATCCCGAAAAAAGACGGAGGCCAGAGACCTCAGTGTGACCAGCGTCACGCCGTTTGTAGTGGTTGTGCGCTGGGGGGCATCCTTGATGAGCACTTTCGTGGAAATGTAGTTCAACTTGTCCCAGAAAGGGTCCCTACGAGCCACATCGTCATCGCTCGGAAGTTCGATGGAGTCCAGCAAAACAACGCCCCATCCAATGCCCGACCCGTCGTGCTTGATCTCAGTTTCTGCGGAAATCTTGGATCCCACAGACACCCACGGGTTTCCTTGGTCTGTCACCATGTAGCGAACCAGGTCTAGAACCGGTCCCAGCTTCATCGTGTTGAACGCAGAACCCTCGGGCGCAACTCCAGTGGTTGCACTGGAGAGAAGTTTGGACATGCTAACGACAATGTTGTCGAGTTCAAGTGGGTTTCCCCTGTCGTTGAACATGTACATGACCAGAGTGTCGTAAAGCATCTGAAGGGTTTTCAGACTCGGCACGTGAGACCCAGAAAGAACGATCTTGTCTTCGGGATCAGGTCGCCTTGCGAACAAAAGCGACGGCTGATACTGTGCTGGCTTCATGGCGTCAACCAGCTCGGAACCTGCTGCTGGAGGGGCACCTGTCATGAGCACGTCCCCAGCCGTGTCGTCGTCAGCGCCCGCAAACTCGGGAAAGGGGTCGGGGGTCCAGACCTGGCTCCAGTCAAAGGGAGGGGGAAGCTCCCGGCCCTTGACGACCACGGGGTGGTAGTAAAAGGCCCAGCTCGGCCTCTTGGCGGGCTTCGAGCCAAACGCAGGGTCGGGCACACCCTCTCCGAGCCGCGGGCGCTTGCCCATGTAGCGCGTGTCCTGTGCGTCGTCCTCGGGCGGCGCGTCCGGGCCAATGCGGCGCGCGCGAAGCTGGAGCCAGAGCCTGTCGAGTCCGAGGACCTCCACGCCCCAAAAGTCCCAGCAGCTGGGCACGGTCCCGGAGGGCACGACGGCGGCCCTGGCCCCGCCGCCGTACATCGTGCGGGGGGTCTCGTCGGTGTGCCCGTCCGACTTGCAGATGCCGAGGTAGCGGGCCAGGCGGGCAACCGCGGCCGGGTTCTGCACGTTGGAGTAGCCGGCAAAGCGGTCCAGCAGGTTGTTCAGCACCGGGAAAGGCAGCATCACGGTACGGGCACCGGCTCCCGCTCCGGGTGGAGGACGCAGCAGGAACACGGGAATGTTCACGGCCGGGTAGCCGATCGTGTACGGGCTCGGGGCCAGAAGGACGTTCACGCGAATGTCGTTGTTGGCCGAGTCGATCTGGTGCCCTGTCGTGCTGTCGCCGTGAAGGCCGTAGCCGACGTCAACCTTGACACCGGGCGTGGCGCCAACAGGGTAGGTCCCGCTCAGCCCAAAGGGGTTGTACCCCGGGGCGGGAGTGCGTCCGGATCCGGCGGTCGAAAAGGCGCGCATGGCGGACGGAACTGGCTTTCATTCTGTTCATCTATTGAATCGTGTACATAGATGTTTGCCAAAAGAACTCCGGGACTAGGCGCCTGCCAAGACGGGCGGCGAGAGGGACGACCAGTACTTGCAGATAAAGTTCAGCGAGTCGACAATTGACTGGCGGAGTGCGGGGTCCATGGTCTCGATGGGAACCGGGCGCTTGGTCTCGCTGCGAGTCTTGGCCAGCCGGTGAAACCCGCGGAGGGCCGCAAGCGCGTAGTCCACAAAGCCCTCGAGACTGATCGGCTCCCGGAGAGAAACAGCCGCGTCGGCCAAGAAGTTGTACGTCATCTGTTCGTTCACAAAGTTGGAAAAGTCCTTCTTTGCCGTGTAGTCGGTACCACACGCGGCCGCAAAGACCAAGAGCAGCATCCAGTTGTAGCCGCCGCCCGTAATCGGATCCTCCACACCCCTGACCAGCTTGGCGACGTCAACCATGTGGTGCTCGTCTTCTTTGACGTCGTAGAGCCAGTCGATCGTCACATCCTTGTAGGCCTCGGGGCGGCGCATCAGCTGCACCATCGCGCACGCCAGCAGGTCCTGGTCTGTTGTCCACAGCACGATCCGGTTCTTAGAACCGCGCGACGGCTTGATCACGAGCTCTTCGGGGATGCTGACGGGTGCCAATGCCTTGTCTCCGGCAAAGAGGGCCGCCCACCAGACCGCGCGAATCTCGGCCTCGCCGCTGGGAAAGGCAAGCTCCATGTACTGCGTGTGCCGCCCCGTGCGCAGGTCAATGCAGTGGGGTCCCGCCGGGCAGCCGATGTCCAGGACAATCGTGGCGCGAAGGCCGGACCACTCGAGGTTCCGGACCTCGTCCAGAAGGCAGTCGAGCAGAAACAGCGAGAAGACTCGGGTCATACCCTTGGTCTGAAAGAACCGAACTGGCTCCAGGAGACTCTCGCCGCTCTCGCTCCACACGCAGTGCTTCGTCAGCACAGAGTCGCTCGGGTAAGGATTCAGACCTGCGCGCCGCGCGGCTTGGGTAGCCGCCTTCTCCTTGGGCACCAGGTGAGAAATGTCCGTCGAGTAGATAAAGACAAAGTTCTCGCGAAGCGGATCGTCTCGTGCGGCTCCGTTGATCGCGCGGCGGATCATGCCCAGTTGGTCCGCGACAAGCTCAGACGGCCTCATCGGCGCTCCGCCCTTGACCTTGTACAGTCCGGTCATGGCGTCCACGGCCACCACGCCGCAGTCAAACGCAGATCCGGCGTTCTCGTGGATCACGGGCTTCTGGCCGGTGCGCGCCAGCAGAGTCAGGCGGAACTTCTGGATCCCCATTGATGAGTTCCGCGTCTAGCTTGGTTTGTTTTGGTATCGGCCGTGGATTTTATTTTGGACTTGGAAAAATGAAGAAAGGAAGAAACTGCCAAAAGGCCGGCTCAAGGCGAGCTGCTCAGTTGCGCTGGCGCTTGTAGGCCTGCGCGGCCACTCCGAACACGTCAAGCTCAGACTGGTGTCCGATGCCGCAGCGCGAGGCAAGAATGGCCATCAGGCGACGCAGAGAGGGATCCGCGTCCACCTCACCAGAAAGGTGCCCGAACAGGCGAACCACGTCATCGCGGTTCACCGGGTCGTTAAAGTTCAGTCTGGCAGCAGCGGCCAGCTGGAGGTTCTCCTCCACGCGGCGCTTTCCCCGCTCCAGAACGGACTCGGCGTCCGTGGCCGGCTCCGGCTCCTTGCGCTTCTGGCCCGAGAGCTGGACAGGGGCCACAACGGCGGGTGCGGCAGGCGCCTCAAAGACCTTGGGGGCCGGAGCGGGCTTGGGAGCCGGGGCGGGCTTGGGCACCGGGTTGGCGGCCGCCTCGGCCTTGAAGCGAGCCGCCTCCTCCTGGGCCTGCTCAATGAAAGGAGCGCGATCCACGACCGACACCTCCTTCCAGAGAGAGCCCATGATCGTGTTCAGCTCCCCAAAGCTGGCTCCAGGGTTCGCAGCCGAGATCGCCTCGCGGTTGGCGCAGCACCACAGCTGGAAAGCGGACTTGCTGCGCTTGGCCGTCTTGGTGGCCGTCTTGGGGGCCGTCTTGGGGGCCGTCTTGGGGGTCGTCTTGGGGGTCGACTTGGAGGCCTGAACGTCGCCAGAAGCCGGCGCGGGCTCCACAACCTTGGTAGGCTTGGACTTGGGGGCAACCGGAGCCTCGGGCTTCTTCGACTTGGGCTTCTTCACGACCTCCTCTTCCTCCTCCTGCTCCTCCTCCTCGCTGTCCTCAGCGGACTCGTCGTCGTCCTCGGCGATTCCAGACATGTCGTCGTCGTCCTCGGAATCGTCCTCGTCATCGTCATCGTCGCTGCCCAGCTCCTCTTCGGACTCGACCTTCTTGGCCGGAACCGGAGCCTTCTTGACGGGCTTCTTGGTGGCCTCAGGCTTCTTCACCTTGGGCGCGCTCTCGACAGGCTGCTTGGCCTTGGACTTCACGGAAGCATCAGGCTCGCTCTCGGGGTCGATGGGCTTCTTGGGAATCGTGATCTTCAGCGGCGGGGGAAGGGTCGCGGCCGGCTTGGGGTGCTTCATGGGCGTCTGGAAAAGCGGGTCCTCCTCCGGGACGGAGCTTCCGGAAGCGTCGTCGGGCTGGTTGCCGAAAAGGTCGGTGATCTCCGAGGAAAGGGGTGCGGTAAAGTCGGCCTCCATGTTGATAAGTTCTGCTGTTGATAAGTTCTGCTTGGGACAAGTTCTGCTTGGGACAAGTTCTGCTTGGGACAAGTTCTGCTGCCGATGAGTTCCGCTGCCGATGAGTTCCGCTGCCGGTAAGTTCCGCTGTCTGGCTTGAGCTTCTGCTTTTTTGTGTCTCGTAAATTTCAGTTTGAATCCAAACGGCAACCCAAGTTTGTTCGTTCGTTTCGCAAACCGCGCTGCGATTAAAATTACTTTAATTCGCGTGAAACGAGCTTCGAGTGGATCGAAATCACTCGGCGGTCTCCTCCTCCTCACCCTCAGCCTCCTCCTCACCCTCTGCCTCAGCCTCCTCCTCGGCCTCCTCGCCCTCCTCGTCGTTGTCGACGGCGTCGCCACTGTCGGACCCGGGGTCACTGGCGTCGGACTCGCTGTCCGGCTCGGCCTCCAGCGGCTCCGCAGTCTTGGAGGGAGCCTCCGCGTGCATCTTCGCGTAGGCCTCAGCGCGCGACAGGCCGGTGCTCATGAGCTCGTGCAGGCGGGCGCGACGTGCCGTGTCGACGTTGTAGTGGCCGGTCAGGCGATGCGTCTTGGGGTCAAGGGTCGTGGAGCCCTTGAGCGTGAACACGCCCGCGGCGGGCATGTAGCCCTGCGTGTCGAGGTGGCCGATGTTCACGTCTCCGCGCTCACGAGCCATGGAGAGAGACAGCTTGAGAGCGTCACGGGCAGTCTCCGGAGCAAAACCAGTGCAAGTGGCAACGATGGCGGTGTGGAGGCGCATGTCCTCCGGGGTGACGCCCATGCGATCCGCGTGAGCAGCGATCATCGCCGCGCCGCCAAAGACATCCACCATCATGTCCTCGACCGCCGTCTGGAGCAGGTCCATCGCGGCGGGCTGAATGCGGATCTGCGGCTTGTCCGGAAGCCCCGGAACGTTCGGGTCGTCGTCAGCCGATGCGACGGGCCAGTTGTCCGGGAACGCGCGTGCGGCATCGCGCATCATGCCAACGGCCAGGCGGCGGAAGTTGGCGCGCCGGATCGGGTGGGCCCACTGATACGTCGCGTCGCCAGTCATCCGCCTCAGCTTCGAGCGGGCGGTCTCCGGGTGCTTGGCCGGAGCGGCCGGCTCGGGCTCAGGCTCGGGCTCGGGGGCCTTCTTGACCTTCTTGGCCTTCTTGACCTTCTCCACGGGCTTCTCAGCCTTCTTGGCCTTCTTCGAAGCCGGCTGCTTCACAGAAGCCTTCTTGGCCTTCGTGATCGGCTTCTTCTCGGAAACCTTCTTGACCTTCTTGGCCTTCTTCGGCGGCTCGGGAGCAGTCTCCTCCTCCTCCTCCTCGTCAGCCTGCTCCTCCTCCTCGTCGTCAGCCTCCTCCTCCTCGTCCTCCTCTTCCTCCTCCTGCTCCTCCTCCTCCTCCTCATCCACGCGCTTGCGCTTCTTTCCGGTCGAGGCTGCCGTCGGAGCGGCGGACGGAACACTCTTCCCGTTAGACTGAGCGATCACGGCCTTCTTGACGGGGTTCTTCGCGAACTCGCGGGCGGCGAGACCCTGCTCGCGGACCTCGACAAGGCTGGCGGCGCCAGTAGTAGGCAGATGGGCGGGGCGGGGCATCTCTGGGAAACCGGCGAACGAAAAAAGTGAATTTTGTTTAGCTCAAGACGTGGACGCGGTACGACTGCCAGTCAAACGTTCCAGCCACCCGGAGATTTGTCCGTGCCGCGATCTGGCTCACCTGGGACGAGCGGTCTTCAGTGGCTCGAGTGAAAAGGAGCAAGTGTCCGGAACCTTCGGTGTGGCCGGGTTGAAATTTTGTGGCACCGCCAGTGACCTCTCGGGTCTCTCGGAGCGGCGGCACAGGGACGAGCTGGGGCAGTACGTCAGCTCGTGCCTCAATGCAGACCGCGCGGTGGTGGTCCGGGTCGTGAAAGCCGTCGAGGAGAACTCCGCCGTCAAACGTGTCGCCATCGTGTTCGATCGGGTCAAACACGAGATCGCGCCGGTCTGCCAGACCCGGGTCGGTCAGTTCCGTAAAGGTCATCCCGGCCCTGACAGCCTTCTTCCGGTCTCCGGCTTCCACGAACACGGGCACGAGAGGGTGCAGGTTCACAAGGTACTGCAGCTCGGGGACGTAGATCCGCGTGAACTCCAAATACCCCTTGTCTGAAGGAGACCTGCGCATGAACTGCACTCCGTCAAAAAGCCCGTCGCGGGCGTGGCTGCTGTCAATAAACGCGGCGTTCACGCGCGCCTGAAACTCCGTGCGCGGAGTGTCGTTCTCGGCCGGTCTCTGCACCGACTCGGAAAGCGTCACGGTCTCGATCACGTGCACGCGGTCACCCGGGGCCGGGCGCGGGCAGCCGTCTCGCCCGCATGCGGCACGAATCCCTCCGAGGTCGTAGTCCGGTGAAACGAGGCGTGCAACAGTGTCACGGGGCACGAGCAGCGCACACGCGTGAAGAGTCTTCTTGCCCCCCGTGGCCGTGATCAGACAGTCGGCCGCCGCGACAAAGTACCGCGCAAGGATCCGCTTTGCCTGCGACACAAGGGACTGCGGGTGTTCTCCCGTCACGGCCTCGAGCGACCGGGAGAGCACGATCACGGTTGTGGCCCCGTCCTCGCAGTCTCCCGTGGCAAGCGGGTTCGCTGTCACGGCCTTGTGTGCAAAAATCTCCATCGGCTTGCCGTCGATGCTCTGGTCCGTCCGGTAAGGGGCCAAGCCGGTCAGGAGCGTCATTGTCGCACACAGGCTCGATGGCGTCACCGTGTAGACCTGCTCACCGATCGCGTCTGCCCCGACCGCAAGTGCCTCTTCCCAGGCGTCCGCTGAACCTCCGCGAGGTGCGGCAAGCCAGTGGGCGAGGTAATGCGTCTCGACTGCTATCTTCTTGGTCGTGAGGAGCGAGGGAACGTAGCGCCTGTTGAACGCGCGCTTGCCGTAGTCCGAACTGTCCAGCAGGACGTTTTGGACACCCTTGATCTCGTGGTGTGCGGCCAAAGGGTTCGCCTGACCTGTTGAAAAGCGCCGCAGGGGCTTTTGGCCAAGCAGGCTGTCACCCCAGAGGTCGGTGGACCCGCGCGGCTTCTGTTGTGCAATCGAGTCCGCCCGCAAACCCGATAAACCAACAGAATCTCCCGAATTTTCCAGCTCAAACTTTGCGACGGGCCTGAAGCCAAGAGTCGTCCAGCGCGTCACGGGAAGGCCGTTGAGTACAGGTTCGATGCTCACCGGGTCCATCGTCCCAACCGCGTTGTAAGTCGACCGATATGTGTCGACAAGGTTGCGCGACCCTCCCTGCAGAGAAAAGACCACGACCGGCCTCACGGAGCCAGGCCGCTTGCCCGCACTCAGAGACGAACAGTCTGCCTCGGCTGCTACGTAGTAATGGACGGTCATCTGTGCGCCTTCCTTGTTCTTCAGCACAGGCATCACTGCTTCCGCGACTCCTTCCCGGTTCACGAGGACCGTCGCAGTCATGCGCCAGTCGCACGGCGTGTCGCTGTAGTGGAACCCTATCCGGACCATGGAAATGTCCGGGTGAAGGCCCTCCAGCCTCACTTTGACCCGCGCATAGTCAAACGTGACCGATTCGCCGTCTGGGTCGACCGTGCCCGCGACAAGCACGCTGCGAGAAGGCTCGGCGTTGCCGTGGTGAGACATTTTTGTGACTGTGTCGGGTGGCTGGGTGCTCATACTAGTCCGAGCCAAGAACGGGTATGAGGAGTAAGGGGCTTTGAGACACGGAACAAGAATGTCGCAGAAGCTTCTTCGGTTCGCACTTGTCTACCCGGCCCGTGACGAGCGGTCCATGCGGCTGCTCATGTGGGCCGACACCATGGCAGAGTCTCTGTACTTGCGGCCGTCGCTTAACAAGGACGCGGCTGCTGTTTCCACAGAAGAAATGGCCAACATGCGCATCAACTTTGCGACCGTTCTCACGGCGCTTGTCCAGGGCATCCGCGCCGCGTCTGCCGCTGCACCGTTCCTGACCAGATCAGAAGAAGTCTACTTGTACCGCGAACCACCGACCTTTGGCTGGTTTTCAAAGCCGGACGGCGCGGCTTTGATCCCTTGCGGCTTTGTGACCGACCAGGTGAGAGTCGAACAGCTTGTGTGGGTCCACGCGGCAATTTTTGCGGCCGTTTCACACGCATCAAAGGAGCTTGTTTCGGACAAGCCCGTGTCCGAGTCCACTCGCATGATTGTGATCAAGGCGGCGGCCCTTGCAGAGGCCACGCAGGCGCTTGTAGACGGCTGGATCGAGAGCGCGCAAATCCCGTCGGAGCTCAAGCCCCTGATCGAGCAGATGGCCGTTTGGCCAGACATTCTGGACGTAGTCCACTCATGCGCGAAACTGCGAGGAGAAGGCTTCCTGGAAACGGTCGCGAAGAAGGCCAAGGCCAAAGACAGCGAAAACCCCGTCAAGGCCGCACACCTGTCTACCAAGGCCGCGTGGCACGATCTTCAAAGCTTCACGCGGACACTGCGCGAGAGAGGCAGAATCACGCGCGAGGTGAATAGCGCCGTGCGAGTCTGCTACGTGAAACACCTCATCACGTGCATCGAGAAGAAGTACCTCGTGCTGGTGGACCAGTCGATGGATGGTGACCAGATCGCACCTCTGGCCGTGGCGTGGCTAAAGCGGAACGGTCTGGGCATTCGGGAGACATCCAAAAAGCAGACTCAGACCGTTAGCAGCCTCTTTTCCGGAACCGAGTACGACAAGGACACTCCCGCGTATCTTCGCGCCCACGTCACCGAGGCACCAGACAAGCCGTACACGTCACCCTGGCCGCTCAAGGAAGTCGTGGCGAAGCACACGAATTTGCGCGAGTTTATCATCAATCTGGACACTCAGTAAAAATCTTACTATTATTCCCTAATAATAAATCCGTTACTTTGGATTTTTTCTCTTTATATATATATACCCCTTCCTGCCAGGGAGGGCAAGGAGGGCAAGCCTGGCCTTGTCCTTGTTCTCGACACTCGTACCAATTTTCATTTGGGTCGTACCGTCGTATCGATTGATCTCGTATTGCGTTAACGTGGCCTCCGTGAAACCCGGTACGAGATCAATCGATACGAGGCTACGACTGGATTGAAAATTGGTACGAGTGTCGAGAACAAGGACAAGGCCAAGCTTGCCCTCCTTGCCCTCCCTGCCAGGAAGGGGTATATATATAAAAGAGAAAAAAATCCAAAGTAACGGATTTATTATTCGACCAGAATAAAGAGTGGGCATGTTAGTCGCAAAAGTCGTCACACGCGCTTTTGGGCTTGCCGTCCCACACGTTCAGACAGATACGCTTTGACGGGCAGTAGAGAGGCGCTTCCTTGTGTTCAACCATCACGTGCACGCCGTGGCGTTGCTTGTGAGCGTCTTTGGGGACTTGCGGGGTCTCGTCCCATGAGCGACACATCCGCTTGACAAGCTTCTCGTTGGACTTCGTCACGCTCAGAATCGTACACGAGAGCATCCCGGTCTTCGTGATCCTGCGCACTTGCATGAAAATCGGGTAGCGAGACGCACCGGCCCCAATCGGGTAGCCGTAGAGGACTGTGCCCACCTCCGGGTGGCGCGGGGAACCCGGTTCAGTCATTTATTTTATTGTGGTTGGTTGGTCGATAGTGTGCACAATAAAAAAAATCCAGTAACCCGAAAGGGATCAAATGTTTCCGGACAAGAACACGTTGTACGTTGTTGGCTATACGGTGAGAGATGCTCGTGACGTGGGGCGCCTTTACGATTTACTGGAAAAGCACAAAAACGTGTTTTTCAGAGTCATCGACACCGGACATGATCATTTTTGCGAAGATTTCTGGCACGAGCAAGTTGGGTTCGTGCCATACGTGAAACCTGGTCCGGGCCAAGTTCCGTTTGTGCTGGTAGTGCGCGAACCGCTGGTGCTAGACAAACAGGACATCGACGAACAGTGCATCTACAACAAGGGCAAAAGTTGTCCTGTGCACTTGATGTCACGTGCGCTTGATTTCGCCGCGAAAAACGATTTACCGTACTTCTGTTGTATCGAATACTACAGGCTGGACAGGATCGAATCAACCAAGCAAGACGTCGTGAACGCGGGTGCACACTACGGCGCATACAGGGGTCTTTTACAAATTTAAGTGTACGCAAAAAGAACTGGTAAACTCATGATTGCGCTGCTTTCTTGGCCTTCTTGGGCTTCTTTCGCGGTTGGTCCTCGGACTCCTGCTCGGATCCCGGGATTTCAAACGCAGCTGTCGCAGGCCTCTTCTTTCCCGTGTCAAGAGCGACAATCGTGTCAAGTCCAAGTACCGAGACGGCGTCGGGAGCGATCGTCTCTTCAACGTCAAGTTCTGACGGTCCCACCGGACCCTCTTGCAACACGGGTTCGGGGGCTGGAGGAGGACCCTTTCGGGTCTGAGGGAGCGCAAAGATACACTTCACGTCACCAATCCTAAAGTAGCTTGACTGAGGACGGACGTCGTGTCGTGGCGGTGCCGCTGGGGTGGTCGTAAGCCGGGCGCTGCTCAAGGATGGGGCGGTTGCGCTCGACAAAAGCACGGACATGCTCTTGGGTCACGGGGATGTGCTCAGTAAACGGCCAAAGCCCGACCTGGGTCGCTCCAGGAGCAGCTGCGGGAAAAATTGTGGCAGCCACAGGAACAGGTGCGCGGACGGTGGTGGTACACTCTGGACAGGGACAGCGAATACACGCTTGGTGTGCCATCCTCACGGTTCCGCTTGAGCACGAGACGGCCACGAACGGCTCTGCAGGGTCGATGTGCGCGCCGCACCCCGCACAGGGTATTGCCGGACGCCTCGAAAGGCGCGCCCGACGCGGGCTGTCTCGTTCGGATGAATGGGGGTAGCGCGGCGGCAGCTGGCCCGGTGCTGGACTCGGGCACACAGTGGGGGGATTCGCGACGTACGGGGTCTGAGCCGGCTCGTCTTCCTCCTCGTACTCCACCGTCTGAGGGTGCCGGTACTGCCTAATTGTCGCGAGGCGTTCCATCCTCTCTGGCTTGTTTCAAATTTAGAACCGAGGACATATCAGCACATCCGAGCGGCTTGACTTTTTACGGAACTTATGTCGCGCCGGGACTTATACCTCGAAGCGCTGGTCGAATTCCTTCGGAACCCTTTCACGGGTCCGAGGGATATCCAAACCGAGCCGGACGAGCACACGCTGCCTCCGCGTATCGAGATCTACGACCCACGCAAGCCGAAGCCCCTGTTTGTTCCTCCGCAGGAGCCGCAGCTGCCGTTGGGCCACCCAAGCAGGCCGTCCGCGTTCAAGCGTGTCGTTAACACTCCGGCACCCTGGTCTGAATCGAGTCGCTGATCTTCTTTTATTTCTCAACGCGCGTAAATGAACTACCGCCTTTTCACGTGAATCGTGGGTAAGGGGTTCAGTACGGAGGTGTAAATGTGCAGTTCAGGGTGCCGGGCGACGAGGTTCTTTTCGCGCTCTTGCCACGTAATCGTGTCAGTTACGACGAAGTCTGCCACCTTGATTGTCGCAAACTGCCTGCGTCCAAGTGCCTGCAAGACTCTTAAGGAGTCGTTGACGTGTAACCAGGTCTTGAAATCTTCTTCAAGCTTGGCGGGGGCTGGTCCGTCGGAGTAAGCCTTTTCCGCCTCGGCCCTGAGCGCCCTGACGCGCGGGTGTTCCATTCGGAAAGGGGTGACTTTAAAAACTGATTTAGTCTTCGTCGCTCTGAACCGCTAGGGTCTCGGTGCTGTCTTCAACAGAGCCCCAGAGCGGGGTTGCCTTTGAACTTGGTGGAACTAAAGGCGTGTCGTCGGACGCCTTTTCGCGCTTCTTACGCTCTTGCTCCTGCTCCTTCTTGACCTCTTCGGGCAAGTCGTAGTGGTCCTGGACAGAAGTGTTTCCGCAGAGAGAACGCGTGGCGTAAGACCACTGAAGAACGCAGTACAGTACAAAGAGGATTCCCATGCCCGTGATCGTCGGCCAAATGTTCTTGTCGCGAATTCCGGACTGGGTGAAGCTTCGGACGTTCCCGTGCTCCAGCACCACGACGCTAAAGGCCCCAGTGAACGCAACAGCCAGCGGGTACTGGAAGTACGCAACAATCTTGGTAAGAAGGTAGCTGCTTGCGGCGTATGCAACTCCTGCCGCGACAACAAGCGCGACAAATCCCGAAAAGATCCAGTGCCAGATCACCTTGCCCGTCAGTCCGTAATGAACCGCGAGCAGCCAGCCGAGTGCGAGAGAGACGACCCCGGCCGACGCGTAGTGAAGAAAAAGGACACACGCCAGCGCGGCCACAATTGACCCGTACAGTACGTAGTTCTCGTAGTTGTCGTCGTAGGAGTTGGGTGCATAGTGGAGCCAAAAGAGAAACGTGCACACGACAAACGCAAATGCCAGCGTGATGATGTGGCTGAACACGGATCTGATCTTGAATGCGTGGTGCCAGTACTTGGTCGAGCGAACCCGCTCGTTGTGGCTCAGCACCTTCCAAAGGCCGACATGGTTAAATGCGTAGGGGTCCGGAAGGAGCGAGGTCCACGCAAAGACCGATGCAACAAACGTGAACCAGTAAAGGCCGTCGTTCATGGTCTTAACAGCACGGGCCTGGCTCGGCTGTTCATATGAATACAAGTCCTTGGAGCGGCCCGGTCCAAAATAAATCATGGAGTGCTCCCAGCGGATTCAGAATCCGGATTTGCCAGTGCCGCGGATCGAAATTTCACGGCTTGCGAGCAACACCGTAAAGGTGCCTGCACTTGTAACAGTCGAAGCAACCCTGGAAAATGAAGCGGTCGGAGCCCAGTTGTCCGGACATTACGAAGACGCGGAACAGGGAATCCGCGTGCCCGTTCAGATTTGGGCTAATCCCAGTAAGCCGCGCGTGTTTGGTGTATCGGCTCGTATCGTCGATCCGGGTCGGTTTTCTCTCCGGCTTGCTGTGATTCTCGCGGGCTGTGCGTGTTTTCTAGCCGGGCCGCAGCTGGCCCTGGAGCGGCTTGAGATCCGCGCAATTGGGAGCCCGCTCCCGACAGGGCCGCCTTGCGCACCAGACGACTACATGACGGGCCGCTGGAAAGAGGACTCCCACTGGGTTCCTGAGGCGTGCGAGGTGCGAGCCGCAGACGAGCGCGAAGTTCGGAGGTGCGTGCGCGACACGACCGTACTGATGATTGGGGACAGCGCAATGGAGGAAAAGGCATCGCTTCTGCTGGCACTGGCCGGTTACTGGACTGCGGAAAAGGCACTCGGCCGCTGGCAAACCGCGACACACTGCAAGGACTGTTACCGCGGCCGCTCGATGGACACGGCAGGAGACCTCGACGACGGGTTTCGCGTGGTTCACGTCTGGGCGGGGCACACCGACGAGTGCAACAACTGGGGCGGCATCAAAACTCTCGAGTCCAACCGGCTTAGGCAACAGGTCGAGGCTTATCTATCAGCACGCACACCGGGTTCGCGATTTGTTGTAGTCTTTAACTCGGGACTTCACGACCTCTACAACCCGCAGTTTGACCTACTCGAGTACGAGGCCGCGTTATCTACCGGAGTGAAGTGGCTGGCAGCGCGGATGGAGCCGGGGAGGGGAGATTTGCTCGTGCTCAAGACGACCTCGACACACCTCGGCGTTTTTGAGTGCAGCCCTGGCACTGCTGCTCGACACGGTGAGCTGGGTGTGCGGCTGATTAACGAGGCAATCCGCAGAGAGGCCCGGACACGCGGACTCCTGCTCTGGGACGAGTACGAGATGCTGTCGGCCCTGGACCACAACGCAATCGGTGGGGACGGCCACCACTGCATGAGCCGGTTCAAGCAAGTCATACCGGTCTGCCCGGGGGTTTTGTACAACTCGAGTATCGAACCGCACACGGCCTGCCGCGAAGTCACGGCCGCTCTGGTAGGGATGGTCTGCGCCGCGGAATGAAAAGTCAGCTGTCTTTATTTGGCCAAGTCAGGCCACTCGGACTGGGCCAGCGGCTACTTAAAGATGACCAGAAAGCAGGCAGCCCTCTGAGCCAACAGCTTGACTTCGGCCAGAGACCGGTGCGGGAAAAGCGCGTGAATCTCCGCCAGAGTCTCCTCCGAGATTGGCTGGTTTGGATTCCTGATAATGCCCACGACAGCCGCGTCAAGCTTGAGAAGGTCGTCGTAACTCCAAGTCTGCTCGGGGTCGACCGGAGCAGGGACCGGTTCAGCTGGGGCCGGAGCCTCCTGGGGCGGAGCGGGAATCTTGGGAGCCGGGGCCTTGCGAGCCTTCTTGGCCGGCGGCTCGACCACGGGGCCGGAGCGGGGCTGCTTGGAGTGGCGGGCCTTGGCGGCCGCGGCGGGACCAGTGCTGCTCATGGATATGTTCTGCTTGGGACAAGTTCCGCTTGGGACAAGTTCCGCTTGGGATAAGTTCCGCTTGGGATAAGTTCCGCTTGGGATAAGTTCCGCTTGGACTTGGCTTTCCTTTTCAATTTTTGCTCAATTATCCACTTCCACAAATTCAAATGAAGGCTGGAACGAAGCCAAGCTTACACGCATTCAAGGACGCGGTGGACAAGTGGACTCTGGCGTTTCCATTCGGAAAACCAGAGCTCGGCCAGCTCGTGAACGACATTTACAGGTACATCCGAGAGACACAACCCAATCAGACGACTGAAAGGCGCCTACGGGCACTGATAAGCCGGTGCAACGCCGGTATCCGCCGCGAGCGGTAGCACGAGTTTTAGTAATCCCACGCGGGTTTTTGAGGAATCACGGCTGCTCGGAGAATGAAACGGATCAAGTACGCCTCTTCTTGCGCGAGCTGCTTGACCTGGATCTCGGCGCCGCGCGCTTCTTGGCCGGGACCGGGGTGGGCTTGGTGAATGTGTCAACCAGGACAGAGCCAAAGGCAATACCGGAATTGCAATGGATCATGTCCGGGAGCGGGGAGTACGGGAAAGTGCTCGCGTAAACGAGCTTCTTGTCCTTGTCAATCATGCAAATCGTGCCAGGCTTCCAGGATGGGTCGGGATAGCCCTCACCCACGATTCCGTGAGGATCCGAAGTCTCGATCTGCGTGACGACTGGGCCGTCAGGGATCTTCTTGACCATCTCGCGCAGGTCAGACTTGTCCAACGAGCTGGTGGAAAAGACCCGGGTAGGCGAGCCGCGCAGATCGTACCCGACGACTTCGCCTTTCTCGTTCACGACCGAGTAACACAGCGCGTGGCCCAGCGTGAAACTCGTGTAGAGCCCCGAAAAGGACATGGTTGTCGGCGCGCGATTGCACTGAACCATGAATCCGCGCTCAAACGGGGCTTGCTTCTGGGCGGGCTGGGCCAACTTGTTCATCAAGGCCGCAACTCCCGCGGCCAGATCGGAACGAAGAGACATTTCGGGCCCGGTCTAAAAAGAAAAGTGTTTCTACTTTTAGTCCCGTTTTATTTACTCACGAATCGGGACATATGTACACAAAATCGAATCTGAATTTAGTTCACGCTACATCCACCGACCACGCCCTTCACGAGCATTTCTTTGAGCCATGTCTGGCGTCCCGCCCGGGGAGTCGGCCCTTCACGCGAGGCCCGAGAACGACGCAGAGCAGTCTTACAAGGACGATCTGGCCAACTTCGTCCGATTCAGCAAGCTCAGCTTCAAGGAGGACCTGAAATTTGGGCTCGTTGACCTTTCCAGGACCACACTCAAGTCACTGATTGACCGCCTCCAGGCATTTTCCAAGAGGCGAGAGAACGCCTACAGAAACGCGAAGTCTAAACGGGACATGGCTGCAACTTTGATCATGCAGATTGTGAGTTGTCTCGAGTACTTGGCCCACAACCAGACGATTCCCACGGATTTCGACGAGTACATGCGCAAGGAGGTGGACATGCCCGGAAGACCGTACATCCCCTCGTTAATGTGGGCGAGCCTCGACACTCTCGAGTCCAGCTTCGTGGACTGGAGAGATGACGTGGAAAAGGGTGGCACCGACTTCGAGAACATTCCACTCACCAAGCGGACCTATCCAATCTTTATCCCGCTGAGCTGGGAGGCCCTCAACGCGATCAACATCTCATCTCCTGGTTGGTTCAACGACTACCGCGCGGCTCTTAAGGAGGCGTACGGGAAGTGGTACCGCGAGTACACCGGAGTGGGTAAAGACCCTGACGCGGAGTACGGAGGGTTCGAAGACCACGGTGACATGGGCACAGCCGAGTACTGGGCCGAGAACAAGACAGAGGAGCCGGTCATCATCTATTCACGCGAGCCTGCTCCCCCCGCATCTTCGTCTTCGCTTTCGGCCAAGGAGCTGGCCGATGCGCTGGCAGTTGCCAAGGCTCACGCCGCAGCCGCAGC
>JACCDR012094622.1_pt1 | contig 20462 bp, 21 predicted proteins | sample 7446431 | NCBI WGS metagenome assembly JACCDR01 (sample SAMN15323443, study PRJNA562643) | freshwater metagenome | isolation source: river surface water | place: USA:Blue River Watershed | collected 2017-08-17 | reverse complement strand
GAATGATCGAGCTTTTGAAATACTTCAGCATATTTTGGATGTTCCTGAATGAGAGTTGTACTTGAGGATTATCGTTTATAAGTAATCAATTTGACAACTGAATGTGTCTAAGATTGTGCAGGAAGTCGAAAGCGCTTGAGATATTTTGCCGTAAGACTTTTTTTATCTTTCATGAGTTCAACAGGTGTTCCGGCCGAAACGATTTGTCCACCTTCGTCACCAGCACCTGGGCCAATATCAATGACCCAATCACTCTCGGAAATCACCTTCATATCATGTTCAACAACGATCACAGTGTTTCCCGCATCCACAAGTTTATTTAGTTGAGCGAGGAGTTTTTCAACATCCGAAGGATGCAGACCTGTTGTGGGTTCATCGAGAACATAAAGAGTATCACCCTTAGTCATGCGCTGAAGTTCCGTCGCAAGTTTGATTCTTTGGGCCTCACCACCGGAGAGTTCAGTGGCCGGCTGCCCAAGCCTAAGATAACCCAATCCGACATCTTTTAAGGTCTCAAGGCTTCTTGATATATGAGTTTCATCAGAAAAAAACTCTGAGGCTTCATCCACTGTAAGGCCTAAAACTTCAGCAATGTTTTTATCTTTATAGGTCACTTCAAGGGTCTTTTTATTGAAACGGGTTCCTTCACAAACCGGACAAGGCGAATAAACACTCGGAAGGAAGAGAAGTTCAACCATGACAAAACCTTCTCCCTGACAATTTTCACAGCGACCCTTTGGAACATTGAATGAGAATCTTCCGGCATCGTATTTGCGGGACTTACTCATGCGGGTATTGGCGAAAATTTTACGGACATAATCAAAGAGACCTGTATAGGTCGCTAGATTTGAGCGGGGAGTGCGGCCGATGGATTTTTGATCGACTTGCACGAGACGTCTGATGGATTCCATGCCGTGAACAATTCTCCCGCCCTTTGTCTCAACGGTAGTATTTTCAAGATCCAGTTCATCCGTATTTTCCGCAATCGTTTCCACGCCAAGAGCTTTTGAGACGAGTTCAACCAGGAGTTGACTCACAAGAGTGGACTTTCCAGACCCGGATATTCCTGTGACACTCGTGAAAACACCCAGAGGAAATTCGGCATCAACGTTTTCAAGATTATTTCTTGAAAGTTCAGCGAGTCTTAACCACTTTTCAGGTTTCCGAAAATCGGTTTTTATTTTGTGATCATCATGGAACAGATATTTCGCTGTCGTTGAATTTTTTTGTTTTTTAAGATCATTTAGCGGACCTGAGTAAATAATTTCTCCGCCTTTTTCTCCTGCTTTCGGTCCAACATCGATCACCCAGTCGGCTTCGTTGATTACATCAATCTCATGTTCCACGACAAAAATGGAGTTCCCCTGACTTTTTAGTTTTTGAAAGGCACGCAGGAGGGCCTCGGTATCTGAGGGATGAAGTCCCGCGGATGGCTCATCCAGAACATAAACCACGCCAAAAAGATTTGATCTCACTTGAGTTGCAAGACGAAGACGTTGAAGTTCTCCCGGAGAAAGGGTTGGAGTTGATCTTTCGAGTGATAAATAACCAAGACCCAGATCGAGTAGTACTTCAATCCGTCCCACGAGGTCTCCTGCAATGGTTTTAGCGACAGGATCTTTTCCTTCAGCAAACGGAAGAAAAATCTCATTTAAATTTTTCAGCGGGACTTCTGAAATCTCGGCGATGTCATATCCGGCAAATTTTACGGAGAGAGATTCCTTCTTGAGACGTTTCCCTTTGCATTCAGGGCAGAGAGTACTGACCATATATTTCTGCACGCGTTTTTTCATCAGCGCACTTTGAGTGGTGGTAAAAGTTGTCAGGATATATTTTCTCGCACTCGAGAAATTCCCATGATAACTCGGCTCCATTTTTGATTTAAGGGCCGCTTTGACTTCATCACGCTCAAAGCCTGCGAATACCGGAACTGATGGTTGTTCTTCAGTGAAGAGAATCCAATCACGGTCCTTCCTGGAAAGTTTGTTCCAGGGTTTATCGATATCAAATCCCAGAGTCACAAGCATGTCTTTTAAGTTCTGACCGTGCCATGCCGGTGGCCAGGCGGCGACTGCTCTGTCCCGAATGGAAAGTGTCGGATCAGGAACCATAGACTCTTCAGTGGCATCATAAATTCTTCCAAGGCCATGACAGTGCGGACAAGCTCCCTGAGGAGTGTTAGGTGAAAATCCCTCAGCGTAAATAATAGTCTGACCTTTGGGATAAACACCCGCGCGCGAATAAAGCATACGAAGAAGATTAGAGAGTGTTGTCACACTTCCGACGGATGAACGCGTAGAAGGTGAACCACGTTGTTGCTGGAGCGCTACCGCAGGAGGAAGACCATCGATTTCATCAACGTCAGGAACCTGCATTTGATTGAACAATCGTCGGGCGTAAGGAGATACAGATTCCAGGTATCGTCTCTGAGCTTCGGCGTAGATGGTGCCGAAGGCGAGGGATGATTTACCTGAGCCGGATACACCAGTGAAGACTACAAGTTTATCCCGTGGAATTTCTACGTCGATATCTTTAAGATTGTTTTCACGTGCTCCGCGAACGCGGACGAATCCATCTTTCATAAATCCATTATAGATCAGAACCAAAGCGTTTATCTTTGCAACATGCATCCTTGAAGTGACTCATTTAAAATTGGTCTAGAGTCATTAAGGAGGATTTTATGAAACTCATTTATGCTGTAGGCGCTTGTTCGCTTTCGACACATATCATGCTTGAAGAAATTGGCAGAAAGTATGAGGCGATTCGGGTGAGTCTGGATGATAAGACAGTTCTTGAGACGTATAACGAGAAGAGCTATGTACCGGCCCTCGTATTGGATGACGGTGAAACTCTCACCGAAGCTGTGAGCATTTTGCAGTACTTGGCGGATGTAAATCATAGAGGAGATTTGCTTCCGGAGAGCGGAACGATGGGAAGAGTGAAAGTTGTGGAATGGCTTACATTCATTACGACCGAGCTGCACAAAGGTTTCGGACCGTTATTTATGCGCGAAAAACTCGGGAAAGAATATCTTGCTAAAGTAGAGCAGCGAATTGATCAGAGACTTGCCTACTTTAATAAAAATCTTAAAGGGAATCGTTTCATCATGGGTGATGATTTTACGATTGCTGACATGTATGCGATCGCGATTCTCAGGATCGGTGATCACGTCAAAATTGATTACCTGAAATACCCGGAAGTTCTCCGTTACAAACGCTTCCTCGAAGATCTTCCGGTTATTCGTAAAGTGATAGACGATGAAAGAGATGCTCCCGTGACAGAAAAAGCGGCGTGATCTAAAATAAGGGCTTCTATCAATTAATAAGGGGCCCTTATGAAAAAATATCTCCTCATTGGATTACTTGTATCTATTCCTGCCTTCGCTGCTGACTTGAGCATGGGGAACTACATTAAAATGCAGGAACTTCTTGCTGCTGATAATTTCAAAGATTCGGCCGCCATTCACAAAACAATTTGCGAGAAAGAACTTAAAAATTTCAAGAGTTCATACAAAGGGTGCGGAATGAGTTTCAAATCCATTGAAGAACTTCGCACATCATTCAAAGAACTCTCGAAAGTTTATATGGCCAATGGTAACAAAAAAGAAATCGAGACTCTTCAGAAAGCAACTTGCCCTATGGCAGAAGCTCAATGGGTTCAGAAGAAAGGCGATCTTCGAAACCCATACTATGGGAAGTCGATGCTCGAGTGTGGTGAAAAGATCTAATAAAAAAAGCCGCTTTAAAGCGGCTTTTTTGTTTTAATGGGAATCTACTACTTTTGACTTCTTTCTGAATTTGATCAGGTATAGCGGCACATACGCGAAAGCAAACACAATCATGATCACCCAAATGAGCTGGATGAAGTTCAACATGAACACTTGTCCCTGAACACGCCCCTGAATCGCCGCTAAAGCAGCGTGGTGGGCATCAGTGAAGCCAACTCCGGCCTTGGTCATGAAGTTTGAAAAAGCTCCATAGTACGCACTTTGAGTCGCTGGATTCAAGAGCGAAACTTTGGAGACAATATCGAGATAGTTCTGATGGCTTCTTGTGGCCATCAATGTTCCCACGAGGGCCACACCTACTGAACCACCGATTTGACGGAAGAGGTTCAGAAGACCTGATACTTGTCCCATGTTTATCCCTTCAAATTGAGAAATCACTGAAGAGTTAATCGGGACAAAGAGGAAGGCCATCGCCACCCCTCGAACAAAGAGAATATTTAAAATATCCCAGCGGCTTGAATCTGGTGACAACTGAGTCAGCATAAACTGACAAATCAGAATGCATGTGATCCCGACGAAGATCAGTTTCTTCGGATTCACCCCACCAACCATCATTCGCCCGATCACAGGCATGAGGGCCGCGGTGAGGAGGGATCCAGGAATGAAGAGCATCCCGGTCTGAGTAGCGGTGTAACCAAAAACAGTATCGACAAATACCGGAAGAACAAACACAAGTGAATAGAGGAAGAAACCGAGAAGGAACATCAAAGCGGTTCCGTTCGTCACAACTCCATCGAGAAACAGGCGCACATTGATCACGGGATTTTTCACTCTGAGTTCCCACCATACAAATGTCGGTAAACAAAGTGTCGCCATCATCACACAAACGGTGATGAGGTCAGATGAGAACCAGTCATCTGCTTCACCACGCTCAAGAGCATATTGAAGACAGCCAATTCCCAGAGTCAGAAGAATCAGTCCGAGGGTATCAAATCCTTTTTCTTCTTTCTTGTCAGTGGCGTGTTGTTCGCGGTCAAAGATACAAGTCGATCCGACAAAAAGAGCGAGAAGCCCTAAAGGCAGATTGATATTAAAGATAGATCTCCATCCAAATTCATCCGTCAGGTAACCACCCATCACCGGACCCAATGTCGGGCCGATCATGACACTCATTCCGAAAATAGCACCGGCCATTCCGGCCTTCTCCCTTGGAAACTGCTCGTAGATGAGAGTTTGCGAAGTCGGGAGGAGGGCACCACCCGCAAGACCTTGAAGGATCCTGAAAACAGTCAGCGTTTCAAGATTGGGAGCGATACCACAAAGGAGTGAAGTGAACGTGAAGAGGGCAATACATCCGAGATAATATTTTCTGCGGCCGATTTTTTCACCAAGCCACGCGGAGAGCGGAAGTACGACTGCATTGGCAATCGCATATCCTGTTACAACCATACTGATGTCTTCGAGCGTACAGCCAAGGTTCCCCATCATGGTGGGAAGAGCAACGTTCACAATGGATGTATCGATGATCTCAAGGAGCGATGCGAGCACCGCTACGAAGACGATCAATCCGGATTTACTATTCACGGCGAACTCTCACGACAACTGAAAGACCTGCACGAAGTTTTTCAATGTCTGCTGCTTTAAGGTTATTAAGAATGATTTTCACCGGAACGTGCTGAACAACTTTTGTGAAGTTCCCCGTTGCATTGTCCGGTGGAAGGAGAGTGAATGTTGCCCCCGTTGCAGCACTTAAGGAAAGAACCTTTCCTTCAAATGTTGTTCCAGGAATGGCATCAACATCAATTTCAACATGGGCACCTTGTTTGATTCGCGCAATTTCTGTTTCTTTGAAATTCGCGAGAACCCATCTCTCACCAGCATCAACAAATCCAATCAAAGGAACACCAGGAGCTGCCAGCTGACCTGGTTCAACTGATTTCTTCGCGATAAAGCCATTTGAAGTAGCCGTAATCTTTGTATATTCAAGATTCAGGTTCGCTTGTTCAACTCTTGCAATAACGGCTTCTGCTTTTGCCTTGGCATCATTGTAGTTTTTTGTCGCTGTATCGTATTGCTGCTGAGAAATCGCACCGGATTTATAGAGGTCACCCAGACGTTTGAAGTTTTTCTGAGATTCCTGAACTATTGCCTGAGCTGAACCCAGTTCACCCTTTGCGATAGCAAGTGCGTTTTCGTAGTCACGGGCATCGATTTCAGCAAGGAGATCACCTTGTTTAACATGCTGGCCCTCTTCCACATGAACTTTCGTAATGAAGCCCGGAACTTTTGGAGCAATCATCACGGCGTGTGCCTGAAGTTGAGCATTGTCAGTTGTCACCCAACGAAGGTGGTGAACAATGAAGAAAGCGGCAACGAGAACAAGGACCGTTGTAATGGCCGCAATAATTTTATTCTTTTTAGTCATATAGTCTTCCTCTTATTGAAAATCGACGTAGCGGCGGCCTTCGGCCATTTGTAAATTAATGAGTGCTTCAACTGCGGCAAGTTGTGCTCTTACAGCACCAGCACGTGAGCGATAAAGATCAACTTCAGCGTCCAGAATGTCAGTCTCAGTTCTTGCTCCGGCCTTTCTGCCTGCTTTAGCAAGTCTCACACTCTCTTCAGAACGTTTAATGTCTTCCATGCGGGCGCGATAAATTCTGCATTGAGACCGGTATCGCTTCTCCCAGATGTGCTGATCTTTTTTCGCTGCAAGTTCAGTCGAACGAAGGGCCTTCTCAGACTGGACTTTCTTCTCGATTGTTTGCTTAGCTCTTGAATAGGAAACACCACCATCAAAAAGATTCCATCTCATAAGGAAACCAATCTGGCGGGCATTTCTGTAAGCACCGTAATCATCAAGACCGACACTTAAGTTGTTATACATTGTGTATTGAGTGAAGGCCGCAAATTCCGGCATCCAGAATCTGCCGGTAGCGCGCTCTTCGTTTTCGCGGGCGAGAGTTTCAAGTCTCATGGCTTTGATGTCTGTTCTCTCCGCCACTGCATTCTGACCGTTGGAAAGGACCTGTTCATCAGGAACCGGGAGATCGCCTCGAAGTTCACGTGGATCACTTTCGTGTCCCAGGACTTCTGAAAGTTTTTCTTTTGAAATAACAATGTCATCTTCAGCATCAGCGAGATCCGTTTTAGCGTTACTTGCCTGAACTTCTACCCGCAAAAGATCGTAGTTCGTGTTCATCCCGCTACGAAGGAAGAGCTGAGCTTCCTTTTTGTGGTCATCGAGAGCTTTCACATTTGATTCGGCAACATCACGAAGGATCTTAGAGGCGAGTGCCTGATAGAAATTAAGGGCGACCGTCATCTCAGTGCGGAACTTATCCCATTCAAATTTTTCTCTTGCCGCATCTGCCATCTTTTCTGCTGCCTCATAACGATTTGTTGATACAAAGCCATCAAAGAGGGGAAGTTCCGCCATGAGATTGAACTGGGAATTTGGGATGATACTTGGAATCACCACCGGTGATCCCAGGTTCACGTTAATGAACTGGTACTTCTTATTCGTAAGATAGTTTCCGGTAAAATTGACCTTTGGAAGGAATCCGGTCCCGAAGACCTCCTTACTTTTCCAGTAGGCTTCATCCGCAGATGATTTCGATGACTGAAGTCTTGGAGAATCCTGAACTGCCTCTTTGAGAGCATCGCTGAGAGTGAGTTCCTGGGCGAATAACGGAGTAATAAAAATGAATGTAAAAAAGATGATTAGATTGCGCAACATAGGTACCTCGATGTGCGCACGATATCACAAATTAGTTTGCGGTACAAACTATTTGTGTTACGATCTAATCGAGGTGACCATGTCTAAAAAAAAATTAATCTCAGAATCAGTTCCTCTCACTGTTCATCCTTTGTTCAGGCAGAAGCTTTGTTACTCTGTTTCTAAGTCTGGGGTTTTATTTCGCTCGATCCTTGAAGACTCCCTCAAACAATACAAACTCGTTGCACCGCAGGCCGGGATTCTGCACATCCTGAACGGGTACGGTGAATATAATCAAAACTTATTGGGTCAGGAGATGAACATCGATAAGGCGAGTATGGTGAAATTTATTGATGGCCTGGAAAAATCTGGCCTGGTCAAGAGAACGGTAGATCCTAACGACCGTCGGGCAAAGCTCATCGCCCTTACGGCAAAAGGTAAAACTGTTCAGAAGAAAATTTTTGAAAATCATACGTCACTTGAAAAAGAAATTTTCAAAGACTTCACGGCACAGGAAGTAGAAGTCCTTCGTGAGCTCATGCCACGTGTACTTCAGGCCGTTTTAAATAAGATTAATCAATAGGGCGGATCATTGAAACGTGAGGAATGCCTTCCTCTAAATAGTCTTCGCTGATCCGTTTAAAGCCGTACTCACCGTAGAAAGCTTCAAGGTATTTTTGCGCTGAAATTTTTACGGGAACATTTCCAAAAGTCGAAAGTATTTTTTGAATTCCGGTCTGGGTTAATTCCTTCCCATATCCTTTCCCGCGCCCAAGTTTTGTCGTGAGCACTCTTCCGAAGCCAGCTTCAGGATATTTCACTCCTGGTTCAAAGACCCGCATGTAGGCCACGAGCTTTTCATTCTCGTATCCCATAAGATGCCAGGCCTTCTGGTCGTAATCATCGCAGTCAACGTAGGAGAGCTTCTGTTCAACGACAAAAACTTCTTCGCGCACTTGAATGATGTTGTAGAGTTCAACGAGACTAAGTTCGTCGAACTTTTTCCATTTCCAGATCATGGATTGAGGATATTTGAATTGAAGACAAAAAAAAAGCCTGGATTCGCAGTCCAGGCTTTTTAACCAACAGGAAAGAAGTTCGCAGGCTTCTTTTCTGCGGCATTTTTAACAGTCTGGACTAGAGTCTTCAAGGAAAATTGCAACAATCTGTTGCACCCTTTGCATCAGTATGTCGCTACACAGCGAACAGAGCCACTATTTGAACCTGTAAAGATATTATAACCAACTTCCGCTTTCTCTCCGTTATACGTCTGAACCATTCTGCCTTTCGTAGTCGCAGTCCAGAACCAATAGGCCTCAGAGTACTTCATCATGTTCGGAAGAATGTGAATGAGCGATTCCCCATACTGAGCATATTCATCTCCCGTAGGCAGTCTCCAGTTGATGGTCCCAAGATCAGAGAGTGTTGCTGACAAAGAAGCGCACGCAACCTTAGCACGAGCATAATCCATTTTTTCCGGAAGTCGATCACTCCAGAGTAAACGCTTAGTTCTGTCATACCAGATTTCAGATCCATCAGCTTTTTTTGTCACCAGACCCATACCCCAAACCGAACGGCGGATGTACGAACAGGCCTCCAATCTTTCTTCGAGAGTTCCTTCAAGACCGCAAGGACGATTATTGTTGGGGCGATAAAAAGTATCTGAGACCATTCTTTCAATTTGAGTCTGGTCAAAATTTTGTGCCATCAGCTGGGCCGTAAACTTTCTTGAAGCTTGAGATGTCGTATCTCCAAGAATTTTTCTTCTGATCGAATAAATTGCCTCGTGAATAAACATGGCGGCTTTATTCACGTTATCCAGATGATCAAATATTTCCTGCGAAACCAGCACCTCACCAGAGTTTGTGTAGTTGGCGAGTTGCTCAAACTTACAGCCTTTCTTTTTAATCGGTGGAAAAGCGTCGTCAGTTGGCTCGAGTTCATTTCCTTCCGGAATCAAGATCATGTTTTTTTCGACCAGATGAATTTCTTTCTGGAGGATGCTATAGAATTCTCCCCAGCCTTTGACTCTTTCAAGAGCGACATTCACGAGATCTTCCACTGAGTTCTGATCGACTACAAAAGACTTCTTGTAAAGAATTCTACCTTCGTAGATATCAAGGAGTTCCGCTGAAGTAATGGGACCTTCGTTATCTCGGCAGACAATTGAGTATCCACCATTGCCTTTGTCACCTGCGTACACAAGTGAACTCATCATAATTAAGAAAATACTTAAGGCCTTCATATAACTCCTACTGCTTTAAAACATTCATGCTGGAAAGTGGATAGAACTGAATGGCAAGCTGATACACTTCTTTCTTTTCACCCTGAGAAAGAAGTGCTGCCATCTTCCTTCTGAAATCGCGGATGATCAGTTTTGCTTCCGGAACTTTTGAAATATCCAAAGCAAGAGTTGAAGAAGAGTAGTCCCGTAGTTCTACCGGAACGGTGTCAATTTTTGAAAGACCCATGTGCAAGGCTTCTTTATGGGAATCCCTCAAGGCCTGGCTTGTAATGTCTTCAGTTGTTTTAACATCTGAGTGAACTTTTGAAAGAAGGCCTGCAGAGTCGACCTCAATTAATCCGGCCATAATTAAATTTGTAATAACGACTTCTGTTCTATTGATAGTGAGATCAAGCTTTGCTGCAACTTCTGCTTTTGTGCGGGTAAAGTCATTAAGGTTAAAGAGTTCAAGAACGGCATAGTGTTCCCACTCAGCGATGATGCGATAAAATGAATCATCAAGCATCACGCGAGTATCTTCAGCAGAGACTTTAATGGATTCAAGGGTTGATTTTTTCTGAAGCAAACTTTCTTTGAAAAGCGCGTGCTCCTTAGGTCCAAGATTTAGTTTCTTGGCGACAAAGTCAGCATCCTTGAAGGGGAGACCTCTTTTGCCATTGATAATCTGGCTCAGGGTCGCCGGATGGATACCAATGTCACGAGCGTAAGCTCTGAGTGAATAATGAGGATTGTTACGCTGTTTAAGCGACAATCCTTCTCTCATTTTTACTAAGTAGTATGCTTCCGTATTCATAGTGGCCCGCTTTGTAACACAAGAAATTCGCTACGGAACAAGCGGGCACGTTCTTAACAGAAGCCTGACACTACTTAGGGATGATGTGAGTAAGATTTTCAGGACCGCCTGAGGTCACGTGGATATCATCCTCTAATCGCACACCTCCGACATTCATCCATTTCTCTGTCTCGGCCCAGTTAATCTCGCTACTGTATGTAGCGCGAGTTTCAGCATCGGATAATAGAGCATTGATAAAGTAGCAGCCTGGCTCGACGGTCATGAGATAACCCTCACGAAGAGGAATATCCACTCTGAGACGGGCTCCACCGTATCTCTTAGGATTCGGGTTATATTTTCCACCGACATCCCGAACACGAAGACCCACCATGTGACCTACGCCGTGAGGGAAGAAAACTGCGATGGCCTCAGAAGAAATGGCATCATCTGCTGATATATTTAAAATCCCGAGATCTTTTAAACCCTGAGCGATCACTCTTGCTGACATGAGATGAACATCTCTCCATTCAACTCCCGGTTTACAGAGAGCGATGGATTCTGTTTGTGCCTTTAAAACGATATCGTAGAGTGCTTTTTGTTGAGATGAGAACGTACCACTTGAATACACACGGGTAACATCCACACAGTAATCAGCGATGTCTGCTCCGGCATCAATCAAAACCATTTCTCCATCTTTCACGACTCGAGCTGTGGGAATTGCGTGAAGGACGGCCGCATTCGTTCCGGTACCTACGATACAGTCGTAGGGGAATTTTTCTGAGCCTGCTTTCAGGACGGCTGTTTCATATTCAATTTGAATGTCTCGTTCAGAAACACCAGGACGAATGAATGAAGGAAGTTTCGCGTACCCTTGGGCCGCGATTCCTGCGATCTTTTTTACCAGTGCGATTTCGGCCGCATCTTTCACTCGACGAACTTCATTGAAGGCCTCAAGAACACCTTTGATATCTTTTGCAGGATCAACTGATAAAGAGTGGAGGGATTGTCCAAGCTCGATTGATTTTTTACCTTCGATCCATTTTGCAAAAAGAGCAACGTCTTTTCCTGGAAGAGATTCACCACCACCTTCCCAGACTTTTTCATCACGAGTGACGGGTTGAACGAAATCAATCCAGCCATCTGCCTTTGTATAGACAGAGACACCATGGGTGCGGCGAAAACCTGTCAGCCAGAAATAATCCGGATGCGGAAGAAACGAATAGGTCTGATCATGGCCACCTGGTTTTTGAATGGGAGAGCCAGCGTGAACAACAACGACTTCATCATTTCCGATCACCTGGTCGAGAGCTTTACCCGCACGGGCCTTACGTTCTGAAATGGTCTTGGAATCAAAGTACATAATTACTCCTAGTTAGCTAAAAACGGTCAAGTATTAAGAATAAAAACCGACAAGAAGAGTATGTTTAAATGCCTCTTGTTCCTCGTCTTTTTCCCGGTACTTTCATGGGCCTGTGAGAGCAGAAATCATATCTTTCTCATTCACGGGATTGGCGGCAATCGCACAACCTTCGGTCACATGGAAAAGTATCTCAACGACTTTGACCAATGTTTCAATACGACTTCATTTGAATATGATACCGGAAATAGCTTCTTATCGACTTATGATTTTGCAAAAAGTTTTCATGATCATGTAGACGCAAAAATCAAGTCCGGCGTTATCAGTGTTGATGATAAGATTTCACTCATCATGCATTCACAAGGCGGGATTGTCGGTAACATCTGGCTCAATATGATTCGCCAGACGGACATGGTTTTATTCTCGCAAGTGGATTCATTCATCACACTTTCAACTCCGCACTGGGGTGCCGATATGGCAAACCTCGGGCGTAAACTTTTTTTCACTTTGCCTGAGGCCTGGGAAAATCCTATTTCACCTATCGGGCGAATTGAATTGAATGAAATGAGTTTTGGGAGTGGCACGATCAGGGATCTCTCATGGTTTTTACCGGAGACCTTCTCCCATCAAACGATTCGACCTTTGGCAGTAGCGGGTTATCACAAGGGGGGCACGGCGATCATTGGCGAAGGTGATGTCGTTGTACCTGTTTATTCTTCAAGAGCGGATCATTATCGCGCTTCTCTTGATATTTCAGTCCGCGATCCACTGCCTATCATCGAATTTAAAAAACATGAGACAGCGCCATTCGCAGTTGTAGCGGCCGACCATATTCAAATGGATCTTCCGGGAATCGCGAGTCTTCCTAAAAAATGCATTAAAAATTCTGAGTGCAATCACCCAGCGATTAAAACGATTACAAATCATCTGACAGGAAGATCTATTGCTTCCACAGTTCCGGAATTAAAAAATTACCGGATCCAGATTTTTGTGACTGGCCAGTCCTCTAAGGTTTCAATTGAAGACTTTAAGAAAGGTGCCGCCAAACTCAATGGTGCGACTGCCTGGACTTTTGAAGGAAAAACCTCTCTAAAAGGTGAGCAAAAAATTCAGGTCTCTATGAATGTTCAAGGATCTCAGCAAAGTTTTGAAGTAGCGGTCGAGCCTGGTTATACTACTATCCTCAACCTGAACATCAGAGATTAATTCATGATCATGTTTATAGATCCCTTCATTGTGAATCCCGTGAGTCACTGTTTTAATCATTTCATTGAGAATTTCGGACTCCAGACGATGGTTCATTTGCCGAGTGTGTATGGTCTTGAAGGACTCACTGAACGCCGGGATCAGATTAAGGCCTACATCGTTGCGGGATCTCAATCAAATGTGACTGAGCCTCTTCCGTGGCATGAACCTCTCGCCACATTTTTGAAAGAAGAACTAAAGCGCGGTAAGCCGGTGCTTGGCTGTTGTTTTGGTCATCAGCTCATGTGTCACGCGTTCGGCTCAGACGTTAATTATCATTCACCTGAAAAAATTAAACTCAAAGGTCTTCGAGAAATGAAAATCACAACACCGTTCTGGAATATTCCTGAGGGTGAAGTCTTTCATATGCCCGTCACTCACAGACAGGTCGTTAAAAGTTTGAGTGATGAATTGCTTTCAGTGAGTACAGGTCTTCCAAACGATATTGTGATTCATAAAATACTTCCGTTTTTAAGTTCACAAGGACATCCCGAAGCTTCGAATTATTTTTGTGAGTACGACATTGGCGGGTTAAGTGATGAAGAGAAAAAACGCGGAGTCGAATCAGGACGCAGACTCGTGAGTTTCTTTCTCAAGCATTTCCAACTGATATAAAATTTTTGGTGCCTGCCCGAATTTTAGTTCAGAGAACTTTATCAATGTCGGATAAGGAACACTCCCTGATCCAGCAAGGATGAAATGGATCGGACTTGTTTCAGCGAGTGACAGGACAATATCGATGGCCTCGAATTGATCTTTCACATCGAACACAAGAAAGCCGTGATCCACCAACTTCCGTGTAAGTGTGTTTCTCCTGAAAGTATCGCTCTCAATAATCAAGATTGTTTTCATGTCCGACACACTATCTCTAAAGTATTTTTATTAATACTAACAGTTACTGACAAATAATGTGGCGCGTGATGTGTTTGAAAAGAAAGGCCAGAGCAGGCGAACCTGCTCTGAGTTATGACCTTTTAATGACGTTGTGACTCAGTTTGACCTGGCTTGTATTCGGCCAGACGACCCTCGAACGTATCAATATTCTCGCGTAGGAAATTTGATAGTTCAGGGTATTTTTCTGAAATTTTAGTCGCAAGTCTTGCAAGCATTGCTGATGCAATTCCGCCTGCTACATATCTTACAGTTGGGCTCGAAATGAATTCACGGATGATACCTGAGAACTCACTCTCAGATGCTCGTCCTGATCTTCTTTCTGTGTATTCGGAATCCATTGAAGGAAGATCAGAAAATTGTTGTTTAGAAGATTTTCTTGTTTTCCTAACTGCTGGTCTTTTAGCGGCCATAGGTTTCTCCGTTGTTAATGTTTAGTGTCTGGCGTCTGCAAGAGTTGATTCTTCAGATGTGCCACGGAAATCGCGGAATTTTTCCTCGATAGTATCCATGTTATCTCTGACGAATTCTGCGATTGCAGGATGGTCTTTGTAATAGCGGATAGCAAACTTCACAAGATAGTAAGCGCCTACACCAATACCAACGTTAAGAAGGAGAGGGTTCGCGCGAAGTTTTCTCGCTAGGTTTTTGTAATTGTATCCACCGAGAGTTTGTTTAAGATCGCTGATAGTTGAATCCGAGATAAGGTCTTTTGCCTGTCTTGTTCTTCTATTAGCTACAACTGATTTTCTTGCCATATAATCCTCCTGATTAAAGAATTAGCGTCCAGAAAATTGTATCAAGTTTAAATCGGTCACTATCCAAATGTTCCCGCAATCTTCCTGTACCGATTATCTTTGTCTTGTTAATGAAGTTGTAACTCTTCGTCTGTGAAAGGGCGCGCATCAATGGGTAAAACAACTTTAAATGTTGTGCCTGATTCATCACTATCAACACTCACTTCACCACCGTGAGCTTCAGTGACTCCTTTCACGATAGAGAGTCCGATGCCCCAGCCTTTCTTCTCACCGGATTCGTCCTTCTTGGCACGCACGAACTGCTCGAAAATATTTCCCATCTCGCGCTTTTCAAGAGGGTTCCCGAAATTTCTTACGCCTAGTTCAAACTTGTCGTGATCCGGCTGAATGTAAATGCTGACGGGTGCAGCTGCAGAGCCATATTTAATGGCGTTGGTGCATAAATTTTCGATGATACGTCTGATACTAAGAGGAGCAAGATACGTAGTAAATTTCTCCGGAATATCGACGACGAATCTATCGCCGTAAATGGTCTCAAGATCATGAATCGTTATGCGAACTAAATCCGACAGATCAGTCTCCTGAATTTTCAAATGAATCTTCTGGCCCGCGCGAAGTCGGTTGGCATCAAGTAAGTCTTCAATCATTTTATCCACGCGTTTTAAACTTTGCTCTACCTTCGAAGCAAGCGGAGTTATGGCATTGTCTTTGGTCTTCCTGAGGATAAGCTGAGCAGAAAGAATGGCGGACGTAAGAGGAGTCCGGAGATCGTGACTTAAGGCCGACATAAATCTGTCACGGATCGCCTCGGAATTCTGAAGATCTTCCAAGTGCTTTCTTTGTTCCGTATTATCTACAACCGAAACATAGACACCCTGAACTTTTCCAAACTGATCGAAATCCGGACTATAGGTTGAGATGGTAGATCTCGTCATATTTTCGCGATATTTAAGTTTGCTCTCGAAAATAATTTTTTCCCCTTTCAAAGCACGTTTGAAATAAGGCTCAAGAATAGCGAAGGCCTGTTCGCCGACAACGTCTCTGACGTGTCTACCGGGTAAGTCAGAGACGGGAATTTTAAACCAATCTTCGTATGTCTTATTAACGAAAAGGTATCTGAGGTTCTTATCGACGTGCCCAATGAGAGATGGCTGAATATCAGTAATTTTTTTAAGTTTATCTTTTGTGCGTTCCTGTTCTTCCTCGATCATTTTTTTGTTAGTGACGTCTATAATGGTACTGATGTTACGGATAGGGTGCTCGGGTGTTCCAGGGAGAGGAGATGTGTGAATCTCTGCCCAGAATGTGGAGCCGTCTTTTCGAACCATACGCTTTAGATAGGAGCTTGAAAGCTCGCGATTGGCCGCATTCTCTTCCATTTTTTTCTTCTGGAAATCCATGTCTTCAGGATGCGTGAGATTCAAGATATCAGAGGCGAGAATTTCATTTTCAGTGTAGCCAAGCATCTTAGCGAAAGTTCCGTTGATTCTGATAAACTTTCCTGTCGAGGGATCGACGACCGCTTTACCGGTACCGGAGAGTTCAAAGAGAATATTAAGTTCTTTGGCAGAATGTTTTGCATACTCTGAGCCGGCCTTCTTCATGCCAAAATCAATGGCCTCTAGAATAATGTCTCTTTCTTCGGGAAGAATGGTGGCTTCGGCCTCAAGGATGTTAAAAATAATTTTGCGTAAAATATTATATTCGGTGAGCGCATCCTCAATCGAATATTCAGAAAGATTGGCCCGTTCCGAACCGTGCTTGTGGGCGAACCTAATGATGTCGGGTTTGACCTGATGAAGACCGTTTTTTAGGGCCACAGCCAGTTCATCGAGGAAAACCGGGATTGAATCTCTGAGGCTTGTTTTTGTTTCAAGTCTTGCGGCAGGGATGAAAGATTTAATCTCTGATTCCCAGTAAGTGAGAATTTTATCTTTGTTATTTTTTAACACTTCTGAAAGTTCAATTCCCATGATTCTCGTCCTATCTGATGTTAATACCCATCACACCGCTCAGGTTTTCACTATCAAGTTCAATGCTATTAATGACGTTATCGATACCATCAATGAGCATGGCAAAACCTTCAAGAGTCGCTTTGGCTACCGGACCATCTACCTTTCCGGATAAACGGGCAGTGTGATTTTCAACGTCGACTTTCACTCGGGATGAATCGATTTCTGTGTGGCGTTTAAAATAGTTAAGAATTTTTTTTCGAAGGAACCTGTTTTCTTCATTCATACAATCCTCCTGCGACAATGGTACAACTTGAAAAACTGTCTGAAATAAAAAAAGAATTTGAGTCTGCATTATGGGGACCGCCCCTAGGAAATCTTCATTCCGTTTGTCATCATTCTTTCAAAGTGAGGGATCATGAAAACGATTTATATCAAGAAAGCAGAAGGCAGAAACCGAACACGACTTTATATTGCGAGCTCTGTCATTCTCTTCCTTGTGACGTTGAGGGTCCTTTCACCCATCATGATAGAAAATGTGATCAACCACGCAGGTTCTGGTGAGAACGGCTACGCATTCAGAGTAGATGACATTGGTCTCAAACTTCTTAAAGGTGAAGTGAGTGTCGGGGAAGTCAAAGTTTTCAGCAAAACCACGGACGTTAATTTTGTGGAAGCAAAAGATCTCGTTTTAGATTTTGAACCTTCTAAACTTTTCTCGGATAAAAAGACCTTCATCATGGAAGGAAAACAAATCGATATCACTCTTTCAAAAGATCTTTTTGATGAAATGAAGAGACTTAAAACGGCCGGAAAAAAAGCTCCCAAAAAAGAAATCTACCTTGAGCGCATTGAAGCGGACTTTGACCGCATAAATATCAAGCAGAAACAAGGTAAAGAAGCACGAACCCTCATCACACTTGAAAATATGGAGGCGGAACTAAAAGACTTCGGGGTTGGCTCTATTAATGAGAACACGAAGTTTGATGTGAACTCCAATATCGCCGGTGGTGGGTATATTCACCTCGAAGGGAAAACTTCTCAGGTCCAACAGGAAACACCCTGGAAGATTGAAGGTAAGATGGAAGAGATTTCTTCCAAGGTCATCGAGAAGCTCGCTGGCAACAAACTTCCTTTCGAGGTTGAAAAGGCGAACATCCACGCCAATATCTCTGCCCAATCCAAGGGCGGTGAAGTGACCGGTGTCCTTCAACCCATCATCAAAGACTTTAAAGTGGCCGAGGATAAAGAACAGAGTGGTGTGAAAAGAGCAGTGGCCAAGGTCACAAATTTTGTCTTTGAGAAGGCCAAGGGCAAGGATGAGGAGCTTAATTTAAAGCTGCCGTTTACGTTGAATGAGAATTTTACACTGAATCTGCCGGATACGATGGATAAGGTTTTGAAGTAGGTTTTAATATCAGGAGTCTAGCTTTGACTCCTGATCAAGATTATGGGATTGATAATTGTAGTTTCGTTTTTTGACTATCTAGCGACTTGATAATTTCCTTGAAAAATAATTGGCTTTGGTTTGATTTGATTGTCTTGTAGTTATCCTCAATTAAGTATCTATCTCTAACCACTGTCCCATAGGTCAAATAATCTTTTTGATAATCAAAAATTTTATAGAAGTTAATATAGTTGGCTTTTGGCAACGGGGTCACTCTTACAAGATTTTCAGTGCTGTAGTTGTATATATAAATACCATTTGTGTTCAAATTCCCTTCATTCTTTAAGTCAGAATCAATTTCAAATGTTGAGAAGATGATCTTAGGTTCATCAGGCAAGATGATAATCTCTTTAAAATCAAACAACCCCAGTTTCATAAATTTTGATTTCTTGAAAATTTGCATCCTTATAACTTGACGTGCAAGTCTAGTTTGCTTTCTAAAAACTATTTCAGTGCCAAAATTCTTTAAGTAATAAGATCTTGAACTTTCATTTAAAATATATGAATTAATGATAGTTGTTTTTAAAAACTCTGTTTTTATTTCACTTGATAAACAATAATTTGTAATCAAAAGGGCTAAAATCATAAGTAATAATTTCATTTTTAGATATTCCAGTCTAAGTGTTCATCATTTTTTTCATCTGGTACCTTAGGGTCATTTAAGTCAAAATCAAGAATCTCCTCTATTTCATTGAGATATTTTGTTTCTTCATATAGTTCACTCAAATCACAGCGTCTTTCGTCCTTTCGAAGTTCATGTTCGCATTTTTTCTGATCAGTGCCTTCGTTCATGCTTTCCCAATAGTTATTTAGTGCTTCTTGCCTGCATGCTGAAGTATTGTTGTAAGATTGCAAACCTGTTGGATCTTTTAAATTAATTGGATCGTTATGGACATATCCATAAAGGTTTGAATCCTTTCCTTTGAACCTAATCGGATCCTTACTCAACCATCTTCCCGTACTTCCATCATAATCTCTCGCTCCGAAACGAACAAGCTTCGTTTCGTAGTCATAGAGACCACCGGCAAAACCAAATGGCTGAAACCCAGGGTTTGTGTCGAGAAGAACTTCCCCGAACTCTGAGTACTTCATCTTCTGCATGACTTCGCCGGTAGAGGCTTCAACAACCTGAAGGATTGAGCCACGATGGTCTTTCACGAAGAGGTATTTTTTAGCGTTGTAGAACATGTATTCAGGAGAGTTCACGGAGTCAGCGTAGATGAACTGCTTTCTGAATGTTCCGTTAGCATTGAGCTCAGCTGCGATTCTTAGCTGATCTTGCCAGATGAAGCGGGTAGTAACAGTTCCCCATTCTTTCTTCGCGATACTTAGTTAAATATAAGAAGTGTCTAGATACTATACTTAATTAATAGTTAGATCCCATATAATCCAGATGTACATTACTGAGAGCAGTGCAGACATAATTATGGATAAATATTTTATAGCCCAAAGATAGTTCTCTGGTACTTCAGATAAGTTCAACCAAGACCAGAGACAGAGAGCGAAGGGTGCAGCTGTCATGAAACAATAGATCCTGACTCACTTAATAAAAATGAAGTCAGGACTAGACTGCTAATTATGTAGAGTAGAAAAAAGATAGTGCTAGGATGAAATAGTTCTTTGAATATTTTCATAGTTATGGTCCAAAAAATTCGACTAAAGAAGCGCCTGCTCCAACCAATATACTACCTGGAATTACAGCTGTATTTCATCTTCTGCATAACTTCGCCTGTAGAGGCGTCGACAACCTGAAGGATTGAATCATGGTGAGAGTTGTAGAATATTTGTCAATGTCGGCCAACAAAACGATGAAGGCAAATTTTATTTTGATATACTCAAGGCTGGTTCTTTACTTGAAATGATTCTTTCAAATACTTGTTGCTAAGATAAATAATTAAAAGAAAAGGCAGAAGATGAAGCATTGTGAATCCTATCAGCTTAATTATGTATTCGATATCCATAAACATGTTTTGCTTCAAGTAAAACATTGTAGGAACTGTGATAACGGTATAGCCAAAGAAAATAATATAAGTCCAAAGGCGACTAGATAAATAGGTATTTATAAATAAGGATTCAAAGTTTTGAATCCTTTTAAATTTACAAAAAACAAATAATGCAACAAGACCACTAAGAATAAGACTCAAAGAAAGTACCAAGTCTTTTGAAAAATAAATTTTTGACGTATCGATCTCAGATGTTTCTAGAATTTTATGTATCAAACTAGTCTCGAAGATAAAAAATGCACATATATTACAAAGTTGAATTATAGGCGGAACTTTATATTCTAGAGTGTTTTTTATACTCAAACGTATATCGATTAAATTTTTAATTGTGTTCATTGATAATTTTT
>JACCDR010428641.1_pt1 | contig 20469 bp, 22 predicted proteins | sample 7446431 | NCBI WGS metagenome assembly JACCDR01 (sample SAMN15323443, study PRJNA562643) | freshwater metagenome | isolation source: river surface water | place: USA:Blue River Watershed | collected 2017-08-17 | reverse complement strand
GTTGCTACGTCGTCGCTCGGCTGCGACGCATGAAGGCGTTCATCTTCTCGTACAGGTCGGCGTTGGACGACGGCAGCAGGTGGCCGTAGATGTCGTACGTGACCTTGATCGAGGCGTGCCCCATGACGCTGCTGATCTGCTTCATGTCCGCCCCGGACGCGATCAGCAGGGAGGCGAAGGTGTGACGCGCGTCGTGCAGGCCCAGGGGCGCGATGTCGTGCTCGCCCCACACCACCCGGCACCGTTCGAGGTAGTCCGTGGGGTCCATGTGGACTCGCTTGCCCAGGGGCGGGAACACCTTGTCGTCGGGCCGGGCGTCGAGGCCCAGGGAGGCCACCTGCGCGGCCAGGTAGGGGCGCAGGTCTTCGATGATCGGAACGTCCCGGCGACCGGCGTTGGACTTCAGGGTGACCTCGCCCTTCAGTTGGTCCATCGAGAGCCGGACGTTGATGGTGGGCACGTCAGAGAAGAAGTCGATGTGCCGGATGCGCAGCGCTCGCAGTTCCCCTCGTCGCAGGCCCGCGAGGGCGGCGGTAGCGAACATCGCGCGCAGGTGCTCCGGCAGGACTTCGATCATCTCGATGACCTCATCGGCGTCCCGAATCACCATCTCGCCCTTCTCCCCGGACGCCTTCATGACGACCACGCGCTTGCCCGCCCGGGGGAGCTTGAGGTCGGTCAGCGGGTTGTTGGTCGTCAGGTGGTGGTAGATCGCGTAGCGGAACGCCGCCCGCATCGGGTTCACGATCTTGTGGATTGCTCCGGCGGTGTACAGCGCGTCGCTGTTGTCCGGTCCCTCGCTCATCTTGCGGGCCACGAAATCGCGCACGTCCTTCTGCGTGATCTGATCGAAGCGCTTGTTCTTGAACTCTGCCGCGACGACGACGTGCTTGGTCAGCGCGGAGCGGTAGGAACGCTCCGTGGAGGGCTTGTAGGGCTCGCCCTCGTCGGAGTGGATCGCGCCCGACGCGATGCCGGGCAGGAAGACCTCCTGCACCCACTCCGTGAAGACCGGCTCCGCGCTCACGAGCACTTCGTCCTTCTCGACGCGGACCTCAAGGTCGCGCCGCTCCGACTTGGCCCTGCCCTCGTCCTTGGTCCACGGGCGCTTGACCGGCTTGCTCGTGGCCGCGTCGAAGACCCAGGCCCGATAGCTCGGGTTGCAGTTGCAGCGAGCCTTCTTGCGGGCCTCCTTGGCAGCCTCGTCGCGGCCCTTGATCTTGGTCTTCCGGCACCGCTCTTCGTGGCGGACCTCGATGCCTGCTGGCACGTTCACTCCTTGTCGTGGGGATCGGGGACTCCTTCCCCGATTCGTGCATCACTTCCCCATAGACTACCCCATATGGCCTCTAGACCGCAAGCTAGAGCCAAATAGGTTCCTCTCGACAAGGAAAAATCCCGTAGTGTTTCAAACTATGGGGTTTGCAGGGAAAACGCTATTTTGCAGGGAGTTCTTGTCGTAGAGTTGTGGGTCTAGAGAACTCTAGAGAGGTCCTGAAACCGTACACGGCTACCCCAGGACTTCCCCAGCAGAGGGCCATTTCGACATTGGAATACAGCGTCCGAACGTGTTTCGAAACGGCGTCGGCGGAGGCGTCTAGTATCGCGCTCGTGGTCGAAGACGCGCCTGGCATCCGCATCCCGCCAAGGGCCTACCGGCACCTGCCGCCCATGCCTCCGCGAGCGCCGATGTCGTACCCCTTCCTCGTGGCCGTCGTCGCCAACGTGGTCATCATCCTGCCGTCGAGCATCGCCTGGCCGGACGCGCCGCTGTGGTTCGTGCTCGCGCGCCTCGTCGTGACGCTCGTGCTCGTGGCCGTCTACACGCGCGTGGTGCTCAAGCGCTTCCGGCGCAAGCACCCGTTCCCCTCCACGGAGGCCATGGCCGACGCAGTGATTCAGGGGTGGCTTGCGGACAACCGCAGTAGCGCCCCCTGGAACTGAAACTCGGCATGCCGCCTGCGCGCAGAGTATGTTGCGCGCGAGCAGGACAGAGTTTCCATCCGTGGAAGGGGAGAAGCAATGCCGCAGTCGTCTGTGATCGAGGGCGTCATCGCCGGGCTTGAGGCCAAGCGCCTCGACATGATCGAGGACGCGCTGATGACGATGCCGGATGCATGGCGCGACGAGTACCGCGAAGTGCTTCGGGTGATCGAGAAGTTGAAGGAGGACGGGGAGCCGGAGGTCATCGCCAAGCACCCGGCGAAGCCCGCGACCAAGACCGATGCGCCCGCGCCCCGCAAGCGCGCACCACGACCTGCGGGGTTCAACTCCAAGGAGCGCGCGGTGCAGAACAAGGAGGCGGTCAGGGAGTTTCTTTCTGACCATCCGGAGAGCGCACCCATGGACATCGCGCGAGGGGCGGGTGTGCCCCGTGGCTCCATCTCGCAGATCATGAAGAAGGGCGCGGAGTCGGGGGAGTACACCGTGGTGGAGAAGGAAGTGGACGGGCGGATGCGCCCCCACTATTCCATCGCCCCCACCTTCATCGCACCTACCTTCCCCGGGGCAGACAGTTCCCCGTTGCCGCAGGAGGCAGAAGTCGAGTAGGGTTTCGCCCATGCCGAAGGGTCAACATCTGACGTTCGCCCAGGTTCGTGAGGCGATCATGCAAGAGAGGGAGTTCACCCCTCGCACGTTGGCGTTCAAGCTGGGGGTGAAGCCCGCTGCCGCGTCGCGCTGGATCACCACCATGCTTGAAAGGGGGATGGTGGAGGTCATGCTGGCAGGCAGCGGGTCCAACCCCACCGTCTACCAGTTCGTGCGGCCGAACGGGGGGAGCGCCCCGCGACCGAAGGTGGCACCCCCGGAAGTGGTGGTGGCCAAGGAACGCAAGCGCGTGAGGCACAACATCTCCACGCGCAAGACCAAAACGGGGAACAAGCGCTCGCAGGAGTTGGTGCGCCTCGCGCACAAGGCGGGGGCGCAGGTCCGCATCAAAGGCAACAACCATGTCGAGGTCATGTTCAACGGCCAGCGCGAGGCACTGGCCCTCACACCCTCGAACGGTTCAGCGCGAGCGGACCGCCAGAAGCTCTCGAAGATGGGGATTCAATGACACCGCAGACCCGTGGGTACTCCGAAGAGGACTTCGCGCTGCTATCTGAGATAGGCGGGCGCATCCGCAAGCGCCGGTTGGAGTTGGGCTACAAGGGGCCGACCGACCTGGCCAGGGCCATGGGGGAGGACGACCAGTTCGGCCAGTACATCTCGTCGGTCGAGCGCGGCATGAACGGTCCCCGCCTGCTGATGCTGCTCAAGATCGCGGCGGGCCTAAAGACGACGACGGCGCACCTGCTGGGCGATGCGGAGGCAGAACACCGCGACGCCGACGAAGAGCGCTTCTACAAGAACGGGTACCGCGCCTGCCTGATGGACATGCAGACCGGCATGACCGACCTGGCCACGAAGCTCAGGGCGGAAAACCTCGAATAGTCCGCCGGATTCTGCGCTAGAGTTCGAAACTAGAAGGCCGTACTAAATCAACGAAGGACGGAGGGCCTAGTGGCCGTTGCTGAAGAGTCCGGGACCGTTACCCCCGACTCGCCCGCGCTCGACTTCCCGTATCGGTTCGAGGTCGTGGACCTGACCACGACGTTCGTGGACACGCTGTACCAGCGCAACCTCACGTCCCTCGCGGAGGACATCGGGGACAACTTCAATCCCGCGTTGGTCGGGACGCTGATCTTCTCTGAGCGGTCGGGTGACAAGGCCGCCCCAAAGGGCAAGCACGACGAGCCCTATGCCACGGTGGACGGGCAGACGCGCAGGGAGGGCGCGCTGCGCGCGGGCGTGAAGGAGTTGCCGGGGCTCATCTACATCGGCCTCAACCGGCAGGACGAGGCCGCCCTGTTCTCGCTGCTACAGCGCAAGCGGCGCAACATGATGACCCACGAGCGCTTCAAGGCGTCCCTCGTGGCCAAAGAGGAAGAGGCCATGGGGATCGCGCGCATCCTGCGCCGCTACGGCTACGAGGTCGGGCCGCGAGGCAACTCGCAGGCCAAGACCATCCAAGCGGTGGCCGCGTTGGAGGTCACGTACCGCAAGTCGCCCGACCTGCTCGAAGACGTGGTGAACATCATCGACAAGGCGTGGGGCGGCTCGGACGCCGACACGCGCGACGCCTTCAGCGCGGAGATGATCCGTGGCCTAGCTCGTGCGTTGCAGTCGGACACCATTGACGACGACAACCGCCTGCTGAAGCGGCTGGCCGCGACGAGCCCGCTCAGGCTCAAGATGAACGCGGACCACTACCGGGCCGCTCGTGGTGGCTCCGGCAACGCTTCGGTCTACATGGCTGAGGCGATCTTGGGCACGTACTCGTCGCGTCGATGAGCTAGCTCGTGGCCGTCGAGGAACTGCACATCGGGCCTGCGGAGATTTCCCAGGCCCCTTCGTTTCGAAGCTCAGAGGACATCGTTGCCAGCGCCCCCACGAACGTGTCGGGGGCGTTGGAGGCGCACGCGGAGTCCCTAGAGGAATACGCGGAGCAGTTGGACCAGCAGGCGGTGGCCATGCGCGCTCGCGCGAGGCGTATCCGGGACCTAGCCGAAGCGGCGCGCAAGGAGGGCCACTTCGGGGTCCCCGTGCGGGCCGACGTGATGTCGCATCCCCTGTCGGCTGAGAAGGCTCTGCGCGACCTCCTGAGGGGTCGTGAGATGCCGATGGAGGAAGCGGAGATAGCCGACGAGTTCGGCTGCTCGAAGGCGAAGGTCCGCGAGCGGATGGAGCCGCTTATCCGGGCCAAGAAGGTCGGCTCGATCACGCGCAACCGCATGCGCGTGTACGCCTGGATGGAGATGGACGAGCACGACGAGCCCGCGCCCACCACGGCCCCCCGCACGAGCCCGGCTCCTAACCACGCCACGGATGTGGTCAGCAGACGCGGTGAGCCTGTCCGTATCCGGACAGAGCGCAAGACGCGCAAGTCGATGTCCACGCCGGGGGCGCGCTCGAAGGTCAAGCAGGCCAACGCGCGCTACGAGAAGCAGCAGGCGGCGGTCGAGGCTCGCGCTGCGGCACAGCGGGCGAAGGCGGCGGCCAAGCCGCGCAAGAAGCCGCTGTCTGCGGCTGCGGCGGCGAGGCAGGCAGAGAACAAGGCCAAGGCCGAAGCCGACAAGGTGCGGTCGAGTTCTCGCCCGGCCCGTCCGAAAAATGGATAGAGTTCCGCCCCGTGTGACGGGGCGTCGTCCAATGGCAGGATCGTCGGGCTTTATCTCGTCAGACAGGGGTTCGATTCCCCTCGCCCCGCCCTTCTGAGTCATGGCCAAGGACGACGTAGCTGACATCCCATCCAGCGTCCCCCACAAGCGGGGGGCGTTGGAGGCCGTGCCGGACGTGTGGCTCGCGGTGTGGGCCAACGACGACAAGCTCCCGCCGTCGCAGCGCAAGCGGGCTCAGGAGGAACGGGACCGGCGCAAGGCGTTGGTTCCCGACACGAAGGTGGGGCTGCTCGTGGGGCAGGAGGGTGTGACCCCGGAGCAGTTGGACAAGCTCAAGGAACTGCTCGCCTCGTCGGGGGCGACGGAGGTCCATCACCCCGGCGTGGCGTCCAAGGTCCACACGGCCTGTCGCGCGTTGGGGGTGCCCGTGACGCCCCACCGCGACGTGCGCATCTCCGACGCGGAGCGCATGAAGCTCGTGGTGAAGGCCAGCGACCGCATCATCGCCGTCCCCCCGGCCGGAACGCGCCACGGCATCACGGACGGCATCCGCTACGCCAAGCACCGCTCGCTGCCCGTCGTCGTCATCGGGCTGGACGGTTCGATCCCGGAGGCTTGAGATTCCTCGTTGGCGCGATATAGTTCGTAGGCGGAAAACTATAGACGCCGGGGCGGACTTCCGCTTCGTGCTGGAAGGAGCCCGTCAGGAGATGCCAGCAGGAGCGCTGTCAGTCTCGAAGGAAGTTCAAGAGTGGATGGACAAGTGGAACGTGACGCCCAACGCGGACGGCACGGTGCGGCTCGTGAAGATCGCCCGGCCCGCCGAACAGGGCTTCCGCTCGGACTACTCGTCCGGCGTCTGCTACGAGCCCGGCACCACCGTGGAGGCCACGGACTACAGGTCGGACCCCAACTGCGGGCACGGCCTGCACTTCGCGCCCACGCGGGCGTTGGCCTCCGCGATTCGCTACAGCCGGGAGGGCATGTACAACGGTACGGCGCTCGTGTGTGACGTGGACCTCGAATCCCTCGTCGTCATCAGCCTGGGCGAGGGCAAGGTGAAGGCGAAGTTCGCGCACGTCCTCTACGTGGGCGACGAGACAGACTTCAAGCCAACCGCAGAAGAGAAGGAGAAGGTGGCCTCATGAGCGCAGCCGTCGCCCCGACGACCCCCGCCCCCATCTGGATCGTGGATGAGGTACCGAAGGGGTCCAACCCTCCCAAGGGCGGCAAGGAGAACGAGTCGGGCGTCATCATCTACGTGACGAACGGCAAGAAGAAGGAAGAGGTCGCACGGATCGCCTACGTGCGCCGCAAGGAGGTCGCCAAGCAGCACGGCAAGACCTTCGATGACGTGAAGGCCGAAGTCCTCAAGACGGCTCGCAAGCAGGCCAACGACCTCAACGAACTCGAAGAGGTCAAGGCGCAGGCCGCCGCCGACACCGCGCCGCGCGTGGTGGCCATCGAGAAGGAGGTCAAGGCGCTCGTGGCCATCGAGGCGCTGCTGGCCAAGATCGACTTCTCCGCGCTCGACGCCGCGCGTTCGGCCGCCGAAGTTCTGGCGGCGTTGAACAAGGAGGACGTGAGCAAGGACACGTTCGAGCGCGCGCGGGACGGGCTCAAGACGGCCGTGGCCGACGCGCAGAAGACGCTCAAGGACGTGGACGACAAGATCGCGGCGAAGCTGCGTGACGTTCAGGGCGACGGGACCCTCCTGTAGAGTTCCGAACGTCAAGTCCATCTAGCTCCAAGGAGCAAGAACACAGGATGAAGCCCTAAGACCCAGCACCCGCCCCGCCTCGCGCCGCCGGTGGCGGCAAGCCCGTATGGGAGCGTGCGGAGGCCGTGCCGACCTGGGACAGTGCGAAGGTCCCGGCCAACGCTTCGGAAGAGGTCCAGCGCGACCTCGTGAAGATGTCGGCGTAGAACAGCAAAAGGCCCCGCGTGAGCGGGGCCTTTGTGCTTTCATACCCGGTGATGGGCCGGTAGCTCAACTGGTCAGAGCCGTCGCCTCTTCCGCAACAGGTTGCGGGTTCGAATCCCGCCCGGTCCATCATCGTGGGGTCGGTAGCTCAGTGGTAGAGCCGTTGGTTGCACGCCAGCCGGTCACGGGTTCGATCCCCGTCCGGCCCCCTCCATGACAGCAGACGAGTCAGACAACACGAAGCGTCTTCCTCCCACTGTGCGGGTTTTGGGTGATCCGCGCCCCGGCGATCAGACGTGGACGATGATGCCCGCGCCGGAGGGGACGTGCTCGTGGTGCGCCGTCGAGCACGAGCCGGAGAGCCCGCACAACCAGCAGTCGCTCTTCTGGCAGTACCGCTTCTACGGCGAGCACAACCGCTGGCCCTCGTGGAAGGACGCCATGGCCCACTGTGACGCCGCGACGCAGGCCGCGTGGACCAAGGCCCTCAAGGAGCGGGGCGTGGACGTAGAGCGCGCTGCGGGTACCCCTCTTGGCGAGCCTCCGCGATGAGGGTCCACACCACGTAGCCCACGGTGAGCGCGAGCCCGGTCAGGCCCGCGCGTAGTCCGGGTTGTCCACGACCCACGACGTGGGTCCCTTCGAGTGGTCCTTGACGGCGAAGACGGCCTGCACGTTGCCGCGCTGGCCGATCTGCCGGGCTAGCTGCTTGACGTGGGAGTCCATCTCCGGGGAGTCCTGCCCGTGCATCACGAGATGGTCGTGAAGCTCGGGCGGACTGCCCGGCCAGTGAGCCCACTTGTCGCGGTCGAGGTAGGCGTGCTCGTAGGGCAGGCCGCTCTCCATCAACCGCTGATGGGCGAAGTCGGCTAGCCCCGTCGATTGGGGGATCATGACCGTGTACTTCGCCTTGGAGCCCTTCACGTTGACCTCAGCGGCGCGTGAACGGCACGAGATGGAGCAACAGGAGGATGACCTGTAGCACGAGAACGATGATGAGAAGCGTTTGGTTGTCCATTGCAACCCTTACGCAACAGAAAGGACCCGCCGTAGCGGGTCCTTTCCTCTCCCTCAACCAGCATCTCTTCGAGCCATAGAGATGACGCGGCCCATGCCAATAAGCGCGCGTAGTTCAGATGTTAGCGAACCGTGTCCCGTTTTGGGCCTTCGGGGGCGTTGCCGATGGTGTCGCTGTCACGCACCCGACCATCCCGGCGGTGGATGATGACTTCTGCGCCGCCCTCTTCGCGCGCGGTCTGCTTGGCCGCGTCCTCGGCCTCGCCCTGGGTGCGGAACTCGCCCTGGGGCTCTTCCTCGCCCTCGCGCTCCCACGTCCAGCCCTTGTTCTTGAACACGACATGGAACCGGCGCACCTGGGTGATGTCGGCGTCGTTCTCGACCTCGAACGTGGCGGCCTTCTCCTGGGCCTCCGTGGCGTCCTCAGCGGCTTCGCGGGCCTCGGGGTCATTGCTCTTGGTCAACTGCTCACGGCGACGGAGAACGGCGAACCACAGGGCTCCGATGTCGATGCCGTCCTGCACCGGGTTGTTGGTGGGGTCCACCGCCGCCTTCTCGATGCGGTCCTTCATGACCTCGGCCGCGTGCTCAAGGCGTTCGCGCTCGATGTCGGAGTGGTGTGAGATGGAGGATTCCCAGGACATGGTTCAGCGCTCCACGTTGAAGCCGCCCAGCACGTCGGTGAGGGACGTGCCGTTCTTTGCCGCCTCGTCTGCGCGCAGGAGTTCGCCCATCTCGGGGTCGCCTCCCGTCACGTCCGTGGCCACCTTGGGGCCTACGGAGCCGGGCTGGCGCACCATGCGCTGGCCCTTGCCGGGGACGTTCTCCATGGCGATGTTGCCCGCGCCGTCCACCTGCGCCACGACCTCGCCCTGGTTCTGCGGATCGGTGTCCATGCGGACATCCTCCTGCTCGTAGGGACGGCCCTGCGGATCGCGTAGGAGCGCGAGCGCCGGGTGGAAGCTCTGCTGGTTGGTCGCCTGGCCCTCGATGACCTGCCGGGCCTCGGACTCAGGGATGACCTCGACGGTGAGGCCGACGTTGGCGATCAGCCGGTGGTCCTTCTCCTGATCCTTGGAGATGGCCATGAGGTCGCCACGCATACCTCGGGGTAGGAGGTCCATGCGCTCGCCGGAGGCGAGCTTGATCCCCAGGGGCGTGCCGTAGAGGTTGCGGATGTACTTCTGCGTGCTGGTTCGGCGCGGCTTCGCGGCCGAATCAGGCTTCTTGCGTGCTGCCATGGTTGAGATTTCCTCGATCTTTGCCGTATGAATACTGGACTTCGCCGCGAGGGCGTGGGACTGCCTGCACCCCTTACGGACCGGCCCGGGGGCGTTTCCAGGGCCGTCAGAGTTCTGACGGCGGAACTGGATACAGAAGTCGGGCCACTGACGACCGACTGATCCCGGCCGCTGGGAGACTGACCGATGTGTACGCACCCGTACCCAAATCGCCTGATCTTCGGTATGGTGCCTCCCGTGACGAACTTCAGCGGTTCGTGACCCCTCCCAAAATGACGAAGGCCCGGCGATTGCCGGGCCTTGGTCGTCACTTCTGGCTAGGAGCCTGGGATCAGCGCAGGCCGTCGATGGCGAGCTTCTGCGGGACGCCGACAGCGCCAGCCTTGAGGATGCGGGCGATGCCGCGCGGGTTGAGGATGAGCATGCCGATCATCTCGTCCATGACCCAGCCCTTGTAGAACTGCTCGACCTGATGGTTCTCTTCCACGTCGAGCGAGTACATGATCGGCATGACGCCGATGAACTCGGGCTCGGCCAGCAGGAAGATTTCTCCCTGCGGGACGATGATGGACTTCTGAATCTGGAACTCACCGAACTTGGTGATCTTGCCCCCGGACATGATTTCGTCCTTGAACTTGAAGCCCGTGACGTTCACATCCCAGGTGTAGAGGTCACGGATGTCGGCCGGGTGGGCGACGATCCGCTTGGCCTCTAGCTGGTTGATTTCAACCTGTGCGACAGCGTTGTAGAAGTCGGCAGGCTCAACCGGCTGACCGGCACCGATGAGCACCGTCTGCTCGTTGGCAGACCATGCGGCGATGTCGATGGGGCGACCGCCGGTGGGGGAGGCACCGATGGTTCCGTTGTTGCGCACCTTGGCAAGGTCCGACACGGCCTTCTCAAGGAGAAGGACCAGGCGTGCGTCCTCCTGCTTCTGGATGGCCTGACGAGACTCGTCCTGTGCGTACTCCACCTGATTGACACGCAGGTAGTAGAGGTCTTCCTTGCGCACACGGGGGAACGTGGCGAGGCGGAAGAGGCTCGGGAACGCCTGCTTGCCCTCGAAGGGAGTGATGCGGACTTCCGAATCGGTCTGATTCAGGTAGTACGCCTGTCCCAGGTCATCGAGGATGTCGTACGGCATGAGCGGTCCGCGCTCAAGCGTGTCCTCGATGAGGATGTTGCGCGCGATTCCCTCGTACCGGAGGCGAATCTGGATAGGGCCGATCATGCCCTGTCCGATGCGCTGCATCGCGTTGCTCTTGTCCGACAGGATCGTGGCGAGGCGCTGCTGCTTCTCTTCCTTCGTCAGCTTCGGAAGGTTGGATAGCTTCTCCACGTAGTCAGTAGAGGCGACGCAGTTCTTTGCTCGATACTCCATGGCGTCTACCCTCAGACCTTCATGTCGATTTCGATGTACGCGCTGCCGACAACCTTCAGGAGGTTGGCAACGACCGTCGCGCCGGAACCGGGCGACGTGGTGGTGAGGCGGCCGTCCGCGCCCGCGTAGAGCGGGGTGGCGACACCGGCGTCCGTGGCGCTGAGGCTCACGGTGCCGAACGCGGGGGCGAGAACCTGGAAGACGCCGCCCTGGCCGGAGCGCCAGACGCCAATCTCGTTCTCGTCGCCTACCTCATCGAGTTCTCCACCAACGAAGTTGGCGAGCAGTCCGAAGGGCTTCTCGGCAGTGTTGCCGGACGCGATCTTCACCTTGTCGGTTCCCGGTACGAGTACGCATACAAGCCCGGGTAGCAGACCTGTCTTGTAGGTCGCTGCATTGGCGGTACGGGTCGGGTTTGCAGACCCGGCCACAGTGGTGTTTGCCAACGTGACGCCGCCATACTCGTCACGGAAGGAATCGTCCAGAACCGCAGCGTACGGATACGCCTGAGTCTGTCCGTAGAGGACGCGCAGTGTGCGCTTCTGGAACTTATTGCTTAGGTGGCGAAGCCGTAGCATGTAGTGTGTTCCTTGGGTTTCTTAGTTCAGGGTGTCACACCGCATGTGTGTCACCGTCACTCGTTCCATGAGGGCGGTGAAGGAGAAGTTAGGTAGATAGGCAAAAAGAGAGGGCGTCTTTCGACGCCCTCATCTTCAGTGCATGTCTCGTGCGAAGGTCAGAGCCCGAAGAGGGTTCCACCCATGGGGTCATCCTTCGGGACCGACGCCGACACGGATCGCATGGCGGACGGGCGGCCCAGGACCGGGAGCTTCGTGGCTCCGGAGTCCTCCGTGGACGCCTTCTTGACCACCTTGGAGGGGGCCTTCAGGCCAGCGGTGCGGACACGCTCGGCGTAGGCAAGCTCGGTTGCGATGCGGATGTCCTCGTGACCCTCAAGCTCGGTGATGCGAGCCCACTTCTGCGAGGCGGGGAGCAGGCCAAGCTCAATCTCTGTCTCCGCGAGCTTGACGGCGGCCACGACCTTGGAAGTCCACGGGGCGTAGACATCCTGGGTGGTCGGGTCCTGCTGCTTGGTGACGCCGTTGCCGTCCGTGCCGGTCCACTGCGTCGTGTGCCCGGAGTTGTTCTCCGGTGAGGTCAGCGGCTCAAGCAGGTTGACGCGCTCTCCGAACTGCTCCGCGACGGGCTTGACGCCCTGCACGGCCTTGTTCGGGTGATCCGGGTTCTCTTCGTTGTCGGACCCGCTGTCATAGGCGGTGTGCTCGGCAGAGCCGCCCTTGAAGACCTGATTGGTGACGGGGGACTGCTGGCGGGTGATCGAGTTGCCGCCGGTGCCGTTCCACGTCTTGGTGGGCGGACCCTTCTTGCCGCCGGGCTGGAAGCCCGCGTTGTCGGAGGTCTGCTCGACCGACGCATGACCATCGGCCTCGACGCCCTCCACTCCTGTGCCGCCGACGCCATCGACGGGCACCTGGGCGTCCGCCTTGGACGCCTGCTCGTTCGATGCATCCATGATTCCGCCGGTGCCGTCCACGTCGATGCGCTTGTCGGGCGCGGCAGAAGCGTCGGCAGGCGTTGCGCTCTGCTCCGCTACTCGCTCCATTGTGTTCTCCTGATCGCGCCCCACCGATGCGATCAAGTCGCTCGCGGTGTGGACATGTGATGTGACTGGCCGGTCGGGGTCCTTGACCACGACCTCGTTGGGCTCATTGGTCTGCGGACTGTTGCCGGGCAGGATCGGACGCTCAACCTTGTTGATGCGCCCAGCAGTACGTGGGTCGGGGACAACCTTCCACTGCATGTCGTTCCTTACATGTGCGACTGCCATTGCCTTATTGGGTCCCGTCCCCGGAACGTCGTGGGGCGTCATCCCGCCCATGGGGGCGGCAGCGAGGTCATCCCCTTGCGGGATGATCTTCTGTTGGGAGCCGTCCGGACCGGACTGCGCGGGAAGCTCGTTGACTTCCTCAGCACGGTTGAGGTCGGGGTTGTCGAACTTGTCGGGCGGCTCGATGTAGCCGCACAGGTCACACGAGCCGTCTTCCAGCTTCTCGCCGCAGATGGGGCACGTCTGCTCTTCGCGCAGGGTGTCCACCGTGTCGGGGGCGGTGATGAGGTCTGACTGCGGGGGCGGGTTGTCGGCCGTGTGGACGTTGGCATTGACGCCGGGGCGCGGCTGCTGCATGGGGACCATGGGGGCCATGCCCATGCCGTTCTGCGGCACGGGGGCGGTGCCCGGGAGGGAGGTCTTCGCGGAGGGCGCGGCGGCCGGGGTGTCGGCTCCCGTCATGACGTGCCCGCAGGAGGGGCAGATGCCCTGGCCAGCGGAGTCGGAGAAGTTGGCCATGTGACCGCACTGGGGGCACGGAACTACGCGCTGGTCGGCTTCCTTCTGCACGGAGGCGCGGACCTCGCGGGTGAGGGCTGTTTCGTCGGCAGGGTCGAACACACCCGAAATCTCGAAGAACTGCACGCCGTAGCAGTTCTCGTAGGACTTGGCCGTCTTGCGGTTGCCCTCGTCGTCGCGGTAGTTGTGCATCGCCCCCTTCATCCGGATGTGGTTACAGAACTCATCCGGGGCGGTGGCGCTGTTCTTGCAGATGTTGCACACGGAGCGCTCGACGTTGCAGCCCAGGGAGAACCCGTCGATGCCGGTGGACGAGTCCTTGGAGCCTTCGAGGATCGCCTTGGCGAACTTCGGGAAGGAGTTGGCATCGACCTCAAGTAGAAGCTCGATCCACGCCGGGGGCGTGTGCTCGGGGTCCACATTTGAGGACGAGTAGTAGGGGTCCTTCGAGGCGGTCTTCTGATCCTCGATGTGGAACTTGGCATCGACCACCACTCCGCGAGCCCGGTCCGGGTCGGAGTTGTTGTGGTCTACGAAGATGGGCTTGCCCAGGAAGGTGGAGAAGCCGTACTTCGCACCCTCCTTCGCCTCGATGGTGAAGCCTCCACCCTCGGCGGCGTAGCGGTGCTTGTCGAAGATGTCAGAGCCACCGGCTAGCTCAACGGAGGGCCAACCATCATGGTTCTTGTTGACGCGGGACGAGATAGCGCGGATGCGCGCGTAGAGGTAACCGTCCTCGGTGCGGTAGTCCTCGAAGTCCGCGAGCTTGTTGAAGCTCGCCTCTCGTACACGAGTGGGGGCACCCTTGACCTCAAGGATGTCCGATACCTCATAGGAAGCGAACTTGGTGAAGGGCATAGCTCAACCCTTACTCAGCCGAAGGAGGGCTACTTACAGCGTTTTGGATGCGTTGCTCGGAGTCGTAGGAGAGGGACTTGATGAGTTGCTTCATCCCTCGTTCCTGTTGCGAAGGGAGGCCGCAGGCTTCAACAAAGCCCAGCAGCCTCCCTCGCAAGCGGTTCATCTCGACCTCGACCACGCTGTGCGGGTCGGTCATGCGCGTCAGTGGTTGGAGAGCAGTGCCCGGTAGACGGACGCGGTGCGGTCGAACTTCAACTGTCGGACGGTGAAGCCCTGAGCGCCGAACTGCTCGTTGAGGTCGGCTTCGGCCTGCGACGCGCGGACCTCTCGGGGATCGACCTGACCGGACTCGACCTCGATGGTGCGCTTGGTGGAAGCAAACGCGGGGGCACCGATGGGCGTCTGATTGGGTAGAACCTCGCCGGGGCGCAGCTTGGTCGGCTTCTTGGGGGCCGCACCGGGAGGGCCACCGGGTCCGGCCGGGGGGCCGCCCATGTCCGGGCCGCCCATGTCGTCGCCGGGGCCGGGCGGGGGAGGCCCGCCCATGTCACCCTCGGGCGGCATCTTGTCATCGAGGCCGCCGCTGATCCCTAGGGCTTGTGCAATCTCGTGGAGAAGGTGGAGTACCTCGGCCTCGGGTCCCTTCGAGTCCCCATCACCATCATCCGGGCCGGGACCATCGTCGGGACCAAGCGCGTCCTCGCCGTCACCCGCGTCGTCTGACGGGGCTGAATCGGGGGGCGTACCAGGCTTTTCTTGCTTGCCGCTGGGAATCGGGTTGTCTTCCTCATCATCATCCTTGGGTGGGAACTCTGCGGTTCGCTGATCGAAGCGAACAACCCAAGAGTCCCCGCGCCGCTTGACGGATGCGATGCGGATGGTGTCTCCGTAGTGGGAGTACAGGCTGCGTAGTGCCTGCTCCTGTGTGAGGCCCGGTTCGTTGGAGCGGACTGTCCGTGATGTGTACTCCATGTCGCTGATTACCCTTCCGTGGGATGGTCGAAATGAGGCTCACCACAGGAAGCTGTCGGGACTTACGTCCGTCTTGGCCTGATAGTGAGTGTGGGAGAGGTCGAGCTTGTCTGCGTTGCGTGCGGTTCCTTCCTCGTCAATGAGTTCACGCTGCTCGTTCGGGCTGAAGTGCGCTCCCGCCGTGCGCTGGCCCTCGTTCTCGGGGTCGTTGGCGGCGTTGGCCATCAAGCGAGCGATCGTCACCTGGGCGTCGTCATCGAGCACCGACGAGTACGAGCCCGGGGGCCGGGTCGCCTGCGCGCCGCCAGGCAGCGTGTAGGGGCTCTGTGGGCTCTGCGGGCGGCCTCCCTGGGGAAGACCCGGCATTGCCTGCTGCGGGGGCGTCACGCCCGCTCCTGGGGCGTTGGGGCCACGCTCGCAGGCCAGGCACGAGCCGTCCACCTGAAGCGGGCCGCCGCACTGCTGGCACTGGCCGGTGGGCGCAGCCATGCCGGGCATGCCCATCGAATCCTTGGTCATCGTCCACGAGAGCACGCCCTGGGTGGGCTGCACCGGGTTGTTCTGCGTGTCGATGTCCTGGGCGTCGGGGGCGTCGCCCTGGGAGTTCGTGAAGGTGTAGCCCTCTAGGTTGAACTCTTGCCGCGTGATTTCCTTGTTGAAGCCAAGCTCGTACGCTCCGGTGAACTCAAGCGTGACGGAGTTGGGCTTGACGGCCGTGACGCGCACGATGTCGGGGATGTCCACGCCGGGCGTGTGTAGCTCGTACTGCTGGCCGACGATCAAGGGAGTGCCGTCGTCGGTCTGCCAGGCTCCGGACGAGTCCTGTTCCTGGGAGGGGTCCTCCTGCTGAAGCTGGTCGGCGGCCGGGGCCGCGTTGGGGTTCTGGACCTCGCCCCCGTGGTCGTGTTCGCTCTTCCTGCTCGACGCCATGTTGGGCTGGCCGAACTGTCCCGCCGGGGGAGCCGTCATGCCGGGCATTGGCATGGTGTCTCCGGGGGGTGCTTCCTCCTGCGCGGGCTGCGGCTGCTGCGCCGTGTTGTCGGCTGGCGGCGCGTCGGGCTGGTTGGCGATCTGAGCTAGTTCGTCCGCGTACATCCACGGTTGGAGGGGGACGTTTGGTACCTCGTCGGTTCGTCCCTGCTCCATGAGGTACTGCTGTACTGCGGCGATCTGCTCAGGAGAGTGCGGACCCTGATGAGTAGCCGTCGTCTTTGAAGGTCGGTTGACCTGATCTGCGCTGGAATCGTTGTCGGCTTCGTCGTGTGTCGGCAAGTCGTTCTCGGACTTGTCGGCTTCATCCTGCGGTGTGTCCCCCTTGAAGAGCTTGATGACCTGCATGTGAGCGTCGTTGTCAGGCTCTTGGCTCAGGTGGCCTTCTCCGTCGAGCAAGTCGCGGAGCGCCGTCATGAGTGGGTTGCCTTCAGCGGACTCGGGTGACTCCGCGTAGTGGACCACCATCGGGAGAAGCATCTGCAACGCATCCAGCCCCGGGGAGCCGGGGTGGGGGTCTGCGCTGCCGCCGATGCCGTTGACAGACACGTCGTTCTGCCATTCCTTGTGGTCCCCGTCGTTGTGTTCCTTCGGATCGACCTTCTCCGGGTCGTCGGTGTTCTTGGGGAAGTCGTCAGGGGTCCCGCCGCCCGGCATGTCCTTGCGGTCGGCCGCCAGGTAGGAGTACGGGTCGTTGGAGATGTCGGGCGGCTGCGACGCGGCGGGCGAGGGCGCGGTCGCGTTCGCTGCTGCTCCACCGATGGCGTTGCCGAACGCGGAACCGATCAGCGACGGGACTGCGCGCTGAAGCAATCCCCCGGCCATCGCAGCCGCGCCCCCTCCGGCAGCGGCTTCGCCTGCACCAAGGCCCAGGAGAGGAAGCAGCGCCGGGAGAAACGCCTTCTTCTCGATCTTCTCCTGCGCCTCGTCGTTGTCCATGCCCGGTTCGGCCACTTCCTCGACCTCGAACTGCCAGGGCAACTGTGGGGTTTGGTTCTTGGCTGCCGGGTGATAGCGCATAGGGTTCACATCTTCCGTGTCGGCAGATGAAGCCGTTGATGCACCCAACTGACCACGCCCCCATCCTCCGGGGATGGCATCGGGACGTGTTGCACCCACAGACCACTTGTGTCCACACGACGTGCATTGTTCTGCACCGTGCTGGTAGAGAGATGACCCTTGGAGTGGTTCCACCCTCAGCGAGCCACACATCGGGCAGCGGGGAGATGTGCCGGGGACGGGAGGACCGAATGACGCCCCCCAGTGTTCGGGTAGGGTCATATCACCGGGTTGATCGAGCTTGGGGTCTGCCAACCAGTTGTGGTCGAGCGGCTTGTTGTCCACCTTCTGATAGCCGTATGTGTTGATGAGTGCCTGCGGATGCAGGGAAACGTCCTGGCCGTGGTAGTGCTTATCCGGTGCGATGTGCGTCATCGGGACGTACGCATCATCGCCCGGGATAGGGGCTTGGACGTGGGCGCGGCTTCCGCGTCGGTCTTGCACTACGTCACCTGCCTGCCACAACCACGGGTTCTGCTCAGGAGTCAGGGTATGTTCAACCTGCTGCCGGAAGGTTGGCTTCGGATTCAACATATCCTGCATCTGATATTCCATGTCGTCGGCCATGTCCTCTTCAAACGTTTCGTAGAGGGCGTCGTAGTCCACGGAGTCAAAGTCCACGTTGACGTACTCGTGGCCGTCTAGGAACTCACGGATGATGTTCTTGAGCCCCAACGAGTTGTGGTTCGTTTCCACATAGTGCGTGACGGCCTTGTACAACGCTTCGTCGGAGTTGATCCACTGCCAGACCTCTTCGGTATCCGGGTCGTCCCAGCTACCGGCGGTACGGCGAACGGACGCGAAGGACTCGTCACGCTTGCGCGAGGGTGCCCAGCCGTTGTCGGTCTGGCCCAGGATGCCCTCTTGGAGAGGGTTGCCGCCGGTGTCGTCCCCGGTGTAGGGGTCTACGAGGTTGCGGACGCGGCCGTCGCCATCCCCGTGGGTGGGGGAGGGCTGGTCAGGCTCGGGGCGGGCGTCGCCTCCGCACTCAGGGCAGCCGCCCTGGATGACCTGCGGCATGTTGTTCCCCGGCACGAAGAACGAGTGCCCGCAGTCCGCGCAGGAGAACACTTAGCCTCCGACGAAGCCGGTGGCCCGTGCGACGGCGAAGATGCGGAAGGCTTCGTTGGTGCCGGTGCCCTCGAAGCGGATGCGCCAGAACGGCAGCAGGAGTTCTTCACCGAAGCCCTGGCCGGTAGAGGCGGTGATGGTGACCTCCTTGGAGAGGTCCCACCACATGTTGCCCTCATCGTCACGGAAGCCCTGCTCGATGAACAACGTGCCCGGCGTGTCGGAGAACACAGCACCCTTGAGGGTGTCGAACGTGCTGCTCATCCCGATGCCGCTCTCGTAGTCGTCGTCCCCTAGCGGGCTGACGCTTGTACCAAGGTATGCCATTCCGACTGTTATCCAGACGGTCCGACGGTGAAAGTAGCTAGAAGATGAGTTCGAGCGGTTGCACGAGCGTGGCCGTACCGGAGCCCGACGTGACCAACAGCGAGCGGGAGTTGGCGGGAATCCACGCCACGATTTGCTGACGGGTCACGGAAGTCAGCGAGAGCAGCCCGGAGAGCAGGGTGGTCGAGATGGCGGCCTCGCCCACGACGGTGGTGGGCGGATCGTTGAAGTCGTTGAGCAACTGCACGGAGAGGGAAGTCAGCGCCACCGATAGCTCAACCGTGTAGATGGCAAGGGCGGGACGGTCGCTACTGATGGTGAACTGCGTGCCAAACGTGCGGTTAGCGTAGGTCGGGGTCGGTCGCGCTGAGAGCGTGTCCTTCTGGACCTCGGTGAGCTTCGTGGTGTTCGTGGCGATACGGACCGCGTTCTCGACGGTCTGCTGCGTGTACTCGTCAATCAACTGCGCGGCCTCGGCCCAGCGGCCTTGGCGGAACAGCGACGTGAGAAGTACCTGCTGAGTGGTTGACCACGCCATTAGGGACGGATGACTTCGAGCGTCGCGGTACGGACCGTGACGGCGGTCATCGTGGCAGCGCTCTGCTGAAGCGTGAACACGAAGTCGCGCGCGCTCGTGGTGTCGATGGCAACGGGGACCAGCACACCGGCCGTCGTGGCGGTTGCGCCGCCCTGGTAGAGGACGCCGGTCAGGTTGCCTTGGCCGATCACCGTGCCCGCCGCGCCGATGGTGCGGACCGTCAGGTGCATCTCCATCCAGAACGGGACGGTGGTCTTGGCGCTGCCGGGCGTCAGAGCGGCGGCGACGGCGGCGATGTTGCCGGTGATACCGGAGCCGACTGCGCCGATCCGGACACGGGCGGTGGTGGTGATGGGGGCTGCGGTCTGCGTGGCGGTGCCGGTGATGGTGAAGCGGAAGGTCGTACCCGGCTGAATGGCGTAGGCCGGGATCGTGACGGCATAGGCGGCCTGTTCGTTGACGTTGGCCGCGAGGGCGACATCGGTGGTGAGCGAGGTCCACGCGCCCGTTCCCATGGGGCCGGGGAGGTTGTCCGCGATGAGCTTGCCGTTCGACGCCACGCCGTTGTCCACGAACGGCGTGTTGTTGCCGGAAAGGTCGTTGCCACGGATGGAGTAGGACAGGAACGTGGCACCGGCGTTGATGCGGACGCCGATGCCGTTGACACTGAACGCGGCGGTTGCGCCGATGAAGTTGTTGTAGACGCGAAACTCGGCGTTGGTCAGTGCGGTTACGTCGATGCCTGCAATGGAGTTGCCAGCGATACGCGACGTGGACACCGACCAGTTGTAGGCGGCGAGCACCTGCATGCCGTACTGCGAGCCGTACATGTCGCAGTTCATGAAGTCGATGCCGTCCATCGTGGCGAGGTTCAGCAGCACGCCCGCGTTGGTGTGCGACGAGAACCAGCACTGCGTGAACTTGCAGCGGAAGACGTTGCCGCCGGTGTTGTTGATCGAGAGGCCGTTGACGGAGTTGTCGAAGAATGAGTTGACGCCGTAGACGGATGGGATCGTCATGCCGGACTGCGGGGATAGCTGAAGGGCGTCACCGGCGTGGATGACGTTGCAGTTGGCGATCAGCAGCGAGCCGCACTGCTCGACGCGGATGCCTGCGCGCGCGGTGTTGTTGGCGGGGTTGTCGGTGACGAGGCGGTGGATCACGCGGTCAGACGTGCCCGTGACACGCACGGCGTCGTTGGAGAAGAAGCGAATCTCCATGTCGTCAATGGAGGACAGCGTTCCGCCCAGCAGAATCCCGTCCCAAAAGCGTGTGGCGGCTGCGCCTTCGCAGCGAACGTTACGCACGCGCATGTACGCCATCGTCGTGGGGTTGTTGATGATGGCCCCGCCGGTGCGGTTGACGGTGGTGCCGAACGACATGGTGTCGCACTCGAAGAACCACTCGTTGGCGAAGATCATGTCGCCGGTGGCCTGGTTGGTGCGGAGGATGCAGTTGTTCTTGTTGGCCCCCAGGAAGCGCACACCGCCCTTGCTGATGGTGACTGTGCCGCTGATGAGGTAGATGCCGGTGGGGAAGAACAGCGTGCCGCCAGAGG
>JACCDR010249238.1_pt1 | contig 20469 bp, 21 predicted proteins | sample 7446431 | NCBI WGS metagenome assembly JACCDR01 (sample SAMN15323443, study PRJNA562643) | freshwater metagenome | isolation source: river surface water | place: USA:Blue River Watershed | collected 2017-08-17 | reverse complement strand
TGGTTGCGCCGCTTGCACGATGACTTGAATGTGACCACCATCTTTGTGACCCACGACCAAGAAGAAGCCCTTGAAGTGGCTGACCGTGTGGTGGTGATGAACAAAGGCAAAGTGGAACAAGTGGGCAGCCCACAAGACGTGTGGGAACACCCCGCGAGCCCCTTTGTGTATGGTTTCTTGGGCGATGTGAATTTGTTCCATGGCCGTGCCCACGAAGGCGAAATGCACATTGGTGTGGAAGACCAAACTGTGCGTGTGGCTAGCCCTGAGCACCACGACACACAAGATGCCAAAGCTTTTGCGTATGTGCGTCCGCATGATTTGGATGTGCGCCGTTACACGCATGGTGAAGAGGGCATCGTGGCGCAGCTCACCCGTGCCATCGTGGTGGGGCCCATCGCGCGCTTGGAGTTGGTGGCTGCTGAAGGCGACAGCCCATCGGACGAGCAGATCATTGAAGCGCAAATTCCTGCATCGCAGTTCTACGAGCAGAGATTCACAGAGGGCGAGACCTTGGTGCTCACACCGCGCAAGGCACGGGTGTTTGTGGCTTGAATTTGATTTAAATGAATACTTAGGTGTTATTCATTGTGTAAAATCATGCACTCGAAAATTTGTAAATCAAAGATAGCCTTCACCAAGGAACAAGCACGGGGCTTATGCCTGGCTATCCCAGCCTGACACTGTTCAGGATTGCTTGCACATAGTTATGAAAAAAATCGTCTGTACTCTCGCGGTGTTGAGTTTGTTTGGTTGTGCCCATCAAACGCAAACAGGTAATGCCTACACGGCAGGTCAAGCACGTCAAGTGCAAACGATTCAGCGTGGGCAAGTCACCGGTGTGAAAGACATCGAACTTTCAGCTCAGCCTAATGGCGCAGGGACATTGGCAGGAGCAGCACTCGGTGGTATCGGTGGCTCGACCAATGGCCGTGAAGGTTCTAGCAAATCAGCGGCAACAGCCGTTGTGGGGATGGTGATCGGTGGAGTTGTCGGTAACGCCATTGATAAAAAAATCAATACGCTGAAGGGTCAAGAAATCAGTATTTTGTTGACCACTGGCAGTGAAATCGTGATTGCGCAAGAGATTGACGAAAAAGAAGGCGCGTTCCGTGTCGGTGAAGCCGTTCGTATTTTGACGAATGCTCAAGGCACAGCGCGCGTCACTCGCTAATTCATTAAACGCGTTGGTTAAACCACGCCAGCGCACGCGCAAAGCCATCCGCTGCGGGGCCTGAACGGTAGCTGCTTCGGTAGTCTGCGTGGAACGCGTGTGGCGCGTCTGGATACAACACAAACTCACTGGCCTTGGCCGCAGCGTTGCCCTTAGAGGCTGCTTGCGCCAAGGCTTCTTTCATGACGTTCACCGAAGTCACAGGAATGCCTGTGTCTTGACCGCCATACAAACCCAACACCGGCGCTTTGAGCGTGGCCGCCAAGTCGACAGGATGCTTGGGGTTGTTGGCATTGGTTTGACCTTCAACGCGGCCATACCAAGCCACACCCGCTTTGAGCTTGGGGTTGTGTGCTGCGTACAACCACGTGATGCGGCCGCCCCAGCAAAAGCCGGTGATGGCTGCACGGTTGGTATTGCCGCCGTTTTTGCTGGCCCATTGCAACGTGGCATCTAAGTCGCCCATCACTTGTGCGTCGGGGACTTTGGAAATGATTTCCGCTTGCAGCTTGGCAATTTCGCCGTAGGTGCTGGGGTCGCCTTGACGCACAAACAACTCGGGCGCAATAGCCAAGTAGCCGGCTTTGGCAAAGCGGCGTGTCACATCGGCGATGTATTCATGTACACCAAAAATTTCAGAGATCACCAAGACCACGGGCAAATCGGTTTTGCCTTTAGGCACCGATCGGTAGGCCGGCATTTTGAAGCCGTTCACGTCAATCATCACTTCGCCTTCGATCAAGCCTTCACCTGATGTTTGAATGGCAGTTTGCGCGATCAATGGCATGGCCGCAGCGGCGTAGCCCAAGCCCAATGCGGTTTGTAACGCCAAGCGGCGTGTAGGCACTGCATCGTCGGTGCTGTTGAGCAAAGCGTGTGTGTCTTGAATCCAGTTGGTGTGCATGAGGAGTTGCCCTTTTTAGAAATCACCTTTCAGAACAGGGAAGCCCAATGCTGCCCAGTCCAACATACCGCCGCGATAGTAATAAATTTTTGATGCAGGAAAGCCATCACGTGTCATGGCCTGAATGGCGGTGGGGCTTTGTGGGCAGACGGGGCCATTGCAGAAGGCAAACACTTTTTTGGCGCCCGTGCAGTCCCAGCCTTTGGCGGTTTTTTTACAGCCAAGCTCGTCCATGCGTGCGGCTACTTCGGTGTAAACGATGTGATGTGAGCCGGGAATGGTGCCAGCCGCACGGTCTTCGGGTTCACGCATGTCGACCAGCATCGCATCGCGGTCATTCATGGCATTGAGCATTTCAATCTCGCCCACGGGCGTTACGCCTGCGACGGGGACCATGGGTTGCAACCAGCCTTTGTTTTTGGCGCAAGGCGTCATCACGCGTTTGATTTCGCGCTCTTCGCCCTTGGCATTTTTGACAACGAACTTGGTATCAGTGCCGATGATGCGGAGGTATTCAGGTTCAGCAGCAAGACTGGATAAACTGATAGCGGCCATGCCTAAGGTGGCAAGAAAGTGTGTGAATTTGAGTTGCATGAGATGCTTTCGATGAGATGAAAAAAGAGCTTCCCTGAGAAATCTCGGAGGGAAGCTCATCAAGGTACGAGTACCAGTCGTATTACTTGGCGCCACCCAAAACCCATGCGGCGAGGGTTTTGGCTTCGGCATCGGAGAGTTGGGTTTGTGGTGGCATGGGGATAGGACCCCATTTGCCACTGCCACCTGCTTTGATGTTTTTGGCTAAGGTGGCTTCGGCATCAGCTTGCCCTGCATATTTCTTTGCTACGTCTTGGTAGGCTGGGCCGACAATTTTTTTATCCACGGCATGGCAAGCCAAACAGTTGTTTTTCTTGGCTAAATCGGCGTTGGCCCAAGCGCCCGTGGAAGCGAATGCCATGAGTGTGACGGCGGCGAGTTGTTTCATCTTCAGTTCCTGTGAATTTATTAATTCATTAAATGCTTATGAATAAATTCTATCCCGCTAGAAGTAGAGTCATTTCAAGGGATTTCCCTGTCGGAACTGGTGTCACCAAACACGCAGCATGCGTTTAGGTTTGACCATCGACTCCTTGCACATCTTGTCATCGCCGCGTGCGTGCTGCATGTAGGCGATGTTGCGAAAGTAGCTGATCTCTTTGATTTGCTCCACATTCACCACTGCATCTTTGCGCAATTGACCATCCATGACCACCGGACAAGCAATGATTTGCCACCACTTGCGGTCTTCACCATATTGGCTGCGCAATGCTTTGTCCACGGCTGCAATGTCTTCGGCGCAGGTGCTGGCCCAAGCTGGATCGCCTGACAACAAACACACGGCAACGAGCAAACGTGAGAGATGCATGGCCTTATTTCAAGAGCGCGTTGATTTGGCGCAACTCAGTTTCGCCAAGACTCCCACTGGTCGCATGCAAGCGCAGTTGGTCCATCAAAGTTTGTGTGCGTAGCTGCAGCAATGCCAATTCAGCTTGCGCCACATCATGCTCGGCACCTAGCCACTCATTGGTGGTGCGGGCACCTGTGCGGTGCGCTTGGCGGGTGGCGCTCAAGCGTGCTTTGCTGGCTTGCTCGGATTGGCTCAAAGCTTGCAAGCGTGCGGGGGCTGTGCTTAGGCTTTGCCAGGCGTCACGCACTTGCTGCTCAATCTGCAACTCGGCAGCCTCTTGGTCGTAACGCAGTTTTTCGACTTGCTTCAAGGCTTCGCGTTCGCGTGACTCCACCATGCCGCCGGTGCTCAGGGGTGCGTTGAGTTGCAAGCCCACCATGTATTGGGTCATTTGGTTGCTCGCGTGGTTGCTGTAGGCACCGTTGCCAGCCAAGCGATCCATTTGCGCTTGTGCCACCCAATCGAGGGTCATGGCGTTGGCCGCTTTGATGCGTTTGGCTTCTTGACCTTGAATGGCTTGTTGCAAGCCCATCATCTGCAGTGTGGGTGATTGTTGTTTGGCGCGTTGGACCCATGTGTTGGCATCCGCCAAATTCGCGGACGCGGCATTGACCTTGGCAATGCCAGCCAGTTGTGTCGGCTCTTGGCCTGTGAGTTGGCGATAGGCCACTTGCTTCATCGCCAAGTTGTTCTCTTGGTTGAGTAAGTGGGCGCGAATTTCAGACGCGCGGGCGTTGGCTTCTTGCACATCCATCACGCTGGCATCGCCTATCGATTGGCGTTTGCCAATTTCAGCGGCGGCTTGCTGCACTGCTTTTTGTTGGCGGTGCAAGATGGTCAATGTTTGTTCTGCGGCCACCACATCCAAATAGCGTTGGGCCGTACGCAGGATGAGCATTTGTTGGGCTTGTTGCCATTGGATTTGGGCGATTTGTGCAGATAGTTCGAGCTGCTTGCTTTGCGCTTCGCGTTCGGGACTGATCCACGCTTTGTGTGCACCAATGTTGGCGCGGGTGAGGGCTCCTGCGTTGATGCTGGTTTTGAACGTGGCATCACTTTGACCCATGGCCTCTGCGCCGCGTGTGCGGCTATCTGCACCGCCCACGCCTACTGCACCATTGGCGGACACCATGGGTGCCCACAAAGCTTTGGCTTGTTCTTGTCTAAATGTGGCTTGCTCGTGCAAGGCTCGTGCGGCCGCAATTTCGGGGTCGCGTGACTGGGCAGCCTGCCATGCGCTCATCAAATCGGCGGCGTGTGTGGTACTGGCAAAACCAGCGAAGGTCAAAGCGGCAAAGAGGGGCAAGCGTTTCATGCGTGTTCTCCAGAAATGACAGAGGCAGGCTTGTTCTTGAAAGCCATGAAGTAGAGCAAGGGGATCACCACCAAGGTGAGTGCTGTCGAGACAAAAATGCCAAAGATCAGTGAGATGGCCAAGCCATTGAAGATGGGGTCATCCAAGATGAAGAACGCCCCCATCATGGCGGCCAAACCCGTCAACACAATCGGTTGTGCACGGGTGATGGCCGAGGCCACCACCGCGTCTTTCAATGCCACGCCTTGTGAGACTTGCAAGCGGATGAAGTCCACCAGCAAGATGGAGTTGCGCACGATGATGCCAGCCAAGGCAATCATGCCAATCATCGAGGTGGCGGTGTAAGGCGCGCCTAGCAATGCATGGCCCGGCATCACACCAATGATGGTGAGCGGGATAGGCGCCATGATGATGAGCGGCACGAGGTAGGAGCCAAACTGCGCCACCACCAACAAATAAATCAGCACCAATCCCACGGCATAGGCCGCGCCCATGTCGCGGAAGGTTTCGTAGGTCATTTGCCATTCGCCATCCCACTTCACAGCGTAGTGTTGGTAGGGGTCAGAAGGTTGGTGGATGAAGTATTCATCTACAGGTTTGCCGTTGGGTGCTTGTAATTGACTCATGCCACTGCGCATGCCAAACATGCCATACAGAGGGCTGTCGACTTTGCCTGCCATGTCACCCACTACATAGGTCACGGGCAACAAGTCTTTGTGATAAATCGGCTGTTCACGCTGGGTGTCACTGATGGTGACGAGTTGGCGAATCGGTACGATTTCGCGTTGCGAGTTGCGCACGCCGAGGCTGAGTAATTTGTCCACCGAGTCTTGTTCGCTCTTGGGCAAACGAATGACGATGGCGCCTGCGTATTTGTTTTGGTCGTGTGCGTACACGGTCGATTCACCCGCCAAGGCGGCACGCAAGGTGCTCACGATGGCCTGCTGCGATACGCCCATTTGTGCAGCTTTTTGGCGGTTGATCAACAGCACTTGACGCGGGGCGGTGCTAATGGTGCTGTCGTCCACATCCACCACGCCTTGTTGTTTGCTGAACATGGCACGCACCGATTTGGCCAAGGCGTTTCGGCCTTCGTCGGTCGGGCCATACACCTCGGCCACGATGGGGGCCAACACAGGCGGGCCTGGTGGCACCTCAATCACTTTGACATTCGCGTTGAATTGCTTGCCAATGGCCTGAAGAGCAGGGCGCTCGCGCATGGCAATGAGGTGGCTTTGTGCTTTGCGCACGTGCTTGTCTTGCAGGTTGACTTGAATGTCCCCCACCTGGCCGCCGCTGCGCAAATAGTATTGACGCACCAAGCCATTGAAGTTGATGGGAGCAGAGAGACCGGCATACGCTTGGTAGTGTGTGACCTCTGGCACGGTGGCCAAGTGAGCGCCCAAGGCACGCAGCACTTTTTCGGTTTCTTCCACGCGCGTGCCTGCAGGCATATCGACCACCACTTGGAATTCGGACTTGTTGTCAAACGGCAGCATCTTCAAAGCCACGAACCCCATCACCGGCAAGGCGACTGACAACACGATGGCTCCCAAAACCGTTGCCCCCAAACGCCAGCGATTGCGTGAACCAGAGGCGTCATTTAAGAAGGGGGCAAACACACGGTGAAAAAACTGGTTCAAACCTTGTTTGAAGGCGCTGGTTTCTTCGGCGCCGTGTGTGTGTGTGCTTTTCATCCATAGGCGCGCAAGCCAAGGCGTGACCACAAACGCCACAGCCAACGACAACAACATGCCCATGCTGGCATTGATCGGAATCGGGCTCATGTAAGGCCCCATCAAGCCCGTCACAAAAGCCATGGGCAGCAACGCGGCGATCACAGTGAGTGTGGCCAAGATGGTGGGGGCGCCCACTTCATCCACCGCGCCTGGAATGATTTGCGTGAGGGACTTGTGTGGATACAGCGCTTGGTGGCGGTGGATGTTTTCCACCACCACGATGGCATCGTCCACCAAGATGCCGATGGAGAAGATCAGTGCAAACAAGGACACCCGGTTGAGTGTGAAGCCCCACGCCCATGAGGCAAACAAGGTGACGGTGAGCGTCAAGATCACGGCAGTGCCCACGATGGCTGCTTCACGACGCCCCAACGCAATGAAGACCAAGGCCACCACAGAGGCAGTCGCAAAAAGTAATTTTTGAATCAGCTTTTGCGCTTTGTCGTTGGCGGTTTCGCCATAGTTGCGGGTGGTGGTGACGTCCACATTCGCAGGAATCTTGCTGTACTTGAGCAACTCGACTTGCGACAACACGGCATTGGCCACGTCGATGGCGTTTTCACCCGGTTTTTTGGTGATGGCAATCGTGACGGCAGTACGTTCTTGGGGCTTAGCTCCTGCTACGCCATGCCACACAGCGGTGTTGGCTTGTGCGCCGCCATCACGGACTTGGGCAATGTCGTGCACATGCACAGGCGTGCCTGCCCGCACCCCCACTACCAAACTGGCCACGTCTTTGGCATTGCTCAAGAAAGGTCCAGACTCAATCGCAATGGCTTGAGAGCCGACCAGCAGATCGCCCACGGGGCCGCCAAGGTGCGCTGCTTGCAAGGCCATGCGCAGCTCGGGTACGGTGATGCCTGCTGCTTGCATGCGTGCGGGATCGATCTCGATTTGAATGGCACGCGTTGGGCCGCCGACGGTGGTGACCTCGCGTGTGCCTTTGACACGTTTCAAATCTATTTCGATGTTTTGTGCGATGCCTTCGAGTTCGAAAGCACTCAAGTCAGCCTCTTTGCCGTGCAGGGTGAGTGAGACGATCGGCACATCGTCAATGCCTTTGGGTTTGATCAAGGGCTGCATCACCCCCAAACCTTTGGGTAGCCAATCGGCGTGTGAGTTGACGGTGTCGTACAAGCGCACCAAGGCCTCTGTGCGGGGTACACCCACTTTGTATTGCACGGTGACCACCGACATGCCTGGCTGTGAGACTGACATGACATGTTCCACACCCGTGATTTGCGACAACACTTGCTCGGCAGGCCCCGACACCATTTGCTCCACATCCTTCACTGATGCGCCAGGAAAGGGAATGAGCACATTGGCCATGGTGACGTTGATTTGTGGCTCTTCTTCGCGTGGCGTGACGAGCACGGCAAAGACGCCTAACAAAAAGCACACCAAGGCTAAGAGCGGTGTGATTTGTGAGGCTTGAAACAAGCGAGCCAATCGGCCAGAAATGCGGAGTGTGGAATCGGTCATGTGTGTATTCTATAAATAATTATCTGATTATTTAACTAAACAATTATTTAGTCAATCAATTAAATAAGGCTACAATTCAAACATGACCCAACTTCCAGACCAAGCCATCGACCGTGTGGCCAACTACTTTCAAGCCTTGGCCGAGCCCACGCGCTTGCGTATCTTGAATTTGCTGCGTGAAGCCGAACACAACGTGGGTGAACTGGCGGAGGCCTGTGGGTACACGGCAGCCAATATGTCGCGCCATTTGGCTGTGCTGATGCAGCAAGGCTTTGTCAAACGCGAAGGTCGCGGTACCAGCGTGTATTACCAAATTGCAGACCCCACCATTTACGCCCTGTGTGATTTGGTGTGCGATCGCATCAGCCAACAACATTTGGCCCAGGCGTGGCCTGTGCCCAGTGCCACCAAAAAACGAAGTTCTACGACAAGGAAAACCGCATGAAAACTGCCCACGATCTGGTTGTGCAAGCCAAACAAACAGTGAAAGAAATCTCGGTCGATGAAGCTGTCAAAGCTATTCAAAACTGTGATGTGTTGATCGATGTGCGCGAAGCCGACGAATATTTGGCAGGTCACTTGTCGGGTGCGGTACACATGTCGCGCGGCATGTTGGAGTTCAAGATGGCCGCCAATCCCAAAATGCAGCCACGCGATTTGAACATCGTGCTGTATTGCAAAACCAGTGGCCGTGCCGCGTTGAGCGCCCAATCGTTGGCAGACATGGGCTATACCCATGTGAGGTCGATTGCGGGTGGCGTAGATGCATGGGTGGCAGCAGGTCATGCTGTGTTTAAGCCAGCATCCCCCTCTTTTGAATAAGTCATTGAAAGAAATTTGTATGAGTACCTTTGATCATCCCGGCCTGATTCAAAACATCAACGAATCCCTTGGTCCATTTCGCAAATCGCAATCCGACGCCATGCAAGGCTTTGCTCAGTTGGCACGTGCTTCGATGGCCGAAGGCGCCATCAGTGCTAAGAACAAAGAACTGATTGCGTTGGCTATTGGCATCACCCAGCACTGCTCCGGTTGTGTGGGCTTTCATGTGAAGGCCTTGCGCAAACTCGGGTGCACACGCGAAGAGTTAGAAGAGATGTTGACGATTTGCGTCTACATGGGTGGCGGCCCCGCTTTGATGTATTCCGCTGAAGCCCTCAAGGCTTGGGAGACGATGGCATGAGCACCGACCACCAAGAGCCTAAAAAAGTCATCCCCATTCAAGCTGTGCCTGCTGAAGACAGCGAAGAGATGGTGTCGCTGTATGCGGCAGCTAAAAAAATCTACCCACGCTCGGTGGAAGGCATCTTCGCCTACTGGCGTTGGATCACCGTGGCCATCACGCAAATTGTGTTTTACGGTTTGCCTTGGGTGGAGTGGGGCACGCGTCAAGCGGTGCTGTTTGATTTAGAGGCGCGTCGCTTCTACATTTTTGGCTTGGTGTTGTACCCGCAAGACTTTATTTATTTAACAGGCTTGTTGGTGATCTCGGCCTTGTCTTTGTTCTTGTTCACTGCCGTGGCTGGGCGTTTGTGGTGCGGCTATGCCTGCCCGCAAACGGTCTACAGCGAAATCTTTTTATGGATCGAGCGCAAGATTGAGGGCGACCGTTCCGCCCGCATGCGTTTGGACGATGCTGACTTTTCTTTGAAAAAGCTCAGCAAAAAAACCTACAAACACACCGCATGGATTGTGTTGTCTTTGTGGACAGGTTTCACCTTTGTGGGCTACTTCACACCGATTCAAGAGTTGTTGGTGGCTGCCAAAGACTGGAACTTTGGCCCATGGCAATTTTTCTGGGTGTTCTTCTACGCTTTTGCAACCTATGGCAACGCGGGCTTCATGCGCGAACAGGTGTGTAAATACATGTGCCCTTATGCGCGTTTTCAAAGCGCTATGTTTGACCATGACACCCTCATCGTGACCTATGACGAGGAGCGTGGTGAGCCACGTGGTGCGCGCTCTAAGAAAACAGATTTGGCGGCATCCAATTTGGGCGCTTGCGTGGACTGCACTTTGTGTGTGCAGGTGTGCCCCACCGGCATTGATATTCGCAACGGTTTGCAATACGAGTGCATTGGTTGTGGTGCGTGTGCCGATGTGTGCGACACCGTGATGGACAAGATGGGCTACGCCAAAGGATTGGTGCGCTACACCACCCAAAATGCCATGAACAACAAATGGACCACCAAGCAAACTTTGTTGCGTGTGGTTCGCCCGCGTGTGTTGATTTACACATCGATCTTGATGGCGCTCATCATTGCGGTGGGTGTGTCGTTGGCCATGCGTACACCGTTCAAGGTCGATGTGGTGCGTGATCGTGCCACTTTGGCCCGCATCACCGAGAACGGGGGCATTGAAAACGTGTACCGCTTGCAGGTGATGAATGCCTCCGAAAAAGACAAAACCTTCCAGCTGTCTGTGTCGGGCATGCAAGGCATTCGGATTGAAACCGAAGCCCAAGTGCGCGTGACTTCTGCGCAGTCGCACTGGGTGGTGTTGCGTGTGACCATCCCTTACGGCTCTTCAGAGCCAGGTTCTCATAAGATTGTGTTTGACATCCAAGATGCGGATGGCAGCGATGTGATTCACGAGAAATCAGTGTTCATCGTGCCACGCTAAGGGCGTTACAAACAGTTGTTGTGAAGTCTCCATTTCTCTTCATGTCCCAACGCTTTGGCAAAAGCAGGGACAACACAACGTGAATCTTCAGAGACAGGGCCTTCGGGCCCTGTTTGTTGTTGAGCATCACGACCCACGCTTTGTGCACGGTGCACAGATGACACAGGATGTGCCAACAACCACTGACCCATGAAAATCACAACGCTCAAAAACACGACCACTACCATGCCTTGGCGCCAATTGCCACCAGCACCTGCTGGCGCTTGGTATTCGCATACGCCACCGGGGCAGAGTTCTGCTTTTTGATGTGAGAAGGTGTTGTAAATCTTGCAGCCAATGCAAATGCCAAAAGCTGTTTCGAAAAACATCAAAATCAAGCAGGTACCACACACCAGCATATTGATGGGGCCAATCACGCCTTGGATGACGATGAGGTAAAGCATGCTCAAGGCAAGCATGAAACCGATCGCCCAAGCAAAGCGTTTTTGTGGGGCGCCCGCGTATTCGGGTTGCTGTTTGCGTACCGCCCATTGGCCAACAATCATGCTGGGTGCCCACAAAGGGTTGATGAAGAGACGAATACTGAAATCCAACAAGAACGCCACGACAAAAATTCGTGTTGGCTCAAAGTTGCCGACAAGCCATGCGTTCATGAAAGTAATCATGGCAAAGAAAAACAAGATGCCTGCTGCTGCACGTACGGCACGTTCATTCAAAACGGGAATGTTGTAGCCCGGAATTTCTTCGCCAAATTGAAAGATTTTCTGCATGGTCAATTCAAAGTTAAAAGTTATTTATATAAGCATACGCCAATACAATGGATGCCTACGCTTTTTAGCCGCATGAACACCCAAATTCACATTTCTTTGCCTTGGCGAACGCTGGTGCAAATGACGCGCCCCGGTTTTTTGGTCATCACGGCGGTGGCGTGTGTGTTGGGTACGGCAGTGGCTGCCGCGTGTGGGCATGGGCCGCAGCTTGGGCTGGCCTTGCTCACATTGCTTCTTGCGGTGCTCATGCATGCCGCCGCGAATGTGATCAACGATTACCACGACGCTTTGAATGGTGCTGATGAGGCCAACACCCAAGGTTTGTTTCCCTTCACAGGGGGTGCTCGTTTGATCCAAAACGCAGAGGTCACCACGCAAGACACGCGCAACTTGGCCATGGCCTTGGTGGTGTTTTTGACACCCTGTGGTTTGTGGTTGGCCGTTCACACGGGCGGTGGTTTGGTGTTGCTAGGTTTGGCAGGTTTGTTGCTCGGTTGGGGTTACTCTGCTCCGCCTTTGGCACTGATGACACGTGGGCTGGGTGAGGTAGCCGTGGCTCTTGCGTGGGGCTTGGTGGTGGTCGGCTCTGACTACGTACAGCGCGGTCAGTTCTTTGTGATCCCCGCTGCGGTGGCCGTGAGTTTTGCTTTGTTGGTGGGGAACATCTTGGTGATCAACGGTGTTCCAGATGTCCAAGCCGATGCACACGTGGGCAAGCGCACCTTGGTGGTTCGCTTGGGTGCGCGCGGTGCTGCATGGGTGTATCTGGCGGTGCTTGTGTTGGCGCATGCATGGTTGGTTGCAGGGGTGTGGTTGTTCATTCACCCCGAGCCTGCGCTGTGGGGGCTGGTTTCTTTGCCTTTGTCTCTGTGGGCTTTTGTGTTGCTGTACACCCGTGCGGCGCAACCCGAACGTTTGGTGCCTGCCATTGTGTTGACCATCGTGGCTGCGGTGGTGCATGGTGTGGCCATGTCGGTAGGTTTGTTTTCTCTCATTGTTTAGGTCTGTATGAACCGTCATCTTGTTTTGTTGTCGATTGCGCAGGGCTTGTTCCTGACCAACAACGTCACCTTCATTGCCATCAATGGCTTGGTGGGTTTGAGTTTGGCGCCGCAGAGTTGGATGGCCACGTTGCCCGTGATGGGGTATGTGGTGGGTGGTGCACTGAGCACGGGCTTGGTTTCAAAGTCTCAGCAACGTTGGGGGCGCAAGGGATCGTTTCAGCTGGGCTTATTGGTGGCGTTGTTGTCTGCGGCCTTAGGGGCGTTTGCGGTGTTCACGCAATCGTTTTGGCTGTTGGTCACGGCCACCTTGGTGGCGGGTTATTACAGCGCCAATGGTCAGCTCTACCGCTTTGCGGCGGCGGAGTTGTGTCCACCTGACTTTCGCGAAAAAGCGGTGTCTTTGGTCATGGCGGGTGGTTTGATTGGCGCCATCATTGGTCCCAACTTGGCCATTCACACCAAGCGTTTGTTTGGTGTGCCTTTCGCTGGGGCATATGTGGCGTTGATGGGGGTGGCCGTGTTGTCGATGGGCGTGATGGCGCTGATTCAATTCCCGCCTGCGCCTGCCGTGAAAACTGATGAAGACGGCGGACGCAGCTTGGGTGAGATTGCACGTCAGCCCATTTTTGTTGTGGCCGCTCTGGCCGCAGCGTTGGGCTACGGGGTGATGAATTTGCTCATGGCCGCCACGCCGCTGGCCATGCAAGTGTGTGGTTTGTCATTTGAAGACACAGGTTGGGTGTTGCAGTGGCATGTGATCGGTATGTTTGCTCCGGGCTTTGTGACTGGCCACTTGATCAAGCGCTTTGGCGTGCTCACCATCATGGGCGTGGGCGTGTTGCTCAACATCGCATGCATTGCGGTGGCGCTGTCTGGGGTGGACTTGCACCAATTTTTGGTGGCTTTGTTTTTGTTGGGTGTGGGCTGGAACTTTTTGTTCACAGGCAGCACCACGTTGTCGATGCAAGCCTACACACCGCAAGAGAAGAATCGCGCACAAGCGGCTATTAACTTTTGCGTGTTTGCCACCATGGCCGTCACTTCGTTTGCCTCGGGCGCTTTGGTGACGACTCAAGGTTGGGCTTGGCTCAACTGGGGTTCGTTGGTGCCCGTGCTCATCATCGGCGCAGGGCTGGTGTGGTTGGCACGTAAAAAAGCCTCAGCACCGAAGTGATGCTGAGGCGATGGAAGAAGGCAGGCTTTATTGAGCGTGTTCTTCTTCGGCAGGTTTCATGGGGCATGTGTTGACGCCTAACAATGTGTAGGCGCCGCAAAAGCGAAACACGCCTGTGGCCAACACGATGCCACCCACGATGTAGCCCCATACACCAACCACATTTGTCACGGCCAGTGCGACGAGTGCCAAGCCTGCAACGATGCGCAGGGCGCGGTCGATACCACCAATATTTGCTGTCATACATTTCTCCTTCAGAAAATCGCATTAGACACGGATCTTTAGTGTCTGGCTTGTTTTAAATCAAGGCTGGATGTCGATGCGACAAAGTTTGCGATACTGACAAAAAATTGTCATATTTGCCATGTCGACCACACACACACTTTCTCGCACCAATCTCTCTGGTGATATTTGGGGTGGCTTTGCCGCCATGCTTGTGGCTTTGCCTTCGGCCATTGCGTTTGGCGTGACCATCTTCTCGCCGCTCGGCGCAGACTTCGGTGCCAAAGGTGCGCTGGCAGGGATGCTGGGTGTCACAGCCTTGGGTTTGATCGCTGCCACCTTTGGTGGCACGCAGCGATTGATCTCTGCGCCCTGTGCCCCAGCTGCCGCGGTGTTGTCGGCGCTCACCATTCAAATGACACAACAAGGCACAGGCGTGGGGGCTGTGGTGTTGACCTTGTTTTTGGTGGCATTTGTCAGCAGCTTGGTTCAAATTTCGTTTGGCTTGCTGCGCATTGGTGAGCTCATCAAGTACATGCCGTTTCCTGTGGTGAGTGGTTACCTCAGTGGGGTGGGGTTGATCATCATCATGAGTCAATTGCCCAAGTGGATGGCTCTGCCCAAAGGTATGAACTGGTGGGAGGGTTTGCATGCCATGGAGTTGTGGCAAGCACCGAGCCTCATGGTGGGGGCAGCCACGGCGGCGTTCATGTTGTTGGCGCCGCGTATCTCGACCAAGGTGCCCGCTGTCATTGTGGGTTTGTTGGGCGGCATGGCCTCGTACTGGCTGCTGGCTTTTAGTGCTTGGCCTGAGTTGCGCAATTTGCACGACAACCCCTTCATCATCGGCCCATTGACGGTTGGGGGCGAAGGCTTTTTTGAGTCGTTGTTAGACCCCTTCCGTAGCTTGAGTGAATCAGGCTTTCCGAACTGGGCCCAAATTGCATTCCCAGCCATCACTTTGGCGGTTCTGTTGTCGATCGACACACTCAAGACCTGTGTGGTGTTGGATGCGATGACAGGCTCACGCCATGATTCCAACAAAGAATTGATTGGTCAGGGTTTGGGTAACTTGGCTGCATCGCTCATCGGCGGTGCGCCCGGTGCTGGCACGATGGGAGCAACCTTGGTAAACAAAGCCAGCGGTGGTACCACCTATTTGTCTGGCGTGTTCCAAGGCGTGTGGTCGTTGCTGGCCATTTTGTTGTTGACCTCTCTCATCGCTTGGGTGCCTGTGTCGGCCTTGGCTGCTTTGCTGATCGTGATTGGTTTCAAGATGATCGACTGGCATTCATTGCAACTGCTGCGCGCCAAAGACACCATGCTTGATTTTGCGGTGATTGTGCTGGTCGTCATTGTGGCCAACACGGTTAGTTTGATTGCAGCCTCTGGTGTGGGGGTGGCGATGGCCATCATGTTGTTCTTGCGCGAACAAATTCACACCTCCACCATTCGACGTAAAACCTATGGTGACAAAATGTTTTCACAGCGTGTGCGTGGACAACGTGAACGTGATGTGTTGGTTGAAACGGGTAGCCATACGGTGATTTTTGAATTGCAAGGCAGCTTGTTTTTTGGAACCACCGATCAGCTTTACACAGCCATTGAGCCTGAATTGAGTCAAGCCAAGTTTGTCGTGCTTGACTTCATGCGTGTCCAATCGATGGATATGACAGCGGGTCACATGATTGAACGTATTCGCAATATGTTGTCTGAGCGCCATGCACGTCTGGTGCTGACCCGCGTACCAGAGCGTCTGCCTAGTGGTCGCGATTTGCGCTCATATGTAGACCACATTGGCTTACTCTCTGACCACACAGCCAAAATTTTTGATGAGTTTGACGAGGCGTTGGAGTGGATTGAGGATGAAACCTTGGCACTTGCTGGGCATGCGCATGTCTCTCACGAAGGGATTCCCTTAAGTAAGTTCGAAATTTTTCATGGGTTGAATGATGAGGAAATTGCTGCGCTTGAGCGTTGTGCGCAACGTCATGTGTATGAGGCTGGGGATTTGGTGTTTAGCGCGGATTCGTCAGGGCATGAGCTGATGCTGATCAGTCGCGGCGAAGTGAAAGTAAGCCTACCTTTGGCGAATGGCAAAACGATTCATCTCACCACCTTCAGTCGTGGACAGTTCTTTGGTGAAATGTCTTTCTTAGATGGTCGTGCGCACTCGGCGGATGTTTATGCGACTCGAGAAACTGAGCTGATTGCGATTGATCGCAAAGCCTTTGCCACAGTCGCCGCTGGAGACCCCGTGATGAGCATCAGCGTGATGCGTTCCGTGGCTTTGGCCATTGCCGATCGCCTGCGCCATGCCAACGCAGAGTTGCGAGAGATGCGTCAGGCTTAATGCAATGAAAGAAAAAAGCGGCCCGGTTGCCCGAGGCCGCTTTTGCATGTGAGCGCGAAGAATTATTTCTTCTTGGTGTTCACAGCAGCTTTGAAGGCTGCGCCAGCAGTGAAGCGAGGCACCACAGCCGCTGCGATTTTCAAAGCTTCGCCAGTGCGTGGGTTTTTGCCAGTACGAGCAGCGCGTGCAGCAGCTTTGAAAGTACCGAAGCCGATCAATTGCACGTCGTCTTTTTTAGCAACAGCGTGAGTGATGGTGTCGAGGATGGCATTGACAGCGCGGCCAGCGTCGGCCTTTGTCAATTCAGTTTGTGCTGCCACTGCTTCGATCAATTCAGTTTTGTTCATGTCATTTCCTTATTAAAACGGGTGCATTGTGCCAGTTTTGCTGAGCGTTTTTGCATGGATGCGCTGAGGTTTTTATCCAAGATGATTAGGAACTTCCCTGATCATGCACCACAGTGAGACAGTTGATTCAAAAATGAATTCTGATTAGTTACAAAACAGCACTGTTCCTCGGTTAGAACGGTTCTATGAACCTTTCTAACCTGTTGTCACAGTGCATCACACGTGGGGCATCCGATTTGCATTTGCCTTCTGGTATGCCAGCCATCCTTCGTATCAATGGAGATTTAGTCCTCTTGCACGAAGTAGTTTGGCCCGTGAATGACTTGCATTCGGCGTTAATGACCATCATGTCATCAAGCCAGCAAACACGATTTGCAAACACCCATGAATGTGATTTTTCGATCAAGTTACCAGAGGGCGCTCGGTTTCGTGTCAATGTGTTTATGCAGGTTAGGGGAATATCCGCAGTGTTTCGGGTAATTCCGCGTCATGTGCCTAGCTTGCAAGATCTCCATGCCCCTGCTGTGCTCAGCCAATTGGTGCTAAGCATTCGAGGCTTGGTCTTGGTGACCGGTCCCACAGGCTCAGGTAAGTCCACCACGTTGGCCGCGATGATTGATGCACTCAATCAGACGCAAAGCAAGCACATCTTGACGATTGAAGATCCGATTGAGTTTGTCCACACCTCTCGGCGTTGCTTGATTCAACAACGTGAACTAGGCTCGCACACCTTGAGCTTTGCCAACGCCTTGCATGCTGCCTTGCGCGAAGATCCAGATGTGATCTTGGTGGGGGAGTTGCGGGATCTCGACACTATTCGTTTGGCAATCACCGCAGCGGAAACAGGGCATTTGGTGTTGGGTACCTTGCATACATCAAGCGCAGCCAAAACCATGGACCGAGTGGTTGATGTTTTTCCCGCAGAGGAAAAGGAAATGGTGCGCAGCATGTTGTCGGAGTCGCTGAATGCCGTGGTGTCACAAACTTTGTGCAAGCGCAAAGACGGTGCAGGACGTGTTGCGGCTTTTGAAGTGATGCTGGGTACACCTGCGGTGCGCAATTTGATTCGTGAAGCCAAGGTCGCTCAGCTGTACTCGGCAATACAGACGGGGCGTCATTTAGGCATGCAGACCTTAGATCAAAGCTTGACCAGTTTGGTGCAGCAGGATCTGATTGATGTGCAAGAGGCGCGGAGCAGAGCGAAATTTCCAGAAAATTTGGCCGTGACGCGCTAGAAAATGGTGCCTCCGACAGGAATCGAACCTGTATTTACACCTTAGGAGGGAGTCGTTCTATCCATTGAACTACGGCGGCAACCGCAGGTATTTTAAGACGCTACTTGCTCAGCACCCGCATGGCTTCTTCCAAGCCTTTGAGGGTGAGCGGGTACATGCGGTTGCTGACGATTTGTTGAATGATGGCAATGCTCTGACGGTATTCCCACACGCCTTGCGGCTCTGGGTTGATCCATGCAAATTTGGGAAAAGCATGGATCAGGCGTTGTAGCCATTCGGCGCCGGCTTCTTCGTTGTTGTACTCCACGCTGCCGCCGGGTTGCACAATTTCATACGGGCTCATGGTGGCGTCGCCAATGAAGATGAGCTTGTAGTCTTTGTTGTACTTGCGAATGATGTCCCACGTCTCAAACTTCTCGGCGTAGCGGCGTTTGTTGTTGCGCCACATGAAGTCGTACACGCAGTTGTGGAAGTAATAAAACTCCAAGTGTTTGAACTCGGCTTTGGCGGCGCTGAACAACTCTTCCACGCGAGCGATGTGGTCGTCCATCGTGCCGCCCACGTCCATGAGCAACAACACCTTCACGTTGTTGTGACGCTCGGGGCGCATCAAGATGTCGAGAAAGCCGGCATTCGCAGCTGTCTTGTGAATGGTGCCGTCCAAATCGAGTTCTTCGGCTGAGCCTTCGCGTGCAAAGCGGCGCAAGCGACGCAGCGCTACCTTGATGTTACGAGTGCCCAACTCTTGAGTGTCGTCGTAGTCGCGGTAGGCGCGTTGGTCCCACACCTTTACGGCGCTGCGATTGCCGCCTTTGCCTCCAATGCGAATGCCTTGTGGGTTGTAGCCACCGTTGCCAAAGGGCGAGGTTCCGCCTGTGCCAATCCATTTGTTACCACCTTCGTGGCGTTCTTTTTGTTCTTCGAGGCGCTTCTTTAACGTCTCCATCAACTCGTCCCAACCCATTCTTTCAATGGCTGCTTTTTGCTCTGGGGTGAGTTCTTTTTGAAGGATCTTTTCAAGCCAATCGAGGGGTACTTCTTTGGTGAAGTCGGTCAACAACTCCACGCCTTTGAAATAGGCGGCAAAGGCGCGGTCAAACTTGTCGTAGTGCTTTTCGTCTTTGACCAAGATGAGTCGGCTTAAAAAATAAAAGTCATCCAAGCTGCAGGCATCGCTACCGGGGCCGACGACTTGCGCCTGCAAAGCTTCGAGCAGCGTCAGGTACTCCTTCACTGAGACGGGTAGCTTGGCCGCGCGTAAGGTGTAGAAGAAGTCGATCAGCATGGCTGTCTTTTATTCTGCGTCTGACTTTGGTGAACGAAAACGACGTGCGGTTTGTAACCCAATACCACCGCCGATGCCCACCAAAATGATGGCGGCGATGCTGCTAGGGCCATAGCCTTCCGCAAAAATGTTCAATCCCAAGCCGACGCCCAATCCATAGCCCAGCAAGGAGCCGATCACAAAGCCAATGGCGTCGGTCAAACCTTCGATCAGTTGTGCAAGCATGTGTTTTGTTTGTCCGTTAGCGGTTACGACTTTGCATGAACACGAGTTTTTCAAACAAAGTCACGTCTTGTTCGTTCTTCAGCAATGCGCCTACCAGCGGAGGGATCGATACTTTGTCGTCGGCGTTTTGTAAAGCTTCGAGCGGAATGTCCTCAGCGACCAACAACTTGAGCCAGTCAATCAATTCGCTGGTGGAGGGCTTCTTTTTCAAACCTGGCAGGTTGCGAATATCAAAAAAGGTTTTCATAGCCACGGTCAGCAGGTCTTGCTTGATGGTGGGGAAGTGCACCTGCACGATGTGGCGCATGGTGTCGGCGTCTGGGAACTTGATGTAGTGGAAGAAGCATCGGCGCAAGAACGCGTCGGGCAACTCTTTTTCGTTGTTGGAGGTGATGAACACCAGCGGGCGATTTTTGGCCTTGATGAGCTGGCGCGTTTCGTAGCAATAAAACTCCATGCGGTCGAGCTCACGCAACAAGTCGTTGGGAAACTCGATGTCGGCTTTGTCGATCTCGTCAATCAACAAGGCTACGGGTTCTTCCGCCGTGAAGGCTTGCCACAGCACACCTTTGACGATGTAGTTTTCAATGTGCTGCACGCGGGTTTGGCTGTCGGCGTCAGGCATTTGGCTGTCGCGCAAACGGCTCACAGCGTCGTATTCGTACAGACCTTGTTGTGCCTTGGTGGTCGATTTGATGTGCCATTGCAAGAGCGGCATGCCCAGCGCCTCAGACACCTCTTCAGCCAGCATGGTTTTGCCGGTGCCTGGCTCGCCCTTGACGAGCAGAGGACGCTTGAGCGCAATGGCCGCGTTGACGGCCAACATCAAATCTTGGGTGGCGACGTAGTTGTCTGTTCCTTTGAATTTCATGGGGTGTTCCGTTTGTTCTTTCAAATCAATGTGCAGGATATCAAGCACTTAGTTCAGTTCATTCAGAACTTCTTCTGTGTGTTCACCCAATCGTGGTGCTGGGCGCCACACGCCTGTGGGGGTGCCGTTCATACGCACGGGTGGGCGCAATTGGCGCAGCATGCCTTCATGCGGATGCGGTATATCCAACCAGCCTTGGGTGGCTTTCAGGTGTGGGTCATGTAGCAAGTCGTGCAAGCTCATCATGGGCATGACGGGGATGTCACGTGCGGCCAGAGCTTGGAGCCACTCGGTCGTGCTGCG
>JACCDR012153248.1_pt1 | contig 20479 bp, 35 predicted proteins | sample 7446431 | NCBI WGS metagenome assembly JACCDR01 (sample SAMN15323443, study PRJNA562643) | freshwater metagenome | isolation source: river surface water | place: USA:Blue River Watershed | collected 2017-08-17 | reverse complement strand
GACGACCGAGACGCCAGTCTCGAACTCGGATTGTGGGGAAGCCAGGTCCCGGTGTTCCGGACGCGCCGTCTCGCACAGTATGCGTGGAACGAGTCGCACCCGGAAGGCGATCCCTTCTACGGCCGCGCTCGGTACCGGAAGGTCACATCAGAAATCCGGTGGCGGTAATGCTGGCGGCGCTTGTGTTCACCCTCGCGTCGTTCCACTTGAACGACAGCAGGCACTACAACCAGATCAACCCGGGCGTTGGCATCGAGTGGGTGAATGGCGCGACACATTATGGCGGTGGCGTGTACCTCAACTCGTCAGCGAGGTTGTCAGTTTACGGGGTGGTAGGATGGGAAACCAACCCGGCGCGGCGGATAGGCGTCGGCGTGGAAGTAGGAGCCGTCACCGGCTACTCAGTCCCAGTCCTCCCACTCGCGTTTCCTTTTGTCCGGATGGGGCCGGTCAAGGTCAACGTGCTACCCACCAGACGGCCGATTATCGGCATCCAACTCAGACTGCGGTTGTGACCTAGGCTCGAACGGAACTCCTCACATGATAAGGCTCATGATCGCAACAGCGGTTGTGGGCCTTTCGTGTTTATACGCCGCCCCGCAGCCACGAATGGACCTCACATGGGAACCCCGGCTGTCGTTCCTGGAACGGCCCCCGCAACTGGTCGCGCGGGTGGTGGGGGGTGACTGGGTCTGTGCGGGGTACCAACTCCTGGAAGTCGGCGACCGCACGCCATACGAGCGGCCGACCTTCTACATCCCCATCATGAGGGTCAGCTGCCGACAGATCGATGACCCCATCTCCCGCGAGACGGTTCGGTTCGAGTTCAACAGGTTGATCGATGGTAAGTACTTGGTGTTCGGGTGGCTGGAGAGAGAAGGGAAGATAGTCTCCAGACCGCTTGATCAGGAAATGGTGATACGATGAAACGCTTGCTTGCTGCTGTGGTGGTGTCCCTGCTGGCCGTCGTCCCCCTGGCGGGGGACTCCTGGCCCCTCGAACGCATCAACCGCTCGATCGCGAAGGTCACCTGGGCCAGCGATGAGGGTAGCTGCTCGGCGTTCAGCATCAACGAGCGGAAGGGCTACTACATCACCGCCTACCACTGTTTCGCCCGACAGGGAATGTTCGTGGGCGGGGTCGCCGCGCAGGAGATTGCCGCCTACCCTGACTACGACCTCGCCGTCATCGGGAGCCGAGCCCGGCCAGCCCTCAAGCTCGGTCCCAAGCCCACCCTCGGTGATGAGGTCCTCTCACTCGGCTACGGCTACGGCGCACCCTTCACCACACCCGTGGTCGGACTGGTCGCCAGCCACTCCGAGATGTACCCGGAGTCTGGCTACAGTGTTGTCCCCCTCCAGTGGCAGGCCCCAACCTTCTACAACGGCATGAGTGGCGGACCGATCGTCAACCACTCCGGACAGGTCGTGGGTGTGGTGAAGTGCGGCTACGCCAACCTCGGCTGCGCGGTCAAGTACGAGTCGGTGGCGATGGTCATTGCGAAGTACGACTGAGTTTGTCCTTCACGTACTCCGCGCCGTTGATGTTGAACAGCACCGCCGCGGCGTGATCCTCGTCGACCTCCCCCCGGTACCACTGGAGGAAGTGCCTCAGGGCGCTCTCCCGAAAGCGGTCTAGCTCCGCCTGTCCCGCCGCCTTCATCCAGTTGCGCTTGTCATACTTCCTCGCCCCGTTGGTCAGGTGGACCGCGAGGCGGTCGAACATCGGACCGTCCAGCGCGAGGCTGTAGTCGACCTTGTCGGCAGCCGTGTCGCGGACCATCCCTGAGGCGAACTCCTCCCGCGCCCCACTGTCCTTCACGACGAACGTCATAGCTCGATGTCCTCCACCCTCTTGACCACCGTCACGTTGTGGTGGTAGTGGAAGATGCTCGTCCTCTCCCCCACCAGCCAGATCCTCTTCCCCCTCGCCAGCGCGAAGCCCAGCTCGATGTTACGCCCGTACGAGCAGGGGTAGCTGTTCAGCAGCACGAACCCCTCCGAGCGGTGGATATCGAGGAGGTCCTCCATCGCCTCCAGGTGTTGCTGCTCAGGCGTCAAGCCGTCCTCCTGGAGGTGGGTGTCGAGCCACCGAGCGGTGACATCGAACCCCTTCTCCTCCAGGACCCGCCTCGCGTGGATTCCCGCTAGCCGCTCACCAAACGGCGCGGCGACGTACATGGTGAACGCCATCACAGGTTCTGCATGGCCGTGACGACGGAGATGATCAGGAGCCGCAGCGGCTCCGCCAACAGGATCCCGAGCGCGACCGCTAGTGCCATTACCAGAAAGCCTCTCATGATTTGGTTCTCCCCTCTCGAAAGATTCTTCGCCATCCGCGGTCCAGCTCCAGAAGTTCCTTGATGGTGTACAGGTGGAACCGCTCCCTGTTCACTCCCGCACCGTCGCCATGTTCGCCCACACGCGGCCGACTTTCGCTTCCGTCCCGATGGTCAGGAACTCGCCCATCCCCCACGCGGGGTCGAGGGGCAGCTCCGGTATCGGGGCTTCCATGACCAGCTTGCTCACGCTCAAGCACTCACCCACCTCCTCATCTCGTGACTCGCCCATGATCGCGTCGTGAATCCACAACCGCATCGCCACGCCGACTGTCGGATACTCATTCCACAGCCGCCGCCCGGCCCGCTTGATGATCGCCGCCGCGGTCGACTGCGGGAGGAACGACACCAGCCGCTTGGAGTCCTCGCCTAACTCGCTGATCCACTTCCCGTCGACTCTCTCCCAGTCGAGGACGTTATAGAAACGGTGTATGTATCCGAACGGATTCTGAGCGTAGCAGACCCCGAGGGTCCACGGGTCAACCCTCTCGCTGTCCTCTGGCGTCCGCCGCTTCGTTCCGTCCACTCGTACGCACAGCTCTCGATGCCATGTTGGGATTTCAGGGAAAAGCTCAAAGTAAGCTCCCTGGAGTCGGGCGGCAGCCTTGATTGACGTGAACGTCTCGGGGTACTCATAATGCATCTTTTTGGGTGTCATCACGTAGTTCGAGCCGTGGATGCACCGCTTGGCTGTGTCGTACGCGACCGGACCGACGACCTTCTTCGTCTCCGAGAAGTACTCCTTGAGTTGGGCATCAGACCAGGATAGATCAGCAACACGACCGGCCACGCAACCAGCAAAGTAAGCGTGGACGCCCAGCTTCGCCAGCCGGGTGTATCGCTGGGACCCTGAGAAGTAACCCACCAGGACCGCTTCGATGCCACTAAAGTCTCGCTCCCAAAACGTGAACCCCTCCGGTGCGACGAAGCACTCTTTGACCCACCGCGCGATCCCCCCTCCACTAACCCGCGGGATGTTCTGAAGGTTCGGGTTCGCACTCGACAGTCGCAGCGACGACGGATTGTGCGTGAACGTCGTATGGACTCTACCATCCCGCCCGACTGGAAACCCCTTGACGACCTGGCCCACAGCACCCCTCCTTCACGCCGCCCACCAACTCCTCAAACGCCGCAGCCGCCCGTGCGAAGATCCGGGAGCTACACTCCCGGCAGAACCAGTGGCAGCACAGAGAACAGAAGCCACACGACTTCCACTCGCCACAGATGTGGCATTTGCCGTCCTGCCGTCGGTGCGGTCCCGGATCATTCGCACAGTCACTCATCGTCAGGGCTCCCTGACCTTCGCCAGTCCTGGGAAGGTCTCTCCCACCAGCGTGCAGCCCCTCAGCAACTCCCCCCGCCACTTCGGCCCACGCCGCATCGCGTTACAGTACTCCAACCCGCCCGCCCGCTTCGCGTAGGTCCGCAGGGCGATCACATCGTAGGGCTCGTGGAGGTCGTGGTGGTTGATGGGCATGTCGCCCACACACGCACCACCACCCTCGCACCCCCGCTGGTACTGGGCGAACTGCGCTTCGACCGGCACCCACACGGCAGCCTTGAACCACTCCCTCGCCGCGATCAACTGGTTCGGTCCCAGCCGCTCGGCGTTCACTCCTGAGTCGGAGTGGAACGTCGAGCCCGCCCCGAACATCTGGCACCCCGCGGCGTAGACCCTCGCGTCGTCGAGATAGCTCCACCCTTCGGGGTTCTGATCGGTGACACGGCCGTCGTCGGGAAAGTATCCGGGTCCTGATCGCGAGTCCGGCCTCGCGGCCTCCGCGTAGCCAGTGGGTTCATCTGACACCACCGGCACCCTGACCGCGTCCAGACACTCCGCGCCGTCACGAATCTCGCCCAGCGCCCGACAGGTCCGCGGCCACTCTGGCTTGCGCTCGGTGTGGGTCGTCACGTAGTCGAGCACATGGTCGATATGGCAGTCCCGCACGTCGTAGTTGCCCGACGCACGGAGGATCAGCCCGCGCCGCGGGATCACCCGGTCCAAGTCCACGCCGTTCTTGGCAGGCTCGTTACATGTCTCCACGAAGCTCACGTTCCAGTGGGGTTCGAGGATGTCGTAGAGCCGGTTGACATGAGCCTGCTGCGCGTCGGTCGAGGGGATCAGATCCTGCGCGTCGGCGAGGAGCACCACCTCCAGCCGCATCCCCACCGTGGCGAGGAGGTCGGCGAAGGGTCCCCAGCGGTCGTAGTAGGCGGGTTGGGTATGCTGCAACCGCCCCATCCCGTTGACCTTCCCGATGCCGTGCTCGTTGAACATGGCGAACACCCGGAGCACATTGACTCCGAGTCCCACCAGCTCCCGCACCACCGGCATGATGTCCTGCCCGAGCAGGAACCGCTGGTAGAGCGAGTACGAGTCTGCGCCCCTGAACGGGAACACCGACCCCTCCTCCCGCTCGAGCGCGAGCCCGTCTATGTGCAGCCTGCCGGTCTCACCTGTGTGACCGCCGCCGCCTGCTCCGTCGTCAAAGATCCCCAGCGACAAGGAACGTCACTGGGGGTCGCCCGGCAGGAACGAAGCCACCGTACTGATCCTTGTTGCGCTCGACGAGGGTGTTCTCCTTGCGGTCGAACTTCTCCCACGACCGCGGCTGTTGTGGGTCTGATGTCGGTCGTGACTGGATGGTCCCCTCACGCTGGACCGACAGCCACTCGGTGCCTTTCTCGTTCCTGATCGAGTAGGTCCCGTCTGAGTTGAGCACCACGTCCACCAGCTCCCACGGCCCCTTGGTGGCCGCGTGTCGCGTGCCGACAGGCTGGTCAAAGTCGGAGCCCTCGAAGGAGGACACCAGGTGTGAGATGGTCGTCTTGAGCACTTTAGGCTTCTCCGGTTGAGGCGGCGGGAGGGTTGGGATCCCCGGTGTCGCCGCGGTGAACGCATCATACCACGCTTGCAGCACGTTGTGGAAGTGGATTCCACTCCGCGCGTAGTCGAACGCCAGCATCCCGAGCACATCCGGCCGACGCAGCATCGCGTCGTAGGTCCACATGTGCGGGAGGAGCTGGTCAATAGGCAGCGTCCCATTGCGATCGTAGAACGCCGCCACGATCATCTTGGGCCGGGGATCGCGGTTCAGCTCGGTTGCCATCGAGCGGCTGAACGCCTCGGGCGACTCGCCCGGCTCAGGATACGCCTGGAAGAGGGGGAGGTCCTGCGGCCTGAGCAGCTTCATCAGGTCCGCAGGATAGCTACGGCCATCGTGGTAGACGAAGCTACGAGTCCCAACCGGCGGCTCATCCGTCCGCCAGTGACCCAGGACCGCAGATGGGGGAACGTTCAACGCGTTCCCTCCAATGATCACTGGGAGCTTCTCGGCCACCCTCCCGTAGTCCCCCTCAAAAAACGTCTCGCAGTTGCCGCCATGCTCGTGGTAACCGTAGCGGTCGCTGTTCGCCCATATCGTGCCGACCAGCTTGTTGTCGGGATACTCATCCACATAGGGAATGAACGACTCGAACGCGGACGGGTTCACGAACAGCTCCCGATCCGGCTCTGCGCTCACCGCGACCTGACCGCTCGTGTTGATCCTCGGCGGCGCTTGGGTCTCGCCGTCCCATGCGTGGTAGAGGTAGTCCGACGGCTTGTGGTAGGCGACCACGCTGAGGGTCGGCCCATGCTGGCCGACCACCCAATCCCCCCGATGGAGCGGGTAGAACAACTGTTCGCCCCACACGGTGTAGATCCGGTTCTCGTGTGTCCAGAGCGGCGTCCCGTCCGCGGCGAGGTCGAGGAACCCCTCACTGGGGGTCTCAGGCCAGGGGAAGGGATGATGCTGAGGACCCAGCACGACGTGGAGGTTGGCGACCGTCACCAGCGCGTCATACCAGCCATCAGCTTGAACCCACACGACCCGCACACACAGCTGACCGACCGACTCAGGCGTCCGGCGGTACTCTCCGTAGTACACCACCGTGTGCGCCTGGTTGCCGTGGTTCGGTCCGAGGATGGCCCACACGCCGTCTGAGTTCATCACGCACGTCTCGTCGGTGTCGTGGAGCTTCCCGACCGCCACTGTGAGGCCAGGGAAGGACGGCACGTCACACGCCCGCACGAACATCGCCTGAGACGCGGCCCGACAACTCGTCAACCCGTAGACGGGATCCAAAAACGATGTCGCCCCACTTGGGGCGGCAACGACCCGAATGCCCCTCTCTGTGATGTCGGTGTAGTTATACGCCATCGGCTGGCCTCCCGATATACGTGCCCGCAATCTTGTCGAGTTCCCGGTATTCTAACACACGCTCGTAGAGCTTGTCAACCTCGCCGAACTTTCGTATGAGGCCCTTGAGCGCCTTCTCATCCATCGTCGCCTTCCGGGCGCGGGTTTTCTTGTCCCACTTGGTCGGGACCGGCCGCTGGAGGGTCTGCTGGTACCGGATCAGCTGCTCCCTCGACGGCTTGAACGGCGCGAGGCGGTACCACTCTTCGACTTCGATGTCGCGGAGCACAGGGCTCGCTCCTCCACAGGGGTTCGCTTTCTTCTTGTAGACCTTGAAATGATCTTTGCGAGGGTGTGTAGCCCCGCATCGTTCGCAGACGGGGATGGATCGCACGGCTGGTCGAGACCGCAGGCCCTCAACAACAGCAGGCGTCCGGACGAACACATGCTCGATGGTACGTGCCGCAAGAGGTACCTGCGCTTCCAGCCAGGCAAGAGCCTCAGTCTGACGCTCCGCAAGTTGGACGGCACGCTCATAGCGCACGTCGGCGTCAAGTGGCATTCCAGCTGCCGACATGTGGACGAGGATGGGATCGATTTCCAGTACGTCACGCTCATAGACACCCCACAATCCGACTCTCCTGAGTTCAGCCTCGATCACATCCATCGACCTCAGCTCCACGTCCGCATCGGTCGCGTTGTAGTAGCCCGGCGACTTGGCGCTGAGCGATTTCCACTCCGTCTGCCACGGACAGGTGAACGTCGCCACGAACCCAAGCCCTTTTGGGAGGTCCGAGTGGAGGATATGCCACGCCACCATGCCGTCGTGGATCTGACCATTGATCGCAAACCCGTGTGAGGCCAGCCTCGGGTTGTCGAACCCCGCGTTCCACACCACCTTCTCACCGGGCGACTCCAGGAGCAACCTGATCGCCGCGAAGTAGGGCGGCTCGAACGGGATTGACAGCGCCCCGAGGTGGCGGTAGCTGAATCCTATCCTCCAGATGATCGACCCGCCATCTTCCGGATCAAGGCTGCCCTCATCCTCATCTTTGCCAGGCGTCTCGATGTCGTACGCGAGTCGAGGGTAGCCTGCGTCGATGTAGGCTCGTGCCCACTGGTACGCCTCACCGGGCGATGGGTCGATGACGTAGTCCTTGGCCTCGATGGTGAGGCCTCGGGTGGCCAGCTCGACAGCTTTCTGGATGTCATTGATGAACGCCGCGGCGTAGTTGGAGTTACCCCGCTGGATGTACGACGGGTGAACGGTGGGAAGGACGTAGTGTCCGTCCCGTGAGTAGACGTAGCCCCTCGCGCTGAGGATCCCCTTCCGCCCCATGAGCGCGTTGAGAGGGACGTTACCCATAGGTACCAGCACGCTGGAGCGACCGAGCAGATCCCTCCAATGAGCATCACGGCAATGATCCACGGATCCAGATTCATAGTCTGTGCCCTCCAGCGCGTTGTACGGTGGGCGGCACCACACCGTGTTGAAGATGTCGAACATCCCTCGGTCCAGCCGAGCCTGCTCGATCATCCGTGTCAGCCTGAATCCCGCAGGCCCGACGAAGGGGAGGCCCAGCCTGGCCTCCCCCTCGCCGAGTGCCTCCCCGATCAGCGCCACTCCATAGCGGTCGCCCTGCGCCAGGGACGGCCGCATGAACCCTTCCGCCATCGAGTCGAGCGGACACCCCCGACATGCGTGTGGGCGAGATAGCATCACAGCACGAACAACAGGGCGACCAGCACGAGCACCAGCACCGCCGTCCAGAACGACTCGTCGCTCATTCGCTCACCCTCCGCTCCACCGTCACGAGGGTGTCGTTGCGGTTGCCCCCATGACTCACGACCAGATACTCGATGGCCTCGAAGCCCCGCTTCATGCCCATTCCGACGGTGTTCCAGCCGAAGCTGATCGCGAGGCCACCCGCCTTGAGAATCCGCGCCACTTGCCACTTCTCCTTGGGGAATCCTCCCGTGATGTTCTCCTTCACGTCGAGGCCGTACTTGTCGTAGCTGATCTTGACCTGATGGATCGAGTACGGCGGATCGAACAGCACCCCATCAGCTGAGGCTGTATCCTGTCGCGTCAGGAAGCCCAACGCCCTCAGATGACTCCCCGCTGGTGACTCCGGGTTCAGGTCGTTCGTCACGAGGGTGACCTCCGCTTGGACCTGGAGTTGGGTCATCCCCATCATCGGGTCCACCCACACGCCGCCCTGCATGTACCTCCCCAACAGCTCCCTGATCGGTGCGATGTTGAACGTCCACTTGTTCGGCATTGCCCACACGCGGTTGATCGTCGCTGCCATCATCCCCCACCGTTATCCATCCGATCATGTTCGCCACACGCTGACTGAAGATGACCAACGCAGAGTCGTGGTTTGGACTGTCCACCACTCGGTCGGGTAGTGTGAAGTGTAGCCGACCGTGCAGGAAGATGATGTCGCACATCCCCTCCTGGTACGGCGTGACGATGTGCTCGTGCCACCACTCGGTGCCGGTCGCGGCAGGCACCAGGAGGAACACGTCTTTCCCCTTGGACGCCTCCAGCCGGACCTTCTCTAGCCACGCCCGCCACGCCCTCCCGCTCACGTAGGGCGGGTTGAGCCACGCGGGGCTGAGCCAGTCCTCCACCGCCAGGGCGTCCTCTGCCACGCCACCCGGTCCGTACCAGGTGTCGACGAGGTGGTTGCCCTGATCGGCTGCGGCATCCACCGCGAACCCCACAGCGGTGTTCACGCGGGTGAAGAACCGGCGCGGTGTGCGGTAATCTGACCTACGCCCAGCCATCAGGTTCGTCTCCGTCTCCACACTCATCCGGGTTGTCGTTGCACCACCGGGTGACCACCGCGGCGAGGCCCATGAGGCCCAGCACCGTCAGGCCACCCACAATGACGCTTATCGTCAGGAAATCCATGACCATCAGCTCGGTCTCCCCTCATGCCAGTACGCTCGGCACCATCCCAACGTGTCCTCCACGAACTTAATCTCCTCCGCGTCAGGCCGCTCGTTGTCTGATGTGAGCCGTCCCAACGCCAGGGCCGTCCCCACAATCGCGGCGTTCCTCGACCCGGTTGCCTGCATCGCCGCGTGGATCACATGTCCTGCGATTCGGTGGGCTTCCACGAACGGTAACTCTGAAGCCATCGACCCTCCAAAAGGAAGGGGAGGACTCGCGCCCTCCCCATCCCACCCCAGCGCCGCGTGTTACTTGTTTCGGGTCGGATCGATGAAGTACCGCAGCCGAGCGTTGGCGAACAGGACCTCCGACTGGACCTGTGTGCCGTCCGTCAGCATGTCCCCCCGCTTGAGGATCGACTTCCGCTGACCCGGACGCTCCGGGTCGAGGGGGAACTTCGTGTAGCCCTTGACCTCCTCACCAGTCTCCTTGTTCCGCGCTTCCCACTCGATGGTGAACGGGAAGATTTTCTTCCCCTTCGCTGTCGACATCACCGCCGCGTGGTAGTCGGCGTTCTTCTGTGGCTTCTGCTGAATCTGACACGCCTTCAGGTAGTTGCCCACGCTGGAGGCCTCCACCTTCTTGCCGTTCTTCTCGAACTTCTTCGTGCTGATCCGCGTGAAGCGCAGCAGGTAGCCGTCGGCACCGTTGCCCGACCGCACAATCTTGATCGGATCCAGCAGCCAACGGAGGAACCCGTTGTCGTCGGTCTCGACCGAGATGTCTCCTGCGACCTCACCGAAGTACCGGATCGCCTTCCCGTCCGGTCCCTGAACCGGAGGCGGGGCCTTGTAGTTCGAGCCCGGGTTGTACTTGTCCCAGTCCATCTGCTCCGGTTCACGAGCATTCAGTCCCGCAATGTCCTGTGCCATGTGTCCTCTTGTCTCCCATCATCCATCGCATCGTCACGAACGCAAGCAGTAGCACTCCGAAGGTCACATCCCCAACTCCTCCTTGAGTTTACGCTCGGCTTGTTCCTGACCACGCTCGATCAGCTCGATCGCAGTCGGGAGTGACGCAGGCTCGATTGAGACTGGGAGGGGGTCCTCCGCGTCCAACGGATACCGTGCGTTTGACAGGCTCACAGCCACACCCGTGCCGGGTGTGTGCTGGAGATACATCACATGCTTCGGGGCCTCCCCACTGGGGTCGGGCACGACAACCATCCGGAAGGTGTAGCGGAACCACTTCGGAATCGCAGCGGTCAGCGCCTTCCCGGCCAGCTTGGGGCCGATGATGGGCTCGGAATCTGCGCCCTCCCCTCGGTGCGTGCTGAACGTCCAGATGACATCGAGGCCCTTGTTGATCAGCCAGGAGGATTTCCAGATGACATCCAGCATGTACTGCTGAACGATGAAGAAATGCGTGTCGACGTTCGACCCCACGGTGAGGTCCTTGCCCTGTCCCTTCACCCGGAACTTGGGCGCTGGCCTCCCGCCGAGGTTCTCCCCACCAGCGGCTTGTTTGGCAGCCGCGGATAGGAGCTGTTCGCTGATCGACGAGCCAGAGTCGAAGGCGACCACACCGATGTCATCGGTGATGCCTTCACCCGACGCGACACTGTCCGCCCATGACCAGGGGTTGTCATCCTGACTCATCTCGTTCACCCTGACCACACCCAACCGCACGAGCGGGTTGATAGACTCATAGCCGCCTCTGTCGGCCGTGTTCAGAAGTGTGTTCAGTCCCTCGTTCCGCCGCTTCCACTTGGCGTATTCGCCGATCTGTGTGGTCTTGCCCACACCCGTGTCTGAGTACAGAGAGATCAGTCGTCCAATCCTCATGGGCCTCCATCTGAGCGTGTGGGGGGAAAGCAGAGGACTTCAGAGACCCCACCCCCCACGCGATTTTCTCGATTTCGGCCAATTTTACCACGAAACGACCGGCCGCGTCAACGTGAGTCGTCGAGACTCAATCCCGACCCAGCGACACGATCCCCACTAGAATGGCTGCCCACACTAGCAGGACGAACACGGCGTACACAACGAACACAGGTATCACGACCATTGCCCCCAACACGCCTGACATGAGGAGGTCCCACTCAGGCTCGAAGGCATCAGCCCGACGCTGCCACACCAGCCCCACAGCCCCTACCCATAGGGATGTCCACAGCAGGCCCAGTACCCAGCGTAGGATCGTCATCAGTTCTCAGCCAACAACTCGGCTGCCTCCTCCCGTGCGGTCACCGGATCGGTGGTCTTGTCGCACAACTGCTTGGTGGCGAGAATCAGTCCTGGCACAGCCTCTTCCGCTGTGACGTACACTTCCGAGACCGCTTCGGTCACGGCATCAGCTACCTCGTCCTCGATCGCCCTGTCAAGTATTCTCATGGCTCGTCTCTCCCGGCTATCAGCTCCAACTCATGGTGTGGCACCCTCCGCTTGTATATCCCGGATGCCAAAGGATCCCTGTTGACTTCCGCGTTGTGGCAGGCCGCGCAGTACACGCACTCCCGCCCTCTGGTTGGACGGCAGTTCTCCGTCCGCATCTCGAAGTAGGTCATACGCTGGTTGAGGTCCGTTCGGCACGCTTCTCTCACCCGCAGGACCTCCTCCTCCCGGTGCGTCCGGGCGAGGACCCACGCTTCCACCAGCCGCTCGTCGAGGTGGATTCGGGCCGACACGGGGAACTGCTCCGCGGCGATCGCAGGGCCACAAACGTTGAGCACCCAGTGCTCGATCCCGTCGGGGTACTCCCACACCGGGAACGGGTCCCAGCCCGAGCGGTACTTGGCGCTGTACTCGACGCCACCGTCCGTCTCTCGCCGGTAGGCCCACACGTAGGGGTGATGGAGGCGGCCGTCTTTCACATAGCCCTTCTCCACACCACGGACGACGCCGTAGCCCAGCCGCCGGTCTGTCCACGCCTCCCGCACGAACTCATCCCTCATCGCCGCGAGGCCGAGGTGAATCTGCACGGCCTTCTGCCAGTGGTTGATCCACGCCGCGTTCGCCCCGCCGACGGTTTTGTACTCGTGGTAGACCAGCTCCCCGTGGTTGTTGGTGATGAGGTCCGGCTTCACGGCGGTCCACAACTGCCCCCGCTCCAGCGCCATCTCATGCTCGACCGCGATAACCTCGCCAGCGTTCCGCAGCTGAGGAACGACATAGTGGCCGAACGCGATGGCCCACCCGAGCCGCCGGAAGAGGGACTCCATGTCCATCTGCCGCTCGACGGTGTCCCACGCAGGGGTGCCGCCCGGGGCGATCTTCTCACGCAACACCTGTCGCATGTAGGATTCAGTCGAGCACCGGACCAGCTCGGCGAAGTCCTCATGGATGTCCGAGCCCACCGTGAAGTAGTCCGGCGTGTCGACTGGGACGATCCCTGTGCCGTCGTGTTCCTTATACCACCACCGCTCCATCCCACACCGCTGGTCGGTCGTGCCTGTAGTGCGATCGGTGAGCAGGACCGGGTGGTCACTCAGGGCCTGGAACAACGGGTTCACCACCATCATGTCAATCCCTCCAACTCACGGGCGGTCCCAATCAGCAGGTCCACCAGCTCTCGTGTCTCGGCGGGCGTGCCCCCACCGCCCGTGTCATACGACGTGATCGTCAGTCGCCATCGACCGCTGGGCGTCGGCAGGGCTTGCTCCGACAACACGGTCATCTCGTCTTGGATGGATATGAGTGCCTCGACTTCACCCCTTGACATCTTCGTCATGGTCATGTTATCCTCTCGAAATCCAATGTCAATCGTCGTTTCGGGTGCCGAGTATCTCGACCTCCCGACGCCCGCCGAGACATACATCGTGGAGCCCTGGCTGCCCGCCGAAGGCACCGCTCTCATATATGGCGACCCCAAACTGGGCAAGAGCTATCTGGCACTTCAGCTGTTGCTGGCCGTCCAGATGGGCGACCCCTGGCTCGGCCTGAACACTCACACCCCGGAGGGCCCCCTGGTCTACGTCCAGCTGGATACGCCACGAACGGAGTGGAAGGAACGGCTGGGACACCTGAGGATGGCCGGGCACAGGATCGACACGATCCAATTCGTCGACCGGGGCACACTGGGGGCGTGGCCGCTGGACATCCTGAACCCCGAGCACCACTACAAACTCCAAGAGGGCCTCCGATCCTACTCGCCCAGCGTGGTCGTGATCGACACGCTCCGGGCGTCAAACCTGGCTGATGAGAATGACTCTACCACGATGCAGAACGTCGTGTCAAGTTTAGTCTCGGCGACTCAACCCGCGGCCTTGGTCATCGTCCACCACGCGAACAAACCGTCTAAAGAAAAGGAGCCCTCGATTGTCCACGACGCGAGGGGCAACACGGCGCTCGTGGGGGCGGTCGATGGGATTTGCAAGTTGAGTGGCAAGCCGAAAGGCCCTGCCAAGGCGGAACTCCTCGGCAGGGCGGACATCAACGTGGCGATCAATCTGTTCCGTAACACCGACGGGACGTGGCGGATCTAGCTCTGCTTGGTGTAGGCGTCCGGGTCGAACTCCATCTTGAGCACGCCCTTCGTCGGCCTCCCGGCCGTGCAGTAGACGAGCCGCAGACTGCCGTCGGCTTGGCCCACACCCACCGCTTGGCCCGGCCCGCTGTAGAACACGCCCGCTTCGGCCTTCGGCTTGTCGATGACCGAGTCCGGGTAGAAGATGATGTTCGTCCCGCCTGGGCCGACCCTGTCATGCTTCATCGCGTGCGCCAGTCCGAAAAATCCTCCCGGCACGACGTGGAGGACGTAGACTTCCTGCTTCGGGCGGTCGCCGTTTCCGGTCAGCACCTTGACGTACTGACCCGGTTCCAACTTGAATGTTGTTGCCATTGACACACTCATCCTTTCTATGGTAGAATGACCCGTAGGCGGACCGACAGGGGAGCCTACGGAGTATGTAAGTAAGCATCTACGAAAGCGTTCGTAGATGAGCCTCCGTCTCCGGGTGCATCACACCCGGAGTTTCGCTTTCTGTTCGCTGGGTGCCTCCGCCCTGCCGGGCTCCGGCACCGCCGACGATCGGGTAGGTGGCCCGATCTCCCGGTTGACCGAATCCCGATCCAGCTCACTCGGCTTGCAGCACGGCCCGACGATGATCTCCCTGACAATCTCCCACCCTCGGGAGATGTGTCCGTCGGGCTGCGTGTACTCCCGGTCCCGCTTCTCGACGATCAGGTGGATCGCATGAACCCGCCGATCGACCTGCTGACCACACTGTTGACACACGAACATCGATCACCTCCCAATCTAAATAGCCAGCACCCCCAGCTGTGCGTCAGATGATGGAGACGCAGCCCTCACACCACCTTGGCCGCCCCACGACTGCGTAATTGAAGGGGTAGAATCACGTCTACTCATGGGCGCTGGCTAACTTAAGGTAGACGGGAGTGGAGGATCACCCCGCTCCCGTCTCCTCCTCCCAGGGAGTGGGTCATGAGACCCATATAGTTCAGGTACTCCCCCACTCGTCGGTTGGAACTCATATCAGATCCGAGTAGTCATCATCGAGCGACCGCTTGATGCTCTGGATCAGGTCAATCTCCCCTCGGTCAGCCCACGCTTGGAGGCCGCCACTGAGTTGGATGGGCCGAACGGCGTGTGTCCGATACGCCGCGCCGAACGGGGTAGAGAAGAACAGCCTGTCGGCCTCGTCGAGCGATGTCGGGTGGGGGTTACGGCCCCAGCACACGAAGCCCGGATCGTACGAGTTCCCCAACGGCCACAGGTTACAGAGTGGTAGCCGGAGACTTGAGCTGCTGCCCTGCAGCAACACACGATAGCCCTGCTCCGGCGCGTCAATCCACCACCGCATGGGGATCAGCAACTTGTGTCGCTGCCAGGTGGACCTCTCACGAACGCGGATCGTCATCACCGCAGCTGGGTAGCGTTTGGCGATGGCAACTTTCCCTCTATACTCCACGACAATCACACTGTCGTGGTCAAGGATGTGGACCTTGGGGGCCACGACGTGTGCTGCTCTCGCCAGGTTTTTGCTTTTGCGAGGAGTGGAAACACGTACCCGACGAACAGGATGGCGCGGACCTCGCCGGTGTCGGGTTCCTCCAGCATGAGCGCCCACTCGCTGTCGTGCTTGGGGTTCCGCTCCTGGGGCCGCAGCGTCAGGAGGTACCGGCAGTCTTGGTGCTTCCATACGAAATCCTCCCACTCCTCGTCTTTCTCACAGCGTTCCCAGCCATTGACGACCGGCATCCGGCGAGGGTGATGATCGCCCATCATGTGAGGGCCACCACCGCGCCGTACCGTCCAGTGACGCCCAACCCAGCCTTCCACGGCTCGGCCGCCACCATTGGGGGGACGGTCGAGAAGGTGTAGTGGGGCGCAGTGATTGGCAGCCCATCGGCCATCGCCGACAGGAGGTTGAACACGATCGACGCCGCCATCTGGTTCGCGGCAGCCGTCTGGCCGTCGAGCACGACCGCATCACAGTCAGGACCCTGAGCATCGTTGGCGGTGTTCAGCAGCTCCGGCGCGTGTGACATGATGCCGTTGTACATCACCGGCAGCTCGATGTAGTTGTCAGCAGAGTCGATGTAACCTGCCAGCTGTTCCTGTCGCATGGCGGGGAGGGTAGCGTAGAACGCTTTGTTGACCCTCACTCGGCCGACCAGCTTGCCAAGGATAATCTTCCCGTGACGGAGGAGATTGCCGCTGTCAATCCACACCGCATTCCCGCCGTGTTCGAGGGAGATTTGGTTGTAGATCGACTTCCTCGCCTCGGCGTTGTCCACGCAACCGATGTAGACCCACCGCCGTCCTCTCGCGGCGTCCTGCACACGACCAGCCCATCGAGAGGTGATCCGCTCACCAATCGCGTGAACCGGCACGGCATCTCTGAGCTGCGGGATGAGCGCCTTCTTCAACCTCGCCGCCGCGACGATGGCTTTGTTCTTCCCGATGTCCTCATGGACAAAATGCTGCCGGATGAGGTTCTTCGGCTCGACGGTGTCGTGGTCGAAGATGATCACCGAATCCTGCGCCCGGACGATCTTGGGCAACAGGGACGCAACCCTCGCACCTGTCCCTCCCGCTCCGACCAGCACATATGCGTTCGGCTGGTCCGGGAACGTCAGCTCCAGGGGGATCTTGAGCGTGTCGATCGTCGGTGCTGGAGTGGGCGCGGGAGGGGCTTCCACCACGTCTGCCCCCGCACGCGCCACATAGGCGTCCACCAATGTCCTCAGTAACGTGTCCTGTGTGCTGTCACTCATGCTCCAGCTCCTTTCGACAGCGCGGTCGGGGTCCAGTCGTCACCTTCCAACAGGGCCTCCTCCCGCTCGGATTTCTTCATCTCCTCGACCCTCATCCCGGTCGTGGTCAGCGACCGATCCCGCCACTCATGCCACACCGTACCGTCCGTGCGGATCACGATGATCGGGAAGATGTCGATCCCTCGCTTGCGCCCCACCCGCCGCTTGTCGACGGAGGGGTAGCGAATCACGACGCCCTGCTGCGAACTTCCCTTCGGCCTCGCAGACTCGGGCTTGATCTGAGTCAGCAGCTCCGCACCAGGTTCGCTCCACAGTGCGGGCATCGACACGCAGTCGCCAAGGGTCAGCTCCATCCACTCACCCATCGCCCTCACGCGCCACTTGGACTCGGGGACGTAGTCGGTGATCTTGCCGACCACGCCGTAGACCAGGCCATCCTGCTTCTCGCCGGAGTCGTCGGTGCCTGAGAAGAACGCGCCCATCGTGTTGTGGGAATGGATGTGCGCGAACAACACCCATCCCTCTGGCTCGGGCGGTGTCAGCGTGGTGTCGACCACCTCCGCACGCGCCCCGCTCACGTACTGCTCGGGCACGGTGAAGGTCATCATGTTGTCGGCCTCTCGCCGCCACACGTAGACCACGGCTTCCGATCGGTGGATCGCGTTGACCCGCTTGAAGAGGCCGACGATGTCCACGTAGATGGTCCACGGGATGAGGAGCTTCATCCGAGCGCCCAGCTTGACCTTGGGCGTGCGGATCGCCTGGTACGAGGCGTAGTTCCTGATCTCACTCACGCCGTCGGGGCTGATGATCACCGCCGTCGGCTTGGTCACCTCGTCCACCGAGGGGAGCCCCTCCCCCAGGAACAGCTGGACGAACTGGTCCACCTGTTCGTAGCTCATCGGGGAGAGCGTCGGGCTGGGGGTAAGCAAGCCTGATGTTGGTGGCGGTTGGTCTCGTCGTACGGAAGTCTCTGAGTCGCTCATTGATATCGTCTCCCTCTCTGAGTTCGATGTGATCCATGTGGTGTCGTACACCACCAGGAACGGCTTCGTCAAACACGATCGGCACGAGGACTGGTAGTGTTGGTATGGTATGCCACTCCAGTGGTGGTGATTGCCGCACATCTAGGGGTGGTGGCGGCTCCACCCTCGGTGTCTCGTCTCTCCTCACCACCGGCCGCACCAACATCTGTTCGCCCTTCACGACCTGCTCAATGGTCGCCGTCCCTGTCCATCCTCCAGCGTACCACGTCTTGAGGTCCGCACCCGATCGCTGCAACATGTCGTTGGCCACACGATCGGCTGGGATGTCTGTGTTGAACGGCAGGCCAAAGAAGAACGTGTCGATGTCATCTGGCGTGCCTCGTCGCTGGGCGGTGTTGTAGTTGCCCCAGCAGATGGTCCCACCCTCGTGGACATTGCCGTACGGCCACGCCGAGACCTTGCCCTCATGCTCGACCGCCAGCTTGACCATCGAGATGTTGCCGTCTGGCGTGTAGTCGAGGATCCACCACACAGGCGGGATGATCAGGCCCGTCACGTCGCGGGCGTCCTCTGACCCCCGCGCGAAGCGGATCGTCATCACGCGCTCGGGAAATCTCCTCGCCACCCGGCAGCCACCCAGTGTGGAGGCCGCGATCATATCACCACACCGAACGAGCATACTCGCTGGCGAGTTCGTCGCCGTGCGGTCTCCCGCCAGACGGTGGAGGATGTCCGCGATGTCCTCCGGCATGATCTGGTAGGTCGCGGACTGCTCATCTTGCGACAGCACCACCGTTGCGGGGTTCTCGTCGAATGCGTACTTGATGATGATCTCACGCATGGTTCGTGGTCCTCACAATGGGCAGCCAGTAGTCTGAGCGCCCGATGAGGTCGCTCAACTCAGCCCGTCCTGAGATGTGTTCAATGACAAAGTGCGTACCCAGGAGGTAGGTCAGCACGAGCTGGTCAGTGTTGACCATGAGTCGATACAACTCTGTCGTGTTCACTGGCCCACCGTCCTCAATGAGCACTGCCTGTGATGTGGCAATCTTCATCATATCCAGTCCTCCATCGACAGACGATCAATGGTGAGTTGGATCAGTCTGGAGTGGAACCCACCAAACGTCCCCACGAGTGGGGTGACTCTGTTTTGGGATCTGATGAGGACAGCCACATCACGGTTGGTGTTGCCTGCTACCAGGACTGGGAATAGGATCAGGCTCTTGACAATCCCCAGGAGAGGCTCAGTGAGTGGATTCATCGTGCACAACTTGCTGCACATCATCAGTCGGGTGCGCTCGTCCTCGAAGTGTCCTGCAGGAGTCATCGAGAACACCGCGGACCATATGTCGCGGAGGTGGTTCTCCTCAACTACGTCTGCGGACAGTTCGCGCAGTCGGGCGGTGAGTGGGTCGTCGGGGAGGTTCAGTTCGGGCGGTGACGGTGTGGAACTCATCTGTAACCTCCAGCTTGCTCACGCGGTAATCGTGCTGGCCCGGGACAGTCACCCCCAGCACCAGCTCCCTCGGGTTCCGAGTGTTTCGACGTTTGAGTGTAAATGCCAACATGATAGTAGGATGGGCGGAGAGGCTTGTGACCTCCCCGCCCGAAGCCGACTACCGGCCCTTCGGGGCGGCAGGCGGACGCTTGAACTCCAGGTTGCCGTTCGGCAGCGCGCAGACCTCCGCGGAGGTGATCCACGGAGCGCCGAGCGAAGCCGCCAGCTGACGCTGGATTTCCTGGGTGGACCGGCCCTGCGTGTCCACCGGGAACGTGCCAACGTCCTGAACCTTCACCTGAATCTGTGCCATCGTTCTACTCCTCATGTGGGGCGGGTTCGTCTGGAGCAGCTGCTCCCTCTTGTGAGTGAGCCCCACGTCTCACTCGCAATGTGTAAGTCAGTGGCGCGATCATCCTCAGCTTCGTGCCGATGATGATCGAGATGTCCTCGCCGAGGACAAGACAGTTGCTGTTGTCCTGCCGTATGAACTGTGTTCGATACCACCTCCCGCCGAGCGCCAGCACGACAATCAACGACTGTTCGAGATTGCCGACGTAGATGCCGTCCTCAGGCACCTTGAACCGCTCTGGCTCGACCGACGCGAAGTGTGACCACCGGCCAGCTCCTGCGGGAATCTCGCCATCAGGAGAGTACGCCGCGGTGGTGGTGTCATCCGAGTAGTACACCCCTGGACCGTGCGGCATTCGCTCCTCGATGGGATAGAAGTTCACCCCATCCACGACGATGGGGTGGTTTGTGGGCTGAGCGTACACTCGTTGTCCCCACCCACCACCCCACAGGCGGTATCGCTGCGACGGATCGTGCGGGAGGAAGTACTTCATGTGTCCTCCAACTTGAGGGGACAGTCGAGCGTGACGCGCACCACACCCGCCATCCAGGGTGATTCCTTGCCGTTGTTCAGCTGGTCAGCGATGGTGTTCGCGCGGTCTTTGTCGCTGAACACACCAGCCAGCTGCATGTCCCAGTCTGTGATCCCGCCCGCTTTGGCGATCAGCCTCTCGGCGAGGACCACATCGACGATGATCGGCTTCGACAGCGCGTCGAAGCATTCAGCGAGGGTACTCTGCACCTCAGCGGGAATCCCCGCTTCGAGGGCGAACCTCGCACAGCGGTCGGTGAGGTCAGCTCTCACGGGTCCACACCAGCAGCTTGGAGTACGCTGGGAGCAGCTCATCGGCGACCGCTTTCGCCACCGTGTTCGCGCCGGTCCCCGCCACACACAGCCGCTTGATGGGGGACTTCGCGTTGAGGTCCTCCAGCCACTTGATCGTGTCGCCGACTGAGTGACCACCGACAATCACCCTCACCGGCCGGT
>JACCDR011863952.1_pt1 | contig 20487 bp, 30 predicted proteins | sample 7446431 | NCBI WGS metagenome assembly JACCDR01 (sample SAMN15323443, study PRJNA562643) | freshwater metagenome | isolation source: river surface water | place: USA:Blue River Watershed | collected 2017-08-17 | reverse complement strand
GGTACACACCGCCTAGCCCTTCTCTTTCGAGTACGGGAATGTAGGCGCCCCGCGTGCGCGCGGCCCGTGCGGGTTTTGGGTGGGGGTTCTGCGGTGGATGGCTTGAAAGGGAAAGTGTGGCCGTTCGGCGGAGTGGTGACCCCCTCTGTTCACCCTTGACAACTATCAAGGGTGGGGGGTAGGCTCAGGCCGTGCCTACGGCACGCCGGGAGCACACCCCCACACAGCCACGGGAGTTGATGGCAATGGACCCCAACACCACCCTCGCCGAACTCAGGTCCCTCCTTCGGGATGTCGACGACCCGACCGTCGCACGGACCTACCTCACCGCCGCGCTCGCCGAACGGGTACAGGCCCTAGACGAGTGGCTGACCGCCGGGGGCTACCTCCCGACCGCGTGGCGCACCCCGTAGAGGGCACGGGGGTCGATCGACACGCTCCAATGCGAGCGGCGATCGGCGCCCCCAGCGACGTAGCGCGATCAACAGGCTGGATCAAGATCAACTAGCGAGACAAGGGACCCAGACCAAGATCAACTAGCCAGCAACACGAGGAGGCGAGACCAAGATCAACTAGAAGAGGAAACCAGATCAAGATCATTTAGAGATGACAGAGCCCCCGCTACCGGAGAGACGAGTGAATGATCAACCCAGACGGTCTGACGACCAGCGGAGGCCCGGGAAAAGGCTTCACGTGAAGCCTTTTCCCGGCGCGCCCGATCGCGACGGCTGGTGGTAGCTCCGTCCACCGGGCTTTCGGTTCACCCTGGCACCTATAGCCGCTACCGCAGGCGGACAGGGACCCCGTCCGCTACCCCCGTGCGGGGGCCGGTAGGGCGTCAACCAGGTAGCACGGAGTGTCCACCGTGGTACTCCACCACCGACAGGGACCTTCAGCCTAACAAGATCAACTTCACCCGGCGGTACGATCCGTCGAACCCTCCTCTCCCGTGGAAGGACCAACCTCAGTGACCTCATCGCTGCACACCTTGACCGCCCGCCTCGCCGCGGTGGAGGCCAGGCTCGCCGAACTGGAGGGCGGGCACGGCGCGACCCTCTACCACCTGCGGCGGGAATCGGTCGCCACCAAGATCAACGTCGAGAGGATCATGACCTACATGAACCTCCGGCCGGCGACCGACGACGATGTCGACGCCGTCCTGGACGCGGAGTGACTACCGTGACGGTCCCGGGCCACATCCCGGTGTCTGGGGAGGGCCGGTAGATGTCGCTGCGGGGGTTGAAGGCGGGCGCGACCATCACCCGGGTCTACTTCGCGGTACCCGACCTCTACGCCATCGGGGACGAGTTCGACTCGTGGGACGACGCGGTCGACGCCGCCCAGGCCAGAGCCAACGACCTTCAGGCGTCCCTGACCGACTCCCTGGCCGGGTTCAGCGGCCCGGACCAGATCCGGGAATCGGTCGACAGCCAGGTCCGGATCGACCTGCGGTGGGTGATCGCCAACGTCGACGGGGTCACCGTGGACGTGATCGTCGAGTCCTACCGGGCGGTGTCGACCCTGCGGAAGGCGAGCGACTTCGAGCCGCCCGGCTAGGGCGGCCACCGAGGCGGCGCGGCACCCGTGGCCTGTTGCTTGCGGCAACCGATCGTTTCACGCGCATCAATGATGGTGGCCGGTCCGAACCGACCGTAGATGACGTTAGACGACCCCGCTCTATTTGCGGGGGAAACCCGCCAGCGTCACTCAGGGAGGGGTCCGCGGTGGCCGGCTAGGGCAGCGGGGTCAGGTAGCCGAGGTACTGGGGGCAGGCGGCGAAGTCGGCGGCGGTGAGCCCCCACAGCGTCTCGCCGGCCACCCCCTCCCGGATCTGGGCCGGGTTCGTCCCCACCGCCTCGGCGACGAAGATGATGGTGCAGATCGAATCCACGTCCCGATCGCAGAACGCCTCGCTGCGGCACGCGGTAGGGAACCCCACCGGCCCGGCCGCCCCCGCGGGCGGTGACCCGGAGGGTGTCGGGGTCGGAGCCGGCCGGAACCGGTGGTCGGTGAGATGCCGGGCGATGAGACCGCACGCCGCGACGGTGAGGGCGGCGAGGACAACCAGCAGCGGGACGAGTCGCTTAAGCAGCGGCTTTCGTGTCGACACGCAGAAACAACGATCAACAAGCGAAAGGGGATCTTCCCGTGGAGGACGAGTCCGACAGCGGCGCCCGGTTCGAGCAGGTCCGCTCCTACACCGAGGCGAAACACACCGCCTACGCCGACGTGTCCGGCGCGCCGCCGGTGATGGGGGAGCGGCCGTTCACCCCGACCCGGATCACCGTCCACTTCGGCTGGCGGACCCAGGTCAACGACGGCTGGGCGACGGAGCGGATCGAGCTGAGCGGCCCGTGGCTGCCCGCCGAGGGGAGGGAGCCACTGGCGGGCTCGGGCAAGGTGATCCTCTGGCCCACGGCGGCGCCGGTCTGGGCCACCGCCTTCGCCGAGGCCAACGCCCCCGCCGTCACCCTGGTCGAGGTGAACCGGTGACCGGCTTCCAGGTCCTGTCGGTCGGTGAGCCGTTCGACCCGGACCGCGCCGGGGAGTTTCCGGAGGGGACCCAGCTCGGCCTCGACGGGCAGATCCGGTTCACGATGTTCCTGTCGGCGCCGAAGCCGGAGGAGGTCGCGGCCGTCGCCGTCGGCGAGATCCGGTTCGCGTGGACCGAGGACGACTTCAACGGGTACCTGCTGTACCGCTTCGGCGACCAGCCCTGGTCCAACACCCCGTTCAACCCCCAGCGGGCCGGCGTCGTCGACCTGGTCCCGGTCCCCGAGGACACCCACCGAACGGTCCTGGTCATCCTCGTCGACTCCGACACCGGGCTCGTCGCGGCGATGCGGTTGGTGTCGTGGCCGGGGTTTTTCGTCAACACCGTCGCCGCCAGCCTGGCGCGGTTGTCGGCCAACCCCACCTGGACCGAGCTGGCGGCGGTGATGGCCCACGACGCCTTCGATTCCGCCCACCCGAACGGGATGTCGTTGCGGCGGCTCACCGCCATCCTGCCGAAGGCGGCGAAGTGCGTCGGCGGGCAGAAAAACAGCGACGCCGGGAGGCTGCCGTGAAGCAGCGGGCGGTCGAGGCGGCGGCCGGCATCCTGATCGCCGCGCACCTGCGGCAGACGACTGACGCGGCCGTTGAGGAGGTCAGGCAGGCCCTGGAGGCGGCGCTGCGGTATCACGACGACCCCGGCACGGTCGTGACCCTGGAGGAGGCCGTTGACGCCGCGGGCGAGGTCCGCGCCCGGGTGCGGTACCGGGTGGAGGAGATCATCCGGGTCCTCGAACTGGACCTGCCCGAGGACTGAGCGGGTAGCCCTCCGCCAAGCGACCGCCCCGAACCGGCACACACTGTAGGACCCGTTTCAGCGCACGGATGCGCGAGGACCGCACAACCCCTCTGGAGCGTCCGTGAGCCTTGATCCCCGCATCCGTGTCTGCGCTGTCTGCGCCCGGGTGCTCGACTACTGTCTAGACGCCGATGACGCCGAATCTGGTTGGCGCCACACGATCGGCACGGTGATGGACGGCGTGGATGACCATCCGGCGGTGCCGGTCTCGCCGAGCGAGATCCACACCGTCGGGTTCTGCGACTTCTGTTATGCGCCCGATCCGCCGTTGGAGATCCCGGCCCGGGACTTCATCTACCCGGGTCCGCGGCTACCGGGCCAGACCGACGGCAGCGCGGGGAGCTGGGGCTGCTGCGAGCCGTGCGCCGCGCTCGTCGACAGCAACCAGTGGAGCCGCCTGATCCGGCGGTGTGTTGACGGACATCAGCGCCGCTTCGGCGAGCCGCTGCCCGAGCTGGCGGTGCAGATGGTCAGCAGGGTCCACCGGGTCCTGCGCAGGAACATCACCGGGCCGGCCCGTCCGTCCACCCTGCCCAGGCCGCCGTCGCGGTAGGTCGGGGGGCGTCCGGTTGCCGGCCCCTAGTTATGAGTTTTGGCCGCTCAAGGCCGGGCCGGACGCCCACGGCGGGTCAGGCCGCTCAGAGGCCGTCGGGCGGTAACCCGACTGTCCAAACCATTCCCGCCACCCGGGTGGAACCGTAGATCAGACCGGGTCGGGGCTGGATACATGTCACCCGGAAGTGAGCGTGTTGACGTGTATCCAGTTCCGGCTGGCGTGGCCCTATTCAACCGCGAAGACAACTGTTGACATACGTCAAGTGTCGGCTACTGTTTCGTTCATGGCATCAACTTCACAGGCCAAAGGCGCCCGTCCCACACCCAGCCCTGGTGACAGTGTCACCGTGGGCGTGTCCGCGCTGCTCGAACTGGTCCACGACTCCTACTGGGCCGGCGTGCACAGCTCCGGCCATGACCGTGGCGACGCCACGAGGGAGGCCGATTTCATCGCACGGGTCGACGACGCGCTGCACCGCCTCGGCCTCACCTGGGTCAAGGCCGGCTGAGGTTTCAGCAGCCGCAGCCGGGCTCCCGGGTTGGATCGTTGAGCTGGTCGACGAGTCGTTCCACGCTGGCCAGCACCTCGGGGTCCTGGCAGTCCAGCAGCTCGGCCAGGGTCATCCTGGAAACGTCGACCAGCCAGCTAACCCCAATTCATCCATAGCCGTCATGGTAAACGTCGGCGCCGCCGAAGAGGAGAATGAACATGGACCTGGCCGCCGAAGCCATCCTTGAAGTCATCCGGCGGGAGTACGACGGACAGCTTCGACAGCTCCGCCGCCGGTGCGAGCGACTGGAAGCCCAGGTGGCTGCCCTGGAGGCCAAGGTCCCGTCAGCTCCGGCCGCGCCGCGCACGGCAGGCTGAACCGGCGATGGCGAAGCTGACGATCCCCGACGACGGGTCGGGGGTGGCGTACGTGTCGGTCCAGGTCGTGCTCCCGGGTAGGGGCGGCGGTGTCATCGTCGCGGTGGTGGAGGCCCCGTTGAGCGCAGACATCGCTGATTTCGGCACCGGAATCGACGCGATGATCGACTGGGCCGCGGTGCAGGCGAAGCTGGAGGCCGCGGGCAACGACCGGCGCCGAGGTCGCCCGTCAGCTCATTGACAGCTCTGTGAAAATCGTGATATCCCCCGCAGCCCCTCGCAGATCACTTAATGTGGTCACTTCGGTACAGATACGCGAGAATGCGAGGAGCTGCCTCAGTGCCCACCACAACTAGAACCTCCCGGGCCACCAAGACCGGCGCGACCAAGGCAGCCGCCAAGGCGGTCAGCGGTGTGCCCGCCCAACCGTCGGCCGCGCCGGTGTCCGCGCCGCCCGCCGGGGACTCGGTCCGGTACATCAACGGGCTCGCCGTCGTCAGCGACGAGCCGGTGTCCTCGGGGCTGCCGGTCCGGCCGGGCCGCCCCGCGATCCCGATCCACGGCATCCGGGTCCTCACCCTGGAGGACGACTCGGTTGTCTACGGCTGCCGTGACTGCGATGTCGTCGACACCCGGGGCGAGATCCAGAAGCACCGCTACCGTAAACACGGTGCCGGCAAGCCGGGACGCAAACCCGCCAGCCAGGCCGGGGACCCGCCGGTCAGCCACGACCTGGCCGCGATGACCCTCGGCGACATCATTGAGCTGGCCCGCGACGCCGGGTGCTGGGGTGACATGTTCGCCGCCGCGGAGGCCAGGGCCGAAACCCAGCGGTTGGCCGACAACGCCCGGATCGAGGAGTGGCGCAGCCGGGCGCTGCTCGCCGAGGCGTGGCGTCGCCGCATCGTCGCCAGGCTCGCGCCGCTCGGTTTCAAGCTGGACGAGGAAGACCAGTGACTGCCCGCGCCACCCGGGTCCGCAAGATCAGGGTCGTTCTCGACGACCGCACCTCCGCCATGCCGGACGAGGTGCTGGAGTGCCGGGGGTTCAACCACAACTGGGTTCGGCAGCCGGTGGCGCCGCACAAGGCCATCGAGATGGCTCGTGACGGCTACAAGCTCATCATCCGGGTCTGCCGCGAACGCCAGGACGGCACCGGTGGTTGCGGCAACACCTGGACCCAGACCTTCAGCCGCCACGACGGCAGTCTGGTCGAGGAGCAACGCGACTACGACAAGGGCTACCTGGTCCCGCCGGGCACCGGTCGGATGGGCAAGGCCGAGGCCCGAAAAGCGTTGTGGGCGCGCGAAGACGCCCAGTTCTACCACTGACACGGTCCGGTGTGGACAGCGGCGCCCGGTCGCGGCCCTGGCAGGGGACGCAGTTGAACGTGGCCGGGCGCCGCCGATTTCGAGTTCACCACTCCCAAACCCTGACGCATGCCTCCGATCCGCCGGGGCGCCGCGCTGGCACACGCCGCCATCAGATCCTGACCCGCTGGCTGAGGGAACGACACCGGCTCAGCGGGCCGGGTGCGCGCCGGTGCCGTTCCCAGGTTCCGGGAGGCCGCCGCGCCCATGTTGGAGGGCAGATGAGCCGCGCCGTCAGTACCCCGAAACCCCGGTGCCCGGAAGCGCCGAAGACCGCCGCGGACGACCTTCGAGCCATTTGCGCTCCCAGGCGATGCTGCTTGGGTTCCCACCCCCACGCTCCGTGGTGAAGGAGACGTAGGTTCACAGTACAAGATCCAGTGACGGAGCGTAAGACCCTCATCGGTGAGTGAACCCGTGTGAATCGGGCGGAATAACTCGCTCACGAATCCGTAAGTAAGGAAGCCGCGACTGAGCGCAGGCGCTTCCAGAGTACGGAGAACACGCAATGTGGGCAATGACGAGCTTCGGGATCTTGATGCCGGCCATCCGACCGCCACACACCGTGGCCAAGGGTGACGACCGGACGATGCAGATCCGCACCAGGCGGGCGAAGGATCTCGACATCCTCCGCGCCCGGTACATGTCGGGCTCGCTCGGCCCGAACATCCACACGCCGAACATGGACTACGAGTACCGGGCCTACTGCGTCCCGCACGCCTTCGCGCTGGCGATGGCCGCCATGGTTCTCGACGTTGACTACCTCAAGTTCAAGCCGACCACCGAGACCAAGTTCGGTGACCGGGAGCTGCACGACTGCTACAACGCCATCTGGTCGACGGTGATGAACGTCCTGTCCACCAAGCGGCACCAGTGGGAGTACTGGCACGGCCGCACCCCCCACACCGGCAGGACCACCACCGTCGGGCGTAAAGGCGTCAAGCTCGGCAAGCAGGGCACCGCCACCTCCACCGGCTGGACCGACGTTGTAGCCGACGACTGGGCCGGCTACGCCGACTGGTGGAGCCGCAACGGCCACCGCGACACCGGCGCCGACCGCGACGCCTACGAGCCCGACCCGGCGCTGCGGGACCTGGTCGGCAGCTACGCCGACGACTTCGACGAGATCGTCACCCGCACCGAGCGGGTCGAGATCGACACCCTCTACGACGAGATCGACGCGCTGGTGTCCGAGGCCGAACGCATCGACCACACCCAGTGCGAGCACGCGGCCAGTGACAACGCCCGCGCCCGCTGCCGCCGCCGCAAGCGCCGCGCCCTGGAGGCCCAGGTGGAAACGCTGCGCGCCCGCATCGACGACCTCTACACCGAAGCCGATGAGACCTACACCCTGCCCGCCCTGCCGGCCGCATCCGACACACCGGCCGCCGCCGCACCGGTCATCCCGGCACCGACCGTCGCCACCGGCGACGTGACCCCGCTCGGATGAGCCGCCATGCCACCCGCGCACCCAGAAAGGCACCAGCGGTGAGCGTCCCACGCACCGGAACAGAATGGCTCAAGGCGCAGGCGAAGCGGGTTTCCGACGGTGAGGAGCTTCCCGTCACCGCCCCGGTCGCCGCACTGGTGGAGGTGGAGGCGTGGCTGCAACGCCACGGCGTGCAGTACGCCCCACCCTCGGCGGTGCCGATGTCGGTCATCGACGAGAAGAAAAGCCGCGCCAACCAGGCCCGCCGGGACCCGATCGTCGCCGAATCCGTCGACCGGTTCACCGCCGCGATGAAGGCCGGGCAGGTGTTCCCGCCGATTGTGGCCTACCCGTCCGGCGGCAAGCTCGTCATCATCGACGGCAACAACCGTCAGGCCGCCGCCCGCAAGGCCGGCACCGACACGATCCTGGGCATCATCATCGCCGAGGACACCCCGTCGGAGCTGATCCAGCTCCTCACCGTCGAGGCCAACGCCCACCACGGCGTCACCCCGGAGCTGTCCTGGCGCATCCAGCAGGCCAACCACCTCCGGTCGCTGGGCTACAGCGACCAGCAGGCCGCCGACGCCAGCTCCATCGGCGTGCAGCAGCTCCGCGCCGCCCGCGCGGCGCAGGAGGCCGACCAGCGTGCCCGCGCGCTGAAGGTCGCCGGGTTCAGCGCGATGGCCCAGGTCTCCCGGCAGAGCCTCAACGTCCTCAAAGACGAGGCGGTCTTCTACCAGGCGGCCAAGGTCGCCGTGGAGACCGGCATGACCAGTGAGGAGATCCGCGACCTGGTCCGCACCGTCAAGTCGCTGCCGTCGGAGGGTGCCCGCATCGAGCACATCGGCAGCGTCGCCAAGACCCGCGGCATCGAACGGGCCACCAAGAAGGCACTGGGCCGCACGATGAGCCGGGTCACCAGCCCGAAGCAGTCGCTGGTCGCCGGCATCGGCAAGGTGCTCGCCGTCGACGAGGCCGCCCTGGTCCGCCAGGTGGTCACCAGCCACGACCGGGACCAGATCAACGACCGCCTCAAACAACTGGCCCGCAAGCTCAGCACCATCCAGGCCGCCATGAGCACCCTCGCCGACCTCGACCTCGACGAGGATGAATAGTGGCCGCCCCGATGTCGAGCGAGGCCCGGTTCCTGCTCAAGCTCCTCGCCGACGGACAGTGGATGCCGCTGGCGGAGGTGAAGACGCGGCTGGCCGCCGCCGTCGCGCCAGGCAAGGCGCTGCGGCGCTACGACCGCGGCGAGGCCAGCCGGCAGCTCCGCTTCGGCCCCCGCGCCGGACCGGAGCTGAGCGACGACGAGAAGATCGCCTCCGGGCAGAAGTCCATCGCCACCGACACCATCAACTCCCTGAAGCTGCGCTACATCGAACTACGTGACGACGAGGAGGGCATCGGGCGCAGCATCCGCCGGCGGGAGGAGGTCGTTCCCTACGCCGGCACCCGCCGGGAGCAGCGACCGGAGCCGACACCTACACCGCCGCCGCAGACCCCACCACAGCCGGCGCGGGAGGACCCGGCCGCGGTGGCGCGGCAGCCGGAGGCGGAGCCGGCGCAGGTGTCCCCGGCGGTGGCGTTCTTCGACGCCGACCAGGTCCGCACCCTCATCACCGGCGCCGTCGAAACCGCCGTCGGCGAGACGATCGACCAGGCCCTGATCGCCTTCCAGCGCGGCATGCAGCAGTGGATGATCCACCGGTTCGCCGAGATCGAACGCTCCATCGACCGGGTGAGACCACACCGCGAACAGCGGCCCCAGCCACCCGGCACCCTGCTGCCACGATCCCTGCGCAGACGCTGATGCCACGCCAGTTCGACTCCGACGCCGTCGCCCGCGGCCAGCAGATGCTCCGCTTCACCGAGAACGTCGACTGCCCGCAGTGCGAACTCGTCTTCGAAGGCGTCTTCCACGACGACTCCGACACCGTCGAGGACATCGTGGACCCGCCGGTCGGCGAACACACCTGCCCCGGCTGCGGGCACCACTTCGCCACCGCACTGACCGGCTGGACGTTTTTCAGCGAGGCCGGCTGATGACGACAGGAATCCGGGTCCGCACCCTGCTGCTCACCGAACGCCACGACGACGGCCGCCAGGCCCTGGTCATCGAACTCGACGACGAGCAACACACCCGCCTGGTGTTCTACGGGGAGCTGTTCATCACCCCACAGGTGACCCTCGCCAACGAGTCGGTGAACTGGGCGCTGGCGATGCGGGCACGCCCGGCCGGCACCCACCCGTGGGGTGTCCTGACCGTTCACCCGCCACCCGGCAACGCCTTCGACACCCCGTTCGGGGAAAGGTGGTGAATAACCCGCCGCCCCGGCTGTATAACTGAACAGCGAGATCCACCGGGCGCCAGTCGTCCGGACACAACTGAACAGCGGAGCGGTGCGAACGATCAGGCTTACTTCAACTAAAAGGAAACCGGATGTCGCAGGTTCGAATCCTGCCGGGGCGCCTCCCATGCGTCCCGTAGCTCAGCGGCAGAGCGTCGGTAATGGAAGACGGAGCTTGGTTGAACAGGAGATCGCTCCACACAGTGCGGGGTGGCGCAGCTCGGTAGCGCGGGTGGCTCATAACCACCAGGTCAGCGGTTCAAATCCGCTCCCCGCCACGCAAGGGTGGTGTGACGTGTTCGGGTTACTTCATCTCTGCTAAAGATGGCAAGCGGGTTCGACTCCCGCCTCGGCGTGGCGCTAGCCGTGACCTGAACCACCATTGAAATCACCCGCGCCAAACGACGCGGTTGCGGTGTGCCAGGACCGGGTTACTTCGCATTCGACTATTAATCGAACAACGCAATTTCCGGCCCTCGGGCCGGGTGACCTGGACCGCGATCAGAGATCGCACCTTTCCGTTTCAACACCTCCGGTGTGAGCCGCCAATCAGATGAGATCGGAGTGTGGGCGAAGCCATGGCCAAGCTCAACCAGAACCTGCGCGCCCACGGCGCGCGTGGCCCGCTGGGCGTCATCACCACCGCGCCGACCCCCAGCGGACACACCTTCGAAGGCGGCGCCGGGTTCGCCCGCGACCCGAAGGGTGAGCTGTTCCTGCTCGCGACCACCAACATGGTCGGCGAGGACACCTTCTACGAGGACGCCGCCGGCCGCGACACCCGCTTCCGGGACCTGGTCCGCGCCTGCGCCGTCGCCGACCCGGAGTGGACCTTCGCCCTGCTGACGTGGCTGCGGACCACGGCGAACATGCGCTCGGCGTCGATCGTCGGCGGGATCGAGGCCGCCCACGCCCTGGCCGCGCTGCCCGACGGCGCCTGGCCGCCGCGCTCGCCGATGCCGCGCGAGTTCGTCAACACCGTCCTCCAGCGCGCCGACGAGCCCGGCGAGGCCCTGTCCTACTGGTTCACCGCCTACGGCCGCAAGCTGCCCAAGTGGCTCAAGCGGGCGCTCGGCGACGCGGCGCTGCGGCTCTACACCCCGTACACGTACGCGAAGTGGGACAGCTCCCGCAACGCCGTGCGGTTCGCCGATGTCATCGAACTGAGCCAGATCCGCCGCGGCTGCGGCGACGACACCGGCCTGTTCAAGGCCATCCTGGATGGGCGCCCCGGCGCCCACCGGGCACCCGTGGTCGCCGATGTCAGCGGGATCAAGCTCCTCGACGTTCGCGCCAAGGTGCTGGCCCTCCCCGTCGAGCAGCGCCGCGCCCTGCTGTTGAGCGAGCAGGCCGCGCCGATCCTGCGCGCCTCCGGGCTGACCTGGGAGGCCATCTCCGGCTGGCTCCAGGGCGGCTGGGACGCGCCGACTTGGGAACGGGTCATCGACCTGGACCTGATGCCCTACGGCGCGCTCATCCGCAACCTCGCCAACTTCGAACGCGCCTCGATCGGCAAGGCGGCCCGGCAGCGGGTCGTCGACATCCTCACCGACGCCGACCGGGTCGCCAAGTCCCGGCTGCTGCCGATGGCGTTCCTCAACGCCTACAACAACGTCCCCGGCGACATGTTCAGGGCGGCCCTGGACGAGGCGGCCACCCTGTCGCTGCGCAGCGTGCCCCGCTTCGCCGGCTCCACCCTCGTGCTCATCGACACCAGCTCGTCGATGAACTTCCCGTTCAGCCGGCAACGCAGCCACCGGTTCCGGCCGCCGGGTGAGGCGGACCAGTTGATGCGCTGGGACGCCGCCGCACTGTTCGGCATCGCACTGGCGCGCGCCTGCGAGCAGGTCGACGTGGTGTCCTTCTCCGACTCCTACTGGGCCAAGGACGGGGCGAAGGTGTTCACGCTCAAGGCCGGGGAGAATCTGCTCGCCGCGGTCGCCCGGTTCCGCCGCGGCTACTTCATCGGCGGCGGCACCGACACCGCCGCCGCCGTGCAGAAGCACTACCACGGCCACGACCGGGTCGTGTGCCTCACCGACGAGCAGGCCAGCCGCAACGGCAGCGCCGTGTTCCGGCCGGTGCCGGCCACCGTGCCGGTGCACACCTTCAACCTCGCCGGCTACCAGTTCGCCCACGCCGCCAGCGGCCCCAACCGGTTCACCGTCGGCGGCCTGTCCGACGCCGGGTTCCGGATGATGGCCGCGCTGGAGGACAGCCGCGACGGCCGGTGGCCGTGGGAGCAGCAGGCAGCCCTGGCATAGTGGGACCCGCACCACCCGCCTGGTCTGTCCGATGTCTCCAGCGTCCTGGGACCGGCGGGATTCGATGGCCCTCCGTGCTCCACCACGGAGGGCCATCCCGCTGCCCAGGGGCGAGGCTGATGCGCCCGCCCCGCGGCTGTATAGGTCACCCGTGAGACGAGCCCGCCTCTACGGCATCGGAGAAGACCTCGGCCGCGGCGAGCAGGCCACCACCGATATGAAACGGCGCATCGCCGCCCTGCGCGAGGGCGGCGCCGACGTGCTCGACGCGCTGTGGCGGCGGCACCTGGCCGCGGTGCACGGGGAGGGCTACCAGTATGAGTTCGCCGAACGGGAAGCCGCCGCTGCGGCCCAGTGAGGCCGCCGGGAAGCTCGGCTGGTTCGACCGGCTCTCCAGCGTGGTGGCCGGCACCGTCGCCCGCGCCTGGTTCTTTAGCCTGTGCGTACTAATGATTCTGCTGTGGCTGCCCAGCTACTTCATATTCCGCAGTGTTGACACATGGCAACTCATCATCAACACTCTGACGACGTGTATAACGTTCCTCCTCGTCGCACTGCTGCAAAACACCCAGTCGCGTGACAGCAAGGCCATCCACCGCAAATTGAATGCAATCGCCGACGGGCTGGCCGACCTTATGGAAGCGCATCAGGGGACCGGCGACACGCTGGAACGGGACATCGATGAATTGCGTCAGGCCGTCGGGCTGGAACATCGGGAGGGGTCGTCGGGATGAGCGAGTCGAAGGCCCGGCTGGCGGCTGACAACGCACGCCTGCGGCAGGAGGCCGACGCGGCGCACCGGCTCGTGGTCCGGCTGCTGCGCTGCCTGACCGAGGTGACCGAGAACCGCCCGGACATCACCCTGTCCGACGACCTCGCCGGCATCGGCGAGAACTACTGGAGGCACGTGTGATCGGCCGCGTCACCGTCGACAACTGGCAGAGCCTGCGCAGCATCGACCTGGAACTGGGTCGCTTCACCGTCATCGTCGGCCCCTCCAGCTCCGGCAAGACGGCGCTGATCCGGGCACTGCGCGCCCTGGCCTCCAACGTGCGCGGCGGCGGGCAGATCACCCGGGGCGCGAAGGCCGCCGCCGTCACCGTGTACACCGACCGGTTCAAGGTCACCCTGGAGCGCAGCGAGAGCAGCGGCCTGTACCGCATCGTCGACCTCGCCACCGGAGCCGAGCAGGTCTTCACCAAGCTCGCCGGAGGCGTCCCCGAGGCGGTCACCGCCGCGTTGGGCATCCAACCCGCCCCGACCAACGGCGCCTCGATCAACTTCGCCGGCCAGTTCGACCGCCCCTACCTGCTCGACGACTCCGGCGCCGCCGTGGCCCGGGTCCTGGGCGAGCTGACCAACGTCACCACCATCTTCGAGGCCGTCCGCGAGGCCAACCGCCGCCGAACCGCCTTCGCCGCGCTGCTGCGCACCCGCACCGACGACCTCGCCGCACTGCGCGCCCAGGCCGCCGGCTACGCCACCCTGCCGGCGCGGATGGCGGTGTGCGCCGACGCCGAGAAGCGCGCCGAGACCGCCGTCCAGCTCCAGGACCAGATCCGCCGGCTGCGCCGCGCCACCGACACCCTCGCCGTCGCCGAAGGCGTCCTCGCCCGCCACCAGGCCCTTCCCGGGGTCCCCGCCGACGCCGGCATGCTCGCCGCGAAAGCACGCCTGGACGCCTACAAGACGCTGCTGCGCACCTGGATCGAGGGCGCCAACCGCACCGCGGCGGCCACCGCCGCGATCGACCAGGCCGCCGCCGACGAGAGCGCCCTGCACGACGAGCTGCACGCGCTGCTGGTCGCCGCCGGCACCTGTCCCACCTGCCAGCAGCCGGTGGAGGCGAAACCAGAGCACTGAAAACGGTAGGTGATGGTCGCGTAACGACAATCACCCGCTATCGTTACGCCAAGTAGTCCGTTATGACCGGTATGTAACGAGAGGCAAGACTTGTGCTCCGTCGTCTCCTGACCATCTGTGCCGTCGCGCTCGCCTTCGCCGGGGCCGGCACACTGTTCACCGCCGCGGTCGCCACCGCCAGCGCCGCCGTCGTGTCCTGCCCGCCGATGGGCGGCTGCAACCCGCCGCCGCACTGCGGCGGCTACGGCAAACCGCCGTGCACCTCACCCAGCGCCTCGGCCAGCCCGTCGAAGTCGACCTCACCCAGCGCCTCGGCCAGCCCGTCGAAGTCGACCTCACCCAGCGCCTCGGCCAGCCCGAGCGCGTCCGGGTCGCCGTCCAGCTCATCCAGCCCCGGCACCGCGCTCACCCCACGCCCGGAGCTGCCGCGGACCGACTCCACCCCGATGCCCTGGAACACCATCGGCCTGGGCGCCGTGCTCCTGGCCGCCGGGCTCGGCCTGACCATGCTCCGACGCCGCACCGGCCGGCACGCCGTGCGGTAGCGCAACCGGCCCGGCCCGAACTGTAGAAGTCTCCGGAAGGGGTTCGCCCCTCCCGGAGACTTCTCACGTTGCGGGGGTCGGTCGTTGCGGAAACACGCTTCAGAGGTCACCAGCCGAATCGCGCTACACCCACCCCCACAAACGAACACTGGACGTACGTCAAGCGTTGGCGATATGATCAGGCGGCCCGTTGAAAAGGAGGTGGCTCCCGGTGCGTGACTATCTTCTGGTCAACGACATCCACTTGTCCGACCGACCGCCGTCGTCGTGCACGGACACCTACAACGACGACCTCTTCGACCTGCTCACCGCCGTCGGCGCACTCGCCACCGAACGCGAGTCGAAAGCGGTCATCCTGGCTGGCGACGTGTTCCACATCAAAACCCCCTCCCGCACCACCCACCGCACCGTCATGCGCCTCATCGACCTGCTGCGCACCTGGCCCTGCCCGACCCTGATCGTGCCCGGCAACCACGACATGCAGCACGACCGCCTCGACTCCCTCGACGAGACCCAACCGCTCGGCGTCGTCTTCGCCTCCGGCGCCGCCCACATGCTGCACGGCTGGTCCGCCGTCGACGCCGGCATCATCGCCGACCCCGTCTACGGCGTGCCGTGGCTGGTCCGCTTCGACGACGACCTCGTAGGCGAAGCCCTCGCCGACTGGCGCACCCGCCTCACCCCCGGCACCACCCACGGCCTCGTCGTCGCCCACGCCCCGCTCTACCCCCGCGGCCTGGAACTGACCTACGAGTTCTACGAGGCCAAACGATGGGCCGCGCTGATGGACAATCACGGCACCTGCCACTACGGCCACGTCCACGAGGCCCACGGCATCTTCCACGACAGCGACGTGCAGTTCTCCAACCCCGGCGCCCTGTCACGCGGCTCACTGCACGAACACAACCTCAGCCGGGAAATCGCCGTCGCCGCCTGGCAGCCGACCACCGGCACCGTGCAACACCTGGTGCTGCCGCACAAGCCGGCCGAGCAGGTCTTCCGCCTCGTCGAGGCAGCCGCCACCGCCGCCACCCAGCTCAGCCTGGACCGGTTCCTGGACTCGATCGGACAGACCCGCATCGAGATCACCAGCATCGAGGCGGTCCTGGCCCACGTCCGCCAGATGGAACTGGGCGCCGAACTGGAGGCGATCATCGCCGATCTGCTGGAGTCGGTTCGGTGACCCGGCCCATCGAGCCGATCTCCATCTCCTGGAGCCAGCTCCGCGCCCACGACGAGTGCAAGCAGAAGTCCGCGCTCCTTCGCGCCGGGCACCGCGCTGCCGCTCAGAACATCAGAGGGTATTTCCACGGCATGGTCGTGGACAAGGTCATGCGTGACTGGCTCGCCGACCCGTACCGCCGCGCTGGCCAGATGTTGGAACGGGTGGACGCCTACATCAGCGAATGCGCCCAGGCCGCCGTCGACGACGGTGACGGCGTCGTGCGGTGGAGACACGCCGACGACCGGGCCGAGCTGACCGAGTTCTGCCGCGACCTGCTCACCCGGCTGGAACCCATCCTCGACGAGCTGGTCCTGCCGTACGAGTTCGACTCCGCCTACCGGTTCCGGCTACCGGTCACCGTCCCCTACCTCGACGGCACCCCGACCACCATCTTCCTGCGCGGGGAGATGGACCTGCGCACCCGCGAAGGCGACGGGTGGGCCGTGTGGGACCTGAAAGGCACCCGCGACGACAGCTACTGGCGCAAAGTGCTCGGCCAACTCGTCTTCTACGACCTCGCCGTCCTCGCCGACCAGGGCGTGGGCACCCGCCGGGTCGGCCTGATCCAGCCCATGTGCCGTCAACCGGTTCTGGAATGGACCCTCACCGCGGAGCACCGCAACCAGATGTGGGCGGCGATCCTGCGCATGGCCGGCGACATCTGGGTGGGGGAGGCCGCGTGCAAGGCCACCACCGACGGCTGCACCTTCTGCGAGGTCCGCCACGCCTGCCCCCGCTACCGCCCGGTGGGAAAGACGATCCACCTCGGCGGACCCACACCCGCACCAGCATCCGGCCAGCTCAGCACCGCGCTGCGCGCCGCCGCCGTCCAGGAGGCCCACCGGTGACCCAGCACACCCGCCCCGCACCCGCCGACCTCGACGCCGCCGTGGCCCATCTCAAGCAACGTCTGCAAACCGCCCAGCGCGCCAGGGTCCGGGCCGAAGCCGACCGTGACGCCGCCGCAGCCGCCGCCGACAACGCCCGCGCCCAGCTCGCCGATGAGTTCGGCGTTCACAGCGTCGAGGAGGCCAAACAGATGCTGCGCGAACTGGAGACCAATCTGGCCGGCGAGATGGCCGCCATCACCGAAGCGCTCGACGGCATGGAGGTCTGAGCATGAGTGTCATCGACGGGCGTAACTTCATCGACGACATGCTCGACACCGCCGACACCGGCGGCCGGGTCACCACCGCCCGACGCCCGGACATCTCCTTCACCGTCAAACGCTTCGTCCTGGACCTGCTACTCAACCGGGCCGCGACGGTCGTCCCGACCCGCGACGTGATGCCTGTTCTCAAACACTTCCAGTTCGACGTGCGGCCCGGCCGGCTACGAGTCGTCGCCTCCGACACCGAACTGTCGATGATTGCCACCACCGAACTCGTCGACACCGCCACCACCGGCGTCGCCGTCTTCCCCGCCCGCAAGATGCTCGACATCCTCCGCGAGGCGGAGGAGAACCACGTCCGCATCCACGTCCGCGGCCAGGCCGCCTCCATCACCATCGGCCGCACCACCTGGAACCTCATGCTCGCCGGAGGCGCCGACTACCCGGCCATGCCGGAAATCACCGAAGTCACCCTCGTCGCCGTCGACCGGGCCGCCTACGCCGCAGCCCTACACGCCGTGCGCTACGCCGCCTGCCGCGACGCCAACCGGGCCAGCCTCAACATGATCGACGTGCAACGCGGCCGGATGACCGCCTGCGACGGCGCACGCTTCGCCCAGGTCACCGTCGCCGACTTCCCATTCGCCTACCAGATCCCGATCAGCGCCGTCGACGACCTCCTCAAACTCCTCCGCGGCAGCGACCTCCACGAGATCTACGTCGGTGAATCCGACCATCACCTCATCTTCCGGCTCGGCGGCGACGTGTTCATCGTCTCCAAACTCACCGCCCAGTTCCCCGACCTGGAAGCCCTGTGGCTACGCCCAGCCCTGGCCAACAAGCACCAACTCACCCTCGACCGCACCGACCTGCTCACCGCGATCAAACGGGTCCGGATCACCGCCGACGCGAACACCTCCGCCATCGGCCTCATCCTCGCCCCCGGCCAGGTCACCGTCTCCGCCCGCGACAAGTACGCCAACACCGCCGAGGAGACCATTGACGCCGGCTGGACCGGCACCGAGCGCACCATCGTGGTCAACCACGCCTTCCTCACCGACATGGTCGCCGGCCACAGCGGACAGAGCCTGACCTTCGCCCTCGGCGACGACACCAAAACCCGACGCGCACCACTACTGCTCACCGACCCCGACGCCGGCACCACCGCCGTCGTACAGCAGATGAACCTCGACTGGACCGGCGAATGAACACCACCGACGCCGACCTCACCGCACTCCTCGACCGGCTACGCCGCACCCGCCGCCGCCTCGACCAGGAAGCCGGCGCCGCCCGCGCCGTCGCCATCACCGGCAAACGACTCGTCGCCGAAGCCGCCACCCTCACCGCCAAAGTCGACCTGCACGAGCGGGCCGGCGCGCTGCTGGCAAGCATCGGCGAACAACGCCAGGCCGCCACCCAGACCCAGATCGAAACCCTCGTCACCCAGGGACTACGCAGCATCTTCGGCGAAGACCTGTCCTTCCACCTCATCCCAGGCGTCCGCGCCAAAACCCCCGTCGTCGACTTCATCGTCCGCTCCACCATCGACGACGAACAGATCGTCGACACCAACGTCATGGACGAACGCGGCGGCGGCCTCGCCGTCACCGTCGGATTCCTGCTACGGCTCGTCGTCCTGCTGCTGTCCGCCCACGGCAAAGGCGAAACCGTCCTCATCCTCGACGAGACCTTCGCCCACGTCTCCGCCGAGTACGAACCACGACTGGCCGAGTTCCTACGCGAACTCGTCGACAAGACCGGCGTCCAGATCGTCATGGTCACCCACTCCGACGCCTTCACCGACGCCGCCGACGTGCGCTACCGCTTCGAACTAACCGGCGGCGTCACCACCGTCCGCGCCGTATGACCGCGCCGGAGAACTCCACCGGCGAATAGCGTCCCGCCGCAACGGTAGAAGCGTGGGTGAGCGACTTCGCCCCCACCGCACAGGTCATCGCCGACTCGATCAGCCCCAACGGCCACCGGCTGACCACGATCGAAGTCACCCTGCACCGCTTCATCCTGGCCGAGCTGAACACCCACCGCGCACTCAGCCGCAACAGCGCCTCCAGCCGCGCCATCCCCGTCGTTCGGACCATGGCCCGCCTCGCCGACCGCCCCGCCGTCCCCCTGGAATGGCCCGCCGAACAGCGCGGCATGCAAGGCGGCCAACCCCTACCCGGCGCCATCGCCGACACCGCCCGCGCCACCTGGCTCGCCGCCCGAGACGCCGCCGTCGGCTACGCCGAAAACCTGGCCGCCCTCGGCGTCCACAAAAGCGTCACCAACCGGCTCCTGGAGCCGTTTATGACCACCACCGTCATCCTGTCGGCCACCGACTGGGACAACTTCTTCCACCAGCGCTGCTCACCGCTGGCCCAACCGGAGATTCGTGCCGCCGCCGACGCCATCCGCGCCGCCCGCAACCACTCCACCCCCACCCCGGTCGACAACGGCTGGCACCTGCCCTACATCACCGACACCGACCGCGCCGAAGTCCCCGGCAGCCTCGTCTTCGTCTCCGCCGCCCGCTGCGCCCGCGTCTCCTACCTCACCCACACCGGCCACCGCGACGTGACCGCCGACCTCGACCTCTACAACCGGCTCGTCACCGCCGACCCACCCCACGCCTCACCACTGGAACACGTCGCCTACCCCTCCGCCGCCGGAGACACCCCACCAGGCAACTTCACCGGCTGGTTCCAGCTCCGCCACCTCGCCCTGTCCGGCCGCCGCTGATGACATCCGCCGACGAAACCCGCCAAGATGCGTAACCCCACCCAGATTCAGCGCTTTCTCGACGAGCACGCACACCGCTTCGACCTGCCCTCCCAGATGCTCGGCGACGAACCCAACGCCCGCCGCAAACCCTGGGACGGCGCCGCGGCCCGCTGGTGCATGCTCGCGTCCTGGCCGTACGAGGCCGCCGCCGGCAACTCCTCCATCCCGGCCGTCTACTGCGCCATCAACGACGCCCCCGGCAACCACCTCTGCGACCGGTTCTACCTACCCGCCACCCCCCGGGACCTGCGGCTGCTGGAACGCCACCACATCCCCGCCTTCGGCGTGGAGACCAAACACCCCATCACCGACTTTGACGTGATCGGCTCCTCCATCTCCTACCCGGTCCTGTCGATGACCTACCTGAAGCTGCTCACCATGAGCGGCATCCCCGCCCGGTGGCACGACCGCGAACAGGCCGGCGCCGACCGGTACCCGATGGTCATCGTCGGCGGCCAGTCCTACGGCGCACCCGAAGTCCTCGCCCCCGCCGTCGACTGCTGGTGGCTCGGCGAAGTCGAAGACGAACCCGGCAACCCCGGCATCAGCGAGGTCTGCGCACGCATCGCCGGCTTCAAGACCGACGGCGCCTGGACCGGCGACCGCATCGGCTGCTACCGCGACCTCGCCCGCGAGTTCAACTTCCTCTACTTCCCCCGCTTCGTCACCATCCACTACGGCTACGAGGACCGCAGCCACGTCGGCGTCGGACCCCACCCCTCCAAACAGGTCATCGGCTACTCATCCACAGTGGACGGAATGCGGCTGCC